>Ga0209450_10000905_pt1 | contig 14906 bp, 16 predicted proteins | sample FrelakmetLWP11LW_FD_187149 | JGI IMG/M metagenome (GOLD analysis project Ga0209450, IMG submission 187149) | Freshwater lake sediment microbial communities from the University of Notre Dame, USA, for methane emissions studies - LWP11 LW (SPAdes)... | ecosystem: Environmental > Aquatic >...
GTCTTAGAGATCGTCCGCAAATAAGGTGATTTCCGGAAAAAAGCTTGCCTGCTTGGCCGCGAAATGGAGCGTTGCCGTTCCCCCCTTTAGCAAAGGGGGGAGACCCAGCCCGGTTCGTTGACCCAACTGAAATGACCCTTTGCCATGCCCATGAACGATCAAAATTCACAGCAACTGATTCGTATTCTGGAAGAAATACGCAACAACCAAAGAACGCAACTGGAACGCCAGGCCGAGGACTTCAACGACAAGCGGCTGCCGGTGTTGAGCGCGCTGGGCGTGGCCTGATTCCGCGGTAGGGACCGCCCACTGCATCGGGATCGCTGACGAGGATGGATCGCCAAAAGTGATGGAAGACGACGAACGTGGCGCGAGCGCAGCAACCAGCGGCGCGCCGCCCTCGCCGGCCGCAACCGGCCGTGCCGTGGACACCGGTCTCGCCGCGCTGGGCGTGGTGGCGCGCTTTCATGGCGTAGCCATCGACCCCGGCAAGCTGCGGCACGAGTACGGCAGCCAGGACGAGGCGTTTAGCGAAGCGCAACTGATTGCGGCAGCCACCAGCCTGGGGCTTAAGGTACGCCCGCTCGACACGCGCTTCGACCGGCTGCCCACCACTCCGTTGCCCGCGCTGGCGGTCGGCACCGACGGCAGTTGGGTCGTGCTCGCTCAGGCCGACGCCGAGCGCGTGCTGGTCCAGGACCCCACGCAAGGGGTCCCGCGCATCCTGCCGCGGGCCGAGTTCGAAGCCCGCTGGAGCGGCCGGCTGTTGCTCATCGCCTCGCGCGCCTCGCTGGTGGCGGAGCTCGCCCGCTTCGACTTCACCTGGTTCGTCCCGGCCATCGTCAAGCACCGCAAGCTCCTGGGCGAAGTGCTGGCCGTGTCCTTCGTGCTGAACCTGCTGGCGCTGGCCACCCCGATCTTCTTCCAGGTCGTGATGGACAAGGTGCTCGTTCATCAGGGCTACAGCACCCTGGACGTGATCGCCATCGGCTTTTTGGCTGTGGTGCTCTTCGAAACCGTGCTCGGGGGACTACGAACCTACGTCTTCGCCCACACTACGAGCCGGATCGACGCCGAGTTGGGCGGCCGCCTGTACCGACACTTGATCGCGCTGCCGATCGCCTACTTCGAGGCGCGCCGCGTGGGCGATTCGGTCGCTCGTGTGCGCGAGTTGGAGAACATCCGCAACTTTCTCACCAGCTCCGCCGTCACCTTGGTGATCGACGTGCTGTTCTCCGTCGTCTTCATCGCCGTGATGCTGTTCTACAGCCCGGTGCTCACCCTCGTGGTGCTGGCCACCCTGCCGCTGTACGTCGTGGTCATCGCCAGCATCATGCCGGCGTTGCGGCAGCGGCTGGAAGAAAAGTTCAACCGCGGCGCGGAGAACCAGGCGCTGCTGGTGGAGTCGATCTCCGGGGTGGCCACCATCAAGTCGCTCGCCGCCGAGCCGCAGATGACGCGGCGTTGGGATCAGGTGCTGGCTGCTTACGTGGCCGCCGCCTTCCGGGTGGTCAAGCTGCACACCGTCGGCAGCCAGGCCATCGGCCTCATCAACAAGCTCGCCACCGTCGCCATCCTGTGGTTTGGCGCAAGGCTCGTGATCGAAGGCGAGCTGACCGTCGGCATGCTCGTCGCCTTCAACATGCTGGCCGCACGGGTGGCGATGCCGGTGATGCACATCGCCCAGTTGTGGCAGGACTTCCAGCAGACCGGCATCTCGATCCGCCGGCTGGGCGACATCCTCAACGCCCGCAGCGAAGTCAACCCCAGTGCGGCCAGCCTGCCGCCGATCAAGGGGCGGATCGAACTGGATCGCGTCAGCCTGCGCTACCGGCCCGACGCGCCCGAGGCGCTGCGCGAAGTGAGCATCGCCATCGAGCCGGGCGAAGTCATCGGCATCGTCGGCCCCAGCGGCTCCGGCAAGAGTTCGCTCGCCAAGCTCGTGCAGCGGCTGTACGTGCCCGAACGCGGCCGGGTGCTGATCGACGGCATCGACCTGGCTCTGGCCGACCCTGCCTGGCTGCGCCGCCAAATCGGCGTGGTGCCGCAGGAGAACTTGCTGTTCCACCGCTCCGTGCGCGAGAACATTGCGCTGACCGACCCCGGCGCGCCGCTGGAGGCGGTGATGCGCGCGGCCAAGCTGGCGGGTGCGCACGACTTCATCGCCGAGTTGCCCAACGGCTACGACACGCTGGTGGGCGAGCATGGGGCAACACTGTCCGGCGGCCAGCGGCAGCGGGTGGCGATTGCCCGCGCGCTGCTGACCAACCCGCGCATCCTGATCTTCGACGAGGCGACCAGTGCGCTTGACTACGAAAGCGAGCGCGCTATTCAGTCCAACATGCGCGCGATCTGCCAAGGTCGCACCGTGATCGTGATCGCGCACCGGCTGACGGCATTGAATGGCGTGAACCGCCTGATCGTGCTGGATAAGGGCCAGGTAGTGGAGACCGGCACACCCGTCGAACTGGCCGCCCGCGACTCCTACTTCGCGCGGCTGCGCAAACTGCAAGCGGCCTGACCCAACGGATCACCGATCACCAACAACCGATCACCGATCACCGATTGCCGATTGCCGATCACCGATCACCGATCACCAACCATGTCCCCCGCCTCCGCCCTTCTGCAACGCTATCGCGACGTCTTCGCCGCCGCCTGGCGCGAGCGCAAGACCATGGAGGCGCCCGACCGCAGCACGGCTGAGCGCGAGTTTCTGCCGGCGGCGCTGGCATTGCAGGAAACTCCGCCGCACCCGCTGCCGCGCATCGTGCTGTGGACGCTGCTGGCGTTGGTGGGCATCGCCATCCTGTGGTCGGTGCTGGGCAAGGTCGATGTGATGGCGGTGGCGCAGGGCAAGGTCATCCCCGACGGCCGCAGCAAGACCGTGCAAAGCCTGGGTGTGGCCACCGTGCGCAAGATTCATGTCCGGGACGGCCAGCAGGTCAAGGCGGGCGATGCGCTGATCGATCTGGATGCCACCGTCACCGGCGCCGACCGCGACCGCACGCGTGAACTGTTGGCCGGCGCGCACCTGGAGGCGGCGCGAGTGCGCGCGCTGCTCGATGCGCTCGATACGCCCACGCCGCCACGGATGAAGGAAGTACCCGGTGCCAGCCCCGTGCAGACGTTGTCCCAGCAGCAACTGGCCGTGAGCCAGTGGCGCGAGTACGGCCAGAAGGTCGCCACCTTCGATGCTGAGATCGACAAGCGCGAAGCGGAGCTCAAGACCCTGCGCGCCAGCATCGCCAAGCTGGAGCAAACGGTGCAGATCGCCCAGCAGCGCAGCGCCGACTACAAGGATCTGGTGCAGAAGAACTTCATCAGCAAGCACGGCCTCCTGGATCGCGAGCAGGAGCGCATCGAGAAGGAGGGCGAACTGGCGCAGGCCAACGCCCGCGCCAAGGAGCTGGAGGCCGGCATCCGCAGCGCCCGGCTCAACCGCACCAGCTACATCGCCGAGTTCCGCAGCCGCGAGCAGACTACGTTGAAGGATGCCGAAGGGCGCGCCGCCACGCTGGAGCAGGAGTTGGTGGCAGCCGAGCGGCGCAACGAGCTGATGCGCATCACCGCGCCTGTGGACGGCACCGTGCAGCAGTTGGCGGTGACCACCGAAGGCGGGGTGGTAACCGAGGCGCAGGCGCTGCTGGCGATCGCACCGAGTGATGCCAAGATCGAAGTCGAAGCGATGCTGCCCAACAAGGACGTGGGCTTTGTGCGGGCGGGGCAGCCGGCGCGGGTGAAGGTGGAGAGCTACCCTTTCACCCGCTACGGCACCCTGGACGGCACCGTGCGCTTCGTCTCCGGCGATGCGATCGCCGACGAGAAGCGCGGCCTCGTCTACCAGACCCGGGTGGCGCTGGACCGCAGCACGATGGACATCGACGGCAAGATCGTGAACCTCACCCCCGGCATGGCGGTGACGGTGGAAATCAAGACCGGCACGCGGCGGATCGTCGAGTACTTCTTCACGCCGCTCGCTACGCGGGCGGACGAGGCGTTTCGCGAACGGTGACGGCCTTGTCGTCCCGAGCGCAGCGAGAGGGACCTGCTCCATCCGTACCGCTCGAACAGCAGGTTCCGCGCTTGCGGCTCGGAACAACAAAAGCCTGCGGTTAGCCGACGAGGAATGGCTCCTGCATCGCCGCGATCTGCTCGCGCAACTCCAGGATGCGTTCTTCCCAATAGCGTGGCGCGCCGAACCACGGGAACGCGGCGGGAAAGGCCGGGTCGTCCCAGCGCCGTGCGATCCACGCGCTGTAGTGGATCAGCCGCAGCGTGCGCAACGCTTCGATCAGCAGCGGTTCGCGGCGGTCGAACTCCATGAAGTCTTCGTACCCTGCCAGCACGTCGCGCAGCCGCGTGGCGGCTTGCGTGCGGTCGCCGAGCAGCATCCACAAGTCCTGCACCGCCGGGCCGGTGCGGGCGTCGTCGAAGTCGACGAAGTGCGGGCCGTCCGGTGTCCACAGCACATTGCCTTCGTGTACGTCGCCGTGCAGCCGCAGCCGGCGCGTGTCGCCGGCGCGGTCCTGGCAGCGCTGCACTTCGTCCAGCGCCTGCTGCGACAGTTGCGCGTACACGTCGCGCAGCGACTCGGGCAGCCAGCCGTGTGCGAGCAGATAGCTGCGCGGCTCGCGGCCGAAGCTGTCGCTGTCCAGCGCCGGCCGATGCGCAAAGGGCGCGGCACGGCCCACCGCATGGATGCGGCCGATGAAGCGGCCCAGCCATTCGAGCGTGGCGGCATCGTCCAGGTTCGGCGCGCGCCCGCCGCGGCGCGGGTAAATGGCGAAGCGATACTCGCTGCCGCTTGCCGCGTCGCTCCAGTGGTGCAGCGTGCAGCCGCCGAGCGCCAGCGGCGGCACGGCGGGGATCTCGCGCGCGGCGAGCTCCGCGACGAAGCCGTGCTCTTCCGCGATCTGCGCATCGCTCCAGCGCCCCGGCCGGTAGAACTTGGCGACCACGAAGCCGTTGCGTCCGTCGGCGTCTTCCACGCCGACCTGGAATACGCGGTTCTCGTAGCTGTTTAACGCCAGCAGCGTGCCGCTGGTGCGCAGGCCCACCGCGTCGATCGCGTTCAACACCGCGTCGGGGGTCAGGCCGGCGAAGGGCGGGGCGGTGTCCATCCTGGCGGCAGTTCGGTCGCCGCTCACTCGATGAACGCGACTTGCGGCTTCAATCCGGCACGCCGCGCTCGCGCGGCGAAACCCCGGCTGTCGAACGTAAGGAACTCGCTGCAATGCCCGCAGCGCGCGTGATGTAGTGCGTCGGCAAAGTCGAAGCCGCGGCGCAGCCGCTCGACGGCGACGGCGACTGCCTCCGCATCCTCGACGGTCGCTTCTTCTAGCGCCAGCAGGTGCGCGAAGACCTCGGCGATCCGCGCCGGCGTCACACCGTAGCGCGCACGCAGCACCCATTCCGTCTCCAGCACGACGGTGACCGGGACGAACAGCCCCCCGCGCTCGAACAGTGCCAGGGCCGCGGCGGACTGGCGCGCGTCGTCCTGCGCGTAATAGCGCACGAGGACATGGGTGTCGATGGCGCGCATCAGCGCGACCGCCGGGCGGCGGGTGCGAAAGCGGCGCCGTCCGCGTCCTTGACGCGCATGTCGTCGATGGACACACGCCGCTGGGTGGCGGCAAGAATGCGCGGCCCGTCCGCCACGTTGGCGTGGGCGCCGGGCTTGCCCGGCGTGAGCACCACGCGGCCATCTTCGACCTGCAGGCGCAAGCGGCTGCCGGCGCGCAGGCCGAACAGCGTGCGCACTCGTTTCGGCAGGACGATCTGGCCTTTGCTGCTGACGGCGATATCGGTCATGGCGGTTGGCGGCAGGGACGACACCCCGAATCTTACCGGTAAGGCAAGAGGGCCACGCGCCCTGCCTTGCTAGAGTCGCGGTCGGCCCGCTCTAGAGAAAAGTCGCACCGTGCCTGCCCACGACTATCTGCGCCGCATCCTGACCGCGCGCGTCTACGAGGTGGCGATCGAATCGCCGCTGGAAGCCGCGCCGCGGCTGTCGGCGCGCCTCGGTAACCGCGTGCTTCTGAAGCGCGAGGACTTGCAGCCGGTCAAGAGCTTCAAGCTGCGCGGCGCCTACAACAAGATGGCGCGGCTGCCCGCCGCGCAACTGAAGCGCGGTGTGATCGCGGCCAGCGCCGGCAACCACGCGCAGGGGGTGGCACTGGCCGCCGCCAAACTCGGCTGCCGGGCGGTGATCGTGATGCCGGTGACGACACCGCAGGTCAAGATCGAGGCGGTCGCCGCGCGCGGCGCCGAGGTGGTGCTGTACGGCGACTCGTACTCGGACGCCTACGCGCACGCACTGGAGTTGCAGGACAAACGCAAGCTCACCTTCGTCCACCCCTTCGACGACCCGGACGTGATTGCCGGCCAGGGCACGGTGGCAATGGAAGTCCTGCGCCAGATCCATCCGGCGGACGACGGCAAACTGGCGGCGATTTTCGTGGCCATCGGCGGCGGCGGCTTGGCGGCGGGCATCGCCACCTATGTCAAGGCGCTCGATCCGACGATCAAGGTGATCGGTGTGCAGACCATGGACTCGGACGCGATGGCACGCTCGCTCGACGCCGGCCGCCGCGTCACGCTGCACGAGGTGGGCCTGTTTTCCGACGGCACCGCGGTGCGGCAGGTGGGCGAGGAGACGTTTCGCCTGTGCAAGCTGTACCTGGACGAGGTCGTCCGCGTGGATACCGATGCGATCTGCGCGGCGATCAAGGACGTGTTCCAGGACACGCGCTCGATCCTCGAGCCGGCCGGCGCGCTCGCCATTGCCGGCATGAAGGCCTACGCCGCGCGCGAGCGGCTGCGCGATCAGACGCTGGTCGCGGTGGCCTGTGGCGCGAACATGAACTTCGACCGGCTGCGTTTCGTGGCCGAGCGCACCGAGGTCGGCGAGTCGCGCGAGGCCCTCTTCGCCGTCACCATCCCCGAAGAGCGCGGCTCGTTTCTGCGCTTCTGCGAGCTGGTCGGCAACCGCAACGTCACCGAGTTCAACTACCGGATGGGCGACTCCACGCAGGCGCAGATCTTCGTCGGCATTGGCACCGCCAGCGCCGGCGACAACGAGAAGATTGCGCGCACGTTCTGCGCCCATGGCTACCCGACCGTCGACCTGACGCACGACGACCTGGCCGGTGAACACGTGCGCTACATGGTTGGCGGCAAGAGCCTGCTTGCGGCCGGCGAGCGCGTGTATCGCTTCGAGTTCCCCGAGCGACCCGGCGCGCTGATGAAGTTCCTGACCAAAATGGCGCCGGGCTGGAACATCTCGATGTTCCACTACCGCAACCAGGGTGCCGACTACTCGCGCGTGCTGGTCGGCCTGCAAGTGCCGCGCGCGGAGCGGACGCTGTTCAAGACCTTCCTTGCCGAACTGGGCTATCGCTACTGGGACGAGACTGAGAACCCTGCATATCGGCTGTTTCTTGGTTGATTGCGCCCTCGTGTCGTCGTCCCGAGCGCGGCGAGAGACCTGCTGTTGGGCGCCCGCTGAAGCGGGTTCCTCGCCGCGCCCGGAGCGACCGCTCGCGGCCCCGTCGCGGTTTGCCGAAAATTCGCGTGCGACGGCCGATTATTCGCCGCCGGGCACACCGAGCATTCCGCTGCGCCGCCACCACCCGCACGCCACACTGCCGCCATCGATTCACGGAGGCGACAATGCAACAGGCGACGGGAATCACAGTCGAGGAAGTCGGTCTCGAAGAGTGGCTGCACACGGCGTTTCTTGCGGAGCGTGCGCCGCAGCCGCGTCGTTCGCGTAAGCCTCCTTCGTGCACGCTGGCGAAAGTCGCCGTATCGCGTCTGTTCGGCGCCCGCCCGCTCTACTGGAGCTGGCTTGCCGGTGCCGCGCTGTCGCTGCTGCTGCAAGCGACCTGACACGAGCGGCTACCGCACGACGGCGTACACCCGCATGTCGCGCCGGGTGCCGTCGGGGTCGGCGCTCTCGCTCCTGAGCGTGCCTTCGTGCATGAAGCCGGCGCGCTCGGCCACGCGCCAGCTTTTGACGTTGGCGTCGTCCGCGCCGCACCAGACGCGCCGCGCACCGAGGTGCGCGAAGGCGAACTCGACCAGCGCCCGCACCGCCTCGGTCGCGTAGCCCTGCCCCTGAAACCGCTTGCGGCACCACCAACCGATCTCGAAGACGCGCGTCTCCCAACTGAAGCGCTGGATACCCAGGTTGGCCACGTGTGCGCCGCCCGCGCGCTCGAACGCCAGGAACGGCAGCCCCGTGCGCAGCAGCCACTCGGCCGCGCTGCGGCGGCAGTATTCTTCGGCGGAGTCCACCGTCTGCTCGGCCTGCGCCCAGGGCATCGAGGCCGGATGCGCGCGCAGATCGGCGAGCGTTTCCGCAATCGATGCATGGACCACCGCGCCGTCGCCCGGTCGTGGCGCGCGCAGCAGCAGGCGCTCGGTCTCCAGGTGGTCGGGGATGTCGAGGAGGATGGGGTTGACGGGACTCATCGTGGGCTCGCAAGTTGAGCGGGTAATGTACCGATACTCGATGCCCTTCGCCGGGGCGACAGAACCTGCTGCTCCGACCGCCACCCATGCCCACCGACCGCATCGCCGAACTCTTCACCCGTACCTTGCACCGCCACAGCAAGGATCGCGCGGACAACGAGGCCTTCAGCCCGCCGATCGTCAACACCTCGACCTACTCACTGCCCGCGGTGCCGAGCGGCACCTACCAATACGCGCGCTGGGGCAACCCCACCTGGACTGCGCTCGAAGACGCGCTGGCGCAGCTTGAAGGCGCGCCGGTGGTGACCTTTCCCTCGGGCATGGCGGCAGTGGCTGCGGTGCTGTGCGGGCTGCTCAAGAGCGGCGACCGCGTGCTGCTGCCCTCCGACGGCTACTACACCACGCGCATCTGCGCCGACAAGTACCTGGCGCCGATGGGCATTGCCGTGGACACCTGTCCCACCGCGCAGGTGGCCGCACGCGACCTGGCCGGCTATCGGCTGGTGATGGTGGAAACGCCGTCCAACCCCGTGCTGGACCTGGCGGACATCGCCGCCGTGGCCCAACGCGCGCAAGCGGCCGGCGCGCTGCTGGCGGTGGACAACACGACCATGACCCCGCTCGGCCAGCGGCCGCTGGAACTCGGCGCCGACCTCGTCGTCTCCTCCGACACCAAGGCGGTCAACGGTCATTCCGACCTGCTGTTCGGCCACGTGGCCGCGCGCGACGAAGCGGTGCTCGCCTCGGTGCGCGACTGGCGCAAGATCGTCGGCGCCATCCCCGGCGCCTTCGAGGCCTGGCTCGTGCACCGCGGGCTGGAGACGCTGGAGGTGCGCTACTCGCGGATGTGCGACAGCGCGCAGACCATTGCCGAGCGTCTGGCCGCGCACCCGCGCGTGAAGGCCGTCGCCTATCCCGGCCTGCCCACGCACCCCGCGCACGCGCTGGCACAGCGGCAGATGTTGCGGATGGGCTGCCTGATCGCACTGGAGCTGGAAAGCGAAGTCGCCGCCGACACCTTCCTCGCCGCCTGCGAATTCCTGCGCCCGGCGACGAGCTTCGGCAGCGTGCACTCCAGCGCCGAGCGCCGCGCGCGCTGGGGCGACGCGGTGCCGGCGGGGTTTGTCCGGTTGTCGGTGGGGTGCGAGCCGACGGAGGTGTTGTGGGGGGAGATTGAGAGGGCGTTGGCGGCAAGCGCGTAGTCGCCGTTCGGGTATCGGCGCCGCAGGCTTCGGCGGCCGCAGTCATCGCGCCCAACGATCGACAATCCACGCCAGCAGCAGACAGACGATGGCGACCACGTCGGCTGCGACGACGCGGCCTATCGCCGGGTTGTAGTCGCCGCTGGTCGCAGCCACGACAAGAAAACCGATCGTGCTCGCGAGGCCGGCTGCGTAGGCGAGGTTGCGCCACTCGGCCTTGAAGGCTGCGGCGATCAACAGCAGGCCGAGCAGCCCGAACAGCAACGCCCGGTGGCGCAAGAGGATCGCCAGATTCGGATCGTCGACCGCCACGCCATACAGTCGCGACAACTGCGCCGCGCCGGCCAGGCCCGGCAACGGCAGCAGGTGGATCAGCCCGGCCACGATCAGCAAGGCCATGCTCAGTCGGTACATTTTGGGCACTCCGGTGTGATGACTTCCGATGACGGCGGCGATCCTAGAGTCGGCATGCCCCCCGCGCTTTCAAAAACGGACTGCGTGACGAGCCGCGCGCTGCTCGTCGCCTGGCATGCGCGGGCGCTGTACCTCGGCCCGAGCTGGGCGCTCAGCGCGCACCGCAACGCTGCGGCCGTCCTGGCGGTGGCGGTGCAGGGCCGCCTTGGGGTGGCGCGCGACCCGCGTCGTCCGGGGCGGGGTTGGCACGACTGCCGCACCGCGCTGATCGAGCCGGATCGCTTGCATCGCCTGGACACCGGTAGCGGCCAGTTTGCGTTTCTTTATCTGGACGGCTTGAGCGGCGATCTGCCGCTGCTGCGCCCGCGCTTTTCCCGGCGCGGCGTGGGCGTCTCATTCGACCTCAACGGCGAAGACGCCCTGATCGACCTGTTGGCGGCGGCGCCGCACAGCGCCGCGGGTTGGCAGTGGCTGCGACCACGGCTGCAAGGGCTGTTGCGTCTGGCCGAACCGTCGGCCGACCCACGGGTGCAAGCGGCTTGCCAAAGGCTCTTGGCCGCCGGTGGCACCACGGTGCCGGTGAATCGGCTGGCCGCCGCAGTGGGCCTTTCGCCCTCGCGGCTGCAACATCTGTTTCGCCAGCACACAGGTGTTTCGGTGCGGCGCTATCGGCTGTGGCTGCGGATGCGCACGGCGCTGGCGGCCGCAGTCGCGGGGCACACGTTGACCGACGCGGCGCTGGCGGCGGGCTTCGCCGGGTCCGCGCACTTCAGCGCCGCCTTCCGCGAGATGTTTGGCATGGCGCCCAGACAATTGATGGGCGCCGCGCCAGTGTGGGTCGAGGACGATAAGGTGGCAATGGGCGCCTCGCTTTGTCGGGCGGCGCAGGGCTCCTCTCAAGGGCTATGAGGCAACGCCAGTACCGGTCGGTTTTGGCAAAAGCGCCAGCGCGCGGCTACCCTGCAACGGGGTGCTTGGTTTTGTACGGCGTTTGACCCAGCGCATGGTTTCGCAGCTGCCAAAAGCTAAGCTGAAGTTCGGGTGCGTTTCGCCAGAGGTCAAGAGACGTCGCACTCGCTCGGGAAGTCAATCGCGGTAATTCGACAGGAGAATGATCATGGGTCGGAGGCTTTGGGCAGCAGCGACTTTCTTGGTGGTGGGCTCGCTGGTAGCGTGTGGGGGTGGAGGGGGCGATAGCGCTCCGCCGCCGCCCGTAACCGTCGCACCGATTATTGCCACACAACCCCAGTCCGTCACCGTGCAAGCGGGTCAGACCGCGAGCTTTTCGGTGATCGCTACTGGGTCGTCGCCGTTGTCTTATCAATGGCGGCGCGCCGGGAACAACATTGCTGGAGCTGTCGGCTCAACCTATACGACCCCGACACTGACGACGTCTGACAGTGGCGCCACCTTCTCGGTGGTAGTTAGCAACAGCGCCGGCTCGGTCGCCAGTTCGGTCGCGACGCTCACGGTCAACCCGGCGCCGCAGCCGGCGAGCGTAGCCGATGTCCTGCGGACGCTCTACTTCTCGTCGACTTCCTTCACGAACGCAACTTTTTCCTTTATCTCCAACCTGACGGATGCAAATCTGCGACTCCTGAGCACAGCGTCAATTTGTCGCAGTGGAACCGTGAGCAACGCCACTCTGAATGGCAATCCGCTACCTGCTGGAGCAGATGCTTTGCCTAACGGGGTTGAGAACACCTTAGCGGCGAGTTTCCTGGCTTGTGCTTTCGCCGAAGATCCATCCACAAGGGTCACCGGCACGAATTCATTCCGCTATCTCGCCAGTTTCTCGACCGGGACGCTTGTCGCAGTTACGGTTTCCGGATCGTCGACGACCAACAATTTCTCTCGCGTGACTACGTCGTCGTCGAATTCGAGCGTCATCCTGTCCGATACGACAATGAACGGTACGCTTGGCGTGACTTACACGATATCTACGGGATCGACGGCCTCCAGTACGATCGCGGGAGAGTTTGACTTTACGCCGGCACAAGGAATGACCTTTGTCGATCGTGACTACAACATTCCTCTGACCTATGTTTCCGGAAGTTCAAAGCTTTCGCTTAACTTGCCATCCTCTGGGGGATCGACTTTCGTTGACAACTATTCCAACCAATCTTTCGCCGCAAGCGGCGTCACCTATGTGGCGAATGGCTCACTCACTGTGAACGAACGTAATGGCGCGTTTACGAGTGCGAGCGGAGAGATTCGTCTGACTCGCGATGGCGTAGCCGTTGGGCGAATCTATGGCACGGCCGTATCGCCGTTCATCTTCGTCGAAGTCGGCGGGTCGGTTCAACCGCTGGGCGTGGATCCGCGCAGACTGTTGGGGGTTGGGTTGCGCCGGTGAACGAATCTTCTGACGCCGTCTCCCGGAGCGCCCTTGTCCCTGCGTCTCCTTCGGGTCCGGGCGCTTCGGGGCGGCGGCCGTTCTGAGTCAACGGTGACGGTACGGGGGCACTGCCCCCGTACTTGGTGAGCGGCTGACGCGGCCCCGAGGTCGTCTAGCCGCTTTGCAAAGCACTCTGACGACGTCGCCGACGGACGCCCGGATGCCACGCGTCTTTTGGTGGCACCCTTAGTCGGCTTCGAACCTCACCGTCGTTGCCTCGTCCACGCACGGCTCTTCGTCGAAGGCCTTGTCGCCCGCGGCGTCCGGCACGCCGCTGGCGCGCAGGTTGCGGAAGTCGTAGAGCTTGGGGTCGAGCAGGTGCGAGGGTACGGTGCTGGTCAGTGCGCGAAAACTGTTGCGCACGCGGCCGGGGAACTGCTTTTCCCATTGCAGCAGCATGCGGCGGATCTCGGCGCGCTTTAAGGTGTCCTGCGAGCCGCACAGGCTGCACGGGATGATCGGAAACTCCCGCGCCTGCGCATAGCGCGCCAGATCGACCTCGCGCACGTAGGCGAGCGGCCGGATCACCACGTGGCGCCCGTCGTCGGAGACGAGCTTGGGCGGCATGCTTTTCAACTTGCCGCCGTAGAAGAGATTGAGGAAGAAGGTGGCGAGGATGTCGTCGCGGTGATGGCCGAGCGCGATCTTGGTGGCGCCCAGCTCGCCCGCCACCCGGTACAGGATGCCGCGCCGCAGCCGCGAGCACAGCGAGCACATGGTCGCCCCCTCGGGGATCACGCGCTTGACGATGCTGTAGGTGTCCTGCGTTTCGATGTGGAAGGGCACGCCCAGCTGTGTCAGATAGGCAGGCAGCACCTCAGCCGGAAATCCTGGCTGCTTCTGATCGAGGTTAACGGCGATCACCGTGTAGTCGATCGGCGCCCGCGCGCGCAGCCGCAGCAGGATGTCGAGCAGTCCGTGGCTGTCCTTGCCGCCGGACACACACACCATCACGCGGTCGCCGTCTTCGATCATGTTGAAGTCGGCGATCGCCTGCCCGGTGAGGCGGCAGAGGCGCTTTTCCAGTTTGTGCGCCTCGTGCAATGCGCGGCGCGGCTCGATGGCTTCAGGCGCGTTCATGCAGCGGCGTCCTTGAAGCGGAACACCTCCACGCCCACGGCCTCCACGTCGTCGTACACGTCGGGTTTCTCGCTCGCCACGCGTACCGCGGCCACGCCGGCGTGGGCGAGCAGGGCGGTGGCCAGATCGTCGACCAGCGTCTCTTGCAGGTTGATGTGGCCCTGCGCGATGCGCCGGCGCACGGTGTCGCGCACGAAGTCGTAGTCCAGCACCTCGGCGATCTTGTCGTGGCGCGGTGTGGAAACCGCCAGCGTCACAAACACATCCACGTTGACCACCAGCCGCTGCGCGGCGGCGCGCTCCGCGGCGTGGATGCCGATGTTGGCGTCCATCAGCACTTCGCGCAGAAACAGGCGCCGGCAGTGCGCCAGTCGGGGGTCGAGCAGCCAGGTCATGTCTTGGAGTCCAGTTCGGGTTCGGCGAGAAACATCACGTCGCGCGGGCTGGCGGCCAGATGCTGGCCGCCGTCCACCAGCAGCGTGGTGCCGGTGATGGCGGGCGCGCTCGCCAGATAGACGACCGCCTCGGCCACGTCTTGCGGCGTGGAGCCGTGGCCGAGCGGCGCGGTTGCGTGCGCGCGCGCAAAGCCCGCGGCCGTCTGCGCCTCGGACGGCAGCGTGATCCCTGGCGCCACGCCGACCACCCGCACCTTGGGTGCCAGCGCCTGTGCGAGCAGCGTGGTCGCCTCGCGCAGCGCGGCCTTGGACAGCGTGTAGCTGAGAAAGTCCGGGTTCGGGTTCCACAGCTTCTGGTCGAGCAGGTTGATCGCCACGCCGTGGCCGTGCGCGGGCAGCGCGTCGTGCAGCGCCTGCGCCAGCAGCACCGGCGCGGCGGTGTTGACGCGCACGTGGCGCAGCAAGGTCTCCGAAGAGAAGCTCGCCGCGTCGTCGCGCGCAAAGAGCGACGCGCTGTTGACCACGCAGGTCACGGTGCCGAGCTCGGCGGCGACCTGCGCCAGCATGCTGCGCACGCCGGTCTCGATGGCCAGATCGCGGTTGATGGCGATGGCGCGCCGGCCGAGCGCCTGAATCTCGCTCACCGTCGCCAGCGCCTCGCCGCGCGAGCTGGCGTAATGCACCGCCACGTCCCAGCCGTCGCGCGCGAGCGCAAGCGCGATCTCGCGGCCGATGCGCTTGGCCGCACCGGTGACGAGCGCTACGCCGCGCGCGCGAGGGGGGCGGTGGCGGGGAGTCATTGGGCGAGTTTATTCGGTGGTCGGCGGTCGGTGATCGGTGATCGGTGATCGGTGATCGGAGAAGTCTCACCGTTAGTCGTACACCCGAGTCTCAGCGTTAGTCGTACACCTCGATGCGCCGATCAGGTGCGCGGTGCAAACG
>Ga0209450_10000906_pt1 | contig 14893 bp, 15 predicted proteins | sample FrelakmetLWP11LW_FD_187149 | JGI IMG/M metagenome (GOLD analysis project Ga0209450, IMG submission 187149) | Freshwater lake sediment microbial communities from the University of Notre Dame, USA, for methane emissions studies - LWP11 LW (SPAdes)... | ecosystem: Environmental > Aquatic >...
CCGACCGCCGCCTCCCCGGGACCCGACGCGGAGGCCACCTGGGCTTCGAGCCCCGGAGCCGTCCTCCCGTCGTCGGCCGGGGCCGGCAGCGCAGTCGGCGCGGGCGCCGCAGCACTGGGACGCCTGTCGAGCTCCCCTTCGAGCTCGCGGATCCGTGCTTCGAGGGTGTCGATGGAGCGTCGGGTTTCGGGTGCGGGGGCCGAGGGCGCCCGCGTGACTCCCCCGCGGAGCATCTCGAGCTGCCGCCGGAGCTCGGCGATCTCGGTGAGCAGTTGCGTCTCCCGCCTGGCTACGGAGCCGTCGGCGCCTGGGCCGGGGACAAGGGACTGGATGCCCGTGGGACGCTCCTCTCGCGACGACGACAGCACGAAGGCGAGGCCGGCGATCAAGCCGGCGACGACGAGCACCGAAGCCGCGACCAGGGCGCGACGCGTCGACGTGGCGCCGCGAAAGGGACCGCCGTGCCGATGCCGCTTGTCCTCGAACAGTCGCCGGTCGGCCACCTCGAGCACCTCGTCGCCGCCCGTCCCGTCGTCCGGGTAGCTGGCGACGCCGATGCTGAACGACACCGAGACGCCCAGGCCCTGCCCGTTCCCGGCGGCTTCGGCCAGCTCGGCCATCGCCGCGCGGGCGCGCTCGCCGAGGTGGCCGGCATCGTCCCTCCCGACGCCGGGGAGCACGACCACGAACTCGTCGCCACCGTACCGGACGATCACGTCGGCGGAGCGGAAGTGCCCACGAAGGATGCTTGCAGTCGCCCGCAGCACCTCGTCTCCGCGGCGATGGCCGTGGGTATCGTTGACCTCCTTGAACCGATCGAGGTCGATCATCAGGAGTGAGATCCGGCCGTGCTCGCGGACCAGCCCTCCCCAGCCGTCGGCGAGGAGGCCGGTGAGCAGACGCCGGTTGGCCAGACCGGTCAGGTCGTCGCGGAATGCGAGGTCGGCATTCTCCCCGCCGCGGACATGCGCGTCGTCGGTCATCCGTTCGTCTCGCTCGTCTGCACCCCGGCGGGCCCGGCGTCCCCTTTCGGTGCGATTCTACCGACTCCGCCGGGGCAGGCTCACGCCGGCAGCGGGAGCCGGCGACCGGCCGCGGCGGCGGCCTCGAACACCTCGAGCACCTTCTCGAACTCGGAATCCCAGGCTTTTCCCGTGGCGTCCTTGGCCTGCCGCTGCAACGCCACCGCCTTGCGGAAGTCGCCGCGCTCGTAGGCCAGCCGGGCGTCGAGCTGGAGCAGTGGCGGATAGTCGGCCCGCCACGCCCTCGCCGCCGGGAGCAGGCGTTCCGCCCCGCCGAGGTCGCGACGTGCGAGGGACACCCTGGCGAGGCCGATGATCGCGTCGGTCTCGGCCTCGCGGGCACCCGCCTGGCCTGCCAGGGAACGCGCCTCCGAGAACCGCTCCGCGGCGTGCGCGAGCGGGCCAACCAGGAGGGCGACCTCGCCCAACTGGTTGAGGACGATGGCCTGGCCGCGGACGTCGCCGAGCTCTCGGCGGATGGCGAGCGCTTGCTGGCCGAGCTCCTCGGCGCGGTCGAGCTGACCCCGGCGACGGGCCAGCGTCCCGAGGTTGTTGAGCACCTGGGAGAGCCGCAGCCGGTCGCCGAGCTTCGCGTAGCTCTCGCGGGCCTGCTCCCACCGCCGCTGCGCCGCGTCCAGATCCGCGCGGTAGAACGCCGCGGCGGCGAGGTTGTTGGCCGCCACCGCCTCGGCCTCAGAGTTGCCGATCTCGCGCGCGATCGCGACGACCTGCTCGAAGGCGCGCTCGGCCTCGTCGAGCTCGTTGCGGTTGAGAGCGACCGCGCCCAGGTTGGTCAGGCAGATCACCTCGGTGTCGCGGTCGTGGAGGTCGCGACTGATGGCCAGCCCCTGCCGCAGCAGATCCTTGGCGCCCTCGAAGTCGCCCCGTTGCCAGGCGACCATCCCGAGGTTGACGAGGGCGATCGACTCGCTGCGCCGGTCGGCGAGCTCGCGATTGCGCGCGAGCACCTCGCGGAACGTCGCCTCGCCCTCCTTGAGGTTGCCCTGCTTGACGAACCCGCGCCCGAGGTCGTTGAGAAGCCGCGCCTCTTCCGACCGGTCACCCCGCTCGCGGGCGATCGCGAGCGCCTGGTGGATCGCCTCGCGACCGGCCACGAACTCCCCCCGCCACTGCAGGAGCACGCCGACGCGAGACAACGCGGCGGCCTCCAGCGCCCGGTCCTTCCGGTCCTGAGCCTCGTCGAGCGCGGCGCGAGCCAGCTTCTCCGCGCCGTCCCAGTCGCCCAGCTTCTCGTTGCACAACGAGAGCCTCAACCGCGCCCACTGCACGCCGGGGTCCCGGTCGAGGCACGCCTCGAAGTAGACCTTCGCCCGCTTCGGACCGGCCGTCTCCAGCGTGGCGACGCCGATGGCGTAGGCCCGGTTGGCGAAGGCGTCGGCCGAGAAGGCGTCCCTGAGGTCGGCGGCGAGCTCCTGGGGGCGCAGCCGCCGCGCGACGTAGCTCGCGAGCGCGCCGGTGGCCTCGGTGGGATCGGCCGCGCTGAACTCCCGCCGCCCGGTCGAGCCGCTCACGTTGTGGAGGTCGGCCGACAGCCGGTACTGGCCGCCCGCAACGGCCACCTCGACGGCGACGATGACCTCGGCGCCGAGCGCCCGACCCAGGGCGGCGACCTGCTCGCGGGTGAGCCCTGCGGTCCCCGATACCCCCAGCGAGCGTGCGAGCTTGCCGGCCTCGGCGGGCGGGATGACCTCCAGGCCCGGCGTCTGGCGCAGGGTCTCGGCGACCATGTCGGGCAGGCCGCGCTCGACCCAGTCGTCGGCGGCGATGCCGGTCGCGTTGACGAACGGCAGGAGTGCGATGCGGCCGCACTGGCCGCGCTCGAGCAGGGCAGGCGGCCGGGCCAGGCGCAACGTCACGAGCACGCTGGCGGCCAGCGCCGCCAGGATCCCCGCGACACCGAGCGCCATCCGGCGGCGGCGGGCGCGCCGGGCTGGGCGCCCGGCGATCGCGCGGAGCGCCGCGACAACCTCCCGTGCCGCCGGCCGGGATCCCGGGTCGAGGCCGAGCGTGCGGCGGATCAGGCCGCCGAGCTCGTCGTCCAGATCCGCCAGGGGGACCGTCTCGGCGCGCCGCGCCCGTTCGACCAGGTCGGGCCAGGCCAGATCCGGGGGGTACGCCGGCCGCCCGGTGAACAGCTCCTGGAGCAGGAGCCCAAAGGCGTACACGTCGCTCGCCGCCGTCGCCGGGCGGCTGCCCGCCTGTTCCGGGGACAGGTAGCCGAGCGTGCCGACGATCGAGCCCTCGCGGGTGACGTCGGCGTCGAGGTAGCCCGAGGGCGAGCCGGCAACGAGGTGGGGGGAGACCCTGCCCCGTTCGGTCCCGGCGACCGGCGTCGGCTCGGTCAGGTCGTCGACGTCGCCGAGCTGCAGGCGGGCGAGGCCGAAGTCGAGCACCTTGACGCCGCCGTCCGGCGTGAGCATCACGTTGCTCGGCTTGAGGTCGCGGTGCACCACCCCGGCCGCGTGGGCGGCCGCGAGCGCCGAGCCGATCGCCTCGGCCACGGCGAGCGACCGCTCGAAGGAGAGTCCCGCCGCCATCGCCTCGCGCAGGGTCTTCCCCTCGACGAGCTCGAGGATGAGGACGTCGTTGGACTCGCCTTCGACGCAGTCGTGAATCTGGCAGATCCCCGGATGGTCGGTCCGCGCCAGCGCCCTCGCCTCGCGGAGCAGCCGCACGCGGGCGTGCTCGTCGATCGCACCCTCGCGGGACAGCACCTTGACCGCGACGCGGCGCTCGAGGACCTCGTCGAAACCCTCGTAGACCCGGCCCATCCCGCCGACGCCGACGAGCGGCCCGACCCGGACGTGCCCGACCTTGGTTCCCTCGAGGTCCATGCCGCCGAGTATACGAGCGGTCCGTGCACAACGGCCACGCAGCGATACACTCGACACGGAGGGCCGCACCCCGTGATCGCCTTCGAGACGCTCTTCCTCGGACTGGTCGTCGGCCTGCAGCCGGTCGGCGTCGTGGTCGGGCCACTGGTCGCGGCGGTGGAAGTTCGCCTCGACGGAGCGGCGGTCGCCACGCTGCGCGCCGTGCCCTGGCAAACACCGTGCGACTTCGGACCGGAGCCGCGCCCTCACGAGCTCGAGGCAATCGCCCGCGATCGCGCCGGGGCCGAGCTGGGACGAGTCCGCCAGTGGGTCAACCTGCCGCGGCCCGATGCCGAGGCACACCTGCTCCTCGAACGCGACCCGACCGGCACGCGGGTCACCGGCGCCCGGTTGAACTGGGAGCACCTCGAGGCGCCCGAACCCGAGCGGGTCCGGCTCACCCTCGACGGCACGGCGCTGCGCGTCGACGACCCGCGTCGGTTCGCCCTACCCGCGCTCGATCCCTCCCGCATCCACCTCCTGAGCGCGGAGCTCACCTTCCCAGAGCACATGACGGCACGGGCCGACGTCGTCTTCGGCGGCGATGTCGGCGCGAACGCCGAGGCCGAGCTGACTGCGGTGCCCATCGTCCTCGCGGAGGGCGCCGTGGCGCCGGTACGGGAGGCGATGCAAGGCTGGTTCGCCGTTGCCGGCCGGCTCGTCGGGGTCGTCGCTGTGGAGGACCCCAGCGCCGACGTCGTGATGGTCGAGGACCAGGGTGCCGCGTCGCTCTGGCGGATGCAACGCCGCTTCACCGAACGCCATCTGACCGGGGGAGCCCGCTTCGTCGAAGCCGACCCCGACGAGGATCGACTCCACCTCATCTTCGCCGTACCCCGCATGCTGACCGACCTGCCGCACAAGACCCGTTCTCTCTTCCCGTCGAGCCCGCCCCTCGAGCTCGGGACCCGCAACCTCTTCACCCGTTTGTCCCGCGTTTCGTTCCCGCTCGCGACGCCGGACGAGCAGGCACTCGCGGAGGCCGTCGCCGTGGCCGGCATCGACGCGGCGACGAGCAACCGCCCGCGCGCCGTGGTGCTCGCCTACGCCAACGGGCCGGACCGCTCGCGCTGGAGCCCCGATGCGGCACGGCGCTTCCTCGCCGACTTGCACGTCCCGATGAGGGTCTGGCTCCTCGACCAGCGCCGGCGCGGCGTGAGCGCCACGCCCTGGGGCGACGCCGTCCACGCCGGCTCCGGCCCGCTCCTGGACGAGGCGCTCGCCGCGCTGCGCGCCGAGCTCGCGCGTCAGCGGATCGTCTGGCTCGAGGGGGCGCACCTGCCGCAGCGCATCGAGCTCACCGAGGCCGCCCGCGGCGTCCGGCTCGCGCGGTGACGGGGATCGGCTAACCTCGCGGCGGAGGTCTGACCGCCGTGATCGCCTTCGAGACGCTCTTCCTGGGACTGATCATCGGTTCACAGCCGGTACGCGTGGCCGTCGCGCCCCAGGTCGCGTCCGTCGAGCTCCGGCTCGACGGTGAGGCCGTGGCCATGCTTGCCGACCCGCCGTGGCAGGCGCGCTGCGACTTCGGGCCCGCGCCGCACCCCCACGAGCTGGTGGCCATCGCCCGCGACAACGCCGGGATCGAGCTCGGCCGCGCGCACCAGCGAGTGAACCTGCCGCGTCCAAAGGCCGAGGCGCACTGGCTTCTCGAACGCGACGCCGAAACCAGGCAGGTGACCGGGGCTCGCCTCACCTGGGAGAACCTCGAGGCGCCCACGCCCCGGCGGGTTGGCGTCACCCTCGACGGGGTCGCGCTGCGCGTCTCCGACCCGAGCCGGGTCGGGATCCCCGCCCACGACCCCGGCACCATCCACCTGCTCACCGCCGAGCTGGTCTTCTCCGACCACGTCACGGCGCGGGCGGACGCCGTCTTCGGCGGCGAGCTCGGCGAGCAGGCCGAGACCAGGCTGACGGCGGTGCCCGTGCGCGTCGACGACGGCGCCGTCCTGCCTCCTGCGGCCGCGATGCAGGGCTGGTTCACCGCCGGCGGCCTGCCGCCACGGGTGGTCGCCGTCGAGACCGCCCCGGCCGACGTCGTGATCGTCCTCGACCTCGAGGCCGGGGCGAGCCTGCGCACCTCGAGGCGCCGCATGAAGACCGACGCGGCCGGGCAACTGCTCGCCCTGAACCCGGCGCGCGCTGGGGAGGACCGCATGGTCGCGATCTTCCCGACCTTCGACACCCTCGACCGGGGGACCGAGGCGCGCCGCCTCTTCCCGGTCTCCGACCCGTACGAGCTGCACCTTGGAAACCTCGAGGTCCTGCTCGGCCGACTCCGCTTCCCGGGCGAAGACCCGAAGTCGCAGCTCCTCGGCAACGCGGTCGCCATCGCCGGCCTCCGGGCGGCCGCCGACAACCGGACGCGCGCCGTCGTGCTGATCCTCGGGGGCAGGGGCTGCGCAACCGGGTCGGTCACGCCGGCGGCGGCGCGCGCCTTCCTCGCCGACCTGCACGTCCCACTCCTCGTCTGGAGCCTCGCCGGCGCGGTCGAGGACACCTGCTGGGGACCCGCGGCTGCTGCCGCCTGGCCGAAGGGTCTCTACGCGTCCTTCCCCCACCTGCGCAGCGACCTGGACCGTCAGCGGATCGTCTGGCTCGAGGGGGCGCACCTGCCGCAGCGCATCGAGCTCACCGAGGCCGCCCGCGGCGTGCGAATCGCGCGGTAGGACCGCAGGAGCCCGCCGGGTCACTCGGCGAGCGTGAACTCCCAGGTGCAGGCGCCACCCGGGTTGGGCTCCGGCGGGCACGCGAGGCAGCGCGTCACGATCCGGGGATCGACGGCCCGGGCGAAGGTGACGAACTCCACCTCCCCGACCGGCCGGCAGGGGAAGGGCGGCAGTCCCTTGCGCGCGCGGGCCTGCTGCACGCGGCAGGCGTCCATCACGAAGCGCAGCGTGCGGCCGTCGGCGGACCATTCCGCGTGCTGCTCGTTGACGACGGCGTACATGCGAAAGGCGAGCGCCCGCTCCAGGCCCTCGAGCCCCTGGCCGGGGCCGATGCCGAAGGTGTCCATGATCCGCCGTGCCTCGACCGCCGCGAAGCGCCGCCAGGCGGCCGCGTCGAGCGTGATCGCCTCGTCGATCCCCCGGCACTCCTCGGCCGCGAGGAACCAGCAGCCGTCGTGGGCGAGCCAGTTCTTGGCGAACGCTTCCAGGGCCCGCAGCAGCTCCTCGCGGGAGAGTGCGGCGAAGGCAGACGTGGCGGCTATCGACTCCCCCGGGAGGCCATCAGGTCGAGGTCTTCCTTGAGGCTCTGGAGGTCCTCCTCGTGCTCGACCTCCTGCTCGAGAATGGTGAGCGCGAGGTTGTAGGTCACCATGTCCTTGTCCTTGGTGGTGTCCATGAGCTGCTTGTAGGACGTGATGGCGCACTGCTCGCCCGCGATGTTCTGGTCCAGGATGACGGTGACGTAGGGGTCGCCCGGGGCATCGTAGGCGCACGGGCTGAGGTCGAACCACGCCTTCGGGTTAAGGACCGGCGTGCCGCCGAGCTGGATGATCCGACCGGCGAGCAGCACCGCGTGGTTGAGCTCTTCGGTGGCGTGCAGGTTGAGCTCCGCGGCGACCGCGTCCTTCATCGGACCCTTGATCAGCTTGGCGCCGAGCCAGTACTGGTAGTAGGCGAGCCACTCGCTGGCATACGCGGCGTTCAGCAGCCGCAGCAGCTCGTCGACGTCCATCCCGATGATCTTCCGCCCGATGGTTCCCATGCTCGCCTCCAGTGGATCCGACGTTCTCTCGTCAGGCTATCACTTCCTGCGAAGCCACACGACGCGCTGCAGGTGTCCGTGCGTCTCGCCGGCGACCCGCCAGCCCAGCTCCGCCAGGAGCGCGGTCGCCGCTTCGACGGTGACGGGGCTGCGGGGGTGCTCGCGGCCCTCCGCCCGGTGCACGCGCGAGACGAGGGCAAAGCCCTCCTCGGTGAAGTCCGCGATCACGATGCGGCCGGACGGACCGACCAGGCGGGACATCTCCGCGAGGACCGGCCGTCCCTCCTCCAGGTGGTGCAGGACGTCCATCATCAAGGCGCAGCCGAACGAGCCGTCGGCGAAGGGCAGCGAACGGGCATCGTGGAGGAGGAAGCGGGTGCGCTCCTCGAGGCCGGCCTCACGGGCGAGCAGACCGGCCAGCTCGAGGTCCTCTCGGCTGACGTCGACCGAGACGACCTCCAGGCCGCGCCGTGCCAGGGCCATCGCCAGCAGGCCCTTGCCGGTTCCGATGTCGAGGGCGGGGCCCACGAGGTCGCCGGCCGCTTCCGCGACCAGGCGAGCCGCGGCGAACCGATCGTGACCGTGTCCCAGGTACTCCCGGGTACGAGCGACGAACGCCTGCCTGCGCTCCTCGACGTTCACCGTCTACTCCCGGTCCTGTGCAGCCGACGCCACCGCGGCTTCCGGGTCGGTCTCGCCGTTCGCATCGCTCACGACTCCAGGGCCTGCCGCAGGTCCTCGATGAGATCCTCGACGTTCTCGATGCCGACGGAGTAGCGCACCAGGCCGTCCGTGATCCCGGCCTTGACCCTCTCCTCCGGCGCGATGCCGGCGTGGGTCATCGACGCAGGGTGCTCGATGAGCGTCTCCACACCCCCGAGCGAGACCGCCAGGGTGGCCAGCCGCACGTTGTCCATCAAGCGCCGCCCGGCCTCCAGCCCACCCTTGAGCTCGAAGCTGATCATCGAGCCGAAGCCGCGCATCTGCGAGCGCGCCAGCTCATGCTGGGGGTGCGAGGCAAGGCCGACGTAGCGCACCCAGGCCACATCCGGCCTGGCCTCGAGCCAGGCTGCGACCCGCGCTGCCGACGCCTGGGCCCGTTCGATGCGCAGCGCCAGGGTCTTCACCCCCCGGTGGACGAGGAACGCCTGGTGCGGGTCCATGTTGCAGCCGGTCGCGATCATCACCGCGCGAAGCCGTTGGAGCACCGCTGCTTCTGACGCCACCAGGATGCCTCCGACGACATCCGCGTGGCCGTTGATGAACTTCGTGACCGAGTGCATCACCACGTCCGCCCCGAGGGAAAGCGGCTTCTGCAGGTACGGCGAGGCGAAGGTGTTGTCCACCACCAGCAGGGCGTCGTGCGCGTGGGCGATGCGGGCCGCGGCCGCAATGTCCGTCACCTGCATGCACGGGTTCGAGGGAGTCTCCACGTACACCAGGCGCGTCTGGGGTTGCATGGCGGCCTCGATGTTGCGGATGTCCGAGGTGTCGACGTAGGTGGACGTCACCCCGAACCGGGAGAAGTGCCCTTCCATCAGGCCGCGGGAGGGGCCGTAGACGGACGCGGTGCTCACAACGTGGCTCCCGTGGGCGAGCAGAGCCATGTAGACCGTGTTGACGGCGCCCATGCCCGAGCTCGTCGCGACGCCGTCGCACCCCTCCTCGAGCTCGGCGACGCACCGCTCGAGGGCGCGGATGGTCGGGTTGCCGAGACGCGTGTAGATGTAGCCGTCGTCCTTGCCGGCAAACCGGTCGGCACCCTCCCGGGCGTTGCGAAAGGCGAACGTGGAGGTCTGGTAGATCGGCGTCACGGCGCTCCCGAGCGGATCGTGCAGGGCCCCCGCGTGGACGAGCTTGGTGTCGAATCCCGCGCCCTTGGTGTTCATGCATCTCCTTTCTTGGCCTGCTTTTCGAGGGAGGCGAGGTGATGCTCCGAGCCCTCCCTCACCATCGCCTTGCCGCACGCCAGACAGCGCTCGTCGCGGCACGGGACGCCCGGCTCGTGCGGCTTCGTCGCGCCACACCCCAGGCACACGCACGTTCCCGCCGGCCCGCTGCGGTTCTCTCCCGGTCTCGGCATCTCGTCCTCCTCTTCTTCAGTACGGGTGCGTCCCGAGGACGACCCGGACCCCGAACTTCGTCTCCAGAATCGGTTTGAGGGCGTCGAAGTCGATCGGGCACTGCGCGGTCTCCATGGCGACCTTCATGCACGTGCCCAGGTGCAGGACGTCGAACTCCCGGTCCAGGCCTCGGGTCAGCTCCTTGAGCAGCTTGACCCTCGGCACGGTCAGGCCCGGGCAGTCCCCGCAGTCGGTCATCGCCACGAGGTCGATGGTGTCGTGGCGGGCAAACTCCCCTGCCTTCTCCGCCATCCCCTTGAAGCACTTGGCGCACGCGACGCAGGAGTGGTCCTGAATCCTCTTGCAGTACAGGATCGCGATTCTGGCCATTTCACGTCCTCCCTTCGGATGCTGCGGCCGCTCCCCTGGGCGCCCCGCGGAGAAGCCGGCCTATTCTCTCCCACTGTTCTCCGTGGCGGCCCGCTGCAGAACCTGGATGAGGTTGTCGAAGATCGCCGAGTAGCCCATGGCGCCAGGGAGATCGCCGATGGATGACGGGGCCTCGACGACGGCGACTCCTCCTATCTCCCGCAGGGCTTTCGCCAGGTCGGGAGGCGTGTGGGGATCCAAGAGAATGAGCTCGGTCTTCATCTGCCGCACGTGCTGGACCAGGGCCTCGATCGCAAATGCAGTGCCGGGCGCTCTCTTGCACACGACGAATTGGGGACCTCCAAACCGAGCGAGATTCTGCCAACCGCACTGGGTGCTGAAGACGCGCAACCGCGCCAGAGGCTTCAGCTCCTCCTTCCATCGCGCGATGTCGCGCTCGAGGCTGACCTGGAAAGCTCGGGCATTGGCCTCAAAGTAGGCCCTGGCGGAGGGTCGGAGTCTCGCGAGACCGGCCGCCACATCACGAGCGATGACGACACCGTTTTCAGGATTGAGCCTGAAGAAGGGATCGCCCCGCGTCGTGATGAGATCCACGTAGCCCTGGCACGTGGAAACAGGGGCATCCACCTGCGTCGCGTGCTTCGAGACGTCGATCCAGGCGGGGCCCCACGAGTCTCTTGCAAGGCTATTGCGACCATCGGCGATCGCTCCACGAATGGCTCCCGCTTCGGGCAGAAAGCCGGTCCAGACGATGGCTTTGGCTGCGAGGAGCTTCGCGACGGCGGCTGGCTCCACCTGAAGGTCGCGGCGCAGGATGCATCCCCAAAAGAGGACGAAGGTCTCGACCTGGTTGCCGCCCACATCCTTGACGATGGCCTCGATGTCCGGTTCGGACACCGCCACGAGTAGTGGCGCGGCTCCCGCCGCCAGAGCCACCTCGGCGCTGCACGCGAGAAGGAGCCCAAGCACGCTGACGCCACACGCTGCAAGCCGGCTCCGTGTTCCCTTCATGGCGCACCTCCTTCCGGCTCACGGCAAACGGACAGAGAGCTGGATGCTCGCTCCCGCCTCACGACGCCCGCGACCCTCGTGTCAGTGCCCGGCGTCATGATCACCACAGTCGTGCAAGCCGCCGCCGCCGCACCCCTCGCCGCTCGCCACCAGCGTGCCGTCGAGGTAGGCGCGCACGAGCTGCTCGGGCTCGCCGCCGTCGATACCGAGGACGACCTCGATGCCGAAGTGCTGGAACATCTGCACCGCCCGCGGCCCCATGCCGCCGGCCAGGATCACGCGAGCGCCCTGCTCCTTGAGCCAGCTCGGGAACGCCCCCCGCTCGTGCGGCGGCGGCGTGGCGCTGACCCGCGACACGATGGCGCGCGAAGCCTCGTCCACCTCGAAGAAGTCGAACCGTCCGGCGCCGCCGAAGTGGGACGAGAAGCCCCCGTTTTCCATTGGAACAGCGATCTTCAACATGAGTGATCTCCTTTCACCAACCTAGAAGCAGCATCCCACCGCCGAGCAGCAGCCCGGCGAGGGCATTGACGACCTTGACCTTGACGAATTCCCGGGGCGACTCGGCGAGCAGGGGCAACATGCCGTGCCCGTCCTGTACGACCGAGGACGCAACAAGGACAGAGAAGGGAATGACCCCCTGGGCGAACAGGGTCACGAACACCAGGTGTGGACCAGACTCGGGGATCAGCCCGACGAGCACCGCCGCGACGAGCGCCCAACCTCGGTGGGCCCCGATCCACTCGCCCACCGGCAGGTCGGCCGCATCGAGCCACGCCAGCACGAGCAACACCCCAAGGACCCAGAGGAAGATGCGCGGCGCGTGCCGCCTCGCGACGTGCTGGAAGAGGTGTTCCGTCAAGAAGTGCTCCGACACCGTGAAGACCATACCCAGGGCCACCACGGCGACCAGCAGCAGCGTCCACCGCACCCAGTTCCAGGTGGGTGGTCCCAGCCATCCTGCCGCGACCGCGACGACGAAAAGCCCCAGGGCCATGCTCAGGCTGGCCCGCGGCAGGCTGAGGCCGCGCAGCGACGGCCGCCACAGCGCGCCCGCGCCGGGGGAGATTCCGACCCCGTGGAGCGCGATCCCATCGGGACAGCACGTTCCCCGGTACAGTCGGACGCCCCCCACCCGGTCCATCACCAACGCGACAAGCAGGCCGAACGCGAAGAGCAGGCCGAAGAGCAACAGCGCCTTGCTGGGGAACATGGCAAGCATGACGAACGCCTCGTCTCCGCTCGCCGCGATCATCGCGCCCGCCAGGGCGCCGAAGCTGATCATGCCGTGGGTGTAGAGGGTCACGTCGGTGAAGGCCCCGAGACAGCCCGGCACCGTGCCGATCAGCGCGACGGCAGCAGTGCGGAGGAGGCCGCCGCGCTGCAACCAGCGGCCGAGAACACCGGCCGAGAACACCTGCGCGACCTCGACCAGCAGCATCATCACGAAGACGAAGCCGGTGATCATGAGGGCGTCGCGGAGTGTCGCGGCGGGGTTCATCTCCCGCCTTTCCCGGTCGGACACGACGGCTCCGCGATCGTCCGCCAGAACACCTTCCCGTCACGCAGGATGCGGTGGACCTCGCCCCGGTGAACCAGATCCGCAAGCGTCTTGACGACCGCGTTGGCGTGGAGACTGAGCCCGGTCGCAATGTCCTCCAACGTGCACGGCCGCCTACGCAGCAGCTCAAGGACCTCAAGTGCCTCCGGAGCCCTCCGCTCCGCCCCGCCGTCGGAGAGCTCAGTCCGCTCGACGACGACCTCGGCAGTGGGCGAGAACAAGCCGGCCAGATCGGCGAGGCGCGCCGTCGGCACTGGCACCGCCCGCTCGTCGAAGGTCGGACGCACCGGAGTGTTGAGCTGAACGCGGTCCGGCGCGATGCGGCTGGCCAGCCGGGTAATCGGCAGGATCTGCCTCGGCGTGTCGTTGATGCCGGCGACGACCATCACCTCGAGCCAGATCTCGCCCCCGTATTCGCGGCGAAACGTCGACAGTCCATCGACCACCGTTCCGAGCGTGAGCCCTGGCGCCGATCGGTTGACCAGGGAGAACATCGCCTCGTCACCGGCATCGAGGCTGGGCAGGACGATGTCGGCGTGGGCTGCCTCTGCGCGGACGTCGGCGCGATGGAAGAGCGCCCCGTTGGTGAGCAGCGCCACGCGGGTCGAGGTGATCTTCTTGATCCCCTCGATGAGAGCCCCGATCCCGGCGTACAGCGTCGGCTCGCCGGAGCCCGCCAATGTGATCACGTCCGGCGGCGGCCAGAGGCGGAGCCGCCGCTCCACCTCGGCGAGGATCGTTCCGACCGGGAAAAACTGCGAACGCTCAGTGGTCAGCGTGCGCGTTGGCCCGAGCTGACAGTAGATGCAGTCGTAGGAGCAGACCTTCAACGGCACGACGTCGACGCCCAGGCTTGCGCCGAGGCGGCGGCTCGGTACCGGTCCGTACACCAGCGACCGCGCTGGATGGGCCTGCTGAGCGACATGGCCACGCTGGCGCGCCTCCTCCACGCTCACCTATCTCCCCAACACCTTCCACAACGTGTCCAGCTCGGCTCCGGCCACGCCTTCGGTCACCACGATGCCGAGCGCCAGCCCCGCGGCAATGACTGCGATCGCCACCTCCGTCTCTCCTCCGCGCCCGCTACCGTGTGTCCGGCGCTGACGAGGCTGCGATCCCACCGACCTGGTCCGTGAGACGCTGCTCCAACTCGCCCACTCTCAAGCGCAGTTTCTCGACAAGCCGCCAGGGGGTGGCGTCGCTTCCCTTCGCCTGATCCGGTGCGGCTGAGTGCCAACCTCCGCGGCAGCGACCTCGGCCACCCCCGCGTGGCACGCCGTCGAAGCCGGCCCCGTGGGTTTCATCGCCAGCGCCCGGCCGACTCTGGCACCGCGGCGAGCCTCCATCCGGTCGACCGGACTCAGCTCTCATCGACGCGCCATGTCGATGGCGACAACCCGCGCCCGGACTCCCGTCTTCACTTCTCCGTCGATTCATCGTTTCCTCCCTCGGAGGGGTCCACCCCGCCGATCTCAGTGCCTTGCTCTGTGGCCGGACCAGCCACCCACCGACCCACACAGCGACAGCCTCGCCCCCGGCGCCGCCCACCCCAGTGCACCGGGCAAGGGATCGCTTCCCCACCGGATTCGATCACCGGGCCGCCGCCGATCCGCAGCGCCTTTCCTCCCACCAACGCCTCGGTCACTCGCGCGCGGGCGGCGGCCAGGACGCGCCCGAACGTGGCCCGCGACACGCCCATCACCTCGGCGGCGGTCTCCTGGTACAGGCCTTCGAGATCGGCGAGGCGCATCGCTTCGAGACCGTCGAGATCCAGCAGGACCACGGGCAACTCCCGAGTCGGGCGACCGGCTGGCTTGAACACGCCGCCGGCCACGCACGGTCCGACTCGGCGGAGGTTCGGCGGGCGTGGCATGTTCTGAGCATATGCTCGAAACAGGGTACTGTCAAGCCGGTTCCGACGAGCATCGAGGCGTGGCTCGCATGGCCTGCACCGCACTGCGAGTGCGTGTCACGACGTGCGCGGGCCGACGGCCCGGCGGCGCCGCCTTCGCGGCCTCGCCCTACTCCGCCCGGAGCGCCTCGACCGGGTCGAGGGCGGCGGCGCGGCGGGCCGGGGCCCAGCCGGAGACGACGCCGACGAGAAGGCTCATGACCAGCGCCGCGGCGACCGCGCCGGGTGGCGTCGAGATCGGCAGGGCGGGCACCGCCGCCTTGACCAGGGCGCCGATCCCGAAGCCGATCGCGATGCCGGCGGCACCCCCGGCGAGCGCGAGCAGGACC
>Ga0209450_10000907_pt1 | contig 14856 bp, 24 predicted proteins | sample FrelakmetLWP11LW_FD_187149 | JGI IMG/M metagenome (GOLD analysis project Ga0209450, IMG submission 187149) | Freshwater lake sediment microbial communities from the University of Notre Dame, USA, for methane emissions studies - LWP11 LW (SPAdes)... | ecosystem: Environmental > Aquatic >...
CCCCCAAACATGAGCTCGTTTCCATCCGGCACCTCCTTTAGCCCATTGAAGAGGAGATCGTGCCCGGGAACACCATTGAATGCCCTCCACTAAAGAGGGGGGGGATTTGGGCGTAGTTTGGCAAAAAAGGAGAGATTTGCAGGGGGTCGGTCCGCTCCATGGCACTTTGGGATGAGGTGGCGGAATGCACAAGGATCCACTCGTCCTTTTTAGTATTTCACCATTTTTTGTGCCATACAAGGTTCCTCTGTGCGCAACAATCTTATTCTGGTTAAACAGAATTTAACCATAACAATCGTGTGTAACTCTGGCTGGCCAGAATTACAAGAAGAAACTGTACGGATATTCTGGAGAAGAAGAATTATGACTGAAAGCCGGATGGGAATCACGGTACGCCAGAAAGGAGGATACCAGGCATATATCCCTAAACCCCTGCCCCCGGATCCCCCGGTCCATTTCGATGACGAACTTCATCACCTCCTCTCGGAAGCAGATCGCGCCCTCGCACGTCTTGACGGCATGACAACGGTTCTCCCGAACGCAGATCTCTTCGTCGCCATGTACGTAAAAAAAGAGGCACTGCTCAGTTCCCAGATCGAAGGAACGCAGGCATCGCTCCAGGGCGTGCTTGAGTTCGAGGCAGATATGGTCCCCGTTGATGACATCAACGAGGTCAAAGAGGTCATCAACTATATCCGGGCGATGGATGAGGGACTCGCACGCACGAGCCACGAGCTCTTTTCCATGGAGATTCTCCAGGAAATTCATCGTGTCCTCCTCAGGGGGACACGCGGCAGCAGGAAAGAGCCAGGAAAGATCCGCACGGTACAGAACTGGATCGGTCCGGCCGGCTCCAACCTGCATTCAGCGACGTTCGTTCCGCCGCCCCCGGAAAAGGTGCCGGAACTGCTCGCCGATCTCGAAGCGTTCATCATGGCTGATGACCGGATTCCTCCCCTGATCAAGATCGGGCTCGTTCATGCTCAGTTCGAGACGATCCATCCGTTCATCGATGGGAACGGCCGGATGGGACGGTTGTTCATAACCTTTTATCTCTGCCAGAAAGGCATACTGGCCCGACCTCTCCTGTACCTGAGCATCTACTTAAAACAACACCGGGAAGAATACTATTCCCTGCTCCAGGAAATCCGGATCGAAGGAGACTGGGAATCCTGGCTGAAATTCTTCCTCCGCGGCATTATCGAAGTCTCTAAAGAAGCTCTTGCAAATGCCAGGGAGATCATCGCCCTCAAGGAACGGCTCACCGGTACCCTTGTCAAAAATAATGCCGGGGGGTTGAATGCCGTCCGGCTCCTCGACCTCCTGTTCACCAAACCTGTCGTCACCGTTGCCGATATCAGTTCAGCGCTTGGTATCAGTCACCAGCCTGCCTATGATCTGGCAGGCCAGTTCGAAAAACTGGAAATTCTCCGGGAGATCACCGGGAAAAAACGATACAAGAAATATCTCTTTGCCGATTACCTCCGTATCATCGAACGGGGAACCGGGCAGTAATTATTTTTGTGTGCCTTTTTTTAGCAACCTCACTCTGGCGAAGGGCACAAGCCCCGATGAGCATCAACTCAATCAACGGGATTCATGGTCTTTTTATCCTGGTCTTCCCCCCCTTATTTCACCTTCCTGACCTTCCCTTCCTTAAAATCCACCGCGAAAATATACGACGCCTGGGTGAACGCTGCTTCAAGCTCCCTCTCGGGAATTGACTCACCATCTATGAACTGGTGAGATTTCGTCCTCTCCTTTCCGATCGCATTGGCAATCTCGAAAAACACCATCCCGTCGTGCACGGCATCTTTTGTCTCGCGCTGTTTCCATTGTTCCATAGCTTCTGCCAGGACGGAATGAACGAACTCCCGGTCATCAATAAATATCGGGAAATACCCTTCCTTTGTTCCTTTTTTGGTGACTAAAATCCCTTTTCTCATGGTCCTCATGGTATCGCTAAGGATTCATGTTCAGAAGGACAAAACCCTTGTGGAGGCCGCTTCCCTCAAGATACGAGCATGTTGCGACCTGCATAGCTCTCTTCGGTCCCATCAGCCCTAAAAAAAAGAACATAAAAATAGTTGGAAATTCCCGGTGGCTCACTTGCGCTTTTTCTCGGGCTTCCTGAACTTCTTCCTGGCTACCCGCAGCCGCCTGCTTCGAGAACTCTTCTGCCTTGGCCTTCTTCACCTGGTCCAGCTTCACTATCTGTTTCTTACTCGTCGGCATTTAGTCACCTCGCTTGCGCCTTTGGCTGATTCTGGTTAGCTTTGGTTCCCTGGATGAGCACCACGGCTCCGGGAAATCCGATTATCCTAATAGCTGGCAAAGGAGTGTGGGAACTCCGGAGAGGAATTACCCTGGTACTAAAATACTTATAGGCTTTATGAGTAAAACAGTCTGACATGCAAACCCTGAGTGAGCCTGTCGTTACTATTAAAGGGGTGAAAATCCGGGCCCTTCACCTTTCATCTATAGATTTCGATGTCATTCTCAGGATTGAAAATCCCAATCCTATCGGGGCGACAGTAAGGGAACTCCCGTTCATTGTTTATTTTCAGAGAGGTACTCAGGAAAAAGAGATTGCCAGCGGTCAGACAAGCAAAATGGATATCCCGGCAAGTGACAGTATTGAGATAATAGTCCCGCTTACCTCTCACAATCTCGCCCTTTTCGAAGGGTTTGTGAGTCTGATAAAAAAAGGGAATATTCTCCTGGAGATTAAAGGAACGGCGATGATCGATCATATTATCGGCTGGTCCCTTCCGGTCAGGGAAGAAATAAAAATTACTGAACATGAGATTGCTGAAGTTGTCTTAAAGAAGATCCGGGGTAACCTGGGATCATAATTCCCGGGAAATTGTATCCGGCAGGTATATTCGCCATCATTCAGGATTTATGCCACTATAACGAATGTATGGGCTTCTTTGAAGGCAGAACAGCTGTACCGGATTCTTTTTTTTGCGGTGGTTTTTTTTTGTCGGGTTAAAAATGGGAACATCATATGAAGCATCCATGATGGATACATGCTTTTTGAACACATCACTTTTGAAACCAAAATTTGAAAATTATCACAATGGTTATATGGATAACACCCGTGATGGTAACAACCAAAGGGGAATATGGTCATCAAAACATTATCTGATTGCAGCAAATGTCAATATCTTACAGAATGTGATGTTCATATTTCGAATGGTACACATAAAAACAGTGAAAAATCCGATCCTTGTACACTGGATCATAACCCGAAGAAACGAATCTGAGAATTATTGTTCTGCCAGTCCAAATGAATCAGAAGGCATGACCCGGGTTTATCAGCCAGGGATGATTTTTCCTTTAAAAAAAGAGATTTTAAAAACCTGAATTTTTCATGGTGGTAGTGCTACTTTTCCTTTCGTATTCCTGGGATTTCTCCAGAGCCAAAAAAGATGACAGGATCATATGTTCAAAAATGATCAAGCAACATTTGGCATAATCCAGGAACTATTGTTTTTAATTGGAGGTAAACCAGCAATATAAAAAACAAGTAGCCTATTCTAATACAAAGACGGAGAGTCCCATGAAAACCATGATTGTCTATACCTCGGTTCATCACCAGAATACCGAAAAAGTGGCAAAGGTGATGGCAGAAGAGCTGGAAGCGGAACTTATCCCAATCGCGAACGCGAAACCCGAAACGATAACGACGTGTGACCTGATCGGGTTCGGGTCTGGGATCTATTTCGGGAAACACCACAAGACGCTCCTTCAGTTTGTGGACACGCTGCCATCAGTGACACAGAAAAAGGCGTTTGTGTTCTCTACCTGTGGCGATGGAAAGATGCATCATAACGCCCTGAAGGAAAAGCTGGCGAGCCGGGGATTCGTGGTCGTGGATGAATTCTGCTGCAAGGGATGGGATACGGTCGGTCCCCTGAAGCTCTTCGGGGGAATTAATAAAGGGAAACCGGATGAGAATGACCTGGCAGCAGCACGGGCATTTGCCCAAGGACTGAAAAATAAAGGGTAAACTATAGTACTATCGATACTAGTGCAGGAAGGAAAGGACAAACTCATTCTGCAGAATACATACACTATCGAGATACTACTGCATCTCACCCACCTCCAATCCAACCCCAATTCAGCCCCCGTTTCCCAACAATCTCCCCCGGAAACGCCCGTAAAACGCCCCGATTGCCTATGTTCGAAGAAATGCCCAAAAACAGCCCTGATTACCAAAATAAGCCTATATTCAGCCAAAATCCGACCCCCCAAACATGAGCTCGTTTCCATTGGCAGATACTTTACCCTGTTTTTCTACAGATCGTGCTCTGGAGCCCTTTGGCTGCCCTCCACGAAAGATGGGGGTATTTGGGCGTATTTTGGTAAAAAAGAAGAGAATTGAGGGTATTTTACAAGAGACAGGGGAGAAAAACAGGAGAAAATACTCCCGATGCCGATCGTCGATCTGCCGGATCGAATCTTCGTCATTCATCCCATAATTCATGACGCAATCGTCTCTGCAATAGGCATGCGGCCAACCCGGAAACGGTTATCGTGCTGATCCGTTGCGAAAGAGGATTGCAGGTGAACATCCATGGGCAGTCTCAGGACGCCTGTTGTTCATACATTCACGGAGCATGTCCTTTGTTATTTTATACTTTTATTGCGAGGGTAGTATCATGAATGCCAGGAATATTGCCGTTGGCGGTCTTGCCGCAGGAACGATCCTGTTCGTCCTGCTCTTTTGTCTCAACCTGATCATGAACCAGATCATACCGTACGACATCACGCAGTTTGAGGGGATGCGCCCCATGGAAGACCCTGTCATGACACTCTTTTATCTCTATCCATTTGTGCTTGCTTGGGGAGCCGCATGGGTCTTTGACATTGTCCATCCCGCACTGCCGCACCCGGCCACAAACAAGGGGCTCTCCTTTGGGCTTATTATGATTGTACTCGTCGCCATTCCCTCGAATTTTGCCATGTATACCTCCATGAACTGGCCAATTACCTTCTACATCGGCAACCTGATCTGGGCAGGAGCCGGTTTTGTCCTGACAGGGCTGGTCTTTGCACGGATCTGGAACCTGAGACGGTAATTCCCTGTTTTTCACATCGCCAACCAAACAAAAAGTTATTGCACTGACCGAGATGATATATTCATCAAAGAACACATAAGGAAAGTTAAGGTATGCACAATTTCCGCTTTTCAGTTGTAATAGAAAAAGATGATGAGGGCTATACAGCATTCTGCCCGGAACTTCAGGGATGTTATGCACAGGGTGAAACCTATGAAGAAGTTCTTGACAATATCCGGGATGCCATCCGCCTCCATCTCGATGATCGCATCGAGTCGGGCGAGAAGATCCCCCAGGCTCAGCTCATTAACTTAACGACCGTGGATGTCACGGTATAAGTGATAAACTCCCGCGGGTTCCTGCAAACAGGATCATTACCCTTCTGAAAAAAAAGGGATTTGCCTGTGTACGTCAGAGTGGGAGTCATAAAATTTTTAAAAATACTGAGGGTATCAGGGTAACTGTACCGGATCATGCCGGAAAAATCCTGCACCCGAAAATCGTGAAACAGATCTGCAAAGATGCCAATATCGATCCCGATGAATTAGTATGAGGTCAGGGAATCTCCCCATACTACCCGGTTATGTCTCATAATTCTCATTCACACGGTCCGTACAATCCATAGGGATGCATGGGGATCTCATCAGGTAAAGGCAGGTCATCGTCATAGGGTTGGTCATCTTCATAGGACATATCGTCCTCATACGAAATGTCATCTTCACAATCGCAAAAATAATCCCCCTGTATGTACCCGTCAAGTTCATTGACAAACCCGTTGAGCTTCTGGACAGGCACGATGGGAACTCCTTCATAGAACCGTATGTCCTCTTCGATGAGGGTGACGAGGAGGGGAATCGCATCCTCGTTCGTGACCGCTGCATAAAACAGGGTTCTTTCCTTATGCTGTTCAACCGCCTTTTTGAGTGCTGACAGCCGGTAGCGGTTGCCTGCCCATTTCTTGCATTCTGCGAGGAAGGTCTTGTTGCCCTTCCAGGCGATCACGTCATACTGTCTTTTTGTTTTCTGATGGGTTTTTACGGTGTTTACTTTGACCCGGAACCCATTTTTTTCAAAGATGAAGGCCGCCAACCGTTCAAAATGCTGCCAGACAACTGCTTCTGAAACCACCGCCAGGTCTTCGATGGTGTGGATATCTTCAAAATTCATCTTTGCTTAATGTCACCTTCCCGGGCCGGTCGCATAGTGTAATACACATCAGAGACCCAGGGCAGATAATGCCCGAGCCGGGGCGGGTGAAAGTGTTCTTTGCACAAAGTTCCACCTTTTGCCGCACGCTCCACCCCTGCCACCCAATTTGGCCACAAGGTTGATCTTCAAATCCAGTTTTTTTTAAATTTCAGCCGCGTTTTCATTTTTAATTTTAAAAAAACTGATTTTTCTGCCAGAAATACAATAAAATTTAATCTCTTAAGAGAAATTTTAAAAAGACAAACACAATGCCAAAAGCAGGCTCGCCTATCACTTCAAAAAAAGTGCTCAAACTGACTATTGCGGGAGGACTGGTATTCTGGGCAACTACTATCGCAACGTCCCTGCTTCCCATCGCTGCGGAGTACAGAGCTGCCTATTCAAACTGGAGCCTTCAGACGGTTTGGGTTGCCTCTTTGCTTATGGGAATGATTATCGGATTATGTGTCAGTTATGTCCTGCTTTTTTATTTTGATAAGATTCCATCAAAGAATCCAATCCTGAAATCCGTTATTATAAGCGTTATAGCCATGGTAATTGCTGTAATCCTGATCGATGTTCCTCAGAGTATTTTTGGGATGAGTAATTCTTTTGATTCCCGGTATTACTTCCTCATCGGGGTAATGTTTAATGCAGCAAGGTTTCTCCTTCTTGGAATAGTTATTGGCTGGCTCTACAATGAACGCACCATGCACCAGGTCTGAACTTCAGAACCCGGCCGTGGCTGCGATCCTGCCCTCCCTGACGGCTGTCCTGAACATCTTGTAGTCGCGACGGTTCTGCTCTGCGTAATCACCGGCAAACAAGATGATCGCCCGGTCGAATGCATCGGACTTCCCCAGGTATCCGGTTATCTCGGCCGCATCGCCGGACTTCGCGTGGGCCCGTGCCAGGTTCCAGCCACAGAACTGGGCATAATTTGCGAGCCGTACCGGCGAAACCCCGGTGGGATCATACGCGTACTTCATGTCCCGGAGCTGGCGCACGTAGTAATCAACGCCGTCTTTGTTCGTGAACCAGCCAAGGAAAATGTCACTTGCGGCCTGCGTCAGCCGCTGCCCCTCAACTACGCGTCTTCCCTGGTGGTCGTACGGGCCGGCGCCGGCGAACGGTTCGAGCACGGAGTTGCGTGCCTCCTTGACCTGCAGGATCAGCGGATCTCCGTCCTCAGCCAGCAGCAGGACAACATAACACCTGGTGCCGACAGAGCCGATCCCGACGACCTTGAATGCGATGTCGACCATGCGATAACGGTCGAGGATCACCCTGCGATCGTCAAGGAGAGACTCGCGGTACTGGTCGAAGAAGCGGAGGAGATTCCCGAACTGTTCCCGGCTCCAGTCCTCGTGGTGGATCAGGGGCGGCTGGTCGACGAACCGGCGGCGGCCGTTCACCTCGGCCGTGAGCTTCGGGAAGACGTACTCGGCCACCCGCTTCCGGGCTTTTGCAAGAATCGCCTCCCGGTAACGGCGCGCCTTCTTCGTTGGCGCCTTCTCGACGAGCAGGTCCCCGGTCAGGCGCGTGTACCAGACGTCAAGCGCACGCATGGTCGAAAGGTGCGCCATGTACTCGCGGTAGGAGCGTGCCATGGTTGCGACCACACCGGAAGACTCCTTGCCGGAGTAGCCATTCGCCTGGCCGGCGACCATGAACGAGACCGCGAGCCTCTTCACATCCCACTCAAACGGTGCGTTCAGCGTCTCGTCGAAGTCGTTAATCCCGAAGAAGAGGTTCCGCTCGGGCGAGGCAAAGAGGCCGAAGTTGAGCAGGTGACAGTCGCCACATGCCTGGACGCGGATGCCGCTGGCCGGGGTCGAGGCCAGATCTTCGGCCATTAACGCGGCCGATCCCCGGAGGAACGGGAACGGGCCGGCCAGCATGCGGCCATAGCGGATCGGGATCAGCTCGGGGACCCGACCCTGGTTCGTCTCCTCAAGTACCTCAACCGGGTCCCGCCGCTCCGTTGGTGGCGACCACCCGGCGTGAGAAACCCGGGGGACTTCCTTTCGCCGCCCCTGCCCGGCGCTCATCCGCTCTTCTCCTGGGACATAGTCGGACTCGATGACGTGCGTTCCCTGGTTGTCCGTCTCTATCCGGTATTCTACAGTCATGTCAATCAAAACAGAGAATTGTCGTCCGGCCTGAAAATTTGATCGGGAGGGACTTGACCGTACTATTCGCGTTGTAGCGGCGTTTCTCCCATGAGTCAGAAACATGCTGCTGGTACGCAGGTTTTTTGTGGGTTACCGGTAAGTGTGCTTTTAGAACCCATCAGAGGTGATATCAGTATTCACAAAACAGCTCATAGCTCAATTCGGCTTTTTATCATAGTTGAGAGAAGTTGATAAATAGAGACAGGAGTAAAAATACCGTATATGAAGCGTCGCAGGTTCCTCCTTTCTGATGAACTGGATATGATAACCGTAAGTGCCTTTGTTATCGTGGGCATCATTTTTTTAACGTTTATCCTGAACTATTTTTATTTTCACTGGTTCTGATAAACGAGTGGGGGTCTCCGGAAGTGCCAGAGTCTGAAAGCCGGAGAAACCGTCTTTCACCATTAAAATTTCTTTTCGGAAGAACGGGTTTTTTTTAAATAAAGTTTGAAAGGGACAAGGTGCTGATACAAAGGGACGCCATTTTTGCCGGAGAACCACTTCGTATGAGTGAAAAAAGGAGGGTTGAATTTTCCCTTCATACCTGAACGCTGGCTTCAAGAATGGACTTTACATATTTTGGCTTAATTGACGGTAAAACGTCCATTGATGCCTCCTTGGTTTTTTATGATTCTCTCGTTGTCATCGGGTATGTTGTTTACGGTCATGGGAGCCGTTTTTTAGTATCCCAGGACCCTTGAGTCATCATCGGAGAACCGGAAGCAGGACAAAGTCCGGCTCGTCATCATCATGAAAAAACCGAATTGACCTGATAGTGAGCGTGCCATGTATTCGCATAAGGTATCCGGTGACCATAAAATTAACAGGCAGGACAATCAAATAGAGAGATAAAATGGATGTTCTCACGCTCCTGCGGCAGCACGAACCGGCGATCAAAAAACAGTTTGGTGTTGCAACTATCGGCATCTTTGGTTCATTCGTCCGTGGAGAGGAGCGGCCGGACAGCGACGTGGATGTACTGGTCACATTCCGGAAAGGACAAAAGACCTTTTCCAACTACATGGGCTGCAAGTTCTATCTTGAAGATCTCTTCAACCGAAAGGTTGATCTCGTGATGAAAGGCACCATCAAAAAACGACTGAAACCCTATATCCTTGGTGAAGTAGTATATGCATAGGACGTCACTCCATTTCCTCGACGATATCAAAGAAGCTGCCGGGAAGATCAGAAAATATACCACGGGGATGTCGTACGAACAGTTCCTGGCAGATCAAAAAACACAGGATGCCGTAATCAGGAATTTTCTTGTGATTGGAGAAGCGACCAAAAACCTGCCAGCAGATATCAAGGACCGGTATCCCGGCGTAGAGTGGAAACAGGTAGCCGGCCTCCGGGATGTGATGGCCCATGGGTACTATCGCATTGATTACGAAGTCATCTGGGAAATCATTACCAGCAGACTACCTGGATTCAGCAAAGATATCGGAAAAATCTTAAAAGAGGAAATCCGGCGGGAGAAAGAATAAAAAAAATCGCACGTTCTTTCTCCCAAAAACCGTTTTTGGCCCTCCCTGTCGTCCGGTACCGACCAGCAGTCCCGATAAAACCCAACTCATATTCCCCCACGTTCCAAACACTCCCTCCATTGCCGCACGCTCCATCCCAAAAAACCTCGTTGACTACAAGATTCATGATAAATCCGATGAACCAGCAAGGGTCAGCGTAAGTCGCCACTCTTACCACCGTGATCAGACTCCTCCCCATCATTGTCCGGATGTATTCCTCGTTCGCATGTACCACAGCGCCCGGCAAATAATTATCACCTTCCCGGACGATGGAACCGTGGTGGAAAAAATGCTCATTGGTGTCATGTCTGATACCCACGATAATATCGTGCAGACAAAAAAAGCCGTGTCACTGTTCAACAGCCGGGGCGTGGAGCATGTCCTGCACGCGGGAGATTTCATATCCCCGTTCATGATCGATACCCTGAATGAACTGGAGTCACCCCTGACAGGGGTATTCGGGAACAATGACGGGGACAGGGTACTCCTGGAAAGAAAATCCGGCCTGCTTCCCTCCATGAAGATCACGGGAACCTTTGCCCGTATCGATCTGGGAGGGATGAGGATTGCACTCCTGCACGGCAATGACCGGGAACTGTTCGAGACGCTTACGGCGTGCGGTTCTCTCGACCTGCTGGTGTACGGGCATACCCACCGCCCGGAAATCAGGAGGGAGGGGTCGCTGCTCATCGTGAATCCTGGCGAGGTGTACGGGCACCTGACCGGCAGGAGTACCGTAGCGCTCATCGATACGGTGCAGCGATATGGAGAGATTGTGGATATCTGAGACAAGGAAGTGATAGCATGAAACGATCACATCCCTTCGGAAAATACTCCGGGTAAGGGCCGATGAGCCTCTGGCATTTGCATAAAAAGGGTACAGGGTATAACCAGACGGATGGATTAATATTAATCATTTTAATGATATCACCTCAATCATGCGCACCTTTGGAATACTCATCTGTTCTGGCCTCCTTATCGCGATGGTATTTTTGCCGGGTTGTACCACGCAGGACACGGGCCACCCTGCCGTACCAGCGGCACCAGAGGGTGTGAAAGGTAATCCTTCGGTCACATCACCCGTACTACCGTTTGGGAATGTACATCTCCCCCTCGCAATGCCAACGCCCCGGGTTGTCTATGTAACGGTTACCGTGCCGGTCCCGGCGCAGACCCTGGATACCGCACCGGTTCCCGCTTCCCCGTCAGTCAGAACCGTATGCACGGGCAGTGAACAGCCTGCTGCCGGCATCAGGATGACCGGCAATGTCATTGGTCGTGCGTCTGATCCGGCTGCTGGTATTGACGAGATCAGGTTCACCCTTGGGATTGACCCCTGCAGTCCGGCACTGGATGTGACAAAGATGCAGATTGTCTTTTCTACACCCGGTACCTTCCCGGTCCCCCTCCTCTACAGTACCAGGACCTCTACGGGTTTTTTTACCGCAAAAACCGGCACTGCCAAAGTCACTACACTGAATCCCGGTGACCAGGCCGAGATTACGTTTTATGTTGCCCCGGTACCTGCCAACACTGAAATGAACATTGTGATGAAACCGTCCGGTGGTGTCACCGTGCCATTCACAAAGACTGCACCAGCCAGGATTACCGCAACAAATGTTCTCTCCTAGATCCTTTTTTTCCCCGGTCCCCGTACTCAACCGCTGATTTTGGATCCTTATTGTGGCCGGACTCCCCTTTTACCACACGCTCCATCCGCAAATTTTCATCTTACGTGAAATCCTTCCACCGTAAGCATTCGCACCACGAGAGCAGCAAAAGACTTTTGAATACAAAAAAACCACATGAACGGAGTGAAGAAAAAATCTATAGCGTTAATAATTTTAGGTATCATACTGTCGTTTCTCGGTATCCTGTGGTTTTTGCAGGGCTCTGATCTTGTCCACATCAATCCCATTTTGTGTTTTGCTGATTGCACGCCGATCACCGGTACATCAGTGACCTGGCAAATTGCCGGAGGGATTGTCTTTGTTATTGGCGTGGTCATTCTCGCTGCATGTTTAAAAAACAGGGAAAAAATATGACGAAAAAAACAGATGCAGATACCAGATTCTTTATTGATATTGATCTCAAATCCCGGAAAGTTATTGGCTGGGATTATGGCCAGAGACAGGAGTTGCTGCAGGTTTTACCAGATCCCGATCACCGCCGTATTTTTATCACCAGAGGCCAGTATCATAAATTGGAGAAGATATCATAAGCCATGAAGAGGTAAAAAAACAGTGAACTCCTGATTATTGTGGGCAGGTAAAAGCATTGCCGTGGATTTGCACAATATCGGTGTTCCTACAGTTGCGGATGTAAAAGGTAAGGACTTAAAAAAACTCTATAAAATGTCCAATCGTTTTGCCGGTAAGATTCAGGATCGGTGCCTTTTGTATGTTTTTACGAGGAAGCAGTTTGTTTTGCCAAAAACACTACCCATGACCCAAAAAAACTAACATGGTGGAATGGGAAAGATAAAAATTAACCATGAAGAGAATCATCCAGCAAATCCGTCAGGAACTCACCCAAAACAGCGACCCGCATACCGCGTCCACGGGGCAGAATTTTTTTAAGGAAACCGTGAAAATTTACGGGGTTAAAACAGCTGTTGTCACCAGGATCGGCAAAGGGTTTGATAAGGAAATTCTTGCCATGGATAAAAAGGCGGTATTTACCCTGTGCGAAGAACTGTGGCAGTCGGGCTATATGGAAGAGTCGTTTATCGCCTGCCACTTTGCCTATCTTGTCCGCAAAAACTTTGAGCCAGCCGATTTTACGGTATTTGAAAAATGGGTGAATACGTATGTGTCCAACTGGGCCTCCTGCGACACGTTGTGCAATCACACTATCGGCACTTTTGTGGAAATGTATCCCGAACATCTTAAAAATTTGAAAACGTGGGCCAGGTCTGACAATCGCTGGGTTAAAAGAGCCTCAGCTGTAACGCTGATAATTCCGGCACGGCAGGGAAAATTTTTAAAAGATATTTTTGAGATAGCCGATATTTTGTTGTTGGACCGCGACGATCTGGTGCAAAAAGGATATGGCTGGATGCTGAAAGCCACCAGTGAAGCGCATCAGAACGAGGTATTTGAATATGTAATGAAAAACAAAACCAGGATGCCCCGCACCGCTTTGCGCTATGCCATTGAAAAAATGCCGGAAGATCTAAAAACAAAAGCAATGGTAAAATGATATGAAAACCAGATTAATCGCTCCCTGCGGAATGAACTGCGCCATTTGTTCAGGATATTTGAGAGAGAAAAATACCTGTCCTGGATGCAGGGGGATGGACGAAAGCAACTCTGGTTATTGCCGGAAATGTATTATTAAGCACTGTAAAGTCCTGAAAGAAAAAGGGATGAAATATTGCTCAATTACCTGCGAAAAGTATCCCTGCAAAAGACTCAGGGATCTGGATAAAAGATACAAAACCAGGTATGGGATGAGTATGATTGAAAACCTGGAATTTATCGAGAAAAACGGCATCAGAAAGTTTCTGAAACACGAAAAACAACGATGGATTCAGGATAATAAAATTTTTTGTGTCCATACGAAAAAATATTTTGAATACCATGAATGAAAACATAACCGGATAAATCGACAAAAAACAGGGGCAGGTTTTTTTGTCCTGCCGATGGTATGCATATCCGGACATCGCACAAGGAGCACAGGAAATATGAAAGTTCTGGTTATCATGGGCAGCCCGAGGAAGGGGAATACCTACCGTGCCGCTGAACAGATACGGGAAATTCTCCAGTCATACGGCCCGGTCGAGTTTGAGTATCTCTGGCTGCGGGATGAGAACCTGGGGTACTGCCGTGGATGCATTACCTGTATCGTGAAAGGTGAGGAGCACTGCCCGGTGAAAGACGCTGCCCCTTCAATCGAGCAGAAGATGCGTGATGCCGATGGTGTGATCTTTGCTTCACCGGTATATGGCATGAATGTCAGCGGTCTTTTCAAAGTGTTTGTCGATCGGTTCTCGTATATCTTCCACCGTCCGCGGTTTTTTGATAAGAAAGCTCTGATCCTTACCACCACCGGTGCCGTGGGCATCAGCGAGGTTATCCAGTACCTGCGTCTCGTAGCACAGGTATGGGGCTTTGAAGTCGCTGGTGAGGCCGGGCTTATCGTACCCATCGGTAAAACTCCGGAATACCGGCAGCGGGAAAACGATGAGATCTGCAGGCGGGCTGCAGCATTGTTCCATGCGGCACTTGTCTCCCCGGGCCGTAAAAGCCCTCATCTCAAAGATGTGATTATCTTTCATGCACAGCGGGGGTCCTTTGGGGCACTGCAGGAACAGGCACCCGTTGACTACGGGTACTGGAAGAAGCAGGGCTGGCTTGAGCCGGGAGTGCGGTATTTTGTGAAGGTGCCGGTCAACCCCCTCTTCACGGCGATCGGGCTGGTTGTGGAATACATGGCACGGCGACAGATCCGGAAAGATTACCCCACAGACTGACCGGGAAAAACAGGATTTCCGTGATCTGCCCGTAATATGCCCGGATTTAGAGTACAGAGTCCTCCGGTTTTTCCCAGGTTTTGGGTGGGTGATCAAAGCTCTTGAACATATCACCCGGAACCCAGAGGTCGATGCTGACCATTTCATTCGCGATGAACGCTACTCCTGTCGCGGAAAAACCCTGTTGAGTTGTCGGGTCCCGGGCTGGAGATCCCTGGGTACGTCAGGTGTCACCGGGAATGTAGGATGCAAGGATTAACAAAAGATGACGAACAAGGAAACCGGGACTAAGACGAAAGAAGTGCACGATTCCCCATTTATCAATAGGATAACCAGATCCATGAAGGGATTATATATGGATCTCCTGCAAAATCCTTCATTGTGTGATCATGGATGGGAGTATTACCATGAAAAAACAATTTTTT
>Ga0209450_10000908_pt1 | contig 14855 bp, 17 predicted proteins | sample FrelakmetLWP11LW_FD_187149 | JGI IMG/M metagenome (GOLD analysis project Ga0209450, IMG submission 187149) | Freshwater lake sediment microbial communities from the University of Notre Dame, USA, for methane emissions studies - LWP11 LW (SPAdes)... | ecosystem: Environmental > Aquatic >...
CGTCGCGTCTGCCCCCGCCGGTAACCCGCAGAGAGCGCCAGGAAACGTCTCTCCGCATCGGTTGGCGGACTTCCTGCCCCTCATCCGGCCCCGCGCTCTCTCTTTCTCTCGTTAACAACCCCCTCCCAGTTAACAGCCCGATTCTCTCCAAACCCCGAAAGCAACCAGCTCGGAATCCCCGCGCATAGATAAGGAAGCGTGGGGGCTGGCGTCGTGCCGGCCCCGTCCGCCAGACGCACGGCCGGTCGCGTAGCGAAGGTCCGCGTGGGCATCGCCTCTTCGGAGTGATGCCGATGGCCACGCGACCCCAGGTTCTCAATCCTGTCGATCCCACCGATCCCGCCATCCTGACGCCGGAGCAACGCCTCGCGGAAGTCGCCGCGATTCTGGCGACGGGCGTGCTGCGCCTGCGCCGACGGTGCGCCCTTCCCGCCACGCCGCCGCCTGTCGGCAATCTGCAGAATCCTCAGGAATCTGGCGAGCCTGGCCTTGAGCTTCGGGGCCAAACGAGGCTTCATGTCCAACGTGGTTAACGCCTTGCGAGAGCCAGAGATAGGAGCGCGAACATGGCGGCGAGCATCGGACATCAGATCTCGGAGCTGCAGCGGATGACCGCCATGCAACTCCGGGAGAAGTACGAGGACGTGTTCGGAGAGACGTCCCGGTCGAGCAACAAGGACTTCCTCTTCAAGCGAATCTGCTGGCGGCTGCAGTCGCTGGCCGAAGGGACGATTTCAGAGCGCGCCAGGCAGCGGGCGGCGGAGATCGCATGCGACGCCGACGTTCGCATGACCATGCCCCGGCTGCCGAAGTTGCCGCCCGGGGCGGAGCGACTCACCGTTCAGGCACCTGCTCCGCGCTTTGGTGACAGCCGCCTGCCGGTGGTCGGCACCACGCTCACCCGCGACTACCGAGGCAGGACCATCTTCGTGACTGTTCTGGATAGCGGATTTGAGTATGGCGGGCAGGTCTATAAGACGCTGACAGCCGTGGCCAAGGCGGTGACCGGCACCCATTGGAACGGCTACCAGTTCTTCGGCCTGGCGAAGCCCGGCAGGAGGGATGAACCATGAAGAGACGCGCATTGCCGCAGCAGGTCGCCACGCCCAAGGTTGTGCGTTGCGCCATCTACACCCGCAAGTCCACCGAGGAGGGCCTCCAGCAGGACTTCAACACGCTCGACGCCCAGCGCGAAAGCGGTGAGAACTACATCGCCAGCCAGAAGGCCGAGGGCTGGGTCTGCCTTCCGGATCGCTATGACGACGGCGGCTACACCGGCGGCAACTTGGATCGTCCGGCCATGCAGCGGCTGCTGACCGACATCGACGCCGGCAAGGTGGATTGTGTGGTGGTCTACAAGGTGGACCGCCTGAGCCGGTCGCTGCTGGATTTCAGCAGGATTATGGAGACGTTCGAGGGCCACAAGGTCTCGTTCGTCTCGGTGACACAGCACTTCAACACCACCCACTCGATGGGCCGTTTGACGCTCAACATCCTGTTGTCGTTCGCGCAGTTCGAGCGGGAGATTATCTCCGAGCGCACGCGCGACAAGATCGCCGCGGCGCGACGCAAGGGCAAATGGTCCGGCGGCAAGCCGCTTCTGGGGTACGACATGCTCGCCTTGCCGGGCGGCACGAAGCTCGTGGTCAACCAGGTCGAAGCGCAGCAGGTGCGGAGCATGTTCGAGTTGTACCTGGAGAACGAGGCCCTGATCCCGACGATCAAGGCGCTCGACGAGCGAGGCTGGCACACCAAGCGATGGGTCACGCGTAAAGGTGAGACCCGCGGGGGCAAGCCGTTCAACAAGAACTCGCTCTTCAAACTGCTCACCAATGTGACGTACCTGGGGAAGGTCACCTACCGCGACGAGGTGCATCCCGGTGAACAGCCGCCGATCGTGGATGAAGACATTTGGAAGCGAGTGCAGACCATTCTGAATCGCAACGGCCGATCCGGCGGGGCGCCGGTGAAGAACAAGCATGGTGCCTTGCTCCGGGGCCTCCTGCGCTGCGTGCCCTGCAATTGCTCGATGACGCACGGGTTCTCGCAGAAGGGGCCGAACAAGCGCTATCGCTACTACATCTGCCTGAACGCAATGAAACGCGGCTGGCAGTTTTGTCCGTCGAAGTCTGTGCCCGCCGGCGAGATCGAGAACCTGGTTGTGGAACGGATCAAGTTCATTGGCCGCGAGCCGGGCGTGCTGGCCGAGACGATTCGCCAGGCCCAGGAACAGGGCAAGGGTGAGCTGGCCGAATTGGAGAACCGGCGGCGCCATCTGGCTAGGGAGTTGGCAAGACAGAACGCGGAGGTCCGCCGCCTCGCCGCCAGCGCCAACTGCAGCACCGATGCCGGCAGCCTGGCCCGCCTGCGGGAGCGGATCGTGACGCTGGAACAGCGGGCCACCGAAGTCAACGAAAGCATGATCGCCGCCAGCCGGCAGCGCGTGGACCAGCGCGAGGTTGAGGCGGCCCTTTCCATGTTTGATCCGGTATGGCGAACCCTTGCGCCCCGGGAGCAGGCCCGGATCATCCGCCTGCTGGTTGAGCGAGTTGACTACGACGGCAAGCGGGGCAAGGTTGCCATCACCTTCCGGCCAACGGGGATACGGGAACTGGCGCAGGAGCGTAAGGAGGTTGCGGTATGACAATGACGGCCGTGGAAGGTCTCCGCACCCAAGAGATCGACGTACATTTCAGCATCGCCCACCGGGGCCAGCGCCGAATGCAGGTCGGCCCGCCCCCGGCACCCAAGGTGACCCTCGGCCGCACGCCCCGCATCACCCGGCTCATGGCGCTGGCGCTGCGCTTCGAGCGTCTTCTGGCCCAGGGGGATGTCCGCGATTACGCGGAGCTGGCCCGCGTCGGGCATGTCACCCGCGCCAGGATGACGCAAATTATGAATCTGCTAAACCTTGCGCCGGACATCCAGGAGGAGATTCTGTTCCTGCCGCCCGTCCAGGCGGGCCGCGACCCCATCAAGGAGTGGGAGGTCCGGCCGATTTGCGCAACTCCGGACTGGCGCAAACAGCGCAACTTGTGGAAGGAACTGAGGATGCGGCATTAATGATGAGCTTGCCATTGCCAAGCGAGGGCATCTCTGGCATACTAGCGATGTTTGGCAACCGTTAGGATGGCATGTTCACCACGGACGGGGTGTTCTGCGGGAGATCATGCGCTGGCGGAGCCAAGGATCGAGGTCGTGCAATGTCCGTTGAACTTCTACTGGAGGCCTGCCGGATAGAACCGGAGGATTCGCAGCTCACGCCAGAGATAATCGAAGATCTTTCGGCCGTCCATACCCTTGTGCAGCAGTGCAAGCCCCACCGTCATGGCGGCCATCTCCCGCACGCCGTGACCTTGTTGACCGCGGCGCTTGGGCGGATGCCGAGGTTCAACCCCACCCACCTGCCATTCGGGTTCGGCGGCCCCCGGCTCAAGTCCCGCCAATGGGTTGATGTGGATCGCATCGACCTGATCCTCACGCAGATCATCGGCCTGTGTCAGCCCTCCTGGGACATCCATCGCGTCACGTTCGAGTCGCAGGAGGCTGTCGCGGATGCCGCGTCGCTGGGGCTCATCGAGAAAAAGGAATACGACGGGTGGTTGCCGGGGATGCCGACCGGCTCGGGCTGGCGTATCGCGGTGTCGGCCACGCCGTACGGGACAACGCGGGCGCGGCAGGCAGTCGCCCAGTGCGCCAATCCGCCGAAGGAAAAGGAACCGCAGTACCCATGGCGAAAGGCATCGCCCCCTTTGGCGCCGGTGCAGGCGTCCGTCCCGGCGGCTGTGGTGACGCCCGCGTCGTCGCCCACGGAGCCGAGGCCGGTGGAAACCGGATCGAACGTCGTTCTGCTGTCGCCGCCGCCTCCGGCGCTGAATCTAGTCATGGGCCATTTGGCCCAGGCGCAGCGCGGTAAGCCAACGATTCTCCCGGTCGATGACCGGTACGCCTGGGCGCGGCAGGTGGAACTGGTAAGGGCGACGAACCAGGTACTCGGCGAGGGGGAACTCAATCCCGGCGTGCTGTCCAAGGCGTGCAAGAGCGGCGAGATCACGACCAATCGCAAGTGCGGCCGCGGCGCCCTGGTTGAGGTCAAAAGCTTCCTGGCGTGGCTGGGGAAGAAGCGCGAACTGCCCAAGGAAGAGATCGATCAGGTCCGCAACGCGATCATCGGGGAGATCTGCTCGCGCAAGTAAGGGCGCAACTTCGGCAATCGAGTTGCGCAACAGGGGCCGCCGAAAACATCCCGCACGGTAGACACAGCCGCGCCGCAACAGGTCGCGGCCTTTTTCTTGTTGCGCTTTGGTTGCGCCGGAAAACCCGCCTTCATACTCCCGCCCGTCATCGCGGTCGTCGACGCGGCCGCACGGGAAACGAGACGGGAGTGTGCTATGGAAAAACGCGGTTTGTCATGGCCGATGCAGTGGCTCATCGAGCGCTGCCAGGAAACCAACTTCGGGCGCATCACGGTGTTCGTGCGCGACGGCGAGCCCGACTTGTCGCGCCCCATCCGACTGCTGCGGACGATCAAGCTCTCCGGCGGGGAGAACGGCCCACGCACTGAGGCGGGCAGAGACAACTTTACGCTCCGCCACGAGCACACGGCGATGGTCGCGCAGGTGTCCAGCGCGCCCAACGGCGCGACGGTCACCATCGAAGTCAAACACGGACTGCCGTTCTTGATCGAGGTCGAACACGACTATCGGGCGGCGTAGGGGCACTTCCAGACAACTCACAGCGGATACCAGGCAACTAACCGGCCGCTTGAAGCGGAGGCGTTGCGGGTGTCGCGGAAATCCGCGAACTCGTAGCGTCTTCTTGTCTGCCCCGCCACGCGGCCCTTCACGCTGACACCCGCACGTCCTCCTCGGCCACGAGGAGGCAGCGATGGGTCTCGACCCACGGCAGTGCGTTGATGAATACGTCATGAAGGTCATTCGGATCAAGAGCAGGCAGCTTGTCGGAAGGTACGGCTTCACGTCGTCCGACCGGTGCGACATCGAACAGGAACTCCTGGTCGACCTGATTGTGGCCCTACGGCAGTTCGACCCCGCGCGAGCGCAGCGCACCACTTTCATCTCCGCCATCGTGCAGCGGTCGGTCGCGCGGGTCATTCGGCACCGGCGTCAGCCCATGCGCGATTACCGGCGCTGCCGGGAATCGCTCGACCGCGTGGTAACCGACGACAGGGGCACGGTCTTGGATGTCGTGGACCAGGGGGCCGACGAACGCGAGCGCATCGATCTGCAGATTGACCTGGACAACGCCTGGAATTCGCTGCCCGCCCAGCTGGGCGATCTGGTCAGCGGCGTCGGCGAAGAAAGCGTTGCCGACATCGAGCGGCGAACGGGGCGAACCCGCGAGGCGATTCGCTACGCGGTGCGCCGGGTCCGCAAGCAGCTTGCCGACCAGGGCATGGAAATCCATCTGCCCAATAACCAGTCGGACCCACCCGCGCATACATAACCCTTCAGCCCAAGAGAACTGCGAAAGGAACGCACATGAGACCGGCTGTTTATCGCTTCACATTCGACCGCAAGACTCCGCTGCGTGACGCGGAGATGAGCCTGCATCTGGCGATGATCGCCATCGAGGGGTTGCTGGGGCAGGCCAGCGTCCGCATGGACGCCTCCTACCACGTCGATGAACCGCGCAACGTGATCATCGTCGACGGCACCACCCTGATAGGCGCGGCGATGGTTCGCGTGTTCACCGCCTTCCTGATCCGGGAGTTTGGGGACCACGCCTTCACCGTCCGCCGCGTCGAGGCCGCGAACAGCACCGCCCCCGCCAAGGAGGTCGCGTGATGATCCAGAAGATTTCCATTGCGCAGATCACCGTCGGCGCGCGCCACCGCAAGGATATGGGCGATTTGCAGGCCTTGGGCGACAGCATCAACACGCTCGGCCTGCTCCAGCCCATCGGGGTGACCTCGAAGATGCAACTGGTCTGGGGCGAACGCCGCCTCAAGGCCTGTCAGATGCTCGGCTGGAACGAGATCGACGCCGTCGTCGATCCGTCGCTGGACGACATCCTCCGGGCGATGCAGGCCGAGGAGGACGAGAACAAGTGCCGCCTGGCCTTCTCGCAGAGTGAGCGCGTCGCCATCGCCGACCACATCGAATCCATCGAGCGGCAACGGGCGGAGGACCGGAAACACGACGGCCAACGTAAGGGTGGGAAAATCCGGCATGGTCAGCTTGGTGAAGATTCTGCACCAAGCTGCCCGGCACCAGAGCCCGGAAAGACCCGCGAGAAAGTCGCCGCCGCCGTGGGCATGAGCCATGACACGCTGGCCAAGGCCCGCAAGGTCGTGGCGGAAGGAACTCCCGAACTGGTTGAGGCGATGGACAAAGGCGAGGCATCGGTGGATGCCGCCTCCCAGGTCGCTTCCCTTCCACCCGAAGAACAGCGCGAAGTCGTCGCCGGCGGCAAAGACGCCATCACCAGCGCCGCCGCCAAGCTGCGCGCCCCGCGCCGGCCGGGCCTGGTCAAGGCCGTCGAGCGACTTGAGGCCCTGGCAGAACTCACCCACCTGAAACTCAGCATGGCCGCCTTACGTGAGGCGGTCGCGGACCTGCGCAAGGAACTCGGTTCCCTGCTTTCCTGAAAGGATTGCCCATGATCAGACAGACCGGCACCAAAGTCGTCCCGTTGACCCGCGAACTGGCGGAGGAGTTCGCTACCAAGCCGCCGTGGAAGGGCGAACGGCCCGTGCGCGATGAGCGGGTGCAGATGCTCATCGGCAAGATCGAGCGCGGGCTCTTCTACTCGCCCACCTGGGCGGTCGCCACACTCGGCAAACACAGCACCCGGATGAATGGCCAGCACTCGTCGCTGGCGCTGCTGGAATGCGGGCATTTCCCCGCCGGCCTAGAGGCCACGATCCTCGAATTCGAGGTGGATTGCGAAGCGGACCTGGCGGAGCTTTTCGATCAGTTCGACAACCCCCAGTCCGCCCGCCGCATGACCGATGTGCTCCATGCCCATGCCGCCATCGAGACCGGGCTATCCGACTGCCCCGCTCGCACCTTGCAGGTGGTCCTGGCGGGCATTTCCCTGGGCACCGGGCGCTTCGGCAATGATACCAACTCCGAACGCGCCGCCTTGATGCATTCGCACAGCCCGTTCATCGCATTCGCGCGGCGTTTCAGCAACCGCCGGCACGTCATGTACCAGGCGGTCGTGGCCGCCATGTACCTGACCTGGAAACGCGACGAGCCGCGTTCCGAACAATTCTGGAACCTCGTCGGCAGCGAAGAACACCCCGACTCCAACAACGCCACGCGCGTGCTGGCGCGCTTCCTGACCAGTGAAGTGGTGGGTCGCACCCGTCGTGGGGGCATGCGCTGGGACCGCCGCGCCGTGATGGTCAAGTGCCTCCACGCCTGGAACGCCTACTGGCGCGGCGGGTCCACGGTCCTCAAGTATGTCCCCGATGCCCCGATCCCGCCCATCGTCTGACCAGGAGGTTCGCCATGAATCCCAAGACCACTCGCAACGCCGCCTCCGATGACACGCCCCTCGTGACGGTGGGCCAAGGCGACTACGAGCGCAGCGTCCGCCCCAGCGACCTGGTTGATCCGGATGATCCGCCGCGCCCGGGCGAGGGCGGTTCGCTGGCGCTGGTGGTGCCGATCTTCGTGTTCATTCTCGGCTTCGTGATGGGAGCAATCCTGTGGTAACCAACTGTTCCAGCCAACTGACCACGACGCGCCTGGCGGCCTATCGGCGCTGCCCGCGTCAGCACCTGTATCGCTACGAACTGGGCCTCTCGCGTATCCGCGCACAGACGCCCCTGCGGTTCGGCGCGGCGTTCCATACCGGCCTCGAAGCCCGCAACCGTGGTGCGGACGCGGCCACGGCGATTCAGCAGGCGACCGCCGATTACGAGGTCGTGCCCGATTGGGCGGATGCCGTCGAGTGGGTCGTCGAACGCGAAACCGTCCGCCAACTCCTCGCCGGCCACTTCTGGCGCTACGGCCAGGACGATCTCACCTTCGTCGAGGTCGAGCGCAGTTTCGACATCCCCCTGGTCAACCCCGACACCAACGCCCTCAGCCGCACCTTCACGCTGGCAGGCAAGATCGACGGCATTGTGCGCCTGCCCGATGGTCGGCTGGCTGTTCTTGAGTACAAGACGGCCGGGGAGGACATCGGCACCGACAGCGATTACTGGCTGCGCCTGCGGTGCGATCCGCAGATCTCCCAGTATGTCCTGGCGGCGCGGGCTATCGGTCACGACGTGGCCACGGTCCTCTATGACGTTACCCGCAAACCCACCATCCGCCTGCGGAAGAACGAGTCGCCCGAGGAATATGCCGCACGCCTTCTGGCCGACATCGGGGAGCGGCCGGATTACTACTTCGCCCGCCGCGAAGTGCCACGCCTTGAGGACGAGTTGGCTGAGTTCCAGCTCGAGCTCTGGCAGCAGGCCAACCAACTGCGTGAAAGCCAGCGCCGCAACCGGTGGTTCCGCACCATCAGCAAGATGACCTGCGGCTACTGCCAGTTCGCGCCGCTGTGCCTCAATTCCGTCAACGTCAACCCGGATGTCCCGCCGCCCGGCTTTGAGCGCCTGGCCGACGTGCATCCCGAACTAGGAGATTCTCAATGACCACGGCACCCACACGTCCGTCACCTCCGCCAGCGCCTCCGGCGACCCGACCGAGACCCGGAGGCAATGAGCCGCCGCCGCGCCCGCGCACGGCCGTCACCTTCGGTCCCATACCCGAGGGCAGCGGGCATCGCATTGTCGTCTACGGGCCGGGCGGGATCGGCAAGACTACGTTGGCTTGCACCGCGCCCGGGCCGGTCGCCTTCTTCGACCTGGACGACTCCCTGGCGGTTCTCCGCGCCCAGTTGCCGGAGAGCCTGCAGAAGAACCTGAACCGGGTCGGCGGCATCGCCGGCTGGCAGGACATCCGCGACACGCTTCACGCCCAGGGGTGGGACGAGATCAAGACCATCGTGATCGACAGCGCCACCCGTGCCGAGGAACTGGCCGTGGCGCACACGCTGGCGACCGTGCCGCACGAGAAGAAGGAAGTCGTGATCCGCCGCATCGAGGACTACGGCTTCGGTAAGGGCTACCAGCACGTCTATGACACGTTCCTGACGTTGCTGGGCGATCTGGACCAGCACACCCGCGCCGGTCGGCACGTCATTCTCATCTGCCACGATTGCACCAACACAGTGCCCAACCCCGGCGGTGAAGACTGGCTGCGCTACGAGCCGCGTCTGCAGTCCCCCGGCAGCGGCAAAGGGTCGATCCGCCTGCGGGTGCGGGAGTGGGCCGACCACATGCTCTTCGTGGGCTACGACCTGGACGTCCAGAACGGCAAGGGCAAGGGCTCGGGCACTCGCACCATCTACCCCTGTGAACTGCCGCACTGCATGGCCAAGAGCCGCACGCTCGCGGACACGCTGGCGCTGGGCAAGTTTGACACTTCTCTGTGGAAGAACCTGTTGGGAGATAACCATGTTGCCTAATCGTGAAGGTCGTTTCAAAGCCACCATCTTGGAACACGGCATCAGCGAGACCGGGCCGAACAACCTGGCCACGTTCATCGTCAAGCTCCAGCTCATCCAGGAACTGGGCAATGGCCAGTGGAACCCGGTCGATGAGGACCTGGACATCACCGGCTACTTCTACCTCGAGAAGCGCGACGGTTCGCTCAACACCATCACCATCGACTCGCTCAAGTCCGCCTTCGGCTGGGACGGGCGCGACCCGCTCTGGCTGCAGGACTCGGATTTCAACGGGCATGTCGTCCAGGTGAAGCTGGCGTTCGAGGAATACCAGGGCAAGACGAAGCTGAAGGTGCAGTACATCGACGCCGAGAACTCCACCGGCGGCGGCGTGCCCCGCGCCGACGACAACACCCGGCGCTCCCTGGCCAACCGCCTGGGGGCCAAACTCCGGGCCAACGCGGGCGGCACCCCAGCCCCCGCGCCCAAACCCGCGGGTCGCCCCGCGCCCCCGACACCTGCTCGCCCGAAGCCCGCGCCGACCCCGCTGCCGGCGGAGCAGACCTTTCAGCCCCCAGCAACTGCGGCTGCTCCGGCTAATCGGCCGCTCACTGCCGACGCGGCGTGGGCGGCGTTCCAGGGGAACTTCGACAAGCCCGACGTCGACCCCAAGCTGATCGAGACGGAGTGGTTCCGCATCCTCGGCGACATGTTCCCCGGCCGCGACGCCAAGACGCTCAGCCCCGCCGAATGGGCGCGGTTCTTGGCCGAGGGGCCGGGCCAGATCATCCCGTTCTGATGCAGGGAGGACACCATGATCACGCTGGAGTTGCCGTATCCCCCCAGCATCAACCACTACTTCCGCAACTTCCGTGGCCGGACGGTGATCAGCGCCGCCGGCCGCGCGTTTCGGACGGCGGTGTGTCGGCAGTTGTATGACGCCAGGGTGCAACCCATGTCGGGTCGTCTGGCCGTGTGCGTGGACATCTTCCCGCCTGATCACCGGCGGCGCGATGTCGACAACGTCCAGAAGGCCCTGCTCGATGCGCTCCAACACGGCGGGGCCTTCTTCGATGACTCGCAGATCGTGTGGCTGCTGACACAGAAGGCCGAGGTCGTGCCCGGCGGCAAAACCCTCGTCGAGATCAGGCCCGTCGGCGTGGCCACTCCCGGAACGCCCGGCCGCACCGGATGTGCCCTGTGTGGGAGGTATTGGAATTGACCACAGCGCTCACCACCATCTCCGGGGGCGAGCCCGTGCAGAACGTGCTGTCGCGCCTGGAATCCGTCAAGCCAACTGGCGCGGGCAAATGGGCTGCACGCTGCCCGGGGCATGATGACAAACACGCCAGCCTCTCTATCGCCCAGGGCGATGACGGTCGCGTGCTGCTGCATTGCCACGCGGGCTGTGCGCCCGTGGAGATCTGCCAGGCAGTGGGCCTCCGGATGGGCGATTTGTTTCCCGCCAAGCAACGCAGCCCGAACCGGATCGTCGCCACGTATGACTACCGCGACGAGCATGGTGAGGTGCTGTTCCAGTTGGTGCGGTTCGATCCGAAGGATTTCAAGCAGCGCCGGCCCGATGGCATGGGTGGCTGGACCTGGAAGCTGGGCAACATCCCACGGGTGCTGTATCGCCTGCCGGAGTTGATCGCCGCCGCTCCCGACGAGCCGGTATTCATCGTCGAAGGCGAGAAGGACGCCGACAACCTCGCCGCGATCGGCCTGGTGGCGACCACCTGCCCCCAGGGCGCGGGCAAGTGGAGCAAGCTTTCCGACGACTCGCACCTGCATGGTCGCACCGTGGTCATTATAGCCGACAAGGATGCGCCGGGCAGGAAGCACGCCCAGGATGTGGCCATGCGATTGCACGGCCGGGCGCGGGAGATACGGATTCTGGAAGTGCCCGGCCCCGCGGAGGTGAAGGACGCCTCCGATTGGCTTGAGCAGCGCGACAGCCGCAGCGCCGAGGAACTTAAGGATGAGATGCTCGACCTGGTGCGGGCGGCGGCGGCCTATGACCCCGATGCCGTGCCTCCGGCGAGCCCTGCGGCACCCGCAGCATCCTCGGCAGGTTCCGAGGATTCGGCGCGCAAGCCCAACATCCTTATCGACACCGATGAGCATCGCGTCGTGACCGAGACCGTCGTGGTGTTGACAGCCGATCCCGACATCTACCAGCGCGGCGGCATGCTCGTAAGGGTGCTCAGGGACGCCGACCCTCACGGCGGCATCCTCCGCTGCTTCGGCTCGGCCACGATCAGCTCGCTGCCTCAGGCCAACTTGCGGGAGCGGATGACGCGCTGCGCCACGTTCACCAAGTACATCCGGCAGGACGGCGACCTCATCGAGGTCAAAGCCCATCCCGCGCCCTGGCTGGTCAGTGCCGTTGACGCCCGCGGGGAATGGCCGGGCATCCGACGGCTCATGGGCGTGTCCGATGCACCCGTCCTCCGCGCCGACGGTTCGGTCTGGCAAACTCCCGGCTACGACGCGAACACCGGCGTGCTGTACGAGCCGTCAGAGCAGTTCCCGCAGATCCCGGATACTCCGACCCTCGACGATGCTCGGCGATCCTTGACCGCATTGCTCGATATGGTCGGCGACTTCCAGTTCGAGACCGATGACCATCGCGCTGCCTGGCTGGCCGGATTGCTCACACCCTTGGCGCGCTTCGCGTTTGCGGGGCCAACACCCTTGTTCCTCATCGACGCCAACGTGCGCGGGGCGGGCAAGGGCCTGCTGGCCCACACCATCGGCTGGATCGTGCTCGGGCGGGAGATGCCCGTCTCCAGCTACGCCCACGAATCGGAGGAGATGCGTAAGAAGATCACCTCCATCGCCATCGCCGGCGACCGGATGGTGTTGCTCGACAACCTCGAAGGCAGTTTCGGCAACGACGCCCTGGACCGGGCGCTGACCAGCACCCGCTGGAAGGATCGCATCCTCGGCAAGAGTGAGATGGTGGACCTGCCCCTGATCCCCGCCTGGTACGGCACGGGGAACAATGTCGCCGTCGCCGCCGATACCGCCCGCCGCATCATTCACGTGCGCCTCGACGTGCTCGACGAGCATCCCGAGGATCGCACTGATTTCAAGCATCCCGACCTGATCGCCTGGGTACGCCGGCACCGGGGCCAGTTGTTGGCGGACGCCTTGACCATCCTGGCGGCGTACTGCCGCGCCGGGCGACCCTCGCAGAACCTCACACCCTTCGGGAGTTTTGAAGGGTGGTCGAGCATCGTTCGCGAGGCCGTCGTGTGGGTCGGACTGACCGATCCTTGCCTGACCCGCACGCGCCTGGCGGAATCCTCGGATACCACCGCCGACACCCTCGGCCAACTCATTTCCGCCTGGCAGGCCTTCGACCGCTTCGGGCACGGCGTGGTCATCTCCGAGATGCTCGAGCGCCTGTACCGCACCGACTTCCGCCCCAGCGATCCGGAGAGCGTCACCATGCGTGCGGCGCTGGAGAACCTGGTGGGCTGCCCGCCGGGCAAGTCGCCGACGGCGCGCCAGGTCGGCAACAAGCTGCGGCACTATCGCCGGCGCGTGATCGGCGGGAAATACCTGGACGTGAACCTCGACGATGGCCGCCGCGACGGTCGGGTCTGGCGGCTCTGCCAGGCGGGAGGTTCCCATGAGGCGTGACTCTCGTGACTCTGGTGACTGTGTTTCCGCCGCTCTCGCCAAGCGTCAGACGCCGCATGCACACGATTTACACTTTCCCCCTTCTCGCGCAAAGGGGGCGAAAACAGTGTCACCAGAGTCACCAGAGTCACCGAGCGACCCTCGGGCGAAGGGTTCGAGGGTGCCCTGGGCAACCGGCATGTTGGCGCGTTGCTGCCGGCGATGCTTGGTCCGTCCCGATCCTCGGCATGAGGGTCCAAAGTGTCGCAGGGCAGATGGCGGTCGTGCACAACGGGCGTGGGTCATGCCCTGCAATGCTGCAACCCTCGTCACCAGCAACCGAGGGTACGCAGGGCACGGCGGCGTTGCCCAGGCATGCATCGACCATAAGCCAACGCCATCCCACGCCCAACGCCACGCAGGTAGGCCCCACGTTGGCCACGTGTACGCCCCCGTCCGCCCACGTTGCGTCGTTCGCGGCGAGGTAGGCAACGATCCCAATCCCACCATCGGCCCGTCGTGGGCGAAACGGGCGCGTCTGCCAGAGTGGCAGACATCCCTCCTGGCCATAGGTACTTCCGGGCGATGTCGCGCGGAGATGGCCGCGGGAACGCCACCCTTACCCGACAGAGTTTGTTTGGGCCGTGAAAAAATGGAAACGACAACGCGGATGACAACATGGTCAGCAGCGGCCGCCGAGATGATCCGGCTGCTCGATGGCGACATGCGCCACGGCCTGATGGCCAAGGACGGCTGGCAACGCGCCGCTCTGTCGATGTCGATGGCTTGGTACATCCGGAGTTGGCGACGGCCAGGCAGGGCGCGGCACAAAGCAAGCCAATCAGCCACCTGGATCACCTCAGCCAGCCGGATGTTGACGGAACTGAAGACGCGACGCCGTCAGCAGCAGGATTCGGGTTCTTGGTCTCAGTGGGCGGCATCGAGGCCGCAGATCGGTCGGAGGTGTGAACATGATTGATTCCGCAGACATTATCAAGCCACTCCGTCCTGCCACTCTCACCCGGCTGCTGAACTCCACCCCGCTCGGCGTCGTGGTCGCGCCACATGACGTGTATCGACATCGCGCCGTCGCCGGCGGCCGGTTTGAGGAGGCGGGCCGTGTGGATCTGGTGCGCTATGCGGCGTGGCTATTCACCATGAGGACGGAGGGCGCGAGCCTTCCCGGCCGGAGAAGACCCTCACGGAAGACGATCCACCGTGACGGGTCGATCAACAAGCAGAGCATCCTGGCGCTGCTGGAGCGGCAAGGATATCGATGCGCATTGACGGGCCGGCCCCTTGCGCCACAGAGCGCTGCGCTTGACCACATCATCCCAGTATCGCGCGGCGGCGATCACTGCATCGGCAACGCGCAGGTTCTGGACAAAGCGGTGAACCGGGCTAAAGGCGCGTTGACCAACGACGAATTCATCGACATGTGCGGCGAGGTGTGGCAGCACCGCCAGGCGTGCGCATCGACTCGCCATGCACAGCACCCGCCCCGACGTTGTGTCCAAGACCCTTCCGATGTGGAGGGGTCGCTATTCCAACTTTGTAACTGAAGGAGATGTGCCATGCAGACCATTCAGATTGAGCTTCGCCCGCTGGACCAGATCAAGCCCTACCCCGGCAACCCGCGCCAGAATGATGAGGCCGTGGATGCTGTGGCGGCGAGCCTGAAGGAGTTCGGGTTCCGCCAACCGATCGTGGTGGACGCCGAGGGCGTGATCATCGTCGGCCACACCCGCTACAAG
>Ga0209450_10000909_pt1 | contig 14854 bp, 17 predicted proteins | sample FrelakmetLWP11LW_FD_187149 | JGI IMG/M metagenome (GOLD analysis project Ga0209450, IMG submission 187149) | Freshwater lake sediment microbial communities from the University of Notre Dame, USA, for methane emissions studies - LWP11 LW (SPAdes)... | ecosystem: Environmental > Aquatic >...
CTACGACGAATGCCGCCGTCCTGAAACTGTCAATCTTCGAATTGCCAAGTTTTGTGTTCCTTATCTGATGGTATGCATGTATCATAGTGTCTTCAAGTCCCGAGTTAACGAGGTCAAGTTCGTTCGGCCCTTTTACAACAGAACTCTTCTGGTGCGCCGTGAGTTTCTTGCCTGATACGTTTTCAATCACATTAACAAGGTTTGAGTGCGAAGCTTCGTCATACCTTCGGTCCATTCTTCCGAACGATACGTGCTGAAGGTTTTTCAGCCATTCAAAGTATGACACGGTTACACCGCCTGCGTTTGCGTACATGTCGGCAATAACAAGTATTCCTTTTTTCAGGAGAATTTCTTCCGCGTCCGCTGTTACCGGTCCGTTTGCGCCCTCAACTATGATTTTTGCTTTAATGTTCGGAGCGTTCTTAGCCGTAATCTGATTTTCAAGCGCGGCTGGAACGAGTATGTCGCATTCCATCTCAAGAACTTCCTGCGGGGTTGCGAAATTCTTTGCCTTTTTGAAATTCAGTATTGAACCCGTTTCTTTCCTGTGTTTAAACACTTCGTCAACATTCAGTCCTTTTTCGTCGTAAATCGCGCCTTCCCTTTCTGCAAGTCCTACTATAACCGCTTCGCCTTCATTCTGCATCAGGTATGCTGCCCAGTAACCCACGTTACCGAGCCCCTGAACGATTACCTTTTTGCCTCCGAGCCCTGCGGTAAGTCCGAGTTTTTTCATATCGTCTGCCTGCCTGCAGGCTTCACGCGCCGCAAAGAAAACCCCTCTTCCCGTAGCTTCTTTTCTGCCTTCAATGCCGTGCTGTGAAAGCGGTTTGCCGGTAACGCACGCCATAGAGTCCGTCTGGCTCGTATTAGACGAATTGAATGTAGCATAAGTATCGGCTATCCACGCCATTTCGCGCGGACCCGTGCCGTAATCAGGAGCGGGAACATCAATTCCCGGACCGATAAAATTCTTCTTGATTAATTCGGCAGTGTACCTTCTTGTGATTCTTTCGAGTTCGCCTGCGCGGAACTTCCACGGGTCAACCTTGATTCCGCCTTTTGCTCCTCCGAAAGGCACGTTAACAACAGCGCATTTATAAGTCATCAGGGCGGCAAGCGCTTTAACCTCGTCTTCGTTCACCATTTCGCTGTACCTTATGCCGCCTTTTACCGGAAGCATATGGTGCGAGTGTTCGACGCGCCAGGCATCGACAGTAACATAATTATCCGAATCAAGACGGAGAGGAAACTGGAAATGGTATATACTGTTGCACATCTTAATCTGCTGGAGCAGCCCCGCGGGATAATCCAGGTGCTGTGCGGCTTTATCAAAGTACTGGCAGACATCACCGAAAAAATTAGTGTTTTCCATATTATTGTTTAATTTTTAAATTTTTATGAAAATAAGCAATCTGAGGAAATAAATAAATCGGAAATTATATAAGAACATAGCCCGCGGATCGAACGAATTAAAGAAAGCTGCCCACAAATTTCACAAATTGCCTCAAATATAAAACAATAACCCCCAAGATAAAAAAACAGAAAAAACCACAAGAGCATCAACCACTAATTCTCACGAATTGGCGCTAATTATTTATAATGTTTTATTTCTCTTTTTTTTATTTTATTGATTTAATTAAGCCGCATATAACCTGCCGAAACCGGCAAATACGAGGATATTCCCAGACTTTTATTTTGGATGAAACTTTAATAGGAAAATATATGTATATACATATAAAACAAGGAGAGGTTATGTCAGTAAGATTAGAAGACGAAATAAAACAGAAGGAATTCAGAAACCCATACCAGAAAACGATAGTAAATGTGCTCTACACGGGAAGCTGGATGAACCTTATTCAAACAGGCTACCTGAAGAAATTCGGGCTGAGCCTGCCGCAGTTTAATGTGCTCAGGATTCTTAGGGGCCAGTATCCAACTCCTGCAACCATAAATCTTATAATTGACAGGATGCTGGATAAATCTTCGAACGCTTCAAGAATAGTCGACAAACTTGTTCTGAAGAAACTAGCTGTAAGGTCTACCTCAGCGCTGGACAGACGGGCAGTGGATGTGGTGATAACAGAAAAAGGACTGAAACTGCTCGCGGAAATCGACAGGGCGTCAGACGAATGGGAAAAACAGTTCAGGACTATGACCGTCAAGCAGGCGGATAAACTGAACGAGCTTCTTGATAAACTAAGAGGCGATAATTTTTACGGAACAAAATAAAATTAAAAATAAAATAACAGAAAGGAACCAAATCAATGAAAAGGCAATTTTTTGCTGCTGTTGTAATTGCAGTAACCGCGTTCGCTTTTATGATAAGCGGCTGCGGAAAATCAGACAAGGAAGTAAAGACCGGGGAGAAACAAACCGCTTCAGATAACAGGACAGGGAAGACGATGATTCTTGACGCTGAAAAAAGCACAGCCGGATGGCTCGGAAAGAAAGTAACCGGGCAGCATAACGGCACAATCAAATTTGTGAAAGGTGATTTCACTGTTGACAATGGCAAAGTTACAGGCGGAAAATTTGAAATGGACATGAACAGCATTGTTGTACTTGATTTAACAGACGCGGCTATGAATACAAAACTTACAGGCCATTTGAAATCAGACGACTTTTTCAGTTCGGCTAAGTTTCCGTCATCAAAATTTGAAATTACAAAGGTTGACGTTTTAAGCGACCCCAACAAGCCGGGAATGAATTCAACGGTGACGGGTAACCTGACAATAAAGGATATTACAAAGAGCATCAGTTTTCCCGCAGAAATTAAAATTGAGAACGGAGTACTGAACGCGAAAGCGGATTTTGACATAGACAGGACCGAGTGGAATGTAAAATACGGTTCAGGAAAATTCTTTGAAAATCTCGGCGATAAAATGATAAACGACAATTTTAACCTTAAACTTTCTTTAACGGCAAAATAAATTAAATTAAGGCGGGGAGCACCGCTCCCCCCTTTAAAAATAACAGAACAATGGCATATAAATTTACGAAGGTATTCTTTGATAACGCGATGACTTTTGGCGAATACATGTCCCTGACCGAAAAACTCGTTTCAAAAAAAAGGACAACGGGAACCGAACAGACAAACGAAAGAATTGAACTGACAAAGCTAAACTTCCAGAGAATGAAACGGATATATAAAACAACGGAACTAATTCCCGAATGGAACGGACTGTTTGAAAAAAAGGACATTAATTATAAATGGATTGTAATATCGGAACCATGGTGCGGGGATAATGCAAACATCGTTCCCGTTTTAGCGAAAATTGCCGAAGCATCAGAGGGAATAGAATTCCGTATAATACTGCGCGATGAAAATCCGGATGTTATGAACGAATATCTCACGGGCAATACCAAAGCGATACCGGTTCTTATAATGCTTGACGGAGAATTAAACGAGATTAGCGTCTGGGGGCCAAGACCCGCAGAGCTTAAAAACCTTGTGAAGGAGTTTAAATCTGTACCGGGATACGATTCAGATGAATTAAAGAAACAGATTCAGATGTGGTACTTAAACGACAAAACGGTTTCGGCGCAGAAAGAAATTTATTCAGCAATAATTAATTCGCGAAGATGAAAACAACGGTTCACAGGGCGGACTCAAGGGGATATGCAGATCACAGCTGGCTGAAGGCAACCCATACGTTCAGCTTTGCTTCTTATTATGACCCTTCGCGAATCAGATTCGGGCTGTTAAGGGTTTTAAATGACGATATAGTTGAACCGGGCATGGGATTCGGAACGCATCCGCACGATAATATGGAAATAGTGACCATTCCCATTAACGGCGAACTCGCGCACAAGGATTCGATGGGTCACGAAGAAGTTATCAGGCCGGGTGAAGTCCAGAACATGTCAGCAGGAAAGGGAATTACTCATTCCGAGTACAACGCTTCACGCGAAAGACAGGTTAACCTTCTTCAGATCTGGGTGTTCCCGAAAGAAAAGGATATTGAACCGAGATACAACCAGAAAGTATTTTCCGATGATGGCAAACTGAATAAGTTCCAGGTTGTTGTTTCTCCCGTCAAATCGGATGATACGCTTTGGATTAACCAGGATTCTGTTTTTGCGCTTGCTAAAATTTCAAAAGGAAATGATGTGAAATATGAACGGATGTTCAAACACAACGGTGTATATTTTTTCGTGATTGACGGCAGCGTAAATACCTGGGGCGAAACGCTTGGAAAGCGCGATGGGGCAGGACTGGAAGGCGGTGATGAAATTATCGTAAAAGCGAACGAAGACAGTTATGTGCTTGCCATAGAAGTTCCGATGAGATAAACCGTTCCCCGGAAACGGGAAACAAAACATCAGAAATAAAAGTACAAAGAGAGAAAGACGGACATAACCTTTCCTCATAATACGCCCTGCAAAGGGCGGCGTGAAGGAAAAACAGGGGAGAGAAATTCTCCCCTGTTCATTTACAGCAAATAGTTTTGGATACAGTAAATAGTTTTAGAGATTATGCGTCTGGCAATGTTTAAGCGAAAAAGAAATCAGTCGGGTAGTATATTTTCAAAAGGACAAAAAAACATTAATCCGCTCATAATCAAATTATGTACGGCATCACGAAGTAAATAAAACCAAAAGATTATACTTATTAGAATACTGAATTCCTGAACAGAACAATTTTCTTTAAACCAACAGAACCGGAAAAACCTTGCCGTACAGGAATTCAGCAGAACCCGTTTCCGTTCCGGGCAGTGCGTCAGACTTGTTTCATCTGCAATCTTTTTCCCCAACCCGACTGCAAAAAACCTCATACACCTTTATAATGCCCCGGGACTTCAAACGCACCCTTATAATTGCCCCTATTTTTTCTTTTTAGTGGTCTTTTTCTTTTTAGCTTTTTCTTTCTTGAGTTTAAGGGCACGCTCTTTTGCGCGTCTGATTGTGTTTGCGCGGTACTCAGGGTCATTGTGATATCTGTTACGGGCATTCTCAAGGGTCATCTGCCTGTATTCAGGGTCATTGTGGTATTTCTCCCTGTAATACTTTTTCAGTCTTTCCCTGTAATCCTTATCCTTTTTGTATTTCTCCCGTACCTTTTTCCTGATCTCGTCCCTGTGTTCGTAATAATAAGTGTTCGCCATAACATCGGTTTTTAAGTTAACGAAAATAGTTTTTTAAAAGTAAAAAATTTTTTACATTTTATACCTGTTGCGACTTACTGTGTCAGGTATGTATTGTCTTACTTGTTTAAGTTATAAAAAAATTTTGTATAAGTAAAGTAAAAAATTTATTTTTATTTCTACATGCATTTAAATAAAAAATACTGGGAAAGTCAATATAAAAATAAATCCACGGAATGGGATATCGGGTATGTATCACCCCCGATTAAGGACTATATTGACCAGTTAGAGGGTAAAAACAAATCGGTTCTTCTACCAGGTGCGGGAAATGCACACGAAGCAGAGTATCTTCTGGAAAAGGGATTCAGCAATTTTACCGTTTTGGATATTTCCTCATGGGCAATTAAAAACCTTAAAAAACGGGTTCCCGGCTTCCCGGAAAAGTTCATTTCGAACGGGGATTTTTTTGAACATAAGGGAAAATATGACATTATACTTGAGCAGACGTTCTTCTGCGCCATTCCCAGGAATATGCGGCACGAATATGCGCGGAAATGCCACGAACTTCTGAATACCGGGGGAAAACTTGCGGGTGTTCTGTTCAATCACGAGTTTGAAAAAGAGGGTCCCCCGTTCGGGGGAAGCAAGGAAGAATATGTTGATTGTTTCTCCCCGTATTTCGACTTTAAGGTTTTTGGGACGGCGGTAAATTCGATTAAACCAAGGGCGGGGAGAGAATATTTCATTAACTTTCAAAAAAAAGAGTAATGCCGGTAAAGAAAAATAAAACGGACGAGCTGAAAAGAATTTTTCGTGAAATAAAAATACTCCTTAAAAAATACGAACCGCCGTTCAGCAGCAGGATAAACACAGATTCAAAATATGACCTCTGGTCGGAAAATGAAATGACGGTGCTCGGAAAAAAGAAGAAGGAAATGTTTTTCGCTGCCACGCAGATTCAGTCAAACTATGTAGGTTTTTATTTCATGCCCGTTTATGAAAACGAAAATATGAAACGCATTTTCAAGAAGGAACTTCTATCACTGCTTAAAGGAAAATCATGTTTTCACATAAAGAATTTTGACAGGGCAGTTCTCACGCAGATAAAGGACATTCTTAAATCGGGTTTAAATCAGTACAAAAAAAACGGATGGGTTTAGTTCCGACTGAATTCACTCCCGAGAAATTTTATAAGTTTTTCATACTCAAGCTTCATCTCAAAACCGCGCCTTAACATTACAATTTTTGCAGTCTTCAGAGCCTCTTCCGTTTTATATTTTTCAGGTCCTTTTCCCTGTATGTTCCAGGAAAACGAATCAATAAACTTATCAGGAAATCCGCCGCCCGCGATGTTTGCAAATATTCCGCAGATTGTGCCGGTATTCAGCATTGTATTGATTCCGAATTTGGAGTGGTCCCCGATAATGCTTCCGAGAAACTGCATACCTGTATTCATCTGAATGCCGTCGTGGATGACTTTTACTTTTGAGTAATTGTTCTTGAGGTTGCTTGTAACCGTATCTGCACCGAAATTCACGAACGGACAAGCATACGTGCTGCCTATAAATCCGTCGTGCTGTTTGTTAACGCAGCTGTGGAAAAGCGAGCCCGTGATTTCTCCGGAAACTTTTGAACCCCAGCCGATTGAACAAGGCCCGTAAATCCTTGAACCTGATTTTATAAGAGTGTTGTTGCCTATAAAAACAGGGCCTCTGATATAACACAGAGGTTCCACCACAACGCCATCGTCGATATAAATTTCTCCTCCTGCCGTATCAAGCACGACGCCCGGATATACCTTTGCTTTCGGACTTACGTAATTATTGTCGTAATCTATTGAAACATCAGGATTTTTTTCGGTGCCTCTCACTTTCTCAAGCATGTAACTAAGGTCATATCCGAGATTTATATCAAGCGATTTTATAATATCCCACGGATAATTTATAACGTCAAAAATATGTTCGAATGTGTAGTTAAGATTGTTGACTTTATTCAGCCCATCGAAAAACGACTTCTTTATAACAAAAGAGCCGGGTTTCCTTTTCTTGAGTTCTGCTTCGCTTATCTTAGCGGCGATAATACAGCCCTCAGATTCAATTGAACTGTCCTGTGATAATGATTTTTTAACCCATTGAAGAATTTTCTGCGTATAAATTACCCTCCCGTTTAGAAATACAACATCTCCGCTGACCGGCACATTGACAGGCAATTTAGTTTTTGCTGTCACCAGGTCTTTGAGTTCATCCCTGACGTAGAGATAAAATTCGTCTTCTTTCTGGAGATAATTTATGATTCTTTCTTTAATCGAAAAAACGCCCGTTTTAATGTCAAAGGAGGCTCTCATCAGATTGAGAGGGTGGAGATTTTTGTAATTTTCATCTTCAAAGATTACAAATTTCATAACGGGTATGTTAAATTGTTAAATAAAAAAGCCGGGCAATTAATGGATAATAAGGGAGCCGGCTTAAACTTTAAATTATTATGCTTCTTTGGGTTTTCTGACAGTGCCGTATTTTTTCAGGAATTTATCTACACGTCCTGCAGTGTCTAAAATTTTCTGTGTACCCGTAAAGAACGGATGGCACAATGAGCATATTTCAACCTTGATTTCAGGAACGGTTGAACGGGTTGTAAACAGAACTCCTCTGTTTTCACCGCAATTGCAAATCACGTTGCATTTATAATATTTAGGATGAACGCTTTTTTTCATATAAAATTGTTACTTTTACTTATAAAACATATAAAGTAATGATTTTTTCTGTTTTTTTCAAGGAGATAATATAAAAATGACGGTTTATGTAATATAAAGTATAGTTTTATTAATGGTTTAAACAGACGAATCCTGTTAAAATCAATGCACCTGCCATTCCGATAAAGCATATAACAAAAGCACTCCTGCCGCAAAAAACAGAAAATGAATAATGTTATTTTTAAAAGTATAGTGCTTATTTACCTCCGGTATTAAATCTGTGGCACCGATATAAAGGAAATTTCCTGCAGCAAAAGGTAGCAGAAAACTCACATTAATTTTACTTGATATAAAATAAGTAATGATTCCTCCGAGTAAAAAAGTCAGCGAGGATAAAAAATTGTATAGTAAAGCTTTTTTCTTTTCCCACCCGCCGTTAACAAGCGCCGCGTAATCGCCTATTTCCTGAGGAATTTCATGAAAAACAGCACCAAGCCATGCGAAAAGTCCCGCCCTAAAGTCAACCAGAAAAAGTCCCGTAATTGAAAGACCCCCTATCAGGTTATGAAGGCCATCGCCGATAAGCAATAAATAAGAAATTGGCTTTCTGCAATCGCTTTCAGCTTTTTTGCAATGATGATAGTGTAGGAACTGTTCAAGTATAAAAAACATTCCAAATCCCGCAAGCAGGTAGAGAAAAAATAACTTAACATCCTTAATAATATTTAAACCGGAAGGAATCATAATAAAAAATGCTCCTCCTATCAAAGACCCTGCCGAGAAAGCAACCAGGGGCAGTAAAAGTTTCATTTGTGCCTGTTTTCTGAATATCAGGATAATCCCTCCCAAAAGAGAAACAAGACTCATGAGAACCCCGGATATTATTATAATAATTAAACTATTCATTCAACATTAATGAATTTTTTTCTGCAACATCATTTTATACGGTCAACAAACAGATTTTCAGCCAGACTTTACCTGTTTAATTAATTAGTCAAAGATGCCCGTGCTGATGTTCGTGTTCAAGGCATATTTCGCCGTTATCCCTGATATTTCCTTTCAGCCATTCCTTTAAAACAATTTTAATGTTACCCGAGCATCCCCTGACGACAGAAATACCGTTGTTGTTTAATTTACTGACAGCCCCTCCTCCGATATTCCCGGCAAGCATAATTTTTACACCCGCGTTAAACAGTTTTTCAACAATGTCCGATTTGCAGCCGCAACTGCCCGGCGAAGAAATGAACTCTTCATAAATGATTTCTTTGCTGTTGTTAATAGTATAAACAGCAAAATATTCGCAATGGCCGAAATGGTCATCCACTTCTCCGGAATGTACAGGTATCGCAACTTTCATATTATAACCCTTCTTTTTTCAACGTTAATGAACTAAAAATTTTTAACACTTTGCAAGCGCCTGTTCAAGGTCTGAAATCAGATCCTCAATATTCTCTATTCCCGCGGAATATCTTACAAGCCCGTCTGTAATACCGGCTTTGACTTTGTCTTCTGCAGATACTCTTGAGTGAGTCATTGAAGCAGGGTGTTCAATAAGGGACTCTACGCCTCCCAAAGAAACGGCAAGAATTGCAATTTTGACGGAATTCATAAGAGTTTTTCCCGCTTCAAACCCGCCTTTCAGGCCGAAACTTATCATGGAACCAAAACCGTCCATTTGTTTTTTTGCAAGTTCGTGCTGTGGATGAGATGGCAAACCGGGATACTTTATCCATCCCACCTTTGGATGTTTTTCCAGGTATTCCGCGATTTTCATTGCATTCTCCTGCGCTCTTTCTATCCTGATTCCGAGGGTTTTCAACCCCCTTATGACCAGATAAGCCTGATGCGGGTCCATATTGCAGCCAAGGTTAATCATCATTGAACGCAGTTTTTTGTATACTGCTTCATCTTTTGCTACCACGATACCGCCGACAATATCAGCATGGCCATTAATAAATTTAGTCAGAGAATGAAGTACAACATCCGCCCCGAATTCTATCGGTCTTTGCAGATACGGGCTTGAAAATGTATTATCAACAACCATAATCAGATTGTTTTCTTTTGCAATTTCAGAGCATGCTTTGAGGTCCGTTATCTCGATTGTAGGATTAGCCGGGGTTTCCAGGTACAGTACTTTGGTGTTTGGTTTTATTGCTTTTTTGATATTCCCGATATCTGACGTGGTCACGTAAGTCGATTCAATTCCGAAACGGGAATAATGTTCTTCCATAACAACCCTCGAGGGTCCGTAAACAGCGTCGGAACTTATAATATGGTCACCTTTGCTCAACAGTCCCATGTAAACCGTATTAACCGCTCCCATTCCCGAACTTGTTCCTATGCCGCCGAAACCCTTTTCAAGGTCAGCAACTATATTTTCCAGGACATTTATCGTAGGATTTCCGAGACGTGTATAGATATATCCGTCGCTTTCGCCGTTAAAACATCTGGCCCCTTCTTCGGCACTTTCAAAACGGAACGTTGATGACTGAAAGATTGGAACGTTTACGCTGCCGTATTTATCTTTAAACCCGCCCCCGTGGATGAGTTTTGAGTTAAAACCGAGATTTTTTGTTTCCATTAAAATTTATTTTTAATTAATAATAATTTATCAGAATCTTATATTTTATTTTTGGAAGTTCTCTGAAACTAAAACCCGTGTTCTTTTAACCAGTTTTCGTTATGGTATTTAGACAGGTAGCGCTCGCCTGTATCACAGACCAAAAATACAACAACACAGTTTTTATCAAGTTTTTTTGCCAGATTCAGCGCCACGTATGCGCCCGTTCCGGAAGAAGCCCCGCAAAAAATACCCTCCTCCATAGAAAGCCTTTTGCACATATCAATAGAATCTTTATCCTGAACGCTTATGATTTCATCAACATAGCTTAAATCTGTAATTGGCGGAATAATATCCGTTCCAAGCCCTTCTATCTGATGCAGGGTTGTTTCCCCGATACATCCTTTTTCTTTGTAAATTTTAAAATTTGAACCGATGGGGTCTGCGCCAATAACGGTAATACGCGGATTTTTTTCCTTAAGGTATTTTGATACTCCCGTTATCGTACCCGCAGTACCAACTCCGCAGACAAAGTGCGTTATTTTCCCCTCAGTGTCATTCCAGATTTCTGCTCCCGTACCGTAATAATGGCTTAGAGGGTTTGCCTTATTTGCATATTGATTTAAATTAATACCGCCCGGTATTTCTCCGGCAAGTGCTTTTGCTTTGTTTCTGTAATATTCGGGTGAATCCGGGGTTGCCTCCTTTGGTACAATAACAACCTCTGCTCCGAGAGCTTTTAAATAATTTCTTTTTTCCTGCCCGATTTTGTCCGTCATAACCAGTATTACCCTGTATCCTTTCACTCTTCCCGCCAGAGCCAGCCCGATTCCCGTATTTCCGCTTGTTGCTTCAACAATAGTTGAACCGGGTTTTATCATTCCTTTTTCTTCCGCATCTTCTATCATTGCCAGTCCAACCCTGTCTTTTACGCTGCCTCCCGGATTTAAAAACTCAATTTTTGCAAGGACAGCAGCTTTCATTCCTTTTGTAAGATTATTAATCCTGACAAGCGGGGTATTGCCTATTAATCCGAGAATATTATTGTAAAACATTCAATCCGCTGTTTAATTCTTATAAATATTACTCTTGATTTGTTTGATATTTATTAATAACTTCATTGTGAACATATGTTCATAACTAAAATAATAAAACTTAACTGAAAATCAAATGTAAATAAATACAGGCTCAGAATATGATAACTTAAAAAGCTGCGGTTCTGATGATTTTAATGTTTGCGCATTACTGGGCGGTCAGGAAAGGTGTAAATTATGTTAAGCAGAAGAAACAACTGGTTTAAAAGAAAAATTGATGCGCTTTGCGCCAAACTGGAAAGAAACATTCTTTCAGACAAATCCCTTAAGTGCAAAGTGGTTTTTGGTCCCGTCCGGTCAAGAAGGCTTGGTTATATCCTGGGAATAAATAATATAAAACCGGACGTTTGCTCTTATAATTGCATATATTGCCTGTCGGGAAGAAAATCAAGCCGTTCAATCTGTACAAACAGCTGTCTGTCTCCTTACGAACTCTATTTTTCCGTAAGGCGTAAACTGTCGGATATTGATAACTATTATAGCGATAAAATAAATTATATTGCATTCACGGGCAGCGGAGAACCTTTGCTTGATTCGGAATTATCAAATGAAATAAAGATATTAAGAGAGTTCGGCTGCAAAATAGCCGTTTTTTCAAATGCTTCGCTTATCTGGAATGAACATGTAAGGGAAAATTTAAAATTTGCCGATTTTGTTTCGCTAAAGGTAGATACGGTAAACGAAAAAACATGGTTAAAAATTAACCGGCCTCACAGAAGATTGCAGTATGACCATATTCTTGAAGGCATAAAACAGTTTGCAAACGAATACAGGGGGATACTTACGACCGAAACCATGCTTATAAAAAACCTGAACGATAGTCCGGAAGAAATAGAAAATCTTGCAAATTTTTTAAACACAGTTGAAAGAAAGGCCTCTTATTTTACTTCACCGTTATTTCCTCCGGAAGAAAGTTACGCAGTTGCTCCCGATACAGATAATCTTGATAAATTAAAATCTTTAATTAAAGATAAAGTTTCAAAAGCTGTATTGTTATGCTGTCCGGAAAATGAAGAGTTTATTGCAACCGACGATTTTGAAAATGAACTGTTGGGCTTGCTTGCAACCCACCCTGTCGGCACCGACGCAGTAAAACATTACATTAAAAATGAAAAAGATTCCATGAAACTCAGAGAAATGATAGATAAGCATATTATAGGGGAAATCGAATTTGCCGGAAAGCACTATTATAAAGAAACCATTACCTGATAAAAATTAACGGGTATAACGAACAACTAAAAATAAAATAACCAATATGTTACTTGACCCGGCATGTATTCCGTGCATTATAAAACAGGCAAATTATATATTGAACATTTCAGTAAAAGACAACAACAAATTACAGCTGAAAATCCTCAAGGAAATATGTTCCGAAATTTATCACGCTGAAGACAATCTCAGTGCCCCGTATTTCTCTGCCAGAACACAGGCAATAATAGGAAAATACAGGAATACCGGGAATATATACCGCCCAATCAAAGAAAAAAACCTGAGAAAAGTTAAGAAATACTGCCTTTTTGTGCGTACAATGATTGAAAAATCCGATGAAAGACTTGAAACAGCCATAAGAGCTGCCATAGCCGGAAACGCTTTTGATTTAGGCGCTAATCCTAACTTTGACATAGAATATGAAATTAACAGAATAACATCATCAGAATATCATCTTCCCGCTCTTAAAAAATTTAAAAGTGATTTGCAAAAAGCAAAACTTATTTTATATATCGGCGACAATTATGAAGAAGCATTATTCGATAAATACCTGCTTGAAGAATTAAGTTATATAAATACAGTATTTGCAGTCCGGTCCAGGCCTGTTTTGAATGATATTACACATGAAGACGCCGTAAAACTCAAACTTCACAAGATATGCAAAGTAATAGAAAGCGGGAGCAGTATTCCGGGAACTGACCTGAGAGAAGGCACGCCTGAATTTCTGAACCTGTTCCGGAATGCCGATATTGTTATAGCAAAAGGACAGGGTAATTATGAAACTTTAGCGGATGAAAAAAGGCCCGTATATTTTCTCTTTAAAATTAAATGCAACTCTGTTGAAAGAAGAACAGGTTATGCGAAGGGAAAAGGCGTGTTTTTGTACAAACCCGAACGAATAAGTAAAAAAACAAAATTAATTAATAACAAACAATGAAAGATAAAGTTAGAATCGGAATTATAATTTGCGACAGATACCGGTCGTGTGCGGGGGGCAAATGTTTCCGCGCAATAGAAGAAAGGACAGGCGCTTTCAGTATTTACGGAGATAAAGAAATTGAAGTCGCGGGATACACATCCTGCGGAGGGTGTCCCGGCGGCAACGTTGAAAACAGCATGGAGGAACTCATTAAAAACAGGATTGATACGGTTCATTTCGCTACGGGAATGATAGTGGGTTATCCCCCGTGCCCATATATTAAACAGTTTAAATCACTTATTGAAATGAAACACGGGCTGAAAGTCATTGTAGGAACGCACCCTATACCGGAAAAATATTATACAACGCACATGAAAATTCATACCTGGGATTCCGAAGAAATGGCAGGTTTTATAAAGCCGACTTTATGCGATGTACAGACAAGATTGACATATGATTAATATATCAGAGAAGAGCCCGGAATACATGAACAGATTAGCAGTAAACAATAAAGCAGGAATGCGCCGGGAAAAAGAAATAATATTTTATGGATAAAGAAATTTTTCGGTATTAATACAATATATCCGGAGTATGAACGGTAAAAACGACACAAATGAAATTGTCTTCGGTCCCGTGCCTTCCCGGAGGCTGGGCAGAAGCCTGGGTATTAACAATATTCCGGAAAAGAACTGCAGTTATTCATGTATTTATTGCCAGGTTGGCAAAACGGACCGTCTGACTTCCAAAAGAAATGAATTTTACAATCCCGGCAAAATATTCGGGGAGGTATCCAGAAAATTACAATATTTAAAGAAGACCCGCGAAAAAATTGATTATATAACTTTTGTATCGGACGGAGAACCTACACTTGACATAAATATCGGCAAAAGCATAGGAAAACTGAAATCGACAGGAATAAAAATCGCAGTGATAACAAATTCGTCAATGCTTTGGGATAAAGAAACAAGAAATGATTTAATGAAAGCCGATCTGGTCTCGGTAAAAATAGACACCGCCGACCCTGAAACCTGGCACAGGATAAACAGGCCGCACGGCCGTCTGAATCTTGAAGAAATAATCGCGGGAATAATTGAATTTTCAAGATTATTTTCGGGCAAACTGGTTACAGAAACGATGCTTGTAAAAGATATTAACGACAGCATAAAATCAGTGACCGAAACCGCAAAAACAATAAGAAAAATAAATCCGGCTGTTTCTTATATACTTGTTCCGACTCGTCCGCCTGCGGAAAAGTATGTAAGCGCACCACCGGATGGCATAATCAACAGAGCATAT
>Ga0209450_10000910_pt1 | contig 14853 bp, 14 predicted proteins | sample FrelakmetLWP11LW_FD_187149 | JGI IMG/M metagenome (GOLD analysis project Ga0209450, IMG submission 187149) | Freshwater lake sediment microbial communities from the University of Notre Dame, USA, for methane emissions studies - LWP11 LW (SPAdes)... | ecosystem: Environmental > Aquatic >...
CGCGCTGGGTTTCAATTTGAACGGGCTTGTTCGATGATCTACGCGACCCTCAAGACTCTGCATGTGCTGTCCATCATCGTGTGGATCGGCGGCATGGTGTTTGCGCACTTCTTCCTGCGCCCCGCCGTCGCCCAGCTCGAACCGGCGGTACGGCTGCGCCTGATGCACGATGTGCTCGGCCGCTTCTTCCAAGCCGTGCTTGCAGCCTCGTTGCTGACGCTGGTCAGCGGTGTATGGATGCTGGGCCGCGTGGCCAAGCAGGTGGTGCAATCCGGTGGCAGCTTCGAGATGCCGCTGGCCTGGACCATCATGGCGGTGCTTGGCGTCGCGATGGTGGCGATCTTCATGCACATCCGCTTCGTGCTCCACAAGAGGCTCGGCCGGGCCGTTGCGGCGTCCGAGTGGACCGCCGGTGGTGCGGCCCTGGCACAGATCCGCACTTGGACTTCGATCAACCTGGGCCTTGGAATCCTGGTACTGCTCTTGACGCTGATGCGCTAGACGGCCTGAGTCGGGCCCCGCAGACCTTGAGCCTACGAACGTCGGCAGGCGTAAGAGTTCAGCAGCCGCAAAGGGTCGGCAGCGCCAGTTGGAGCCCTTGACCAGCAGACATTCGATCGGCCTTTGACGCCGGATGGCGTCGGGCGCGATTGAGTCGCCGTCCTGGCGCAAGCGTCACCGCGCGCCGGCGACCAGCTACGTCAGCCGCACCTTGCGACCGGTCGTTGGTGCCGCAATTCCCCGAAGTGCCTGAATGCCCGGAAAGGAGCCGAGACCGTGAGTTCGAAGGTCGACCGCGAGCGACCGGACTCGCAGAGCAGACGCCCGCAGCCGTTACCCCCGCGGTCCGTTTGGGGATCGGCTTAGCCCGCACATGACGGCGCGCTTGGTCGCGCCGCAAACTACGGCTGCACTCAGGCCGTCTCCTGCCCGAGAAAGCGCTCGACCAGCCGGGTCCAGTACGCCGCGCCGATGGTCAGGTTTGCGTCGTCGAAGTCGTACTTCGGGTGGTGCAGCATCGGGCAGTTCTCGCCGTTGCCCAGGCGCAGGAAGCAGCCTGGCCTGTGCTGCAGGTAGTAGGCGAAGTCCTCGCTGCCGGTCACCGGGCCGAACGGCGCCACGACGCGCTGCGCGCCGACCAGTTCCTCGGCCACCTGCCGCGCGAACTCGGTCTCGGCGGCGCTGTTGACCACCACCGGGTAGCCGCGCTGGTAGTCGATCTCGACGCCGCCTCCATAGCCGAGCACGTGCGCGTTGGCGAGTTCGGTGATGCGCTGCTCGAGCCGGTCGCGCACCGCCGCGTCGAACGAGCGGATGCTCAGTTCCAGCGTCGCGTGCTCCGGGATCACGTTGGCGGCGCTGCCGGCGTGGATCGTGCCCACCGTGACGATCGCCGTCTGCGTCGGGTCGATGTTGCGCGAGACCACCGTCTGCAGCGCCATCACCAGGCTGGCCGCGATCACCACCGGATCGATGGCCAGGTGCGGGCGCGCGGCGTGGCCGCCGCAGCCGCGGATGGTGATCTTCGCCGTGTCGGAGGCCGACATGAACGGCCCGGCGCCGAACAGGAAGGTGCCGGCGGCAATGCCGGGGTGGTTGTGCAGGCCGAAAATGGCGTCGCAGGGGAAGCGCTCGAACAGGCCGTCGGCGATCATCCGCTGCGCGCCACTGCCCTGCCCCGCTTCCTCGGCCGGCTGGAACACCAGGTGCACCGTGCCCGAGAAGTTGCGGGACGTCGCCAGTTGCTGCGCGGCGCCGAGCAGCATCGTCGTGTGGCCGTCGTGGCCGCAGGCGTGCATCGCACCGGCGACGACGCTTGCATACGGCTTGCCCGTCTCCTCGACGATCGGCAGCGCGTCCATGTCGGCGCGCACCGCCACGCTGCGCCTGCCGTCACCGACCTGCAGCGTGCCGACCACGCCGTGGCCGCCGACGTTGCGCGTGACCTCGTAGCCCCATTGCTGCAGCCGCGCCGCCACGAGTTGCGAGGTCATGACTTCGTGGAACGACAGTTCCGGCTGCCGGTGCAGCTGGTGGCGCATGCCCCGCAGCGATTCGGCCGCGTCGAGCAGGTCGGTGAGGTTGCAGTAGTGCGAGTAGCGGGCGTTCATCGGTACGGATCGAAACAGGTCGCACCAATGGCGGGCAGCTTCAGCACGCCTGCTTCGGCGTGCCGCCGGCGCCGAGATCCCAGTACAGGCCGGTCATCACGGCGAGCGCCTCGCGCAGCACCTGCGGCGGCAGGTGTTCGTTCGGCGCGTGCTGCGAGCAGCCGGGGTACGAGTGCGGCACCCACACGGTCTTCAGCCCGAGCACGTCGGTGAAGATGTCGTTGGGCAGCGAGCCGCCGAGGTTCGGCAGCACCGCCGGCTTCTTGCCGGTGGTGCTGCGGATCGACTCGGTCGCCCACTGCACCCACGGATCCTCGGGGTCGATCCGCGTGGCGTGGAACATCTCCTCGCGCGTTGGCGCAATCTTCACCATCGGGAAGCCCTGCCGGTCGAGGTGACGGCGCAGCGCCGGCAGGATCTCGCCCGGATCGATGCCGACGACGAAGCGCAGCTGGCAGCGAGCCCAGGCGCGTGGCGGAATGGCGTTGACGGGCGTGTCCGGGTTGCCGGTCTTGTAGGCCAGCACCTCGAACGAGCACCAGCCGAACACGCGCTCCGCCGGCGTCAGCCCCGGCTCGCCCCACCACGGCTCGATGGTCGGCCCGTCGGCGCCGCCGTCGACCTCGCAGTCGGCGAGCGCCCGCCGCACGGAGGCCGGCAGCTCGGCCGGCACCCACTCGGGCACGCGGATCTGGCCGGTCGGCGAAACGATGCTGGCGATGGCGTGCGCCAACTGGATGCCCGGGTTGGAGATCAGGCCGCCCCAGTTGCCGGAGTGGTGGCCGCCGGCGCGCGCTTCGATCGTCAGGTCGAAGTTGAAGCTGCCGCGCGAGCCGAGGAAGATCGTCGGGCGGTCGGCGCGCAGGCGCGGGCCGTCGGAGGCGACCAGCAGGTCGGCCTTGAACAGCTCGCGGTTCGCCTCGCACACCTCGCGCAGCCCCGGCGAGCCGGTCTCCTCGCCCATCTCGACCAGGAACTTGGCGTTGAAGCCCAGGCGGCCGCGCTCGGCCAGCACGTTGGCCATCGCCTGCATGTTGACCGAGTGCTGGCCCTTGTTGTCGGCGATGCCCCGGCCATACCAGCGCCCCTCGCGCTCGGCCAGCCGCCACGGCGACAGGCCCTCCTTCCACTCGGGCTCGAGGCCGCGGATCACGTCGCCGTGTCCGTAGCCGAACACTGTCGGCAGCTTCGGATCCTCGATGCGCTGCGCGAACAGGAAGGGCGCCTTCGCCTTGGGATGCGTCAGCGCGCGGCATTCGAAGCCCATTGCCTCGAACGCCGGCCGCAGCTCTGCGTCCAGGTATTGAGCGAGCACGGGCCCGCGCTCGGGGTTCTGGCTCTCGGTCGGAATGGCGATGCGGCGCGCGAGGATGGCGCGGAACTCGCCGGAGTCGAACTGCTTCTCGGCGCGGCTGATGGCGGAGGTGCGGGTCATGGCTTCTTCCTTCCTGAGTCTATGTTCAGGCGGTGGCCTTTTCCTGCGCCGGCGACGGATACAGGTGGCAGGCGACGGCCCCGCCCGGGTGCTGCGCAAGCACCGGGACGATGGAACTGCAATGGTCCACGCGTTGCGCGCAGCGCGGATGGAACGGGCAGCCTGGCGGCGGGTTCAGGGGGTCGGGAAAGGCGAGTCCGAGCCCGATATCGGGCACGCCAAGCCCCGGTTCGGGCGTCAGCACCGAGGCCAGCAGCGCCTGGGTGTACGGATGGCGCGGCGCGCGAAACAGCATTTCGGTGTCGGCCTGCTCGACCACCTGGCCGAGGTACATCACCGCCACCTGCGTGGCGATGTGCTCGACCACGGCGAGGTTGTGGCTGATGAAGACGTAGGTCAGGCCGAACTCGCGGCGCAGGTCGAGCAGCAGGTTCAGGATCTGCGCCTGCACCGAGACGTCGAGCGCGGACGTCGGTTCGTCGCAGATGACGATGTCGGGCCGCATCACCAGCGCGCGCGCGATGGCGACCCGCTGCCGCTGCCCGCCGGACAGCTGGCCGGGCGTGTTGTCCGCATAGCGCGCCGGCAGCCCGACGCGCTCGAGCATCTCGATCGCTCTTGCGCGCCGCTCGGACGCCGTGCCGATCCCGTGCACATCGAGTGGCAGCGCGACGATCGAGGCGATGCCGCGGCGCGGGTTCAGCGACGAATACGGATCCTGGAACACCGGCTGCACGCGGCGCGCGATCGCCTTGCGGTCAAGCGCGGTGAGGTCCTCGCCGTCGAGGATGATGCGGCCGCCGGTAGGCGCGAGCAGCCCGAGCAGCATGCGCGCCAGCGTCGACTTGCCGCAGCCCGACTCGCCGACGATGCCGAGCACGTCGCCGCGCCGGATCGCCAGGTCGACGCCGTTGACCGCGTGCAGCGTGCGGCCCCTGCGGAAGAAGGTCGCGCCGAGAGTGAACGTGCGCGTCACCGCGCGCGATTCCATCAGCGGCCTGCCTGCCGCGCTCACAGGCCCCCCTTGGCGCTTCGCGCCGTCCCCCCGAGGGGGAACCGTTCGCGCTTGGGGCGGCCCGGCGCGCTCACAGGACCCCCTTGGCGCTTCGCGCCGTCCCCCCGAGGGGGAACCGTTCGCGCTTGGGGCGGCCCGGCGCGCTCACGCCGGCAGCTCCTCGTGCACGCACAGCCAGCGATGCTCGCCGCGGCTCCGCAACGGCGCGTTGGCCGAGCACTCCGGCCGCGCGTACGCACAGCGCTCGCGGAAACTGCAGCCGCGGATGTCGCCGACCAGATGCGGGACGACGCCAGCGATCGTGCCAAGCCGGCCGCCGCGCTCGGTGCGCCCCGGCACCGGGATGCAACTGATCAGCCCCCGCGTGTACGGATGGCGCGGGGAGGCGAACACGCGCTCGGCCGTGCCTTCCTCGACGATCTCGCCGGCGTACATCACGGCCACGCGGTGCGCGATCCGCGCCACCACGCCGAGGTCGTGCGTGATCAGCACCATCGCGATGCCCAGGTCCTTCTGCAGATCGGCGAGCAGGCGCAGGATCTGCGCCTGGATCGTCACGTCCAGCGCCGTGCTCGGCTCGTCGGCGATCAGCAGCTCCGGACCGCACATCAGCGCCATGGCGATCATCACCCGCTGGCGCAGGCCCCCCGACAGCTGGTGCGGATACTGCGCGAGGCGCTCGGCCGCCGAGGCGATGCCGACCTTGCCGAGCAGCTCGATCGCCCGCTCTCGCGCCTTCGCCTGCCCGCCGCCGCGATGGAGCAGGTAGGACTCCGTCAGCTGGTTGCCGATCGTGTACGCGGGATTAAGCGCCGTCATCGGCTCCTGGAAGATCATCGCCATGCGGTTGCCGCGCAGCTCGTTCACTCGCTTGCCCGACGCCTTCAGCAGGTCCTCGCCAAGCAGCGAAAGCTTCTTTGCCCGACGCTTCGCCGCCGCCGGCAGAAGGCTCATGACCGCCAGCGAGGTGATCGACTTGCCGCAGCCCGACTCGCCGACGATGCACAGCGTCTCGCCGCGCTTGACCTGGAACGACACCTCGCGCACGGCGCGCAGCGGGCCGCGCGGCGTGGCGATGTCGACGCTCAGGTTCTCCACCTCCAGGACCGGCTCGGCGGGATTCGGCTGCGGAACGGCGCTCATTCGATTGTCGATGCGCTCATGCCCGGCCCTCCGGCGCGAGCAGGTCGCGCAGGCCGTCGCCGGCGAGGTTGATCGCGAAGATCAGCAGCGCCAGCGCGCCGCCGGGGATCGCGATCAGCCAGAACGAGAAGAACATGTACGACTTCGCCTCGGAGATCATCAGTCCCCATGACGGCAGCGGCGGCTGCACGCCGAGGCCGAGGAAGGAAAGCGCCGCTTCGAGCAGGATCGCGCTGGCGGCTTCCAGCGTGGCAACGACGATCAGGTGCGGCGCCACGTTGGGCAGCACCTCGCCGAGCAGCACGCGCGGCGTTGAGGCGCCGGCCGCCTGCGCGGCGGCGACGTAGTCGAGCGAGCGCACCTGCTGGGTGGCGCTGCGCATCACCACCGCGAAGCGGTCCCACTTGAGCAGCCCGAGCACCATGATCACGACCCACAGCGAGCCGCCGATGAGCGCGACAGTGGCGAGCGCGACGAGGATCACCGGCATCGACAGGCGGGTGGTGACCATGAAGCTCACCGCCATGTCGGTCTTGCCGCCGAAGTAGCCCGCGAGCATCCCCATCGTCGTGCCGATCAGCCCGGAGATGATCGCCACCGCGACGCCGATCAGCAGCGAGATGCGCGCGCCGTAGAACAGGCGCGACAGGTAGTCGCGGCCGAGGGGGTCGGTGCCGAGCGGATGCGCCCACGAGCCGCCGTCGTACCAGAACGGCGGCACGGTGCGGTTGGCAAGGTCCTGCGCGTACGGGTCGTACGGCGCGATCCACGGGGCGAAGAGCGCCATCACCACGACCAGCAGCAGCAGCCCGAAACCGACCACCACCGCCTTGTTCCTCCACACGCGGCGCCAGAAGCCGGGCGCGGCGACGGCCGGGCCACCGGGTTCGACGGCGGCGGCCGCGGCGCTCATCGTGCCCGTGCTGCTCGACATCAGGCGACCCGGATGCGCGGGTCGAGCCACGCGTTGGCGACGTCGGAGGCCAGCGTCAGCACGACGTAGATCACCGACAGCAGCAGCACGATGTTCTGCATCACCGGGAAGTCCTTGTAGGTGATGCTCTGGTAGGCGAGGTAGCCGAGGCCGTCGAGCGCGAAGATGGTCTCGATGACCACCGAGCCACCAAGCAGGAAGCCGAGCTGCACGGCCGCCAGCGCCACCACCGGCACGACGGCGTTCCTCAGCGCGTGCTTGAAGATCACCTGGCTGGCCGGCAGGCCCTTGGCACGCGCGGTGCGGATGTAGTCGGCCTCCAGCACCTCGATCATGCCGGCGCGGATCAGCCGCATGAACGCCGGCGCCGCGTAGTAGCCGAGCGCGATCGTCGGCATCACGAAGTGCTGCCAGGTGTCGCTGCCCGAGACGGGTAGCCAGCGCAGCGAGATCGAGAACAGCATGATCAGCAGCAGCGCGAAGAAGAAGTTCGGCAGCGCCTGGCCGAGCACCGCCAGGGCCAGGCACAGCCGGTCGATCCAGCTGTTGCGGTACACGGCGGCCAGCACGCCGAGCGGGATCGAAACCGCCAGTGCGAAGGCGAGCGACAGCAGGCCTAGCAGCATCGTCGTGCCGAGCTTGGCGAAGATCAGCGGCGCCGCCGGCGTCTTGAAGTAGATCGACTCGCCGAGGTCGCCGCGCAGCGTCTTGCCGAGCCAGTCGACGTACTGGATCGGCAGCGGCCGGTCGAACCCGTAGGTCTTGCGGATCAGCTCGATGTCGGCCTGCCGCGCGCCTTCGCCGGCGATGGCGATCGCCGGGTCGCCGGACAGGCGCAGCAGCAGGAAGGCGATCATCGACACGGCGAGGGCGACGGCGACCGCCAGCCCAAGCCGCTTAAGGATGTAGCCCCCCACGACGGCGCCTATCTCAACCGCGGGTCACTTCGGCCGGCCGCCGGCCGGGTCACTTCCAGGTCATCTCCCACAGGCGGACCATCTCGTCCGGGTAGGCAGTGAAGTTCAGTTCCTTCGACGCCACGTAGTACACCGGCAGCGACCACAGCGGCACCGACCAGGCGTTGTCGGCGACGCGCTTCAGCGCCTGCTGGTACGCCTGCTTGCGCACGTTCGGGTCGACCGAGTTGTTGCCCTTCTTCAGCAGGTCCTGCACTTCCTTGTCGCGCGTGACGTCGTCGGCTTCGCCGCCGAACCACACCGGGACCGACGCCGACACGTCGTTGACCGAGAACGAGCCCCAGGTCTGGTGCGTCAGCGACGCCTTGCCGCCGCGGATCGCGTCGCGCATGGCGGCGTACTGAGAGAAGTTGAGCTTCGCCTTGATGCCGACCTGCTGCAGGTTGTTGATGATCGCCTCGGTCTGGTTGCGTTCCCGGTAGGCGAAGATCTCGGTGTCGAAGCCGTTGGCGAAGCCCGCCTCGGCGAGCAGCTTCTTGGCCAGCGCCGGGTCGTAGTTGTAGCGCGCGGCACCCTGGTCGGTGCAGCCGAACTGCGACGGGAAACACTGCGTGTGCAGCACGCGCGAGCCGGCGCCGACGATGTTCTTGACGATCGACTCGCGGTCGATCGCGTGCGCGATCGCCTTGCGCACGCGCGGGTCCTTCAGCGCCGGCGTCGGCGTGTTCTCCAGCGTGTTCAGCTGCATGAAGGCGATGCGCATCGTCTCGCCGCTGACCACCTGCAGGTGCGGAACCTTCGCCGCCTGGTCGGCCTGGTCCTTCGGCACGAACATGATCAGGTCGCCGTTGCCCGACAGCATCTCGGCCATCTGCGTCTGGCGGTCCGGAATGAAGCGGATCTCGACCTTGTTGATCTTCGACGCGCCCTTGGGCGAGTCCTTGAAGTAGTTCGGGTTGCGCTCGAGCGTGATCGACTTGCCCGGGACGTAGTTGCTCACGCGGTACGGGCCGCTGCCGACCGGCTTGGTGTTCTGACCCTTCGGGCCGACCTCTGCGTAGTACTTCGCGGGGTGGATCACCACCGGGCCGGCCAGGTACTCGATCGCGGCCGGGAACACCTCCTTCGTGGTCAGGCGGACCTTGTACTTGCCGAGCTTGGTCGCCTTGTCGATCCAGTTGACGTTCGCCTGCGTGGTGACCTTGTTGGCCGGGTCGGCGACGAAGTTCAGCGTGTAGACGACCGAGTCGGCGTCGAACTCCTCCCCGTTGTGGAACTTGACGCCCTCGCGCAGATCGAACTCGATCGTCTTGTCGTCGATCTGCTTCCAGCTCCTGGCGAGGTTTCCCTTGTACTCGTTGGTGGTCGGATCGCGATAGACCAGCGTGTCCCAGACATTGGCGCCGATGATCACGCCGATCCGGACGTTGTTGAAGAACGGATCCACGCTCTCCGGCGCCTGGTCATAGGCGAAGCGGATGGTGTCGTCCCGCTTGCCGGCCAGCACCGGTCCGGAGGCGACGAGCAGGCCGGCGAGCAGCGCCCCGGCAACGAGTTTGAGTCCAGTGTGGCCGCGCTTGCAGCTATTCATAGTCGCTCCCCCTTCGTTCATTTCCATCTGTGCCGGGCAGGCAGGCGATGTCCGCCGGCACCTGTGGCAGTGTCTCCGAGTCCGGCAAGCGGGTCAAACCAAGTGGCAGCGCGAGGACCGCCGCCGCGGCAGCGCCGCGCACCGCGTCACTTCATCGCGTCGGCCGGCCGCCGCTTGCGCACCTCTTCGTCGCTCGGCAGGTACTTCGCGCCGTCGGCGTAGCGCCAGTCGACCATGGTGCCGCGGCCATCCCGCACGTCGAGCTTGCCGACGAAGGCGCCCATCGTCGATTGATGGTCGAGCGCGCGCATGAGCACCGGCCCGAACGGCGTCGCGAACTGCAGGCCGCGCAGCGCGGCGATCAGCTTCTCGGTGTCGGTCGATTTCGCCTTGGCGATGGCGGCGAAGATCGCCTGCATCGCCGCGTAGCCGACCACCGAGCCCAGGCGCGGGTTGTCCTGGTACCGCTTGTAGTAGGCGTTGAAGAATTTCGCGTGCTCGGGCGTGGCAATCTGGTCCCACGGATAGCCGGTGACGATCCAGCCCGGCGGCGTCTCGTCCTTCAGCACGTCGAGATACTCCGGTTCGCCGGACAGCAGGCTCACCGTCGGCACGCGCGGGAACAGCCCGCGCAGGTTGCCCTCGCGCACCAGGCGCGCCAGGTCGGCGCCAAAGGTGACGTTGAAAACCGCCTCCGGCCGCGCGGCCAGCACTGCCTGCACCGTGCTGCCGGCCTCCAGCTTGCCCTGTGCCGGCCACTGCTCGGCGACGAACTCGACCTCGGGCCGCGCGGCCTTCAGCAGCGCCTTGAAGCTGGCCACGGCGCTCTGGCCGTACTCGTAGTTCGGCGCGATGGTCACCCAGCGCTTCGCCGGCAGCTTCCTCGCCTCCTCGACCAGCATCGCGCTCTGCATGAACGTGCTGGCGCGCAGCCGGAACGTGTAGCGGTTGCCCTTCTCCCACACCAGCGCGTCGGTCAGCGGCTCGCTGGCCACGAACAGGACCTTGTTGCGCAGCGCGTGGTCGGCCACCGCCAGGCCGACGTTGGACAGGAAAGTGCCGGCCAGCAGGTCGACCTTCTCGCTCGCCACCAGTTCGGTGGCATGGCGCACGGCGTCATCCGGCTTGCCGGCGTCGTCGCGTGCGATCACCTCGACGCGGCGGCCGAGCAGGCCGCCGGCGGCGTTGACCTCCTCGACCGCCAGCTCCCAGCCCTTGCGATAAGGCACGAGGAACTGCGGGATCGTCGAGTAGCTGTTGATCTCGCCGATGCGGATCGGCCGCGCGACCTGGGCGCGGCCGATCGAGGGCAGCGCTGCAGTCACGGCGGCAGCAGCAAGCAGGCGGCGGCGTGCGGTGGACCGGACCATCTTTACCCCTTGGTAGACGCGGTTTCGCAGCCGGACGCTGCGATGCGCCGCGTAGAATACGCGGCTCTAACGCTCCTGATGTCTGCACCGATGACTCACGTCGTCACCGAATCCTGCATCAAGTGCAAGTACACCGATTGCGTTGATGTTTGCCCGGTGGACTGCTTCCGCGAGGGGCCGAACATGCTCGTCATCGAGCCCGACGAGTGCATCGACTGCGCGGTGTGCATCCCCGAGTGCCCGGTCAACGCCATCTACGCCGAGGAGGACGTGCCCGAGGACCAGCGCCGGTTCATCGCCCTGAACGTCGAGCTGTCGCAGACCTGGCCGTCGATCACCCGCATGAAGCCGCACCCGGAAGACGCCGACGAGTGGAAGGACGTCCGCGACAAGCTGAAGTACCTCGATCGTGGCAAGTGATGGCGCGGCCTGTGCCGAGCCCACCGAAGCTCGCCGCGCCTGAAAGATGGTGTCACCCGACAAGTACACCGCGGAGAAGATCCTCTGGATCCATCCGTGGGCGCCGAACCTCTTTTCCTTCCGCCTGACGCGCTTCAAGGGCTTCCGCTTCGTGCCGGGGCAGTTCGCGCGGCTCGGCGTGGGCAAGCCCGACCCGAACAACCCGAAGAACCCGTCCGGCGTGAAGATCGCCTGGCGCGCCTATTCGATCGTCTCGGCCGACTACGACGAGCACCTGGAGTTCTTCTCGATCGTCGTGCCCGGCGGCGAGTTCACCTCGGAGCTGTCGCGGCTGAAGGTCGGAGACACCGTGTACGTGGAGAAGACCAACTACGGTTTCCTCACGCTCGACCGCTTCGAGGGCGGCGCCGACCTTTGGATGCTTTCCACCGGCACCGGGCTGGCGCCCTTCATCTCGATGCTGTGGGACCCGCGCACATGGGAGCTGTACGAGAACCTGATCCTCGTGCACAGCGTGCGCTACCCCAACGAACTCGCCTACGCCGGGACGATCGAGGCATTCCGAAGCCACGAGCTGTTCGCGCCGGTGGCGCACAAGCTCCATTATGTGCAGGCGGTCACCCGCGCCGACGTGCCGGGTGCGCTCGGGGCGCGCATTCCGGCGGTGATCGAGGACGGCTCGCTTCAGAAGCACGTCGGGCTCGCGCTCGACCACGCGCGTTCGCGGATCATGATCTGCGGCAACCCCGAGATGGTCGACGACACGCGCAAGCTGCTCGCCGGGCGCGGCTACACCACCTCCCGGCGCGGCGCCCCGGGCCATCTGGCGGTCGAGAACTACTGGTAGTCCCACGACCGGTGGCAGCGGGCACTGGTTGGGGTATGCTGGCCCGGCCTATCGGCCTGACCAGTTGCACGCGTGCAGGTCGAAGGCGCGTCAGCTTTGCAGTTCGGCGGCTTCAATCCAGCAGAGCATCGCTCCGGACATTCAGGAACGTATGGCGCCCAGGAGGAACATGTTGCGCGGAGGGCTGAGTGCTCTACCACCTGCATGAACTGCACCGTCGCCTGATGAACCCGCTTTCGATGTGGGCGCAGGCGACGTCGGAGCTTTTCTCCAGCCCCTACAGCCCGCTTTCCTACACGCCGATGTCGCGCCGCGTCGCCGCCGGTTACGACCTGCTGCACCGGCTCGGCAAGCACTACGAGAAGCCCGAATTCGGCCTGAGCCCGACGGCGGTCAACGGCACCGCGGTTCCCGTGGTGGAAGACATCGACATCGACAAGCCGTTCTGCAGGCTGCTGCATTTCCGGCGCGAGTTTTCCGGCAAGCTGGCACGGCGGCCAGCGGACCCGCGCGTGCTGATCGTGGCGCCCTTGTCGGGCCATCACGCCACCCTGCTGCGCGACACGGTGCGCGCACTGCTGCCCGAGCACGACGTCTGGATCACCGACTGGATCGACGCCCGCCTCGTGCCGGTGTCCAAGGGTCCGTTCCACCTCGACGACTACGTCGCGTACGTGCGCGAGTTCATCGCCTTCCTGGGCCCCGAGGTGCACCTGATCTCGGTGTGCCAGCCGACCGTGCCGGTGCTGGCCGCGGTGTCGCTGATGGCCTCGGACAACGACCCGCACCTGCCGCGCTCGATGACCATGATGGGCGGGCCGATCGACACGCGGCGCACCCCGACCGAGGTCAACGCGCTGGCGACGAAGAAGAACCACGCCTGGTTCGAGAACAACGTCATCTTCACGGTGCCGTCGTCGCACCCCGGCTACCTGCGCAAGGTCTACCCGGGCTTCCTGCAGCACGCGGGCTTCGTGGCGATGAACCCCGACCGGCACCTGAATTCGCACTGGGACTACTACAGCGACCTCGTCAAGGGCGACCTCGACGACGTCGAGGCGCACCGCGCCTTCTACGACGAGTACAACGCCGTGCTCGACCTGCCCGCCGAGTACTACCTGGAGACGATCAGGATCGTCTTCCAGGAGCACCGGCTGCCCAAGGGTACGTGGGAAGTGCGCGGCAAGCGCGTGCGGCCGCAGGACATCCGCACCGTGGCGCTGTTCACCGTCGAGGGCGAGCTCGACGACATCTCCGGCAGCGGCCAGACGCAGGCGGCGCACGACCTGTGCTCCGGCATCCCGAAGAACATGAAGCAGCACCTGACGGCCGAAGGCGCCGGCCACTACGGCATCTTCTCCGGCCGCCGCTGGCGCGAGATGATCTACCCGCGCATCCGCGACTTCGTCCGCGCGCACGAGTAGAGATCCAGGGCCGGCGGGGCGAAGCCAGCCCGCTGCGCTGCATTCAAGCCGGGCAGCACGAGCCGCGCCGACACCTCTCGCGCGATGAACCCAGCCACCCTCGCCGACCGCATCGACGCACTGCTGCCACAGACCCAGTGCACCAAGTGCGGCTACGCAGGTTGCCGGCCGTATGCCGAAGCGATTGCCAGCGGGCAGGCGCAGATCAACCAGTGCCCGCCCGGCGGCGCGGCCGGCATCGCCCGGCTCGCGGAACTGCTGCATCGGCCGCCAGCGCCGCTGAACCCCGCCAACGGCGTCGAAAAGCCGCTGCACGTGGCCGTCATCGACGAGGCGCTTTGCATCGGCTGCACGCTTTGCATCCAGGCCTGCCCGGTCGATGCCATCGTCGGCGCCCCGAAGATGATGCACTCCGTGCTGGCGGGACAGTGCACCGGATGCGACCTGTGCCTGCCGCCCTGCCCGATGGACTGCATCGCCATGGTTCCGGTCGAGCCGCCGCGCGCCTGGACGCCGGCCGATGCCCATGCCGCGCGCGCGCGCTTCGAGGCGCGCAAGGCCCGGCTGGTGCGCGAGCAGCAATACCGCGACGACCGCCTCGCCGCCAAGGCGCTGGCCAAGCTCGACGAACTCGATGCGCGCGACGACCTGGCACCGGCGGACATCGCGAAGAAGAAAGCGGTCGTCCAGGCGGCGATCGAGCGCGCCCGGGCGCGCCGCCGGCAAGCCACTCCGAGCACCCACGAATGAATCCGCAGAAACGGCAGGCGATCTTCGCGCAGCTGCGCGCCGCCAACCCCAATCCCACCACCGAACTGGCATACCGCACGCCGTTCGAACTGCTGGTGGCGGTCGTGCTGTCGGCGCAGGCGACCGACAGGAGTGTGAATCTGGCTACCCGCAAGCTGTTCGAGGTGGCCAGCACGCCGGCGCAGATCGCCGCGCTCGGCGAGGAGGGACTGACTCCCTACATCCAGAGCATCGGCCTGTTTCGCACCAAGGCGAAGAACGTGGCGCGGCTGGCGCAGATGCTGGTCGATCAGCACGGCGGCGAAGTGCCGCGCGATCGCGCGCAGCTGGAGGCGTTGCCCGGCGTCGGCCGCAAGACGGCCAACGTGGTGCTGAACACCGCCTTCGGCGAGCCGACGATCGCCGTGGATACGCACATCTTTCGTGTCGCCAACCGCACCGGCCTGGCGCCGGGTAAGAACGTCGACGAGGTCGAGCAGCGGCTGGAGAAGTTCGTCGCCGACGAATTCCGCAAGGACGCGCACCATTGGCTGATCCTGCACGGCCGCTACGTGTGCAAGGCGCGCAAGCCCGAGTGCTGGCGCTGCACCATCGCGCCGTGGTGCGAGTACAGGCCCAAGACGCCCGCGCCCGGCTGAACGTCAGGCAGTCTTCGCAGGCCGCAGCGCCAGCCAGACCGCGGTGCCGATGACGATCGCGCCGCCGAGTGCCTGCAGGAGTCCGATCCGCTCGCCGAGCACGACAGCTGCCGCTGTCACGCTGACCACCGGCTCGAGTGTCGAGATGACCGAGGTCAGCGTGGCGCCGAGCCGGCGCAGCCCGGCGAAGAAGGTGGCGATCGCCAGCGCGGTGCTGACCAGCGCCAGCGAAACCACCGGCAGCCAGCCGCTCCCCCC
>Ga0209450_10000911_pt1 | contig 14842 bp, 12 predicted proteins | sample FrelakmetLWP11LW_FD_187149 | JGI IMG/M metagenome (GOLD analysis project Ga0209450, IMG submission 187149) | Freshwater lake sediment microbial communities from the University of Notre Dame, USA, for methane emissions studies - LWP11 LW (SPAdes)... | ecosystem: Environmental > Aquatic >...
GCCGTGTTGAATTATTTTCATTTTATATTCTTTTAAGGCAGATTTCGATTAATCTTGTGGACTAGTTTGATTGATCAATACTTTTGTAAAACCCCTGGAATAATGGCTCAATATTTTCATCATTAACCGCATAACTCTCTTATTAATTGTTACGTCGTGTAGATTAACAGATTTATATAATTATTAATTGGCGTTATGCTATACGAAAAACATGAATCAATTTTAGTGATACTGAATCAAAGAAAATAGATTTCTTATCACACCTCCACTCCCCTGCAAGAACATTTTTAATAATTATAGGTAGAATAGATATGGGAAATGAAACCGTTCTAGACCTTTGACAATTAAATGTATAAAGCTATACGCAATTATTTAGAATATGGCACTCAATCTGGAGAAAGAGTAAGATTTCGAGAATATTGTCCTAAGTTGCGATTTTAAGGAGATTGATCCCATGAAAAGTAGACCAATTATCTTTCAACACCCGGAATTAGATGGTAAATCATTCTTTCTTCCAGGTTCTGAGGAAAAAGATATAGGTTTATTGTTTATCCACGGTTTTACCGCCACAACAGTAGAGGTTCGGCAAATTGCGAACCATTTTCACGCGCTGGGGTACACCGTGAGTGCTCCCCTGCTCCCAGGTCATGGTACGACACCAGAAGATATGAATACGAAGAAAATTAATGATTGGATTGGTGCAGCAGAACATGAGTATTTAGAATTAAGGGAGAAGAAGGATAGAATTTGTGTTTTTGGTGAATCGATGGGAGGACTGTTAACCTTAATACTTGCCAGTAAACACCCGGAAATAGAGAAATTATTCATCTTTTCTCCTGCTTTGAAGATTGACGGTCTATGGCAATCACTTTTTGCCTGGCCTTTTATTCCTTATATATTCAAAAAGAATACAGATGAATCCATGCTTTGGCAAGGGTATAACGTGGTTCCATTACGGGCAGCTTCTCAATTATTGAAGCTGCAAAAGAGGGTAAAAACTCTTCTAACTGAGATAACTACCAAGACATTGATCTTCCAGGGAAAAAACGATCAAACAATAAATCAATCGGGGACCCTAAAAACATACAATCTACTGGGATCTGAACAAAAAAGACTGGTTTGGCTGGAAAACTCATCGCACTGTATTCTATTGGACAAAGAACTTCCATTGGTATTTCAGATTTGTGAAGCTGAAGTTCAAGCACTAGAGTCGCTTGGTTTTCGTAACTAACGAATAGCGAAAAAGGTTATAATTAAAAACCTAAACAATAAATAGATGTTATGGAGCAAAAATGGAACAAAATTCGTACGGAAAAACTACAATAGCCCCAGAGGTACTTGTCTCTATTGCTCAACTTGCTTCTTTAAGTGTCGAGGGTGTATGTCGACTGACTCCAGGTCCTCGTGATGTGAACACGTTATTTAAAAAAGGTGTTACTGAAGGCATAAATATTTTGGTAGAAAACAATGTGGTTTTTGCGGATATATATGTGGTTTTAAAACACGATGTCGTTGTTCGTGAGGTGGCAAAAAATATTCAGAATCAGGTTTCACGGTCTATTGCAGAAATGGTAGGTTTAGAAATTGGTCATGTGAATGTGCACGTTGAAGATATTGATTATTGCAAATAGGAAATCGATGAAATCAAGGACAAAAGCGCGGGGAGTTGCACTACAGGTTCTGTATGAATATGATTTGACCGGACATCCGTTGGGAGATTCACTGGAGGCTAGGTTAACTGACGAAATGATGGATGAACCGCTAAATCAATTTGCCAGTCAGATTATCACAGGAATTATTCCAATTGTTACCCAGTTAGACAAGATTATTTCGGAACATGCACCTGAATGGCCCTTGGAACAGGTTGCTGTCATCGATCGGAATATCTTGCGGATCGCACTTTGGGAATTTGGAGTTGCTCGTTGCACTCCGTTGAAGGTCGCAATTAATGAAGCAATTGAACTCGCAAAAGTGTTTGGATCTGATAGTTCACCACGATTCATTAATGGGGTTTTAGGTAGTCTAGTTAATCACGTCTCAGAAATTCAGAATCTTTTTCCCGACAAATAATTCTAATTATTATAGCTACCATGAAAAATGCCATTCTCAAAACCAATTCGATTATATGGATTTTGATAATTTTCCTTTCGGGGTGTAGTTTCCCATTGAGTAGCAACAAGTCCTCAAGCCGAACACAATTAGCACAGGCTGAAGTTGTTTTTCAAGTAGTTCTACCTAAGAAAATTGAAGACGGTTATGGTTTATACCTGGAAATTATTGATGAAGTAACGGGTATTTACTTCAATCCTGACCGCTATTCGATGAGTCAGAATTCTGAAACCGTTTTTCTTGTTCGACTTCCATTAACCATTGGGGCTGAAATTAATTATCGATATATAAAAATAAAAGATACAGTTGAAAACGAATACAATTCGAGGAATCAAGCAGTTCTATCCCGTAAAATTATTGTTAATGGTCCGGAACTCGTTCAGGATAGCATTTTTGGCTGGGCTGACGATCCCTATTTGGGACCAGTTGGGCGGATCAGAGGGCAAATAATTGATCAGGGAAACAATGCTCCCCTTCCCGATATGATCATAAATTCATCCGGGTTACAGACCACGTCTTCTTCAGATGGTACGTTTATTCTTGAAAATATCCCAGTTGGAACACATAATGTTGTAATAATGAGCAAAGATGCTAGCGTCATTCCCTTCCAACAATATGCAACTGTCTCCGACAATGCCACGACGCCAATCTATGTAAACTTAAAAAAAAGAGATATTGTTAAAATCTCATTTGTCCTTTCAAATATTGATACCAATAATCTTGATAAACCAATTCGTATTGCAGGGAATATTTCTACTTTAGGAAATCCGTTTGCTTTATTGGAAGCCAGATCTGCCAACAGATCAGATAACCTTCCTCAATTAAATAATGATAGTAAGAATAAGTATTTGATTACCCTAAATCTGCCAGCTGGAGCCTATCTTAAATATAAATATACCCAAGGAGATGGGTTTTGGAATTCTGAACTTGATGCTAAGGATGACTTTGTTCTTCGCGAACTAATCGTACCTGCAAAAAATACCACAATTTATGATGAAATTGAAAAATTTCAAACATCCGGAAAGGGCATGGTCGACTTTACAGTAACACTCGCGTCAGGTTCTCCTGTAGTTGATTCTCTTTACCTACAGTTCAACCCATATGACTGGATGGAACCTGTTCCGATGACTCAAACCGGAACGAGTGAATGGCGCTTTTCTCTATCTTCTCCTCTGAATTTGATTGGAAATACGGCGGTTCGTGTTTGTAGAAATGGTGATTGTGGAAAAGGATTATCAAGCGAACCTGTGATAACTTTCACGCCTGCAGCAGAGGACCAACCAATTTCAATTAATATTGATCAGTGGCAGAATTATGAAACATTAACTGGATCTCCGGCAGTTGATAATGGTGGGTTAAACATTATTCCCAATTCAAATCTCATTTCTGGTGTTGAAATTGTTAGAGAAATACCAGAATCCTGGGTGAACACGATCGATAAAGGATTCGATCAAATTAGTAATTTGGGTGGAAAATGGGTGATATTATCACCAACCTGGTCAATTTCCACCCTGAACACTCCCATGATTGAACCAACAAGTAAAACTGATACTTCGTGGGCTGATGTACAAAAGATGATAAATTTTGCTAAACTGAAGGGATTGCAACCGGTAATTTTCCCTCAATTATCATTATCTTCATATCCCGACCTATGGAATGGAACGATTACAAATGATGGATGGTGGCAAACCTTTTATGACAGGTATGAGCGTTTTATCGTGAATTATGCTGACTTAGCTGAAATTATGGGGGCAAGTGCAATAATTCTTGGAGATCCCTCGGTTGCTCCTTCTATGGATCAAAACCCCGAAGCAGAAAAACGCTGGTTACAACTGATCGACGATGTGCGGGCAAGATTTTCTGGACAAATTATTGGTGTAATCGCACTCCCATCAACCCAAAGTTTGCCCACTTGGTTAACGAATGTTGACATGATATACGTTCTTTTTTCTCCCGAGGTTGAGCACCCTGAATCAATTATTGACGAATTCTCAAACCAATTAGATACAACTGTCTATCCGATCTACCAGGAATATCAGAAACCAATTATAGTGGGCGTCAATTTTTCTTCAAACGATAATGCTTTCAATGGTTGTATCGATTTAAACGGTTCTTGCGCATTTAATAATGATCCAGGCGGCACCATTAACCTTCTCAACCAGGCCTCTCTTTATAATGCTATTTCCGCAGCTACTTTTTCCAAAACATGGGTTTCCGGATTGATTTCGCGAGGTTATTACCCTTTTCTAAAATCTACTGACTCTGGATCCTCAATCTACGGTAAATCTGCATTCGATATTTTATGGTTTTGGTACCACTATGCTTTAAATTTAGCAACGTAAACCTATGAAATAGAGAGAGAAAGTGAAAAAGATACTAAACTTTTCCGATATCAATGCTTTTTTTACTGATAAAAGCGCAGACCAAACTTTTATCAATTTATCTATTCCAGAGCTTGTTGAACATATCATTACTAACAAAGAAGGTATTTTATCCAATTCAGGTGCAGTTATGGTGCGAACCGGAGAATTTACTGGAAGGTCTCCAGGAGATAAATATATTGTTGATTATGGACAGGCCTACGATTCGGAAATCGAATGGGGAAAAGTGAACCAACCCCTTAAACCGGAGAATTTTGATCAATTGCTTGATAAAGTTCTCACTTATCTGCAGAAAAAGAAAATTTATATTCAGGATGTAGTTGCGGGCACAGACGGAAAACACAAAAGAAGATTCCGGGTAATATCAGAATATGCCTGGTCTGCTCTTTTTAGCAATAATCTCTTCTTGCAGGCGGAACAAAATCAATATCTCGATGCTGATTTTTTAGTTATTCAAGTTCCAGGGTATATGGCTGATCCGCTTGTTGATGGAGTAAAAACTCCAACGTTTGTGATCATTGATTTTTCAAAACGGATTGTCCTAATAGGGAATACTCAATATGCAGGCGAGATAAAAAAATCAGTTTTCACGGTGATGAACAGGCTGCTGCCTTCAGAGAATGTGCTTCCCATGCATTGCTCGGCCAATATCGGACAAAATGGAGAAACTGCATTATTTTTTGGATTATCTGGAACTGGAAAAACCACTTTATCCTCTGATCCGGACAGGGCGCTTATTGGAGATGATGAGCATGGATGGAGCGAAAACGGAATATTTAACTTTGAAGGTGGTTGTTACGCAAAAACAATCAATTTGCAGCAAAAATATGAGCCTTTGATTTGGAATGCAGTACACTCATTTGCCTCTGTTTTAGAGAACGTTATTTACGATCAATCGTCCCGGGTTTGCGATTTTACTGACGATTCGATTACCGAAAATACCAGGGGGGCATATGATCTGTCCCGAATTGACAATTATGTTCAATCTGGTAAAGGTGGGCATCCTAAAAATATTTTCTTTTTGAGCGCTGATGCATTTGGAGTCCTGCCACCAATATCATTGTTAGATAATGAACAAGTTTTGCACTATTTCCTGGCTGGATATACAGCAAAATTAGCAGGAACTGAACTGGGGCTTGGAAGTGAACCATCAGCTACCTTTTCTTCGTGTTTTGGGGCTCCTTTCCTTCCTTTATCCTCTTTGCGTTATGCAAAAATGCTGCAGGAGAGAATTACTAAATACAAATCAAATGTTTGGCTTGTTAACACCGGTTGGATTGGTGGATCCTATGGAATTGGTCAAAGAATATATCTTCCTTACACCCGTAGCATGATCTCAGCAGCACTTAATAATCAAATCAACCTTGAAAACGTAAAAAAGGAGGCAATGTTTGGTTTGCAAGTACCCGTGGAGATCGTTGGTGTTCCAAGTGAAATATTGGATCAGAAACAACTATGGAAAGACCAGCTAGCTTATCAACATACATCAGAAAAATTGATAAAGCTATTTGAGAATTGTCTTGCCCGATTCAAGTAATAAATTGCTTATTTTAGAAGGTACGGAAGTATCAACGCTCCGATGATCAGGAACGGCGTATAGGGTATCGCTGAAAAAGATTTATATTTTTTCAGGATCGAAAGAGTAATTAAGAATAGGAACGAGAATACCCCGCTGATAACAATTGCTAAAAATATTGAACTAACAATTACTGGCCATCCAATTAAGAATCCTAGCATTGCACTTACGTACACATCCCCAAAACCAAGGGCAACTTCTTCAATATCCTGTTGCCGGATCTTGGACATAATTCTGGAGAATAATATACCCAGGTAATAGAATCCAATCATGATCATAAAGCCTGCTGCTCCGCCAAGTAAAGTGATGATTAATCCTTGTAAAGAAAAACCTTGATTAATTAACCCAAGAACAGACATGAGAATCAAACCTATAACAGAAGTTTGGATCAAAACGACGCGGTATTCGATGTCGATTACCAGGATTACTCCTAAAAAAATTATCACTGGAATAGTCCACCAAAATGAGAAATTCTGGTATGGAAAGAACCAGAACAATAATGCTGCGGTGATTGAGAAAATATGAACTAAAACAGTTCGAACCGATACTCCTTGCCCACAATTCTTACAACGGAATGAGATTAAATAATTGTATGCAGTGAATCTTTTGGCACAATTCGGACAAACTGGAGGACCTGGTTTTCGATAAATCGGCAATACATCAGCAAAATAATTGATGATGACTCCACATATTGCGCCTATGACTACTACCAAAATTCCATCCATGAGACCTCTTTAATAAAAATTATGTTCTAATATCCCATTTTCGGTTATGATTAGGAGTATAACGCTGCGCTTTAATATTAGCAAATATTATGATCAATGACTTTATCTAGCAGAATATTTACCGAACTCAAACAAAATTCAACTTTTTCCCCCAGTTTTTCTTATTGGGAGAAAATTCCTAAATTTGATGGGCAGTTCCTCATCCCACAGTATTTACACCCTACCCTTGTCTCCGCTCTCTCCAGTATGGGGATCGACAAATTATATAATCACCAAATAAGCGCTTTGTCTTCAATTTGTGAAAAGAAGAATGTGGTCATTGTCACTGGTACCGCGAGTGGAAAAAGTCTTTGTTATCAGGTCCCTATTCTCAATGAAAACATTAAAACAGGGCAATCCACAGCATTATTACTATTCCCCACAAAAGCTCTCACTTATGATCAACTACACGCAATAAACCAGCTTTACATTAAGGTTTTTCCAGCTTTTAGTGAAACACAATTTGCTGCTGTTTATGATGGTGATACGCCTGCAGCTGCAAGATCTTCCATCCGCAAAAAATCGCGTGTTTTACTCACGAATCCGGATATGTTAAATGTTGCATTACTTCCCCACCACACAAATTGGGCGACATTTTTCCAAAATCTTAAATTTGTTGTTATTGATGAACTGCACCAATATAGAGGCATTTTCGGATCGCATTTCTGTAACATTATCCGACGATTAAAACGCATTTTGGAGTTCTATGATGCCCATCCCCAATTCATTTTGACTTCAGCCACAATCGGAAATCCACAAGATTTAGCTGAACGCATTATTGAAGAACCAGTTACCGTGATTGAGGTGGATTCTTCTCCAAAAGGCGAGCGCAATATAGTTCTCTACAATCCCCCACTGACGAATCCTGAGCTTGGCATTCGAGAAGGTCTGCTGTCATCAACCGTAAAGCTTGGATCCTTTTTACTTCAGAAAGATGTTCAAACGATCGTTTTCTGCAGATCCAGGCGTTTTGTTGAGTTGGTCGTAAAGGATCTGCGGCAACAATCACCCAAAGAGGCTGACCGTATCAGGGGATATCGCAGTGGCTATTTAAAGAATGAACGAAGAGAAATTGAGCGAGGTATGAAGGATCGATCCATCACATTAGTTGCTGCCACGAATGCATTGGAGTTGGGTGTGGATATCGGTGGTGTAGATGCAGTCTTAATTGCAGGATATCCAGGTTCCGTTGCTTCCTTTTGGCAAATGACTGGTAGAGCAGGACGCCATCATACTGATGCGCTGTCGATGATTGTTGCCTCAATGAACCCGTTAGACCAATATTTTGCACGATTTCCATCGTCACTTTTCTCAAAACCCACGGAGAACGCACTTATTGATCCCAATAACCCCTCAATCCTTTTACCCCATTTAAAGGCTTCGGCATTTGAATATCCATTTGATTCTCTTTCGGAATTCGGGAACATTGGGTCTATGGATCTTACGACCTATTTGGATTTTCTCGTAGAGGGTAATTATCTTCAGAAAAAACAAAACAAATATTTTTGGCTTTCAGAATCATTTCCCGCCGGGGAATTATCAATTAGGAGTACAGTTTCACAAAATATTATCTTACAAACTGACGAAGATGGTTTCCGCACGACAATTGGAGAAGTTGATTACAACTCGGGCTTATGGATGTGTCATCCTGGTGCTGTTTATTTGCATGATGGGAATGAGTATCATGTTGATTCTCTCGATTTAGAAAAACAAATAGCCTATTTATCTAAGTTTTCAGGATCTTACAACACAGAACCCACAAAGTCTGAAGAAATATCGGTTGATGATGTTAAAAAAGAAAGGATAAATGAGGATTGCATTATTAAATTTGGCGATGTTGAAATAACATCACAGGTTACAGGGTTTAAAAAGATAGAATCCTCTACAGGTGAAGTACTAGGGATTGAATCATTAATGATGCCTTCGACCACTCTCAATACCCATGGGTTTTGGATGACCCTAACACCTGGATGTGTCACCAAATTGAAATCCGAAAACAAATGGTTTGGTCAATCCAACGATTATGGTCCGGATTGGGGAAGAATTCGTGAATATGTTTTGAAACGAGATGATTTTTGTTGCCAGGTGTGCGGAAAAAGACCCAGTTTAATTCCCTATCATGTGCATCACAAAATACCATTCAAAGCTTTTACCTCCTCCATATATGCAAACTCTTTTGATAATTTAATTACTTTATGCCCTGATTGTCACAGACTGGCAGAATTAAATGTTAAGATCCGGAATTGTCTTTCAGGGTTACGATACGTCATGTTTAATATGACTCCTTTGCTAGTGCTTTGCGATTCTAGAGATTTGGGTTCGTTTTCTGATCCACACGCAAAGTTCGAGAATTTATCTCCAACGGTTCTCATTCATGATACTGTTCCTGGAGGAATCGGATTATCAGAATCATTATTTGAGAGATTCCCCTTAATGATCAAAAAGTGTTTTGAACTGGTAGCCACTTGTCCTTGCGAGTCCGGTTGTCCTTCTTGTGTTGGTCCTGATTTTGAAAACGGCTATGGTGGAAAACCAGAGACGCTATTTCTAATAGAGCTTTTAAAGAACACGACATGGTAGATCTAAAGGATCGGCTCAAGAAATTAGGTTTTACACCAGCCAAGGAGATTACGCCCCCCTTAAAGTCGTCCAAGGTTCCCCTCGAAGGGCTTGTCGGTGGCAAAAAAGTATCCACAAACATGGGTGACGTGATTGTTATTGAGAGGAATTACCCATACGATTCTCCTTATGGCAATATTTTTTTACAGAAACCAGAAAATATACAAGAAATCTTAAAGTTTTCGGGAAATAATCTAAACGTTATTGATATTGAAAAACATGCTTTCATTGATACCGAAACAACAGGTTTGAGTGGAGGAACTGGTACTTTTCCATTCTTAATCGGGTTAGGAAGGTTTGAAAATAACGGTTTTAAGACTTATCAATTTTTACTTGATAACCCGATAAGTGAACCTGCTCAATTAAATGAATTTTCTAAATTATTAAATGAGTTTCAAGGGACGGTAACATTTAATGGAAAGTCTTTTGACCTTCCACTATTAAGAACTCGTTATTTGTTAAATCGTATGGAATATCCACTTGAGCCTTTTGGACATATTGATTTGTTGCACATTTCACGGAAATTATGGAAAGCTAGATTGATTGATCGAAGTCTAAAAGAATTGGAATCAAATATCTTAGTTTATACACGGAATTCAGATGAAGTCCCCGGATGGATGATTCCACAGATCTATTTTGATTACTTACGAACTGGCGACGGTAATTTATTGAAAAATGTGGCATATCATAACGAAATCGATATTGTTTCTATGGCTGCATTAATATTAATAATTAATGATCTTTTAAGTGAAGAACATAAATCCGAAAAAATGGATTTACTTGATTATTATTCAATGGCTAAAATGTATGCTCAAATTGGAGAATTCCAAAAAGCTTTATCACTTTTTGAAACTTGCCTAAATTCAAATGACTTTCCAGTATATTTTGCTTGTGAAAGCCATATTAAGATGGCTGAAATCTATAAAAAAAGTAATAAATTAGAATTAGCTGTGGACCATTGGGTTGCAGCGTCACAAACTGGCAATATTGATTCTTGCATTGAATTATCAAAGTGCTTTGAACACAAATTTAGCCGCCCTGCTGATGCATTGTTTTGGGCTAATAAGGCCATGGAATCAATCAGACAATCTCCCCTTCCAAAATATCGCAAAAAAAAGCTATTATTAGAATTGGATGCTCGTATTAATAGAATAATGAGGAGTAAACAATATGTTCAAGAAAAAGATTAGGAAAGAAGTAATCTATGTTGCCAATGGGATGCTCGAAGCTGAGACAATAAAAATCCTTTTAGCTTCATTCGGGATTGAGGCGTTCATTAACCAGGAATCCGCAGGCTTAACTTACGGTTTGACTGCTGGTCCCCTTTCAGAAGCTGAAATAACTGTGTGCGAAAATGATTATGAAGATGCAAAAAAAATTATCAAAGAAATGGAATCAGGTAATTTAGAGAATAATAGTTTAGATTAAATATTAAAATATTTGGCTACGCGCAATTAATTAAAATTTAATCTCTTGTAGTCTTCGAAAGTGTCTATGTCTTGGATTTTATTTTCGTCTTCGTTTTGAAGATATTCAATCGAGAACTCATCGACAATCTCTCGTGCTCCCCTATCCCCAGTCAGCGTAAATATTTTTGGGAAGCAAATTGGAGTAAATAAAACTGGCGGAGTCCGTTTTTCGTTTGTCTTGAGCATTACAACTTCAGCTTTTGAGGCTTTATGGATGTCTATAATTTCTTCAACAATGTCAGGTGTCAGACCTGGCTGATCACAAAGCAAAATCAAAGCGGGAATTTTAAGGTTTTTTACCTTATCAACGCCTTGAATAAGTGACGTGCTCTGACCTTCTTGCCAGGAATGATTATTAATAATGATAATTTTTTGGTATTGATTTAGCTGAGATTTAATATCTTGGTAATAAGCACCTAATACAACAACTATTGGGTCAAGTTTGCTCTCAATTGCCAAATCAACTGCATAGTTAATTAATGCTTTTCCGTGCAATTTTAGAAGCTGCTTTGGTGTGCCTAATCTTTTTGATTCACCTGCTGCAAGAATAATACCCGCAACTCTATTGTGCATTTAATACTTTAATTACCCTGTCAGGAGTTAATGGGAACCGGTCAAACCACTTGCCGGAATTTAAATACATTGAATGGGTTAATGCAGGAACAAATGGCAAATATGGCATCTCTCCCATTCCTCTGACGCCAAATGGTCCAATTGGATCTGCATTTTCTAAAATTATTGATCTAACCTTTTTTGGTATGTCTAAAACGGTCGGCATCAGATAAGTTGAAAATTTATCAGTTAATACTTTCCCATCTTTTTGAATGAAATTCTCTGTAATTGCATACCCGAGTGCTTGGGCAATTGCTCCTTCAATTTGTCCTTCAATTGCAGGCAGATTGATAGCTTTCCCTACATCATTAACAACACATACATCTTCTATGCTAATTTCGCCTGTTTCAAGGTCTAAAACTGAAGTAACAGACTCAGCAACATATCCGTAGGCAAAATTTGGAAAACATTTACCTGTTTCTGGATCGTAGGGGGTTGTGGCCGGAGGAATGTATTTATATTCCCCAATAGCAGGCCGATCTTCTTTCACCCATCTTTGCAATGCCAAATTTGCAGCCCCAATGATCGAATTTCCTGCCATAAAAGTCATTCTGGAAGCGCTTACGCTGCCTGAATTTTTTGAAGTTGCTGTATCAGAAGCTTCAAGCCTGATCTTTTCCACAGGTAGATTGAGTGCCTTGGCAGCCATAATCGTAAATGCTGTATGCGAACCCTGACCTACTTCAGCCCCCGCATGTTTTAGAACAGCATAATCAATTTCAGATTTTCCGTACAATTCGACAATAGCCCAACAGTTTTCTGGAGCGCCAAATGAAAATCCGATATTTTTGTATCCACACGCGAATCCAGTGCTTTTCCGCAAATACGGCTTGAGGGGATCATCCCGCTTTTCAAAATGGTAATGTCCTGCGCTGTCTTTTGTCCATCCAGATTGCTCTGCACACTCTTTGATTACCTTGTCTATGGTAATTCCCTCTGGTAAAGGAGTTCCAACGGGAAGGTTTTCGCCTTCCTTGAGCGTATTTATTAATCTAATTTCCACAGGATCGATATCAAGCATTACTGCTAGCTTATTAATTTGACTTTCAGCTTCAAATGCCGCCTGCGGACCACCAAATCCCCTAAATGCGCCTGCTGGCATATTATTGGTAAAAATCGCATATGAATCAACGATAACATTAGGAATAAAGTAAGGTCCGGTACACAGTAATGTCGCATTACCCAATACCTTCGTTGAAGTATTGTAATAAGCACCGCAGTCGGCCATGATACGCACTTCAGCAGCAATAAGTTTTCCATTTTTCTTAGCGCCCCATTTGGAAAATATCTTATAGGCATGCCTTTTATGATGTCCAATGATTGACTCCTCGCGGCTCCATGTGATCTTTACCGGTCGATCAATCCCAATTTCCCGCAATTTCATCGCCGCCAATCCTAAAATAATTTGGACGGACATGTCTTCCCTTCCGCCAAATGCACCACCAATGGCAGGATAAATCACCCTGATCCTATCAACATCGATTTTTAAGGAGTGGGAGATTTGATGTTGATCGTCATGTGTCCATTGCCCACCAACAACAACTGTAATTCTATCGTCCTCATCGTAGTAAGCTAATCCGGCTTCAGGTTGTAAGTATGCATGTTCTTGTACAGGTGTATCGTATTCACTTTCAATTAAGACATCTGCCTCTGAAAATGGTTCTTTTATGTTTCCCTTTCTAATCTTATAGTGACAAAAAATATTCGAGCCATTTTCCGGGTGTAATAAAACTTCATTCGACGAATACGCTTGGATGACATCTGTAACGATAGGTAGGTCTTCGTATTTGACCTCAATAGCGTCTCTAGCTTTTGAAGCAATTTCTTCAGATTCTGCAATTATCAAAGCAACTTTATCTGCAATGCATCTTACTCTATTGGCACTTTCAATATTTGAATCGGGACCACATAAAACCGGCTGATCCGGCTTGATTAAACCAAATTCGTTATTCGGTACATCCTTTGCAGTTAAAATAGCTACGACCCCTGGAATTTTTAGTGCTGCCGAATAGTTAATATATTTAACAATTGCATGAACTTTTTTGGAAAAAAGTACTTTCATGATCAATTGATTTGGATAGTCAAAATCTGCTGGATATTTTGCTTTTCCGGTAACTTTATCCAATGCATCAATTCTGGTAATATTTTTAACTCTGTTCGTTGATCTCATAAATTCCTCCAAAGAGTAGGAACTTTATATATCATAAGGGCCTTTCTGTTTAGGGTTAACAATGCTATTTAGAACAAATGTTATCAAAGAGGTTAAAAAGAATAAAACTAAAGAAATTAGTGTTGTATATAAAATTCGTACAAGAATCAAAGGATCGCTATATCTTGCAACAATCATGTCACTTGGGATTATTAGCCAAGGGATAAGTTCAATATTATTTATGATGACATTTGATGCTAAAAGAGATAGGGCTGGAATTAAAACAATAAAAATGCACCCAATTCCACGCCAGGCTGGATGAATTGCAGGTTTTGGGATTTTTGGAACACCTCGAGAAAAAACAGTGTGCTTTGGCATATTAGCTCATTTCCGCCGCTCGCTCAATTGCTTTGAGAATTTTATAATAACCGGTACAGCGGCATAGATTACCGGAGATGGCTGTTTTTATTTCTTCTTCAATTGGATCAGGAATCTCTTCTAATAGTTTTGTCGCGGACATAATAAACCCAGGTGTACAAAACCCACACTGAATGGCATTTTCTTCCACAAACGCTTTTTGCATTTTACTAATTTCGTTACCATTCGACAAATATTCAATTGTTTCAATTGTTGTACCTTCAGCTCTTTGGCCAGGGATGAGGCATGCAAGGACTGCTATTCCATCCATGAAGATGGTACATGCACCGCATTCACCTTCACCACAACCTTCCTTAGATCCCTTATTTCCAGATTGATCTCGAATAACATCTAACAATGTTCGGCCTGGAATCCAGTTTATTTCTGTTATCCGTCCATTTAAAGTGAACTTTATTTTTGAAGATTCTTTGGTAATAATGGATTTAGAGATAGGACGAAATGTCGATTGTTCTTTTCCCCAAAGGGTTACTTCTTTATGTTCTTTCTGTCTTATATTTCGTGTTTTAATTGCCCTTTCCAGTTCGCGTTTTAACAAAATTTCAGCCATTCGTTTTCGATAATCAGCCGTTGAACGCAAGTCAGTAATTGGAGAAATACCTTCCACAGCTTTTGTTGCTAATAAATCAAGATCCAATTTATTTATTTCCGTGCCTTTTGCATATGCCTCGGCAGATCTAGCTCTGACAACAGTCGGAGCAATCGACCCATAAGCAATCCTAAAATCT
>Ga0209450_10000914_pt1 | contig 14798 bp, 12 predicted proteins | sample FrelakmetLWP11LW_FD_187149 | JGI IMG/M metagenome (GOLD analysis project Ga0209450, IMG submission 187149) | Freshwater lake sediment microbial communities from the University of Notre Dame, USA, for methane emissions studies - LWP11 LW (SPAdes)... | ecosystem: Environmental > Aquatic >...
CCCGCTGCTTCCCGTTATGAACCCGGTATTTTCGTCCGTGAAACATACCGAGTAGAGGTAATTAGCAGGAAATCCGCTAACCTGAGCAAACCAGTTAGCGCCAGTATTTGTGGTTTTTAAAATCACGCCTGATTGCCCTGCCGCCCATCCCGTATTTAAATCAATGAAAAAGACAGTGTATAAAAAACCTGTTACTCCCGATGATGTTGCAAACCAGTTAATACCGCCGTTCGTGGTTTTTAAAGCCGTTCCGGCCTGCCCGACAACAAATCCCGTTGCCGGCGACGGAAATGTAATCTCGTATAAATACTGCGAAGTAGCGCTGTTTTGATATGTCCATTGCGGGATAACTTCCTGCTGAATTACGATTATCAGCAGAATGAATAATAAAGCAGAAAATAATTTTTTCATTTTTCCTCAGGAAAATTTGCTTTAGTAAGATAAATTTAAAGTAATCGCTTTAAATTTGCAATATTAATTTCTTAAGAATTTAATTCAGCAGGTTTGAATCATGCTATATTCATAAGGTATAATGAATCCCTGAAATCCGTCATGAGTTTTTTTCTTATACCTATATGTTCCGGTTTTCTCAACTGCGGGTCCGTGTCAATGATTTCAAAAGCAGTTTTTCTTGATTTCATAAGTATGTCCCTGTCTTTTGCGAGGTCAGTAACGGCGAAGTTAAGCACGCCCGACTGGCGTATTCCGAAGAACTCGCCCGGCCCGCGGATTTCGAGGTCAACTTCCGCAATCTTAAATCCGTCAGTCGTGCCGCACATGGTTTTAATCCTTTTTTTTGAAACCTCATCGAGATTTTTCGCAATCAGGATGCAGTATGACTGGTCTTCTCCTCTGCCGACCCTGCCTCGGAGCTGATGCAATTGCGAGAGCCCGAATCTCTGAGCGTCTTCAATTACCATAATGGTTGCGTTGGGGATGTCAATGCCGACTTCAATTACCGTTGTTGCTATCAGAACATTGATTTTTCCTTTCTTGAAATCCTGCATTGTCTCGTCTATTTCATACCAGAACATCCTGCCGTGAACCATTCCCGTTCTGTATTCCGGGAAGACGTTTTCTTTAAGGTGTTTATAATTCTCTTCCGCCGATTTCAGGTCGAGTTTTTCGGATTCGTCAATTATCGGATAGATGATGAATGCCTGTTTTCCTTCCGTAATTTTCTGCTTTATGAACTCCCAGACTTTCGGTTTTTCTTCGTCCTGCCTGTAATATGTTTTTACGGGAATTCTTCCCGCGGGCATTTCGTCAATTACGGAAACGTCAAGGTCGCCGTAAAAAGTAAGCGATAACGTGCGCGGAATCGGAGTAGCAGTCATAACAACCACGTCGGGATTCAGTCCCTTATCTTTAAGTTTTGCCCTCTGCATAACTCCGAACTTGTGCTGTTCGTCTATAATCACAAAACCCAGATTCTTAAATTCTACCGCCTCCTGTATTAATGCATGAGTTCCTATTATAATATTTGTTTTTCCGAGTCTTATGTCCTGTAAAATTTCTTCGCGCAGTTTTTTCTTCTGTCCGCCCACGAGGAGCGATACTTTATAATCAGTCCCTGCTGTGCGGTTGTATTTATCTATAAAGGCTGAAACCGTGGAGTAGTGCTGTTCGGCAAGGATTTCAGTCGGGCACATCAGGGCAGACTGGTATCCGCTTTCAACGGCAATCAGCATCCCGAAAACTGAAACGATGGTCTTGCCGCTTCCGACATCGCCCTGGAGGAGGCGGTTCATCACATGCGTGGATTTCATATCGGAATAAATTTCATTTATGACTTTTTTCTGCGCGCCGGTCAGTTCAAATCCCGCAGTTTTTATGAAATTGTCCGTTATTTTTCTTATGTCTGAACTGAATGTGATTCCCTTGACCTCGTTTTTAATGCTCCGCTTTTTAAGTGCAAGCAGAATCTGGAGGTAGAAGAGTTCTTCGAATGAAAGCCGCTTTCTTGCCCGTTCGATATCTTCAAATTCATTCGGGAAATTTATCCTGAGAATTGCCTCCCTGATGGATATGAGCCCGTTTTCCGCAATCATATTTTCCGGAAGCGAGTCTTCGGCAAAAACGGGATTTTCGGATGCAATTTTCTTAAAAGCGTTGAAAACTATTTTTGACAGAACAAGAGGCCTTACCCAGGTTGCCTTGAGTACTCCGGACAGTTCATAAATGGGTATAAGGCTGTATTTCAGGAAGCCCCTGTCATTTTCGTCTTTCGGGTCAATCCTGAGATGGTCCCTGTAATCCATTCTTACATCCGTATTGCGGAATGCTTCCGAAACCTTGCCGTAGAAAAGGTAATTCTCGTTAAGCCTGAACTGTTTTGTCCTGAATTCCGACTTTCCGAAAACGGGGATATTCATAAATCCGGTGTCGTCACTGAGCGTAAGCACTACGGGATGAGACGGACGGAATCCTTTTTCGACGCGGACAATTTCTCCGAATACAAGTATGGTTTCGCCAAGCCTGTTCTTTGCTTCGCTGATATTAACTTTGCTGACGTAAGCTCTGGGGATGAATTTTAGGAAGTCTTCAATTTTCGCGACGCCGCATTTCCTGAATGCTTCCGCGCGCGCTTCGCCGATTCCCTTAATGTACTTTATATCCATCGCCTTAAATTAAACAAAAAATATAATGTAAGTAATTCAAAATTTAAAAGTCAAAATGCAAAAGTCAAAAGTCAAAAGGTAAAAGTCAAAATTACAATTAAAAATTTAAAATTAAGAACTTAAGATTTAATAAGATTCGTGAAATTCGTGGAAATTCGTGTCTGAAACTCTTTAAAATGCAAAAGTCAAAATTACAATTAAAAATTTAAAACCGAATACATTTCACGGAATTCGCGGAAATTTGTGATAATTCGTGAAATTCGTGGCTGATGCACTACAAAATGCAAAACTCAAAGTGCAAAATTAAAAAACGGAAAACAGTAGATTAGAAAACGGAAAACAGTTAAAGATAGTGCAAAATTCTAATTGCACGGGAATTAACGTAAATTCGCGAACAAGATTCATGGTCGCAGGTATGCCAGCGACCTACCCGGACATTAATAAAAATTCCGTATGTAATTCGTGTAATTGGTGTGAATTCGTGGCTGAAGCTCTTAATCTTTTCTGATGTCTGCTTCTGATTTTAGCCCTGTCCCTTAAAAAATTTTAATAAATTTTGAAAAATCGGGAAACAAAAATATAAATCCGAAGTTTAAAAAGAAAATTAACGAGGTTAATATGAGAAAGTTCATTCTGCTTTATCTATTTGTATTCTTATCAGCTCCGGCTTTTGTAAGCGCACAGACTTATCTGGAACTGCTGGATATATTTTTAAGAATTAAATCCGGAACATCCGAAAGAGAAATTAAACCTGAAAGAAAAGCCCCCAAACATCATCCAAAAACAATAAATGACGACGATTATGATGATGAATACGGTGAATATGACATCAAAAAACTTGAGCCGAATTTCATTCTGGGTTATCTTTCTACAACGACAAAATATCCCGAAAGACTTGGACTGGAACAAAACCCTGTGCAGAGCGGTTTTTTGTTCGGGACCAAGTATAAGATGCATACACTTGAGGAAATATCAACTGCGGGTGTCGGGAAATTTTCCATAAACCTGATTGGGAATTTCAGGCTTGGATTCGCCGGAAACTCGGAACGAATGTCGTACGTTGACAATTACACAAAATACCAGTATGACGTTAAACATTATACCGTAGTCGGTGATTTGTTTTCACTGGGTGTTAATGCCGAATATAAAACCGGTATTCTGGCAGGAAGGGGAATGGTATTCGGTATTTCAACAACCTTCTTTAATTTAGGCGGAACCGTGACGTATATGAGCGGCGGGCGGTTTGACGATGATATTGTCGGAATTGTAAATTTCCTGCCGCTGTACATCGAACCGTACGCAAAAATAAAATTTTCGGGCGGAACGATAGGGCTTGGACTGCTTCTTAATCCGTACAGTTTTGTTGAATACAGGTTCGGCCCTTCAGGATTCTACGACGGGTATGAAGAAGGAATACAGGTCAATTCCACAAAGATAAACAAATATGCAGTCGAAATGTACTTGCTGTTCTGACGAGTACAGTGTAAACCTGTGATGTTAATCAGTCAATATTCGATTTTAACTTTACAGGTTTGCCAGTATTCTTTTTCATTTTCTGATTCAGCATTTCAACGAAAATCGAGAATGCCATTGAGAAATAAATATATCCTTTTGGTATATGCTGGTCAAATCCTTCTGCAATCAGAGATACGCCGATTAATATCAGAAAACTAAGCGCGAGTATTTTTACTGTAGGATGCCTGTCGACAAAATTGCTTATGGATTTTGAAGTGAACATCATAAAGATAACGGAAACCACAACGGCGGTAACCATTACCCACAAATCATTTGCCATTCCGATTGCCGTAATAACAGAATCCAGCGAAAAGACTATATCGAGCAGAAGAATCATGATTATTGTGGAGACAAAATTCGCTTTTTTCATTTTATCCGAATGTTCATGTTCAGCGCCTTCGAGCTTACTGTGAATTTCATGCGTGCTTTTCGCAATAAGGAACAGCCCCCCTAAAATCAGAATCAAATCCCTGCCCGAAATTTCGGCGGCCGTAATTGTAAATAGCGGAGCAGTCAGCTTCATTATCAAAGTCAGAGAAAACAAGAGCAGTATCCTTGTTATCATCGCAAGCGCCAGCCCCGTAATCCTTGCCTTGTTCTGCTGTTCATGAGGCAGTTTTGACGACAATATCGAAATAAAAATAATGTTATCAATTCCGAGAACAATCTCGAGAAATATTAATGTTATTAATGCGGAGAATATTTCCATTTTATAATTTGATTGTTGAATAAAATAGTGAAAGTACGGCAAAATTAAAATTTTAATAATAACCTAAAACCGCGATTGAGAGAATTACACTTGAAACTCCATATAAAATCAGCGTGACTGTAAGGTTGAAAATTCGCCGTGGTGAATCTTTGGAACTGCCTGTCGAATCTAATAAAAAGAAGAATAAAATCCCCTCTCGGGAGGCCTATGGGTCGCAGTGGCGATGGTACGGCTTCAGACGGGGAGTGGGTTCCCGCATAACCATCCTGATTTCCAGATCACTATAAGCAGGATAATCCTTATAGTCGCAAAAACCTCTTATGTATTGAAATACACTTGAAACTGCACAGGAATAAATTTATTTTTTGGAAAATTTACCGATGAAAACAGACCTTAAAAAAGACGAAGTTATAGTGCTTGTAACCAGGACGCACTGGTTAACGTTTTTCTTTCCCGCATTGCTTTTACTTATTTCAGTCGCCGCGGGGATATACCTTACTTTATTAACAGCGGTCTTCGGCCTGCTGATTATATTGCCGGCTTTGCTTTATTTCGGATACAAATACCTTGTGTGGAGCCATAATATCTGGGTTGTTACCAACCTGCGCGTCATTGACGAAGAAGGGTTTCTGGATATATCTTCCAAGGAAAGCCCGCTGGATAAAATCAACAATGTTTCTTTCAGCCAGCATCTCATAGGCAGAATTTTCAATTACGGCGACGTTCAGATTCAGACTGCCGCTGAAATAGGAGAGACGACATACAGATTTGTGCATAATCCTGACATACTGAAATCGAAGATTACCGAAATGCAGGAAAACTATAAGGATTTCCAGGCAATGAAACAGGCGGAATTCATCGCGTCTGCAATGGACAAGAAAAGCGAATCCGATATTGCCGCGGAAATAGAAAAACTCCACCAGTTAAAAGTAAAAGGCATAATAACGGAAGAAGAGTTTAATGCGAGGAAGACGAAACTGCTAAATTCGTAGGATGAAAAACAGAGAACAGGGAATTAGAAAATAGTTACGCGGTTACACCGGGAAAATAGAAAACATGAACATAGAAAACAGTTACACGGTTACGCCGAGAAATCAGAAATCAGGGAAATCGAATAAGATATAGAAACATTGTTTGGGAAACCGTTAAAACGGTTAAAACTTTTTTAATTATTCTTACCCACAGTTGAATCTGCGGGCTAAACTAAAAAACATTTTTATTACTTTTCTCTTAATTTTCAATTTTAAATTTCAATTTTGCCTTTTGCCTTTTGAATTTTGATCTATCCTTTGTATTTCCCCTTAATCTTCCCTCTAAATTTGTTATTTTTACCGGTTATTCAACGAATTTTATTTTATGGCTAAAACAGATATTACGGAAAAGGTTGTTTCTCTTGCGAAAAGAAGGGGTTTTGTTTTCCAGTCGTCTGAAATTTACGGCGGGCTTAACGGATGCTGGGATTACGGTCCCCTCGGCGTTGATATGCTCAATAACGTGAAACAGGCGTGGTGGAAGGATATGACTTACCGCGGGAACATCGAAGGGCTCGACGCCGCAATCCTTATGCATCCCCGCGTATGGGAAGCATCGGGGCACGTTGAGAATTTCACCGACCCGATGGTTGACTGCAAGGAGTGCAAATCAAGGTTCCGCGCAGACCAGCTTGAAGACGTTGAATGCGGCAACAAGGCGTACAAGGGGCGCAAAGCCATAAAATGCCATTCGGAAGGAAAGTTCACAGAAGCCAGAAACTTCAACCTGATGTTCAAGACATTCATAGGACCCGTCGAAGATTCATCGTCGGTTGTTTTTCTTCGTCCTGAAACCGCGCAGGGGATTTATGTAAATTTCCTTAACGTGAAAGAATCGTCCAGACAGAAACTTCCGTTCGGTATTGCACAGATAGGGAAGGCGTTCAGGAATGAAATCAATACGAAGAACTTTCTTTTTCGCACGCGCGAATTCGAGCAGATGGAAATGCAGTTCTTCATCAATCCGAATGAAGACGAAAAATGGTTTGAATACTGGAAGGAAAACAGGATTAACTGGTTCGTGAAATACGGGCTGAAAAGGGAAAAACTGAACATATACGCGCACGAAAAACTTGCGCACTACGCGAAAGCCGCTGTTGATATCGAATATGAATTCCCGTTCGGATTCGGCGAGATAGAAGGAATACACAACAGAACTGATTTCGATTTAAAACGTCATGCTGAATTTTCGGGAAAGAAACTTGAATATTTTGACGACCAGACAAAGGAAAGGTTCATACCTTATGTTATAGAAACATCCGCGGGAGCGTCAAGGAGTTTCATGGCATTCCTGATTAATTCATACGACGAGGAAGAAATCTCGAAGGAAAATTCGGACGGCTCGAAGTCATCAGAAATAAGGACAGTGCTTCATCTTAATCCCGCGCTAGCTCCGGTAAAGGCGGCGGTATTCCCGCTGGTCAACAGGGACGGAATGCAGGATATCGCGCATAACATAACCGAAGACTTAAGAAAATATTTCCGCGTATTCTATGACGATTCGGGCGCCGTAGGCAGAAGGTACAGGCGGCAGGACGAATGCGGAACGCCTTACTGCATAACCGTAGATTCCGATACACTGCAGGACGGAACCGTTACCGTACGCGAAAGGGATTCAATGGTACAGGAAAGAATACAGAAAGATAACCTTACCGAATACCTGACGAAGAAAATAGTCCTCGCTTAAATGGACTGGACTACTGCGATTGGCTTTTTTGCCGCATTCATCACGACAGCGGCATATTTGCCGCAATCAATAAAAACCATTAAGACAAGACACACGAAAGACTTATCTTTTCTGATGATTCTTTTTCAGGTTATCGGCCAGAGTTCATGGCTGACTTACGGATTACTGAGAGACGACATTGTAATCATACTGGCAAACACTTTATCTCTTCTTCTCGCGGCAGTTATACTGGTTTATAAAATCAGGTTCGGGTAATAATTGCGGATTAGTTGATTTGTGGAATTGTGAATTATTAAAAACAGAAAAATTCATTTCCTGTTTTCCTGTTCTTCTATTTTGCTGTTTTCTCTGGATTCCCGCGTTCGCGGGAATGACACACTGGGTGTGCCTGCTGTGCAGGCATAGAAGCAATGAAAGGTTTTTTGTTATATCTAAATATCTGTTTTCAATTTTTCCCGATATGCTCGTTATCGGGACGTCCCGAGGACTCGGGATAAACTTCGACCGCGCTGTTTTCTGATCTCAATTGCTTTAACTATTTTCTGTTTAACTGTTTTCTGTTTGACTGTTCTTCCTAAAAATAGAAGTGAAAATTCCACTGGAACTCAGTCGTATTCGGCTGCTGGTCATCGCTGACGAATCTTACCATTGCTTCTGTTTCAAATCCCGTGAGCGGGAATAATGCCGCACCGACGCTCGTCCTGATTGTCCTGTTATTTTCAGTATCCCTGTCAGGTCTCATGATTTCATATTGAGTTCTTAGTTCCACTCCGTTAATTATAATAACATTCAATTCACCATACCCGAAAATACCTCTTGTCATCGAAGATAATTGTGTGTTTTCGAGGAAATCAACCTCTCCAAGCAATGCGACTCTTTTAAACAAACCGAATTTCGCAAATCCCCCGAATGCCTGTTTAATAGCATCTGTCTGGCTTCCTGAATTAGGATCAAGGAAATTATACGGATTATTGTAAAAAGATGCGCCGAAATTTACATTGAATTTATCTTCAACCGGAACAAATGAAAAATCTGCGGAACTTACGAACATCCTTTTCGGGTCGTTGTCGAAAAAATTAGTATTGAGCCCGTTAAATAATCCTGCAGATAAATTTAGAAATCCCGGAGACAGACCGATTTCAACTCCGTCATTTGCGGCATAAGGCGTGCCGAGCAGCGACTGGCGCTGGTATGCACGGTGTTCCACGACTTTCATTCCGTATGCAGGTGTCATCCTTCCTGCGCGGAAATACAGGTTTGCGGGCAAACTGCCAACCATGCCGTAAACTTCATATTTCGCAGGAACGTTGGGAATCTGTAATCCCGGAGCAACATACACACTGATATAATCATTTACGTTTGCATTCGCGTAAAAATCGCCCTGCATTGTTAAAAATGTGTTTGTTGACGGTCCGCTTGTATTCTCATTTCCGACGTGTACTACTCTTACGTCACCGCCGATTGAAATATTTTTATTCAGCTGAGTTGAGAAATCTGTTTTTTTAGTAACAAGTTTTTTCAGGAAATCCATCTGGAGATTCTGTTTTGCGAAATTCTGTCCGTACTGATTGCGCATGCCGCCTCCCTGCGGATTTACATGGCAGTCGGAACATTTATCGCCGGTGTAAGCCGAAAATCTCGGATATGAATATAAAACCTGCACGGACAAAACAATTACGGCAATAAGAAATAATTTGAATGTCTTCATAATTTTATATTTGATTTACATTTTAATGGTTAAGGTATTGTTATCCGCATCATAAACAGTCCTGTAGGACTTCAGGTTTTTTGTTGCGGGACCGTTTGTTACTTTTCCTGTTTTAGTAAAAGTCGAGCCATGGCAGGGGCATTCGAATGAATTGCCGTCAAAATCAACGTCGCACTTCTTATGCGTGCAGACGGTGTTTAATGCAATAAACTTTGAAGATGATGTCCTTATCACAAGAACGTTTTTTGCAACTTCCGCATAACCTCCGGCGCTCCCGAGTTCGGGGTAGTCAGAGAGGTTTATTACCTTGTCACCTCCTGAGCCTGTGACGGATTCAGAGTCTTTGACAGCAGCGGCAAGTTTTACTATGTCAAATGCGCTGAGTGTTACCGCTCCCAGTGCGGCGGCTTTAACACCTTTAACAAGGAAGTCCCTTCTGTTTATTTTGTTTTCATTCATTGTGTTCTCCTTAATAAATTATATGTATATACATTTAATCATTAAAACCCGTTAATGATTATTTAAGTTGCATGTACAGGAATAAAAATTTTTCTGAAGCTGATTTACGCTGATTAACTATGATAAATATTTAGTGATTTTCTGCGTTAATAAAAATAATCATATCTTATTCTGTATCAGAAATAATCTTTGTCGCTGATTGACTCTGAAGCATAATGATTTATAAATAATATTTTTATAAAATATCAAAATCCGTGTCTGCGTTAATCATAATATTCATATCTTTTCTGCGTCAGGAATATTTTTTGACGCTGATTTACGCTGACTGTTTAATATAAAAAATTAATGATTTTCTGTATTAATCATAATAATCATATATTTTATGTGTCAAAGATTTTGGTCGCAGGTCCGCCTCGGCGGACGACCTACACGTTACGGTTTTAAAATCAATAATATTTCTGCGTTATTCATAATATTCATATCTTTTCTGCGTCAGGAATATTTTTTGACGCTGATTTACGCTGATACAATATGATATATAAATAATATTTTTATAAAATATTTAAATCCGTTTCTGAGTTAATCATAATAATCAAAAACATTAGCGTCAAAAGACTCCGGTAATTCAGTATAACCTTATTAAGATACACCCGTAAACAAAAACGCCTTTCTGCACTGCTGCGGATAGGCGTTTAATTAATCTTTTTAATAATTATTTGATTTTTGTTGCCTTGAAAATACCTTTTCCTTTTATACCTGTCATGCCTGAGCGTTCCCAGGTGCCGTCGAGGGTCGATTCAGAAACGGTGAACCTTAGGAAAACATTGTCATCGGCGATGCCGGGATTCATATTGATAAATGCCTTCTTATTCTTTTCATCGAGCGTTCCCGTCAGTTTGCCGTCTGCAGACAGTATTGAAAGCGGGTTATCTTCTGTAAGTTTAGCCGACGTAAATGTTCCTGTAAAATCAGGTTCAGTATAAATTCGCGTTTTCATTTTTCCTTCCGCAAGTTTATTGCCCGAACTGTCCGTGAGTTCATAACTGTAATTTGCCAGAAAGGATTCGACGAACGGGCTTGTCACAACGGTCTTATTCTCGCACCTCATGCATCCGCAGAATGCAAGCGGAATAACAGCAATCAGTAAAACTATTTTTATGATATTCTTCATATTTTATTATTTAATTAATATCATACGTTTGACTTCGGTGAATTTATTCGAACCCGATGTTGGGTCGACGGCAGTTACACGGTAAAAATATACGCCGCTGGATAAACCGTAAATGCTTGAATTGAACAGTATGTTAAATGCGCCGATTCCGTAATTAACGTTATTTAATAATTGTGTAACTTCTCTTCCTTTGATATCATAAATTATCAGGGTTACGTTTGTGTTTTCCGGAACGGCAAACCTTATTGTCGTAACAGGATTAAACGGATTCGGGAAATTCTGCATCAGTGAAAATGACGTTGGTGTTTCTGATGAATTAATCACAGGCCCGAATTTAGAGCACTGATTATACCTTAATCTGATAGTATCTCCGGGCATAGGTCCGAAGCCAAGTCTGGGGTCTATTCCGCCTCCGTACGGTTCCTGCAGATGGCAGTAACTCATTATCGTTCCGATAGACGGTCCGGGATTCGGGAAGCAGTTTCCTTCCGCATAGTAACACGAATCAATAGCGCCAATCCTGTTAGGAGTTAAAGGCCACCAGCATGCATGCGTATGCATTGAACCGAAATTATGGCCGAGTTCGTGCGTTGAAACCATTACCGTCCAGGAATACGTCGGATATGAATAATAAACATTATCGATGTTGCAGAATGAGAATCTTCCCGATGTATCCTGGGGACTGTAACTCGCACAGAGTGTGCCAATCCATGCAATACCGCCTGCTCCGAGAGGCCTTGTTGTAAGGAACTGGGCAAGGTCGCCGTTAAAATTATCTTTTTTGGCGACGCCGAATGCATACAGGTAATCAATAGAATTGTTAAAGAACCTGTACGGGTCGGCGGCGGTCCATATATATATCTGTGAAATAGTAACGGGTATATATTCATTCTGGTAAATCGCTGCGACTGAATTGTAATATCCTGTCACAAAATTAACCACGTTGGTTTCATTTGAACCCTTGTCCTGGTATAATTTGTAATCGGCTTCGAGGTATATCCGTACAGGATATCTTGCTCCCATATAGTCTTCTTCATGCGGTTTATGGCCCGGATTTTCATCGGTCTTGTAAAAATGCATGTCCTTGCCGTCAATATCACATTTGAAATTGTTCTTTGCTGAACAGTCCTTCTCATTATAGAAAATGTAATTTGAATTATTATTATTATCGTCAACCGGACCGAGGTTGAAAGTACCTTCATCGGAAGAGATGACGCCCATTATCAGATTGTCAAAAACACTTAATGCGGCGATAGAATTCGGCTGGCCTTTAACAATTCCCCGGTAGAATATCCCCCGGTTATAAGCTAATTCCTTTGCATTTTTTCCGTCATTCGTTACGACTTTGAAATCATCCGAAAGAAGATCAAATCTTGTGAGTTCAATATCAAGATTCCTGTCCTTAGAAACAGGAATGCTGAACGTAATATTATCCGTTCTGTTATTCAGAAGAGAAACAAGAGAAGCTCTGTTAACTTTAAGATTGACATATTTTCTGATGTCTCTCATTATATCGCTTTTTGAAAAAGGAACATTCTGATATTCAAAAACGCTGACGGCGTCGAACTTCTCATAAAGTTTCTTTGCGGCGATTACATCTTTCACTTTCTGTACAGCCGTGATTTTATCCACAGGCGCTTTTGTCTGTGTTACCGCGTCGTTATTCACAGGGCTCATAAAACTGTAAACAACTGCGAGCAGTAAAACAATGGCTGCCGGGATTGATATGCTTAATATGAATTTTTTCATTTTATTCTCCCTTCTCATTTAGAATACCTGTCATAGGTTAAAACACGCTCAATGCCGTCGGCTCTCATTATCATTTTTTCGATTCCGTTTGTGGATGCATACGAGACAAAGTAAGACATACCGGTCGAATAAGTCAGTTTATCATTTTCATAAGTGTAATTTCTTGTTATAGAGGCCTGTCCCGGACAGCGCAACGTAGCGATGCCGCCGTTGAACTCGACAGTTTCGCCAAGACATACATCCTGCAGGTTTCCTTCCATTTTCACGAGTTCCCAGGAACCTTCAACGGAATTTGTAAGGAGTTCCTCGCAGTCAGATGCTATGAATGAAAAACTCATTAATGTAAGGAACAGCAGGTATTTAAATGTTCTGTAAAATTGTTTAGTCATACCTTTATACTGATTTAATTTTAAAAAATTCATCGTATTTATAACAAATATACTTCCAAAATAATTAAATTAAAAACTAAAACTCCTGATTTGTTTACATGGAAATGATATTATTTGTTCCTTATTGTGTTATATCCAAAATGGAAATAAAGCCGGAAGACCTTAGTTTTATGCTTTTCTGTTTTCCGGAAGCATATTGTGAATTATAATCGCGGCGAAAATGATTGCTCCGCCGATTAGTGCGTTAATGCTCGGGATTTCCCCGACACCGAGAAAAACCCATATGGGATTAAAGATTGCTTCAAGAATCCCGATAATCATTGATTCCGTCGCAGATACATACTGAATTCCAATATTAAAGATAAAGTAACTTATACCTATCTGGATAACACCCATGTAAAGAAGGATGAAAAACTGTGTTGAAGTAAGCGACATGTCCGAATAAATAAGCGGAAAGCATATTACTGATACCAGCAGGTTACCCAGGGCTATTGTCATCAGAGTGTTTGAATGTCCGAGATTTCTCTTCCATTTCAGGAAAAGGGAAAAGAGAGCAAAGAAAATTCCTGAAAAAACAGCTATAATGTTGCCGTAAAAGCTTCCGATTTCAAGCTTCTCGAAGAAAAACAATGCCATGCCGGCAATACATGCAATAATCGTGATCAGATTGCGCATTCTGAACTTAGTCTTTAATAAAAGAGGTTCAAGAAATAACAGATACAGCGGGGCAGTGAACTGAAGGAATATTGCGTTTGCTGAGGTTGTTAACTTGTTGGAAACGACGAAAAATATAAGTATACCGCTAAAAGATACGGAAGCAAGCACAGAAAGAATATCGGGCTTAAAATCAAGTTTCCTTTCTTTGAAGTAAAGAATACACAGCAATGTTAATCCGGCAATTAGCGAACGGTAGAACAGAATATGGTATGCCGAAACAGAAAGTATTTTTATGAAAAGGCCGGACGAACTCCATAAAAAAGCCGTCAGGGAGATGTAGAACAGCCCTTTGCGGTGATGCGGTATTTTATTTAAGATTCGTCTCAAATCTTATAATTAAGAAAACAGAAAAACAGAGAAACAGAAAATATTTAGAGCTTAGAAAACAGAAAATAGGAAAACATAAAACAGTTAGAGCTTGGAAAACAGAAAACAGCCGAATAGAAAAAAGTTAAAAACTAAAACTAATATATTACTAAGCAAATCTATCATGTTTTCTAATTCTCGTTTTCTATTTCCCTGCTTTTTAATTTTCTGTTTTCTATTTTCTGATTTCTGTTTAACTATTTCCTGATTTTTTCCCGATTTCTTTCAGCATGACCTTTGTCATTTTCGGAAGGTCGTATTCAAACGAACAGCCCCAGTCTTTGCGTGCGACTGAATCATCAATGCTTGCAGGCCAGGATTCGGCGATTTTCTGCCTGAAGTCGGGTTTGTAAGTAATTTCGAATTCAGGTATGTGCTTTTTGATTTCGGCGGCGATTTCTTTCGGGTTGAAACTTATGCCGCCGAGATTGTAACTTGAACGGATCGTAAGTTTTGATGAATCTGCTTCCATAAGTTTTATCGTGGAATCGATTGCGTCAGGCATGAACATCATCGGCAGGCTTGCATCTTCCTTCAGGAAACATTCATATTTCTTTTCCTTTATAGCATCATAAAAGATTTCGACTGCGTAATCGGTAGTGCCGCCGCCTGCTTCTGTCTTGTAACTGATAAGTCCGGGGTAGCGGATGCTTCTGACGTCAAGACCGTACTTATT
>Ga0209450_10000915_pt1 | contig 14784 bp, 14 predicted proteins | sample FrelakmetLWP11LW_FD_187149 | JGI IMG/M metagenome (GOLD analysis project Ga0209450, IMG submission 187149) | Freshwater lake sediment microbial communities from the University of Notre Dame, USA, for methane emissions studies - LWP11 LW (SPAdes)... | ecosystem: Environmental > Aquatic >...
GATTCGAACTCACACAGCTTGCGCCGCCACCCCCTCAAGATGGTGTGTCTACCAATTCCACCACGTGGGCAAGAGCGATGCGATCTTACTTGAATCGACAGCGGCCCGGCGTCGCCGCGGGCCGCTCTTTTCCCTGTGCGCGACGCTGACTTGCCCTCCCGCGCCGCGCGCTACCTACTTCGGAATGTCGGCCGGCTTGCTGCCGCCTGCGTCCTTGGTCGGCTCGGTTGCCGGTGCCGGGATGTCAGTTGCCTTGGCGGGCCCCGGAACGTCGCCTGCCTTCGAGGCCGGTGCCGACGGCGCCGGCATCGTGCTCATCACGCCACCGCCCGCTGGCTTGCCTCCCACGCGGCCGGACAGCCCTGTGTAGGCCAGCCCGAGCGTGGCGATGAAGAACACCGTCGCCACGCCCGCCGTCGAGCGCGACAGGAAGTTTGCCGAGCCGGTGGCGCCGAACAGGCTGCCGGAGGCACCGCTGCCGAAGGCCGCGCCCATGTCGGCGCCTTTGCCGTGCTGGAGCAGCACCAGGATGACCAGTGTGATCGCGCACAGGACCTGCACAACGATCAGTAGAGTCGTCAGAAAACCCATCTTCTTCCCTCGCCAATCAGGCCGCCGCCGCGCAGATGGCCGCGAAGTCCGCCGCCACCAGCGATGCGCCGCCGATCAGTCCACCATCGATATCGGGCTGTGCGAAAAGCTCGCCCGCGTTGCCCGGCTTCACGCTGCCGCCGTAAAGAATCCGTGTGCGCTGCGCCGCTTGGGCGTCTGCGCCTGCCAGCTGGGCGCGGATCGCCGCGTGCACTTCCTGCGCCTGTGCCGGCGTGGCCGTGCGGCCGGTGCCGATCGCCCACACCGGTTCGTAAGCCAGTGCGCCGCCGGCAAGCTGTTCGACCGAGCACTGCGCCAGTACCGCGGCCAGCTGCGCCGCCACCACCTCAAGCGTGCGGCCGGCGTCGCGCTCAGCGAGCGTTTCGCCAATGCATACGATCGGCTTCAGATCCAGCGCAATCGCCCGCGCTGCCTTCTTCGCCACCAGTTCGTTCGTTTCGCCATACAGGGCACGGCGCTCCGAGTGGCCGACGATCACCCAGCGGCAACCGACATCGAGCAGCATCTCGCCGGCGACCTCGCCGGTGAACGCGCCGGGCGCCTGCTCGGAGAGGTTCTGCGCGCCAAGCTCAGCACCCGTGCCGGCGATCCCGGCGCCCACCTGCGGCAGGTACACGAACGGCGCGCACACCACCGCGTCGCACGGCGCCGAAACGCCGCGCCACGCCGCCACCCACTGCGCGTTGGCAGCGCTCGATCCGTTCATCTTCCAGTTGGCTGCGACAAGTTTGCGGCGCATGGCAAAGTCCGGTTCGGAAATGTTGGGAATCAGCTCGCGGCCACGGCTGCGCGGGCGGCGGGCGTCTCGCGCGCCCGCGCATCGACTTCGAGCACGATCTTGCCGACGTGCTGGCTCGATTCCATCAGCGCGTGAGCGGCGGCCGCCTCGGCCAGCGGATAGGTCTTGAACAGCACCGGCTTGATCCGCCCGGCCTCGATCAGCGGCCACACCACCGACCGCAGTCGGCGCGCAACCGCCCCCTTGAACTCGACCGGGCGCGGCCGCAGCGTCGAGCCGGTGATCACCAGCCGTCGCCGCAGCACCGCGTTGAGATCGACGTTCGCCTTGGCGCCGCCGAGCAGCGCGATGATCACCAGGCGGCCGTCATCGGCCAGGCACTGCATCTCTCGCGGCACGTAGTCACCGGCCACCATGTCGAGGATCACGTCGACGCCGCCTCCGCCGGTGAATTCCTTCGCCACCGCGGCGAAGTCCTCGGTCCGGTAGTTGATCCCCCGCGCCGCGCCGAGTCGTTCGCAGGCGCGGCACTTCTCGTCCGATCCCGCCGTCGCCAGTACCTTGTTGCCCAGAGCATGCGCAAGCTGGATCGCCGTGACGCCGATGCCGCTCGATCCGCCCTGCACCAGCAGCACCTCGCCCGGCGCCAGATGCGCGCGGTCGTAGACGTTGCTCCACACGGTGAAGAAGGTCTCGGGCAGGCTCGCCGCCTCGCTGAAACTCAGGCCGGCCGGCACCGGCAGCAACTGCGGTGTCGGCACGACGCAGTGCTCGGCATAGCCGCCGCCCGCCACCAGCGCGCACACCGCGTCACCGACGTTGAAACCCGTGCCCTCGAGGTCGCCGCCTTCGATCACCCCGGCCACCTCGAGTCCTGGCAGATCGGAGGCTCCCGGCGGCGGCGCATAGGCGCCCTTGCGCTGAAGCACGTCGGGCCGGTTCACGCCCGCCGCGAGCACGCGCACCAGCGCTTCGCCCCGACCCGCGCGCGGCAGCGGCCTCGCCGCAAGTCGCAGCACCTCGGGCCCGCCGGGCTGGGAGATCTCGATTGCCTGCATCGTTTGTCCGCGCGGGCCGCCACGGCCCGCACCCACCTGCGTGTTACTGCTGCGCGGCGCCGGCGTCGGCGGCGGCAGCCTTCATCGACAGACGCACGCGCCCCTTCTCGTCGGCCTCGATCACCTTGACCTTCACCGCCTGGCCTTCCTTCAGGTAGTCCGAAACCTGGTTGACGCGCTCGGCGGCGATCTGCGAGATGTGCAGCAGGCCGTCGCGGCCCGGCAGGATCTGCACGATCGCGCCGAAGTCGAGCAGGCGCAGCACCGTGCCGTCGTAGATCTTGCCGACTTCGACCTCTGCCGTCAGCTCGCGGATGCGGCGCTCGGCCTCGCGGCCCTTCTCCATGTCGACGCTGGCGATGATGATCGTGCCGTCGTCCTCGATGTCGATCTGCGTGCCAGTCTCCTCGGTGAGCGCGCGGATCACCGCGCCGCCCTTGCCGATCACGTCGCGGATCTTCTCGGGGTTGATCTTCATCTTGATCATGCGCGGCGCGAAGGCCGACAGCTCGCCGCGCGGCGCTTCCATCGCTTCCTGCATCTTCTGCAGGATGTGCATGCGGCCTTCCTTGGCCTGAGCGAGCGCCACCTGCATGATCTCCTTGGTAATGCCCTCGATCTTGATGTCCATCTGCAGCGCGGTCACGCCGGTGGCGGTGCCGGCCACCTTGAAGTCCATGTCGCCGAGGTGGTCCTCGTCGCCGAGGATGTCGGTCAGCACCGCGAACTTGTTGCCTTCCTTGATCAGGCCCATCGCCACGCCGGCCACGTGCGCCTTGACCGGCGCGCCGGCGTCCATCATCGCCAGGCAGCCGCCGCAGACCGAGGCCATCGAGGAGGAGCCGTTGCTCTCGGTGATCTCCGAGACCAGGCGGATCGAGTACTGGAACTCGTCGACACTCGGCAGCACGGCCACCAGTGCGCGCTTGGCCAGGCGGCCGTGGCCGACTTCGCGCCGCTTCGGCGTGCCCATGCGGCCCGTCTCGCCGGTGGCAAACGGCGGCATGTTGTAGTGCATCATGAAGCGCTCGCGGTACTCGCCCATCAGCGCGTCGATGATCTGCTCGTCCTGCTTGGTGCCGAGCGTGGCGGTAACCAGCGCCTGCGTCTCGCCGCGCGTGAACAGCGCCGAGCCGTGCGTGCGCGGCAGCACGCCGAGCCGGATCGAGATCGGCCGCACGGTGCGCGTGTCGCGCCCGTCGATACGCGGCTCGCCCTCGAGGATCTGGCTGCGCACGATCTTCGACTCGAGTTCGAACAGGATGTCGCCGATCTCGTTGCGGTCGGGCGGCGTCGTGCCGGCCGCCGCGGCGTCATCGGCCAGCCGCCCGAGCACCAGTGCGTGCACGTCGCGCAGCTTCTGCGTGCGCGCCTGCTTGCTGCGGATCTCGTACGCCGTGCGCAGCTCGGCGCCGGCGATGTGGATCACCTTGGCGATCAGCGCCTCGTTCTTGGCCGGCGCCTGCCATTCCCGCACCGGCTTGCCGGCGTCGCGCACGAGTTCGTGGATCGCGTTGATCGCCGCCTGCATCTGCTCGTGGCCGTAGACCACCGAGCCCAGCATCACGTCCTCGGGCAGCTGGTCGGCCTCGGACTCGACCATCAGCACGGCACGCTCGGTGCCGGCCACGATCAGGTTCAGCTTCGAGTCCTTCAGCTGGCTCGCGGTCGGGTTCAGCACGTACTGGCCGTCGAGGTAGCCGACGCGCGCGGCGCCGATCGGCCCTTTGAACGGGATGCCGGAAATCGACAAGGCGGCGGACGCGCCGATCATCGCCGGGATGTCGGGGTCGATCTCGGGATTGACCGACAGCACGTGGATCACCACGTGCACCTCGTTGAAGAAGCCGTCGGGGAACAGCGGCCGGATCGGCCGGTCGATCAGCCGGCTGGTCAATGTCTCCTTCTCCGACGGCCGCCCCTCGCGCTTGAAGAAGCCGCCCGGGATGCGCCCGGCGGCGTAGGTCTTCTCGATGTAGTCGACGGTCAGCGGGAAGAAATCCTGTCCCGGCTTGGCCTCGGTGCGGCCGACCACGGTGGCCAGCACCACGGTGTCATCCATCGACACCAGCACGGCACCGTTGGCCTGGCGGGCGATCTCGCCTGTTTCGAGGGTGACGGTATGCGCCCCGTACTGGAACGACTTGGTTACTTTTTCGAACACGATGGTCTTCCTTTCAGGAGGGAACGCGGCCGCCGACGGTCAGCGCGAGCGCCGACGCCGGTATTCGCCTGTGGCAGGGGCCCCGCAAGCGGGGCTGCCCGCGGCCGGTCGAGCGTGCAGCACGGCCCTGCGGGGCCAGCCCCAAGGCCGTGGTGCAGCGGAGGAAACACGTTTACTTGCGCAGGCCGAGGCTCTCGATCAGCCCCTTGTACGACTCGGGGCTCTTGCCCTTGAGGTAATCGAGAAGCTTGCGGCGGCGGCTGACCATCTTCAGCAGACCACGACGGGAATGATGATCCTTGACGTGCGTCTTGAAGTGCTCGGTCAGGTCGTTGATGCGGGCGGTAAGCAGCGCGACCTGGACTTCCGGCGAGCCGGTATCACCCTTGGCGCGTTGATACTTGGCGACGATGTCGCCCTTGTTGATGCTGGCAACAGGCATGATTTTCCCTTTCGGATCAGACACGCGGACGCGGAAGGAAGGCCGCGCCGTGAAAGTGGGGGAGTATAGCCGAACCGCCCTGCCCGGCCGGGGATCGGCGCCCCGCTCCGGGCTCGTCGGCCCGGCGAAGGCCGAGGCCCAATCTGGCGCCGTCAAACTTGGGCCCCGGCCTTCGCCGGGGCGACCTCGTTCCGTCTCAGGGCGTCATCGACGTCTGCGGGTTCAGGCGCTCGGTGGTCGTGTACAGCTTGTTGAGCGCGTTCAGGTAGGCCTTGGCCGAGGCGGCGACGATATCGGGGTCGGCGCCGACGCCGTTGACGATCCGGCCGGCACGGCCCAGCCGAACGGTGACCTCGCCCTGCGACTCGGTGCCGGTCGTGATCGCGTTGACCGAATACAGCAGCAGTTCCGATCCGCTCTTGACCTGGGCCTCGATCGCCTTGAACGATGCGTCCACCGGCCCGTTGCCCTCGGCCTCGGCCGCCACCTCCTGCTCGCCGATCGAGAACACGATGCGCGCGTGCGGCCGCTCGCCCGTTTCCGACTGCTGCGCCAGCGACACCAGCTTGAAGTACTCGTGGTGCAGGGTGACCGCCTCGTCGGAGAACAGCGACTGGATGTCCTCGTCGAAGATCTCGGCCTTGCGGTCGGCGAGTTCCTTGAACTTGGCGAATGCCGCGTTCATCTCGCCTTCGCTGTCCACCGGGATGCCGAGTTCCTGCACCCGCTGCTTGAACGCGTTGCGGCCCGAGAGCTTGCCGAGCACGATCTTGTTCGCGCCCCAGCCCACGTCCTCGGCACGCATGATCTCGTAGGTGTCGCGCGCCTTCAGCACGCCGTCCTGGTGGATGCCCGAGGCGTGCGCGAAGGCGTTGGCGCCGACCACCGCCTTGTTCGGCTGCACGACGAAGCCGGTGATGCCGGAGACCAGCTTCGAGGCCGGTACCAGGTGCCCGGTATCCACGCCGACCTCTAGCCCGAAGTAGTCGCGACGCGTCTTCACCGCCATCACCACTTCCTCGAGCGAGCAGTTGCCGGCACGCTCGCCCAGCCCGTTGATCGTGCACTCGACCTGGCGCGCGCCACCGATCTTCACGCCAGCCAGCGAGTTGGCCACTGCCATGCCGAGGTCGTTGTGGCAGTGCACCGACCAGATCGCCTTGTCGGAATTGGGAATGCGCCGGCGCAGATTGGCGATGAACTCGCCGTAGAGCTCCGGCACCGCGTAGCCGACCGTGTCGGGAATGTTGATCGTCGTTGCGCCCTCGGCAATCACCGTTTCCAGCACGCGGCAGAGGAAATCCGGCTCGGAGCGGTAGCCGTCCTCGGGCGAGAACTCGATGTTGTCGGCGAACTGGCGCGCGAAGCGCACCGCCAGTTTCGCCTGCTCATACACCTGCTCCGGGCTCATGCGCAGCTTCTTCTCCATGTGCAGCGGCGAGGTGGCGATGAACGTGTGGATGCGCCGGTTCTCGCAGCCGGCCAGCGCCTCGGCGGCGCGGCCGATGTCCTTGTCGTTGGCGCGCGCCAGCGAGCACACAGTCGAGTCCTTGACCGCATTGGCGATTGCCCGCACTGCCTCGAAGTCGCCGTTGCTGGAGGCGGCGAAGCCCGCCTCGATCACGTCCACGCGCAGCCGCTCGAGCTGCTTGGCGATGCGCAGCTTTTCCTCGCGCGTCATCGATGCGCCGGGGCTCTGCTCGCCGTCGCGCAGGGTGGTGTCGAAAATGATCAGGCGGTCCATGGTTGATCTCCAAACGGGATTCGCGCCACCGGCATTTAGCGGGCGGCCAGCAGAACTCGAATTGTGGGGAGGGGGTTATCTGCGCGCGGGGCGCAGCAGCAGGCACAGCAGGCCGAGGCCGGCTGCAGAAAGGCGGGGATTGATTGCCTGCGAAAGCATGACTGGGACTATAGGGGCAAACGTTGTCATGCACAACCGAGCGGCAATCGCGCCTCGCCGCATCTCTAGCGCCCGCCGGGCTCCGGCGGCACCGGCCGCGCCGGGTTCGACTCGCCGCGGAACCAGCGCCACGCCCAATAGACGTAGCCCGAAACGGCGTAGCAGCAGAACAGCGTGAACAGGGCGATCGGCGGATCCGACGAGATGACGAAGATCAGCACGATGATGGCCACCATCACCCAGAACGGCACGCTGCGCGCCACCTGGAAGCTCTTGCCGCTGTAGAACGGTGCGCTGGAGACCATCGTCAGCCCGGCGTAGACGGTGAAGCCGAAGGCGACCCACGGCATCGCCGCGTCCTTGATGTGGAACTTGTTGTCGATCGCCAGCCAGACGAAGCCGGCCACCAGCGCCGCCGCCGCCGGGCTGGGCAGTCCCTGGAAGAAGCGCTTGTCGATCACGCCGAGGTTGGCGTTGAAGCGCGCCAGCCGTGCCGCCGCGCAGGCGCAGTAGACGAAGGCGCCGGCCCAGCCCCAGCGACCCAGCCCGCTGAGAATCCACTCGTACATCACCAATGCAGGTGCGACGCCGAACGAAGTCATGTCGGAGAGCGAATCGAGTTGCTCGCCGAAGGCGCTCTGCGTGTTCGTCAGTCGCGCGACACGGCCGTCCATGCCGTCGAGCACCATGGCGACGAAGATCGCGATCGCGGCCGCCTCGAAGCGCTGGTTCATCGCCTGCACGATGGCGAAGAAGCCGGCGAACAGCGCCGCCATCGTGAACAGGTTCGGCAGCAGGTAGATGCCCCGGCGGCGCGCCGTCGGCCGCACCACGATCTCGTCGGCCACCGGCAAGGCGGGCCGATGAAACGGGCGCGTTTTGCGGCGACGGAAGCGCATCTGTCAGAGCTCCGCCAGGATCGTGCTCGTCGCCGCCACGCGGTCGCCGACCGCAACGCGCGGCCGCGCTGTCAGCGGCAGGTAGACGTCGACCCGCGAGCCGAAGCGGATGAAGCCGTAGCGCTGCCCGCGCGCCAGCCGATCGCCGGCCTTGACGTAACAGAGGATGCGGCGCGCGATCAGTCCCGCCACCTGGACCACGGTGATGCGCTCGCCGTCGAGCTTCAGCACCATCGCGTTGCGCTCGTTCTCGGTCGAGGCCTTGTCCAGGTCGGCGTTGAGGAACTTGCCGCGCGAGTACTCGACCCGCTCCACGGTGCCGTCAACGGGCGAGCGGTTCGAATGCACGTTGAACACGTTCATGAACACGCTGATCAGCAGCGTGTCGCGCTCGGTGTACGGGTCGCGCGCCTTCTCCACCTTGACGATGCGGCCGTCGGCCGGCGCCAGCACCGCGCTGGGTTGCTGCGGCACCTCGCGCGGCGGGTCGCGGAAGAACTGGATGACGAAGATTGCCACCACCCACAGTGGCGCCGACCAGCCGAACCCGGCGACCGCCCACACGACAACGGCCGCCCCCACCGATGCGAAGACAAAAGGCCAGCCCTCGCGGGCGATGATCGGATGCGGATATGCGGACACTGCGGCTGCCTTCAGTGGGTCAGCCCCTATGGTATCCGCAACCTGCACACGCGGTTACGGCGGCAGCAGGCGCGCCTTGCCGTTGACGGTCAACTGTTGCAGCGAACGGCCTGCATCGAACTGCGGTTCTTCCACCGGCGGCGCGGCGCTGCTCATCATCTCGGCGCGCATGCGCGGTACCGGCGGCGGGGCGACGCCGAAGTTCAGTTCCTCCAGCCGCACTCGCTCGGCCGGCACTTTCAGCGCTCGCGCGGCTGCAGCCACCTTGTCGTTCAGGTTGGCGATCGACTGTTCGATCAGCTCCGCCTCCAGCTTCGTGCGCGCCGCGCGCGAGAGGCGGAAGTCGATGCCGGCCAGCGCCAGGTGCTGCTGCGCGGCGGCGACCGCTCGCGGCAGCGCGGCGAGGTCGCTCGTGCGCAGCGACACGCCTTGCCGCACCCGCCAGCCGACCAGCTTGCGCTGCGTGCCCGGCTGGTAGACGGGGTAGCTGGTGTAGCCGGTGGTCTCCACCAGCGCCTTCGGGTCGGCCCGCTTCAGCTGCGCCACACCATCCGCCACGCGCTGGTTGACCAGCGACTGGGCGCGCGGCAGGTCCGCTTCCTGGGTTTCGAAGAAGAACTGCGCCAGCGCCTCGTCGTTGTCGGCCTCGACGGCGGCGCTGCCGGTCATCAGCAGCAATGTGCCTTCGCCGCGAAGTGCCGGCGGCTGGGCACGGACCGCCGCCGAGACGAGCGCGGCCGCGAGTATGGTGGCGGCAGTGATGGCGGTCAGTGGCTGTGTACGCATGGGCAACCTCTGTTCGGCAATTTCCACCTGCAAGGGTAGTCGTTCGACGGAGACGGTCAAATGACCAGAGGCAATTTCTTGCACGGCGTGGCGGGGATGCGCTAAAAGATCGGCCGATCGCGGGTTCGGCCTCAGGCAGTTACAAACAAGGCGTTCCTGCTGCCGCTGCGGCAAGGGGGTCGCATCCCATGCGACCGCGCCGCCGTTTCCGTGCAGCAGGTTGCCCCGCCGATCGTTGCAGGGGAAACTGAAGTGGCTATCTCGCTGGTGCTGGCTGACGACCACCCGCTCGTGCTCGGCGGGCTGCAGTCGTTGCTGGCCCGCGAACGCGACATCGAGGTGCTTGCCTGCTGCGCGGATGGACTGTCGACGCTGCAGGCCGTCGAGAAGCATCGCCCCGACATCCTGGTGCTTGACGTGAGAATGCCGCGGATGGACGGGCTGGCGGTGCTGCAAACGCTCAAGAGCCGCGGCCTCCGGACTCGGGTGATCCTGCTCGCCGCCGAGCTGCGCGCGGTGCAGATCGCCGAAGCCACGCGGCTGGGCGTGCGTGGCGTGTTGCTCAAGGACATGGCACTAGGTACGCTGGTTCAGTGCATCCGCGCGGTGCACGAAGGCCGCCAGTGGCCGGAGCACGGATCGATGGCCGGCGCCATGGAACAGCTGCTGAAGCGCCGGCAGGGCGAGCACGATCTCGCCAGATTGCTCACCGCACGAGAGCTGGATGTGGTGCGCGGCGTGGCGCGCGGCTTGCGCAACAGGGAGATCGCCAGTGAGCTCGCGATCAACGAGGGCACGGTGAAGATTCACCTGCACAACGCCTACCGGAAGCTCAACGTCGAGGGACGCCTGGCGCTCAGCGTCTACGTACGCGACAAAGGTATCGACTGACGGGCAGCGCTGTCCGTGCCTCAAGACGGCCGTCTGCGCTGGCGCGGAGCGCCCAGCGCGGATTATCGCTGCTGCAGAGAGCCGGAACCTGCCCCGACAAGGCGGCAGGCTCCAGGCCCAACGGGCGAACGTCAGTTGCGCGACCGATCGACCAGGCGGTTTGCCTTGATCCACGGCATCATGGCTCTGAGCTTCTCGCCCACCTTCTCGATCTCATGCTCGCCCATCAGGCGGCGGCGCGCCAGCAGCGTCGGCGCGCCGGCGCGGTTCTCGAGGATGAAGCTCTTGGCGTACTCGCCGGTCTGGATGCGCTCGAGCGCCTTCTTCATCGCCGCTCTGCTCGACTCGTTGATCACCTCGGGGCCGGTCACGTACTCGCCGTACTCGGCGTTGTTCGAGATCGAGTAGTTCATGTTGGCGATGCCGCCCTCGTACATCAGGTCGACGATCAGCTTCAGTTCGTGCAGGCACTCGAAGTAGGCCATTTCGGGCGCATAGCCCGCGTCGACCAGCGTCTCGAAGCCGGCCTTGACCAGCTCGACGCAGCCGCCGCACAGCACCGCCTGCTCGCCGAAGAGGTCGGTCTCGGTCTCCTCGCGGAAGTTGGTCTCGATGATGCCGGCCTTGCCGCCGCCGATCGCCGCCGCGTACGACAGCGCCACGTCACGCGCGCGCCCCGAGGCGTCGCGGTGCACGGCGATCAGCATCGGCACGCCGCCGCCGCCGGCGTATGTCGAGCGCACCGTGTGGCCCGGCGCCTTCGGCGCCACCATAATCACGTCCAGATCGGCGCGCGGCTGCACCTGGCCGTAGTGGATGTTGAAGCCGTGCGCGAACGCCAGCGCCGCGCCCTTCTTGATGTTGGCGTGGATCGACTGGTTGTAGACCTCGGCGTGGTTCTCGTCGGGCAGCAGGATCATCACGATGTCGGCGTCCTTGACCGCATCGGCGACCTCCTTGACCGTGAAGCCGGCGTTCTCGGCCTTCTTCCACGAGGCACCGCTCTGCCGCAGCGCCACCGTCACCTTGACGCCCGAGTCCTTGAGGTTCATCGCGTGCGCGTGGCCCTGCGAGCCGTAGCCGACGATGGCCACGTGCTTGCCCTTGACCAGCGACAGATCGGCGTCCTTGTCGTAATAGACCTTCATCTGTGTCCCCGTGTAATCAGTGGAAAGTGAAAACGTGAAGTCAAACCCTGAGAATCCGCTCGCCGCGGCCGATGCCCGAGCTTCCCGTGCGCACGGTCTCGAGGATGGCGGTGCGGTCGACGGCCCGGATGAACGCGTCTAGCTTGCTGGTGTTGCCGGTCAGCTCGATCGTGTAGGTGCGCTCGGTGACGTCGATGATGCGGCCGCGGAAGATGTCGGCCATCCGCTTCATCTCCTCGCGCTCCTTGCCGACCGCGCGCAGCTTGATGAGCATCAACTCGCGCTCGGTGTAGTCGGCCTCGGACAGGTCGACCACCTTGACCACCTCGATCAGCCGGTTCAGGTGCTTGGTGATCTGCTCGATGATGTCGTCCGAGCCGGTGGTGACGATCGTCATCCGCGACAGCGACGGATCCTCGGTCGGCGCCACGGTCAGCGTCTCGATGTTGTAGCCGCGCGCGGAAAAGAGCCCGACGACACGCGACAGCGCGCCGGGTTCGTTTTCCAGCAGGACCGCAATGATGTGGCGCATCACAGGTCCTCCGAGCCGAGCAGCATCTCGGTCAGGCCCTTGCCCGCCCTGACCATCGGCCAGACGTTCTCGGCCTGGTCGGTGATGAAGTCGAGGAACACCAGCCGGTCCTTCTGCGTGGTGAACGCTTCGCGCAGCGCCGGCTCGACGTCGGCCGGCTTCTCGATCCGCATGCCGACGTGGCCGTAGCTCTCGGCCAGCTTGACGAAGTCCGGCAGCGCGTCCATGTACGAGCTCGAATAGCGGCTGCCGTAGTCGATCTGCTGCCACTGCCGGACCATGCCGAGGTAGCGGTTGTTCAGATTGACGATCTTCGGCGTCAGGCCGTACTGCTTGCAGGTCGACAGCTCCTGGATGCACATCTGGATCGACGCCTCGCCGGTGATGACCGCCACCTGCGCGCCCGGGTTGGCCATCTGCACGCCCATCGCATAGGGCAGACCGACGCCCATCGTGCCCAGCCCGCCGGAGTTGATCCAGCGGCGCGGCTTGTCGAAGCGGTAGTACTGCGCCGCCCACATCTGGTGCTGGCCGACGTCGGAGGTGATGAAGGCGTCGCCGCCGGTGACCTTCCACAGCGTCTCGACGACGTACTGCGGCTTGATGAGGGGGCTTGCCCGGTCGTACTTCAGGCAGTCGCGCTTGCGCCACTCGTTGATGCGCTCCCACCAGGTCGTCAGGGCCGCGCTGTTGGTGCGCGGCGGCGCCGCCTCGAGCTGCGCCAGCAGCTCCGTCAGCACCTCCTTGACGTCGCCGACGATGGGCACGTCCACCTTGACCCGCTTGGAGATCGACGACGGGTCAACGTCGATGTGGATGATCTTGCGCTGGTTCTGCGCGAAGTGCTTCGGGTTGCCGATCACACGGTCGTCGAAGCGTGCGCCGATGGCCAGCAGGACGTCGCAGTCCTGCATCGCCATGTTGGCCTCGTAAGTGCCGTGCATGCCCAGCATGCCGAGGAACTTCGGGTCCGAGGCCTTCACGCCGCCCAACCCCATCAGCGTGTTGGTGCAAGGGTAGCCGAGCAGGTTCACCAAGCGGTTGAGCAGATCGTCGGAGTCGGACAGGATCACCCCGCCGCCCGTGTAGATCATCGGCCGCTCGGCCGCGGCGAGCAGTTGCACCGCCTTCTTGATCTGCCCCTGGTGCCCCTTGAGCACCGGGTTGTACGAGCGCATCGACAGCTGCCGCGGATACTCGAACCTGCAGCGGGCAATGGTGACGTCCTTGGGGATGTCGACCAGCACCGGGCCGGGCCGGCCGCTGCGGGCGATGAAGAAGGCCTTGGCGATGGTCGAAGCGAGATCGCGCACGTCCTTGACCAGGAAGTTGTGCTTGACGCAGGGCCGCGTGATGCCGACCGTGTCGCACTCCTGGAAGGCGTCCTGGCCGATCGCGTGCGTGGGCACCTGGCCGGTGATGATCACCAGCGGGATCGAGTCCATGTAGGCGGTGGCGATGCCGGTGACCGCGTTGGTCACGCCCGGCCCGCTGGTCACCAGCGCGACGCCGGTCTTGTGGCTCGAGCGCGAATAGGCATCCGCCGCGTGCACGGCTGCCTGCTCGTGCCGCACCAGGATGTGCTGGAACTTGTCCTGCTTGAAGATCGCGTCGTAGATGTAGAGGACCGCGCCGCCGGGATACCCGAAGACGTGTTCGACCCCCTCTTCTTCCAGGCACCGCACGACGATCTCGGCGCCCGTAATCTGTTCAGTTTGCGTTTCCGGCCGGCTGGCGGCGACGGTTTCCGCGCTGACGGACTGCATGCTGCGACTCCTCTCAAGATCCACGGGAGATTGATTGGATGCCGTTCCGGAACCGGCTTGTGGCCGGTGGTGCGGCGAGCGCGTTTAGCGTGTTCGATGCAACGTGGTGGGCTGCTCCGGGCTAAGGGCTTCTTGTGGTGCAAGACCGCGGACGATACTGCAGCGCATCAGAATGGGCAAACGCCACTGAGCGGAGCAGACCCATTCGGCCCCTCTGCTAGCATCGAGCGCACCCCCCAACTGACGGCAGGCTACCCGGCACCGAAACGCTGGCGGTCGCGGTCGATGGCCACCCGAGAAGAACTGTCAGAGTTTCTGGCCGGCGTCGAGCGGCGCGCGTTCAAGCAGGCGGTTTTCGCAGTGCGGGACGAATCGCACGCGCTCGACATCGTCCAGGACGCGATGATGAAGATCGCCGAGCACTACGGCGATCGGCCTGCGGCGGAACTGCCGCTGCTGTTCACCCGGATCCTGCAGAACGCGACCCACGACTTCTTCCGCCGCAGCAAGGTACGCTCGACCTGGGTGACGCTGTTCTCGGCGCTGAACCCGGACGCCGAACCCGACGCCGACCCCCTCGAAACCCTGGAGGCGAGCGGCGATACCCGTACCGAAAGCACCGAAACCAGCTACGAGCGGGAGCAGATCGTGGCGATCATCGAGGAAGAGGTGGCCAAGCTTCCGGCCCGTCAACGAGAGGCCTTCCTGCTTCGTTACTGGGAAGACTTCGACACGGCCGAGGCGGCCGCGGCGATGGGCTGCTCCGAGGGAAGCGTCAAGACTCACTGCTCGCGCGCGACGCACGCGCTGGCGAAAGCCCTCCGGGAGCGCGGCATAACGCTATGAACCAGGACGAATTCGGATTTCGGGTCCGCCAGGCCCTCAACGACGGGGCCGAGCGGCTCGACTACCGGACCGTGCTCCGCCTGGAGCAGGCCCGCAGGCAAGCACTTGGCCGGCAACGCCGGGCCGGTCCGGCCACCGTGCGCCTGCCGGCGCTGCAACTGGCCACGGCCGGTGCGCCGCCCATCGACAGCGGCGGCGGCGCCTGGGGCTGGCTGCGCGGCGCCGGACTCGTCGCGCCGCTGCTTGCGCTGGCGGTCGGCTTCGTGGCCATCAGCCACTGGCAGGAGGAACTCGAGATCCAGCGCCTGGCGGCGCTCGATTTCGCGGTGCTGCTCGACGAAGGGCCGCTGGAGGCC
>Ga0209450_10000916_pt1 | contig 14778 bp, 9 predicted proteins | sample FrelakmetLWP11LW_FD_187149 | JGI IMG/M metagenome (GOLD analysis project Ga0209450, IMG submission 187149) | Freshwater lake sediment microbial communities from the University of Notre Dame, USA, for methane emissions studies - LWP11 LW (SPAdes)... | ecosystem: Environmental > Aquatic >...
GCCTGTCCAACAACTTTCTCCTCAAGCTGAATCTGAACCCCAATTTGATTCAGCTGGTTCAAGAAAAGTAACTGCAAGAAACGAAGAATCTGAATCTGAATCTGAACAAATGGTCACACCCAAGAAACAACCTACCAAAAAGGATGTTCCAAACGCTCCCAAGAAAAAACCTGCTCCTAAAAAGGTTAAAGAAGAAGAATCTGGTTCACCTTACTCTAAAATGAGTGTAGCTGAATTGAAAAAGCTTTTGGAAGAAAGAAAAATTGATGGTCGTTCCAAGTTAACCAAGAAAGATACCATCATTCAGGTGTTGGAACTTTTTGACCAAGACCCAGAGGATAAGGATGCTATTAAACAACTTGTTACTGAAATCGGCACTCCTAAGAAAGTTGCATCTTCCAAGAAAGAAGAGGCTGACAAGAAAGAAGAAGACGCCCCTAAGAAAGAAACTGCTAAGAAAGCTTCCAAGAAAAAAGAGACTTCTGATGATGCACATGAAGAAGTTGTCTTGAAGAAAAAAGTTCCCAAAAAAGAGGTAACCAAAGAAGAAGTTAAGCCTAAATCAAAGGCGATTGTTTCAACCTCGGATGATGAAAGCAATCCTGAGGATTTTGTATTAACTAAAAAGGTGAATAAGGTTATTGACCTAAACAAAACTCAAGAAATACCACGAGAAGAGATTGAAGAAAAGGTCAAGCAATTGAAGAAGACCCAAGCAGAAAAGAAAAAGCCAAAAGAGGAGAAAGAGTCTACCGATGAAGAAAAAAAGAGTGCTAAGCCTAAGCTGAATAAGAAATCCAAAGAACTCAAGAAAATAACCAAGGAAATGATTAAACAGCTCAAGAGTATGACTGATAACGCATTAAATCGTGAAGACGAAGATGATGAGTTTAAGTCTGCACTTATGGTAGAACTTAGAAGAATGAAAGAAGAATTGGAAGAATTTCCTATGTAAAATTGTTGAAATAAATAAATAATAAACTATCTTTTTTAAATTAAGAAAGATGGAAAACATGATTAAAGTTGCAAATTATGAAGATTTTATTCCCGAAGATAAAGTATATCAATTTGAATGTGATATGGAAGATGGTAAGTATGAAGAATGGATTGATGAGTATCCTGAGCATATTTTGAGTATTTTTGGTTCATTTTTGACCTTTGGTGGGACCTCAGTTACAGAGGCTGACATTGTTTACTTCCTGAATGAAGGTATAGACATCAATGTGATTTCTGATGCATATCCATGTGAAGAAGAATTTACTACAGCCTTAAATTTTGCATGTGAACATAGAAATATGCACCTTATCTATTATCTGATTCAACACGGAGCAGATGTAAATAAAATGAATACCTCAAAAATTACTCCGCTTGAAGCAGCTCTTATGGGTCATGGTATGTTAGATTTAGAAAAGTTTGATGAAGCTGAAAAATGTGTTAAAATGCTATTGGATGCAGGGGCAACAAACCAACTTAGAAAATTTATTTTAGAAGATTTTTGTGAAGACTATATGAAAAACTCTCTGTATCTGAAAGATGTTCTTACCAATTCTAAACTTTTGTAAATTGATAACTTTTCAATAAATTTGTAATTCACCAACTACAAATTTACATTTAAAATTTACAAAAAAATAACTGTGTATCTACAGTTTTTAAATTGTTGAATATGGAAACAAATTTTAATCTTGCCGAACCTGTGTTTAATGGTATGAGAGGACCCTCTAAAATCCGAGGAGATATAGATGTAGATGTAGCTAAATCTGCTCTTCAGAAAGCTGTAAGAAGAGGAGACTTTATGCTGGCTTGGATTATGGGACTTCGATTGAATGAATTTTTTGAAGTGCCTAATGGTAAACCTATTCGTAGTAACCTTTTGAATCGTTTACCTTTAATTACTGGAGAGGACATTGGGATGTCGAATCTAAATGTGGTAAGTAAAGTGGATGAAGAAGTAAATCTTATCCGGGCTAACTCTGACACTTGTTCTGATGAGAAGATTATAGATGTGATTACTTTAATGACTGCATCGAAGAAAAGCCGTCTTGGAAGTCATGTAAATGCAGTTTTTTTCCAGGCTGCAAGCACTCCAGCTTATTTTAATCGATTGAATGAGCTTCGACCATCTGTCCTCGAGACTTTTAAGAAAATTGAAACACAGCCAGACATTCTTGAATCTACTGTTGAAGGATTTGGAGACGAAGATGCTTTGCTTATGACCCGAATTGTTTGGTTACTAAAAAATGCTGAAAGTGATGATGAGAAAATGGCCACCTTTTTCTATATGCGCCACCTTCTTAATTCGGAAAATAAGTATAAGATGCTCAAAGGTTACCCTAAAAAGAGAAATATTGCATCTGAACCTATTTTTGCTGTCTGGAATGAAATGATGAGGTCTACTCCTTCCGATAGAAAAGAAATGATTACCTTGTTGTATAAACAGTTCTTGGATGAAAATGAAAGAAATATCTATCTTGTTTTGGCTTTATTTGTTTACTTTTTCTTTGCTGATGTATCCTCTGATGAAATTGATGTTAAAGAAATTATTGAGGCACATGGTGGATATGAAAAGATTAAGGAAAAAGCTAGAACAGAGAATATGGAGATACCCGAGTATTGTGTAGATAAGCATACGAAAAAAGGAAGAGGAAAAGGTAAGGATAGTGTTACTTTTGCAGTGGAGGGTGCTATGGTTGAAAATGAATCAGAGTGGATGGAGCAGTGGAAGGATTTGAATGAAATCTACATAGACTTTAAAAAGTTTATGCCTCGATTTACCTTGTCTCTTCGTCCTTCTGAGATTATAGATAGTTGGCTTGGAAAAAATACCAAAGAGGTCCAGGGTAAAGCCAAGGATAGTAAAGCTAAGGATAAAAAAGAGAAAAAGGTTAAATCTCCTAATCCATCTACTGACTCTTGGGAGTTTATTGTTACCGGATTGATTTCTAAAGATTTGAGAGAAAAAATAATGTCCGATGATACTCCTCGAGGTCAGATTCTTACTTCGAAATGGAAAAAGTATGTCTATATGCCTATGGATGAAAATTATGTATATAAAGGACCATGGAAAGTAGATAATTGCACAATAAAAGAAAAAGAAAAGCTTCGTAAATTAAAGTTTAGATTCGATGTTCTGAAACATCATAAGGCTAGGGTGCTAAAGGGTGATGTGTTGATGGATGACTTGGGATGTGTTTGGGTTAGATATCCTACTCTTGCTAATAGAGAACCTTCTGAATGGGTGTTGCACTCTGTTCAAGATAAAATTACAGATAAAGTCATAAAAGTTGTGGATAGAGCTACTCTGGGTATTTTACCTATGTCCTACTACTCTCATGAATCTGATAAAATTGAAAAATATCTTTTTGGGAAGTTGAACCTTTACTGTGACTTCCTGTTGCTCTATGTTCTTGGAGTTGGTGATACTGGACTTTATAATGTTATTATTGGAGAACTGGGACCCTTTATTATTGATATCGATGATGATACTACCAAGACTGAATTTACAGATAGTTGGAGTATTTTTGGAAGAAGACCTGTGGAGAGTGTGGTTAATGTATTAGAAAAGGGTGTGAAGAAATATCAGGAGAGGATTAAAAATTATATGGAAAGAGTTGAAGAATCTATTCCTACCCTGATTGAGATGGGAGAAAAGAATGGAATTAAAATTGATGTGGATGAGATTGGAAAAAGAATAGAAAATGTTAAATCTGTAGTATTGAAATAAAGTGTTTACATAGTGTGGATGTGTAGAGGCTGGTCAAAATGCACTGTTGATAAAAAATAAATTTGCACTGCTGTTAATAAATATTAATCGAAGGAATTAATATTTATAAAATTTAAAACAAAATTATTCAAAATTCTTATTTTTTAAAATCTTAAGTAAACTGAAACACCTAATGAATACAACAACCACCACAAGAAACTTTAACTTGGCCAAGGATAACGATTTTATGGAAATGGTATTGAAAAGTCCTGAACAACTCCCACCATTTGTGGATGATGCAACCAAAAACAACTGGAAAGATATATTGTATATGCTGGATGATAAAAACTTTCAAGCTCTTGCTGATACTATTACTGATGAGAATATTAAAAGTAAAATAGTGTTCTTTCGAGGATACTTTTTAAAGAACAAGGCAAATGAAATTGGATTGATGAAAAATACCTATAAGAGCTTATATTCAAAATATGTTAACCAGTTTTACAATGAAAGATTAGTTCCCTTACGTTATTTGGTTTATATAAATGATTTTGACTTTTATTTTAAAGAACTCTGTTATAAAACTGTTCATTTAGGTAAAGAAAAAACTCTTCCCTATCCTGATTCTGAGGTGATTATCTATCCTGGTAATCCATACTTGTATATCAAGAAAAGTGGAAGTGAAGAAGAAACTAACATTAGAATGATTCGAGACTATCCAGCAGGATGGTTTTTGAATGCAAAAGTAGACCTGAGTGTTTTCAAACATCCCTCTACTCGCATTAACAATCCTGCATTTGGAAAATTTCAACCCACAACATGGTTCAATGATGTTTATATTTTATATATCATTTGTAAAACCTATGGAATGAGTGAAATTTATGAAAAGTGCTATCCAGAAAAATCCAAAGAAGAAAAACAAGAAGAGGACGATGAAGAGGAAGAGGAAGATGATTCTGATGAAGAGGAAAATTAATGTATGATTTAATAAATAAATTTATTTGTAAAACTTGGTTTACAAATAATTGAAAACAAATAAATCATTTTAGCAATATTTCAAAAAGAATAAAAAGAATGAATAACCAAGAATACTTGATTCAAAACCAAGATGGAAACAGGATTATACAAGAAGTAAAAGAGCTTAGAAAAACAATACAAGAATTTCTATATCAATTTGATGTCTTGGCTGATAAATATGGGTTACATAAAACATACAAAGCTCTTAGGAAGCAATATGCAGAAATTATATCTTATGATGACTTTATCATTAACCTACTAATAGATGGATTAGCCTCTAGTGATAATCAATTCTATAACAACTTTTTAGAATCAAACAAGAAAAAAGCTGGAACAATAAAAAAAATTGTGGAAATTCTTTTAATAAAATTGGAAGAATTAGACAGAAATAAAATGGATTTTTAATTTTTTTGTAAAAGTGAATAAAAATATTTTTACAAATATCTAAATTTAAAATTAGAGATGTCTGAACAAATTGAAATCATTACCAATAAAATTTTACTTGCTTGTGAGGAAACTTGCAATGAATTAATGGAAGAATCAACTAGTGAAGAAAAAATTATGTGGTTGAGACATGTTTTGAGTTCAATTGAAACCACAAATGAACAAGCAGAAGATGATTCAGGATTCACTCCTATATATACTGGTCCATTTAAAATCAATACTCAGGAAGAAGATCTTAATTCACAGGTAAAACATTTAACTAACATTCTTGTTCAGACTGTCTTGGCTGCAAATAAATCTTACAAACAAAAGGAAGTGCAGATGGCAAATGAATTAATGAATAAGAATCTATATGAAATTTCCAAAGACCCTGTTTTCTGTAATTATAGTATAAAAGAATTATTTGAAATGACACCCAAAGAACTTTTGGAAAAACAAATGCAAACTAAAATAGAAAAACAAATTCAAACTAAAACTTTTAGATTAAGAAGAATGCACTGGGAAGGTCATCTTGAAGAGGTTTTACACATGTTGGAAACATTTGAGGAAAAAAGAGATTCTGATGTAGAGTCTTTTGATGATGAAGATATGTAATATGAAGTTAATAAAATTTTAATTGATTTGAATTAAAATTTAAATGAATTTACAATAAGTTTTATGTAAAATAAAGCGCTTAAATTTAGATTTTTCTATATAAAAATGGATTTGGTATTTGGAAGTTTAGAGATTCTAAAAAGTTTTTTTGAAAGTTTAATTTATTTAGATTTAAGTAGAACAGAGGCAAATCAATTAGAAATACTAAGCAATTTCTGTTATCATCTTTATAATGTACACAAGTCAAATAAATGTATCTTTGCTAATTTTCTTTTTCCTAATTCCAAAAAAATGTATGATGAATTATTACTTCAGTGTATGGAATGTGATGATGAAAAGATTGTTGATTTTGTAAGTAAGTTGTTACAAAAAATTGACAATGAACCCTATGATTCCAACTTAGATGCTACAGAAATTTCAAACAAATATTTTATTGAATTAAATAAGTATGCAACTATACAGCAACAAATAGAAGATTCAGAAAATAAATCGGAATATTTATCAACAGAAGATTTGCTAGCTTGTTCAAATATAGATAAACAATCTATTTTATATAAATGTATCAATAAAGAAGTTAGAAGAAAATATTTCAAAAAGAAAAAATTGCTTCCTCCGCACAAGTTGGATGAAATAATAAAAGAGCTAGATATAAAATGTTCAAAAGAAATATTTGAAAAGGTTACAAAAAAGAAAAAACATAAACCTTTAATTTATGCTTTATTGAGAAAAAATGGAGATACTATATTAAAAGCTTTTTCATTTCAAAAAGATAAAATGAATTTTTGCGTAATGTTTATCCAAAAATTATATTTATAGGTTAAACAGAAATATAAGTCAAAGTAACAGCATGATCCAATCTGATTCTTGAACCTGCTTCAAAGTTTCCATTAGTAATTAATCGATTTCCATCCACATAACAATGATAAAGATGAAGTGTTCCATCTGTAGAATTTATTTCTAATTTAAATTGAGTATGAAAAGTGTTATCATTAAAAATGTAAACTCCTTCTATAAATGATGATGATGTATGTAAAGGGATATAAGATGCTGGTAAGAATTCATAACTTAACAAAGACTCTGGAGCAGGAATAAAACTTTCACCGAATGGTAGAATCTGGATTATGACCTGTCGACCTACTTTATGATAATAAATGGTTGTATTGGTAATCGCTTCGAATCCGCATTCAAAACAAGTCCATCCTATATTATTAGCAATATGTAATCCATCTGTTGTAATTTCACCAGTGATTGTATTATAATTTAACACCTGAGTTGAAGTTTCATTTCTAATAGGTTTGATATATAGTGAATTAGGTTGACTCGTATTTAAATCTACTCCAGTTCCATTGATAACAATCGTATTTTCATGTTGTTGATTTGTCGCTGCATTCGCTCCAAGTGCGATGGATGAAGAACCTTGATTGGATGTTCCTGCGTAAGTGCCTATGGCGACTGCATTAGTTCCTTGATTAAATTTACCAGCATCACAACCGAAAGCTATGTTTTCATTTCCTAGTGTCCATGCCTGGCCATTCCAGTAAATATAATTTCCAAAAAATCTTCCGTTCATACCCATCACACCTGGACAACCAGTAGGTCCTTGCGGACCTTGAGGACCCACAACATTAATCTTTTTAATAACTACATTGTCCAGAACTGGTGGACAACAAGGAGCAATAGGACATGGATAATAACTCATTTTATGTTGATTATAAATATTTTTTATGAAGATATTTATAAGTTTAATATTTTGATAAAATGCAGGAAATTACTCTTAATAAAAATACCTATTTTTGTAATTTGAATGACTATGAAGAATATAAACATAAAGAATATAATAATCTAAAATTGTTTCCAATAGTTGGAAAATTGGAAAGATATATTGGTTTACTAAATGATTTATGTGAAATTTTAATTCAACCAACTTTAATGATATATGGTGCAAAATATAGTTCCTTTGTTGCAAATGAGGTCAAAAATTTTGATAAAGTTTACATTTTAAGACAAAATGGTTTCTCTACCCAAGATATAGAACATGTAGAAAAAAATATTGAAATTCAAAAAATTAAAGCTTTGTTGGTAGATAAGATAATATCTACTTCCGTATTGTTTATTCTAGAAAACAATCCTATAAATTTAAATAAATTGGAAGATTATCCTATTATTTTGTCTCCTACAACTATATTAAATATTGATTTGTTAAATTATAAAGTTTTTCTATTATCAAGTTCTCCTTATCAATTAATGGTTCATCATTCATTATTAGATAAATTTAATCAAGAATTTAAATATTATATTGATTCTAAGCACTTGAATCTATTAAATTATGATAATATGATAAATTTGTGTATAATGGTCAAGAACGGAGGAAAGGAATTTGAAAAAATGCTTGAAACTAACTTACCAATTATAGACAGATATACTATTTTAGATACAGGGAGCACAGATGGAACTGTTGAAAATGCAAAAAGAATACTTGCAAATAAAAAAGGAAAAATTTATGAAGAACCATTTATTAATTTTAGAGAAAGTAGAAACAGATGTCTAGATTTAGCTGGAACATTTTGCAAATATAATATAATGTTGGATGATACTTATTGTTTAGGTGGTAACTTGAGAGAATTTTTAGAAACCATTCGTTCCGACCAATTTGCAGATTCCTATAGTTTATTAATCAAAAGTGGTGATGTTGAATATTATTCGAATCGTATTACCAAAAGTAAGAATCATCTAAGATACATATTTATTCTTCATGAAGTTATTCAACAGAAAAATAATATAAATGTAGTCGTTCCCTCAAACGTCGCCTGGATTGATGATTTACGAAGCGAATCTATGGAAATTAGAACAAATTCTCGAAAAGAGTATGATTTAAAATGTTTGTTTCAAATGATTAAAGAAGATCCAGATGAACCCAGACATTACTATTATGTTGCCCAAACCTATAATTGCTTGGAGAATAGAGAGAAAGCAGCAGAATACTTCAGGAAACGTGCTTTTCATCCATGCAATGGTTTTGACCAGGAAAAAGTGGATGCACTATTTGAAATGACGCGACTTTACAATTTTCATTTAAATTATCCATGGGAGGAATGTAAAAAATATTACGAACTGTGTCATGAATGGGACTCAGAAAGACCAGATGCTTCATATTTTATTGGTATTCATTACTATCTAGAAAAGGATTATCAAAAAGCCTATTTTTATTTTAAAAGAGCTTTTGAGATTGGATTTCCTATCCATCGACAATATAGTTTGAAACCTACATTATCTTTTCATTTTTTACCAAAGTTTTTTACAGAAGTTTGCTACTATATGAATGATTTTGAAAATGGATTCAAAGCTTCTAAATTTTTCCTTGAACATAATAAACCTACAGATGATAGGTACCAAGAAATCAGGGATTGGTACAACATTTATCATTTATTGGTCAATATGAAAAAACCTGTTCCTGTTCCTGAAAAAATAGATAGAAAGATTTTGTGTTTTATTGCACCTGGTGGATACAAACCATGGAGAGGTAGTAGTATCATTGAAGAAGGTGTGGGTGGTTCCGAAACTTATATTATTGAAATGGCAAGATACATCAAAAAACATTCGAATTATGAAGTAATTGTATTTTGTAATTGTGATTCTGAGGAAATTTTTGAAGATGTAAAATATTTAAAATTGGAAAGAGTCTTGACAGAACTTTCATCCTATGAAATAGAACATTGTATCATTAGTAGATTCTCTGAGTATCTACCTCTTGCCATTCATTCCCATGTCAAAAATATTCATCTAGTTGTTCACGATTTATCTACAAGTGGTATTGTAATTCCAATGCATAAAAAGTTAAAAAACATTTTTTGTCTAACCAATTGGCATAAAAAGTATTTTAATCAAATCTTTCTAAACTTATCTCATGTGACAAAATCTTTCCATTATGGAATTGATTTTAAATCTTTTAGATTGGACAAAAACATTCCAAAAATTAAAAATTCATTTATTTATTCATCTTTTCCTAATCGTGGATTGCTTGTTCTATTACAGATGTGGCCAAGAATCAAATCAAGATATATCGATGCAACTTTGAATGTATTTTGTGACATGAATAATAAATGGGTTAATGATAATTATCCTGATGAAATAAAAGAAATTAACCGATTACTACAACTTTATAAAAATCAAGGAGTCGCCAATCATGGTTGGGTGCCTAAAAAACGTCTTGCGACAACTTGGCGAAAATCGGAAATATGGTTTTATCCTTGTAGATTCAAGGAAACTTTTTGTCTTACTGCACTGGAAGCCGCACTTTCCAAAACTTTTGTTATAACAAATCAATTGGCTGCTTTGGAGGATACTGTTAACGATAGGGGTGTTACTGTTGAAGGGACTGAACAAGATGTATTGACTCAAGCATGGCAGGATAAAGCATTTGGTGTTTTGGTAGATTACATGGACAATCCTGATAAGAGAAATACTTTTATTCAAGCAAATTTTGAATGGGCTACGAACCATTCTTGGGAACAAAGAGCAAAAAAGATGTTACAAATACTTGATATTCAATCAAAAGAAGAAGAAAATTTATTTATTCAATCCAAAAAAGAATTTATAATCAAAAATACAGGAAAATTTTACGGATTTGAGAATGATTTTATTACAAATTATATTGAAAAACACGGAGATTGGGAAGATCAACTGAATCCAATTTTCCAAAAATACATAGATAAAAACTCAGTAGTAGTTGATATTGGAGGATACATAGGAACAAATACCGTGAAGATGGGTAGATTAGCCAAAAAGGTTTATGTGTTTGAACCGGTCAAACCTATATTTGATTTATTGGTTCAGAATATTAAGTTAAATCACTTGGAAAATGTGGAATATTATAATTTAGGAATTGGTGATACTAATAAAAAAGTAAATGGATTTTGGTTTCCAACCAAACAATTTCAAGAAGGAGGTCAAAATAACTTTGGTGCAATGCGAATAGATAAATCTGAAAATTTAATCAATACCTTTTACCAACAGGAAACAGACATAAAAAGGTTAGATGATATTATCCAAGAAAAAATAGATTTTATCAAAATTGATGTAGAAGATTATGAAAATAATGTATTACAAGGATGTTTTAGTTTGATTCAAAAGTATAGACCAGTAATTGTAATTGAAAATCATAAACAAAAAGATTATCAAAACATTATAGATTTGGGATATGATAATTTTGAAATAATTTGTTGTGATAAAAATACAGTCTTTATACCTCGAAATATTTTAAATTATGCAAATATGTATAACTGGACCAATGATTTACCCAAGGGTTCCAAAGTTATTTTTGATAACATTTTAAATGAAATCAAAGATTCAACCTATAATGTTTTGGAAATCGGAACATTTGCTGGAACTTCGTTGATTGCGATTTTGAATGTTTTGAAGAAAGCAAACGGTATAGCTATTGATAGATGGGAAAATTATGAAGAAACATTTGAAGGAAAAAATATAGAGTCACTTATACAAATCAAAGAAAATCATGTTGAGCAAATTTTTGATGAAAATGTTGAAAAATCAAATATGAAAAATAGAATACAAAAGATTAAAGGAGATTCTGCGGAAGTTTTAGTTGAACTAATTAAAACCAATCAAAGATTTGATTTTATTTATATAGATGGTAGTCATGAATGTCCTGATGTTTTTTTAGATTGTGTTTTATCATGGAAATTATTAAATAAGAATGGAGTAATGGTAATGGATGATTACTTATACAAAAAGGACCAAAATGACTGGAATATTCCATATCATGGTATTAATCAGTTTATGAAAAAATACAAAGATAAATATGTAATTTTGAATCAAGGATATCGAGTTTTTTTAAAAAAAACTAAAGAATAAAAATTATTCATAAAATAAAATGTCCAATCCTCCCTACTTGCTTACTTTAAATAATCAAAATATTGATATAGTTAATCATTATATTGATGAAATATTATCAAGAATCTATACCCAATCTCCTGCTACAAAAACACTTTATTTAACTTTAGAAAACGGTGTTGAAAATATCAAAGGTGTAGTGGTGAAAGATGGAACCACCTATACAAAGCAGGATAATAGAAACTTTTCAAGTGCTATAGTAAGCGATGCTACCTTTATTTCAAACTCTATTTATTTTATCAATTTATATGCTGATACGATACAAGAAGAAATAAAGGTAATTTATAATTCAAATACCTATGTGATAAAGAAATCTATTGTGATTGGAAATAAACGATTTTATGTTTTAGAAAATTTGTAAAATTCTTATATTTGAGAGATTGTCTCTCAAATATTTGTATCTAAACTTAATTATATTTTTTCATAGTATAGGTAAGCACCCGAACCCTTTACTTGAATATCTTTTTTCAAGGCTTCAACCTCTACTTCATGTCTTTTACCGAAAACAACAAAATGAAATAACGTATCTTTTGGTATTCCTTTTGTTTTTCTTATTACTTTGAATGATAAATTCTTCACCAGAGTTGTAGATAACATAATAAAATCATTATTTTCCTCGTCATCTTCATTTTCAACTAGGGTAACATTTGTAGTATAGTCATAAAAGTTTTTACAATATTCTGGAAGATTTATATTTACAGATTTTTCTCCCGCCCTGATTATACCTTGACCTCTGTAGTAAACACCAGCTTCTGGACCTTCTAAACATCCGTGAATTAGATATTTTTCTTTGTCTAGAGGATGGTCGATGATAAATGTTTTGGTAAAGTCACTAAGGTTGGAAGATGCAAATACTTCTTTGGTTGTCGAATCCCACATTAAAATATTTCCACTTGTGTCTCCTGTGCGGATAGGAGAGACATAAGTCGCATTAGCTGTAGTGCCAGAAAGCGCAGTTCCAGAGGCATTTATTACAATAGAGTTTTCAGGTTGTGATGTTTGTCCTGATTGAAATCCTATAGCAATTGCATTCGTTCCTTGAGATATCTGACCTGCTTGCACACCTATAGCCACAGCGTTAGTTCCCTGTGTATTTAGACCTGCTTGAAATCCAAGTGAAATTGCACCCGAACTTTGGAAAAAACCACCTGCTTGAACTCCGATTCCTATACCTGCTTGTCCTTGATTGGTATGACCTGCTGAGACACCAATGGCAACAGCATTTTGTCCTTGCGTATCATTACCTGCACTATTACCAATAGCAATAGCAGAAGATACTTGAGCGTTTCTACCAGCATTTACACCAATAGCAACAGAACCTGATCCTTGTGTATTTAAACCAGCTTGAAATCCAATAGCTACGGCCTGAGCATTTTGTGAAACTTGTCCCGCTTGGATTCCAATAGCAATACCATTTATACCTTGTGTTCCTTGACCTGCTTGAAACCCAATTGAAATTGCACCGGAACCTTGTTGACTTAATGCAGCAGTATTTCCAATAGCAACAGAATTCTGTCCCTGTGAGTTACCACCAGCACTATTTCCAATAGCAACAGCATTTGTTCCTTGATTGCTTTGTCCAGCATTAGCACCGACGCTTGTCGCACCCGAACCTTGTCCGGAGAACCCCGAATTTACACCAATGGCAGTAGCGAAAGTTCCCTGATTACTACCTCCTGCAACCCAACCAATAGCAACCGCATAATCTCTTTGATTTAAACTAGCAGCACCTCTACCGATTGCTACACAACCAAATCCTTGTCCTAGCAAACCAGCAATATTACCTATGGCTATTGCTTCACCTCCTTGTGTATTCGCACCGGCACCATTACCAATAGCAACTGATAAACTACCTTGCGAAGTAGAACCAGCACCACTACCGATAGCAATAGCATTTGTACCTTGAGCAGTTTGTCCCGCTTGGATACCTATAGCAACTGCATTTGTTCCTTGTGTTCCTTGACCTGCTTGATAACCTATAGCAATAGCACCGGAAGCTTGTCTAGTTTGTCCTGCTTGAAGACCAATAGCTATAGCAAGCGTTCCTTGCACAGTTTGACCAGCTTGAAAACCAATTGCTACGGCCCCCGTTTGTTGTCCAGATTGTCCAGAAGATTGACCAATCGCTATACAATTTCCACCTTGACCTGTATTTGCTGATGCTGCCCCTATAGCAATTGAATTAGCACCTTGATTAAATGCACCTGCTGTATTACCAATAGCAATACCACTAAAAGCTTGATTAAGACCTCCTGATTGATTACCAATAGCAATTGATAATTGACCTTGGCTTGTTTGACCCGCAAATCTACCTATCGCAATACATCTATCCGCTTGACCAGCTTGTCCAGATTGGGTTCCTATGGCAATTGAATTTCCTTGTTGTGTTAATTGACCAGCATTTTCACCAATAGCAATTGCATTTGCGCCTTGAGTTGTATTTCCTGCTACATTCCCTATAGCAATAGCACTTTGTCCTTGAGTACTTCTACCAGCAGAGATTCCAATAGCAATAGCATTTGAACCTTGATTTGAACTACCACTAAAAAATCCTATAGCAATCGCTAATGAAGCTTGTAGGGTAGTACCAGCATTTACACCAATTGCAATCGAATTTGTTCCCTGTGAGCCTTGACCTGCATTTAAACCAATTGCAATAGCACCTGAAGCTTGTAGGGTATTTCCAGCATTTACACCAATACCAATAGAATTAAAACCCTGATTAGCCCCACCTGCTAATACACCAATTGCAATAGCACCAGTAGATTGTAGGGTAGATCCTGCTTGATTACCAATACCAATACTATTTTGACCTTGAGCTTGCCTACCCGAAAATAAACCTATTGCTATACCATGCGTTCCTTGCACAGTTTGACCAGCATTGTGACCTATTGCTACTGCTGCAGTGCGTTGTTCCCTTTGTCCTGCCAGAACTCCAATTGCAACAGCATTACCAGATTGAGATGTTTGACCAGCTGAAACACCAATTGCGATACAACTGGTTCCTTGATTAGAAAAACCAGCACTATTACCTATTGCAATCGAATTGATTCCTTGTGATATTTGACCAGCACTAATACCAATCGCTACACTATTTGTTCCTTGATTGGTTTGTC
>Ga0209450_10000917_pt1 | contig 14771 bp, 10 predicted proteins | sample FrelakmetLWP11LW_FD_187149 | JGI IMG/M metagenome (GOLD analysis project Ga0209450, IMG submission 187149) | Freshwater lake sediment microbial communities from the University of Notre Dame, USA, for methane emissions studies - LWP11 LW (SPAdes)... | ecosystem: Environmental > Aquatic >...
ATCAGCTCCTGCTGGAACAAGCGCAACAACAGCAGCTGGAATCCGCCATCGCGGTGCAGAATTTGCAGGACAACATTGAACTGATCACGAGCAAGCTGGACCTTTTGGATAACGGGCTACAAGACGCTCAGAAAGCGCAGCAACCGGACGACATGAAGACGATTGAGGTAACCAAGGACACGCTGAACATGATTGAGTCGGCGGATGGGCAGACAAAAGAAGACGTCGAAAAATCCACCACAAAACCGCTTGGTTGGCCTGTGCCACCCAACAAAATAACGGCCCTGTTCCATGATCCTACCTACCCAAAAAGATGGGGTCAGCATCAGGCTATCGACATCCGAGCGCCGCAATATACCGAAATAAAGGCCCCGGCCAACGCGTACGTGTTCCAGACCAAAGACAATGGAAACGGTTATAGTTATATTGTTTTGGCACACAAAAACAATCTGGTCACGGTGTACGGCCACGTGTCCAATATTATGGTGACGGCAGGCACAACCGTACGAAAAGGCGAGGTGATCGGCTTATCGGGAGGTACGCCCGGAACCAAAGGAGCCGGCTTGCAGACCACTGGTCCGCATTTGCACTTTGAAGTTTGGTACAAAGGTGTGGCGGTCAATGCGCTTAATTACCTGCCCCTCGATCAAATGCCCATCGAATATGTGCCCGACGAGTTTTTGAGTCAGCTGAAATAATCGAATGTAGTAGGGGGGAGCACACACCGAGTTGGGGGGGGGTTGCGTAAAGCGCAGAGGCATTGGAGGGGGCGTTTTAGTAATGGTTTTTCTAATGCACCAAGTGTGCACCATTTGTGCACCAAGTGTGCACCAATCGTGCGCATCAGAATTCACGCGAAAAAAATGAGTACCCCGAGGATGGACCGGCAACCCACAAAAAACTAAAAACTTACAACTAATAACTTAATTGTGGACCATTACCACATATTCTCCTTTAACGTTTTCGGGAAGTGCCTTTAAAACCTCCGCGAGCGTTCCTCGGTAGTAGGTTTCGTAGATCTTGGTCAACTCTTTAGCGACGGCTACTTTGGCCTCGTCACCTAAAAACTCGCCCAACTGTTCCAGCGTTTTTTTCAGCCGGTGAGGGGATTCGTAAAACACCACCGTATGCTCCGATTCGGCAATTTTTTTGAAGATTGTCTGACGGCCTTTTTTGACGGGTAAAAAGCCCAGGTATAAATATTTATCGGTCGGAAGACCGCTCGCGCACAAAGCCGTGATTACGGCCGAGGCTCCCGGAATCGGAATGACCGTAACGCCTGCCTCCAAGGCTGCGTGCACCAGCACATAACCGGGATCCGAAATGCCCGGCGTGCCCGCGTCCGACACCAGTGCAACGTCTTTACCATTATTCAGATAATCCATGATCTTATCGACTTTCATCTGCCCGCTATGACTGTGAAATGAAAGGGAGGGTTTTTTGATCGCATAGTGTTTGAGCAAAATATCCGTATGGCGCGTGTCCTCGCAGGCCACCAAATCCACTGTTTCTAAAACCTCCTTGGCTCGAAAAGTCAGATCGGATAGGTTGCCAATGGGCGTTGCGACGATGTAGAGTTTGCCTTTATCCATTGCTCATGAGGTGAAGGTGAACGTGAAAAATTATCTGACCGCCGCCTTTTCCCACATTAAACTGGAGCTGATGGCCGTCGAATCTTTTTTCTTTAGCCAGATCACGGGCAAAAATCATCATCCGTCCGATCAGCGCATCGTCACCTTCCGATTCACTCAGATCGTTCATCGTGGCAATGTGTTTTTTGGGAATGACCAGAATATGGTGTTTGGCGCGTGGGTGAAGGTCGTTGAAGGCAACAAACTCCTCGTTTGCCGAAACAATTTCCGCGGGGATTTGTTTGGCGGCGATTTTGCAGAATAGGCAGTCCTCCATTACTAGTTGCTTAAATACTTCTTGATGACTCGTTCAATGTTCTCGATCGGCTGGGCCCCCAGAAGAATCGTATCGTTAACGAAAATTGTCGGCTTTTGACCGATTTTTCGGGTGGCGGCGTAAGCAATATCTTCATCAATTTTTCCGTCCGATTCCTCGGAGCCGATGCAATTGCGGAATTCTTTGACCGGAAAGCCGAGTTCCTGCCCGATTAGATCAACCTCGCGGCTGCTCAAAGAGCTTGCCTGATACAGTTTATTCACCATGTCCCAAAAACGGTCGAGTTTGGCAGCACAGTAGGCGCCGCGGACAGCAAAAAACTCACCCTCTTTGGCTTTATCGGGAATCAGATATAAATGAAAGTCCACATTCGGGCTGTCCGTGTATTTTTTGACCAGCTCGGGAAGTGCCCCTTGTCCAAAATTATTGCATGCCTGGCAATCAAAGGAACTAAAAACCTCGACCTTCACCTTGCCCAAAGTGGACTGCGGAAGGCTGGGGCCGATCGGTTCAATAATGGTCTGGAAAGAGGGCGTTTGCCCGCTCTGGACAACCACAATCGGCGTACCGGAATTACCCAGCAACGCCAAAAACGCCAGGATCAAAGACAAAAATGTTGAGGAATAAAGGGTTTTCATCGCACCCTATCCTATCAATTCGGCTTTTTGATGACAAGATTTATTGATATAATCTCGCTGTATTTAACTTTAATCGTATTGGAGTCCGGACACGAAATTAAGGGGAAGGAAGCTATCAAGCCAGTTCAGGTCGAAACGGTAGAAAAATTGATTTCACGAAAAAAGTCCGAAAAAGAAGCCGAAGGTCGGGCGGCGGTTCTTCAGAGTGCCGAAGGTGTTCAGGGCGAAGTGGCAGATGTAATGGCCGGAGTCGAGGCTCCTAAAGAGGGTGTGTCCGAGAAAAAAGGGGAGTCCGGTGAAAAAGGCGACATCAAAGGCGGCGGTGGTCAGCAGGCTCAGGCACAGGATCCCGCTTTTGACGCTTTCGCGGCTCGCCGAAGCCTTCCGACGGAGGAGATCATGATCAAAAAAATCCGCACCGCGATCAGCATCCAGATCAAACAGGAACTCAAAAAAGCGATCAAGTTACAAAAGAACCTCAACATGGGTTCCGCGCAGGAATACAACATGACCATTTCCCGAATTCGCCGCTTGCAAGAGACACTCCGCTCCCTTTTTAACAATACTTACGAAGCCATCAAAACCATGTACTTCAAGTATTTTGGCACAGACGGCCGACGAAAACCGACAGATGAGCTCTAGCGTTTATTTGTACCAATGCGCTTCTGTGACGCCTTTGAGTACATCGATGGCATACCAATTATTGAGAAAATCGACAGCCATCTCTTTGCTGATGCCGATTTCGCCGTAAAAACCAATCCATCCCTTCAAAAAGTTCCGGTCAATCGGTGTACCTTCAACATCAAAGTCGATCGCATCGCCGTCAATCTCGAACGGCCGGTCAGCGCCCCCTTTTATCTTACCTTTTTCCATCCATTGCTGTGCCCAGTTTTTAAGGTTTCCCAGGGCTACCGCCTGCATAAGGGTTAAACCTGATTTAAGATTGCCAATGCTCCAAGTTTCGCCAGTACGGGTCAGTTCCACGGTGGCACTACCATCTATTCTTTTTAGGATAATTGAGTTATCGCTTTTGACCTCGTAGTTTAGTTGGGTCCAGTTGATGTCGCTTCTGGTTTTGATACCTTCGATGACAGTCTTATAGCTCGTCTGCAGATCGGCTTTTTTTGTATAATCGACATGTGTTCCTTTTTCTTTGGCACTTTCTTCTCTTTTACCGGCGTAGTTGCGTTGATTGCCTACAGCCAAGCCGTTTTCTAAGACTTTTGCCATTCGCATGACTTCATTCGTGTAGTCGCGGGAATCCAAGAATACAGAGTCGTTGCGGTGCTCAAGAATATTGTCGGGCTGTTCTTTCATCCGCACGATCAGTTTCTCGATCATGGCGTTGTTCAGTGTGGGTCCAAAAGAATCGTCAAATTCCATACCGCGTTCTTGAAGCATCCATTCGGAGCCGTCCCAATAAAGTCCGTGGCCACTAGCCGCCTCTTTTTTGAAGAATTCCTTCAATTGCTCCTCTTTTGGAGGACCCGCGTATCCAAAGTATTCGCCCAGCTTGTACAAAGCATTCAGAGCGGGAGTCATCTTGTATTCTTTCTTTTCGTAATCCAAGAACGCCTGATTTGTTACACTTCCGATACCACTCAGATGATTATCAATATCTGTTAATGACCATCTTGGCTCAGGTTTAGAATGCTCTCCGGCGAACGTCATGTTGACGCCCCGCGCGGTCGCCAGATAAAGCGCAATGCTTTTTGCCTGACGGTTAAGGTCTTCGCCTAAGCCATCCTTAGAGAGTTGTTTTTGCATTCCGGGATCATGGAGAGCTGCGGCAATCTGCATATAGACCATGAGCAGATAACCGTTATCCATTCGGTCCAGATTCATTTTTCGGATAGGATCGCGTTCAAAAAGCTTCACCATGGTTTCTTTGTATGCCTGAACGACATGCGTGGGGTTGTACTGCGCGTCTTTCTTTTTGCCATCCTCCGTAATACTGTATCGATCAAGATGCAGACTGAAAGGGATTTTGTCATTACCCATAAGGATGAATGCTTTACCATTCTTTTTCGCCTCATCTCGCCTCTGCATGATGTCGTTGAACATCTGGGCTTCCAAAATAAACTTTTGGGCATCGGCATAAGTTTGCACGCCCGATATAAGCGCTTCATTAAAGTAAAACTCGTGGTATCGGGTAACATTGTTTTTGATGCGTGCCTCAATGGCCTTGTCCTTCTCTTCGGCAGTCTTTGTCTTATCAGCCATAAGACTTTGAATTGGAGGGGTTCCTTTGTCATTCTGCATCGCGATCAACGCGCGGAAGATTCGATGCGTGGTCTCTCTTTGATTCTTGAACCGAGAATTTTCAAGCCCAACGCCTGATATCCACGCATCACCGAGGGCACAGGAGTTCATCGTTGTATAAAAATTCTGAAGGACAACATACGGATCTCCCTGAATCCATTCAGCACTCGTTCGGGTATCCTCGTTCAGCGTTTCAAAAACCTTCGAACCGGCATAAATAGCAGGGGCCAATGGCAATGCAACCGCTGCTCCAAAACTGAAGCCCGCACCTTCTGCACCCAACAAAGCGCCCACCGCCAACGCGTCGACAGCCCCACTGGCCGTCCACATAAGGGCTTCGCCGCCTTTTACAACTCCGCGTCCTTCAACATGGGTGGTAGCAGCTTCCCAGCCGCTGGTGACGGCCGAATAAGCACTGACTCCGACTCCGACGACAGCCAGACCGCCTCCGGCCACGCGCCAGCCTTTGCCTATGTAGGTGCCCACTTTGCCCAAGCGGCTAATGCCTTGCATGGCTTTGCCGGAAGATTTCATAGCCTCCTCGGCTGCCAGGGTGGCGGTACGAAGCTCTATTTCCAGTTTGGCCACATCTCCGGCGGATTTTCCTGTCTTAGCGGCCTTGATTATGTCCTCTGTTTCGCGAACGCTTCGCAGGAGTCTTTGGAAGTTTTCAATTTCAGCTTCGACACTTCTACCTGCGGTTATTGCTTCACTCGCGCTATCGGCAGCTTTTTGCATCTGGCTGACATCTTGGCCTGCCGCTCTGGCATCGGCAATGTCCTGCAGCGCCTTTTCGGCAGCACTGATCTTTTTTCTGACCTCCTCCAAATCCTTTCCTGCTTGGGTAAGCGCTTTTTCGGAACCGCCGACTGAGTGCAGCGTTTCGCCCAAAAGATTCTGACCTGCTCGTTTTGCTCCTCGCTTAATCTTGGCTCCCCGGCCTTCCGCGGCTTCGGCTGGACTTGTTCTTTCTGCGGCTGTACCTGGGTCGCTGGCTGTTGCGGCGGCCTCTGTCGGCGCTGTGGCAGCAATCGAAGATGCGTACTTTGTCTCGAGGCTTGAAAGGATTTTGGAATTGGAGGCCACTTCTTCGGCCGAAAGTATAAATTCCGCTCCACGGAATCGGTAAACACTTCCGTCGGCGGTTGTCCGTAAAAAGCTGGGCCTATTCCATCGTTGGTCACAAATTGCCTCAATGGCATGTGCATCACTTTTAATCTGAAAATCTTTTTTAATTTTTTTGATCGCGTTGTTGCTAATCTCAAATTCTTCCCCTTTATAACTCCATTTGTTCTTGCTGCCCTTAACTCTGACTGGTTTTTCAGACGGTTCAGGAGCTGATTTTGGCTTTGCAGGTTCAGCATCAGCCTTTGGAGACTTGGGTCCACTATCAGGTTCGGCTGGTTCTGCGGGTTGTGCAGTACTGTCAACTGGGGTATCAGCTGGATTAGCTGGCTCTGGTGCTCTTCGGACACGATCCCAAAGTCTACCAATCCTTCCACGGCTGGCTGCCTTAGCTGCCTGAGCGGCATAATTTTCAAATGCCTTAAAGCCTTCCTGCACGCGTTTTTGAAGTTTAAGAACATCTTCTTTATTTTTCAGCTGACTAGCTAAGGCATTCACTTCATCCGGTTCAAGACCCCCCATTTTCTTAATAATTTGGCCAAATCTGGTTTGGAGCTTATCGCGACTTAGTCCCTTTTCCGTTTCTTTCAACATTTCCTTGAAGTGTGCATCGTATTTGTCTCCATTTTCAAAAAATATCTTTGTCCTTATGTAAGCCTTCTTGGCTTTGTCTATTTGGGTAATATCAACTCGGGCATTCGAAATATCAGTCTTGAATAGTTTATTCTGGTCACCCTTATCGTACTTAAAAAAGTCATTATAATCGTCGGCAAACCGTCTGGCATAACGTATGGCCATCGAAGTGTCGAAACCATTCACAAGCCGCCTCTTCAATAGCCCTCTGCCCTCGGAGTCCCGCATATTCCTGGCTACATCTACCCATTCCATTTCTTTGAATTTGCTGGACTCAAAGTAATAATCAAGTCGTCTTCCATTTTCCAGCATATTCGGCACATTTTGTCCCGGAGCCAAGCTTCCGTACTTTGTGAAGTCTTTAACTCCTTTACCCACTCTGAGCCCGCTTTGAACTGGTCTACTAGCATATTCAGGGATAGCCTTTGGCACGTTTGCCAAAGCTTCCACGGAATACTGTGCAACATGAAGTGACTTTTTGAGGGCCCAGTAGGGATAGCCGACAAAACTTTTTGCTCCGCCCCAGGCAGCTCCTTTGACCCACCGGTTATAGGGTAAGTGACCCATGGTTGTACATTTTTCAAGATAGTACCCACGGATTGCGCCCAGGGTCACGAATGGGGCGACACCAGCCGACCACACCTTGAAGGCCCCGCTCGGATCACCTTTTAGGGCGGCACTTAGGGTTTCTTTTACAGTGCCATAGGGCCTGAAAGCAAATGTATTTCCCGCTAAATGAAACCATCCATGTGGGGTGCCGTTTTCGTCTTCGTGATAAATGAGCGTCCCTCCGGCTTTTTTGACGAGCATGATGAAGTCCCAGGCATCTTCACATTGTCCAATTTCCGCATAGGTCACTTCGCCCGATTTGATCAGTGGCTCAAGGATCTCCCACCCGATACTGATTGTACCGAAGCTGGCTTCTCTAGCTGTGCCGAGTCCCCATTGCAACATAGGCGCGTCTTTCATTCTTTTGAACCATGCTTCCTGTTCTGCGTAGCTCCGGTTTGGCATCAGCTCGCTAGTCAGCTTGCGTAAATGCTGAATTTTTCTTACAACACAATCGATACCGAAGTTCGCAGCCATGTTTAAGTAAGGTACAATCAGTGCCAGACTCGGAAATTTTTGAGGATATTCAGTTACAATTCTTAAAAGTACACTGGTATAACCCGTCCGCTTGCCCTCATCTAGACAGTTCAATACGGTAAACAGAAAGGCCGCCTCCTGAGGTCCGCTACCACCGGTTTTGATGTCTTTAGCAAGATCGAGATCTTTGGTGACAATGTTCAAATAGAGTGCATCCTTGAAGGTGAGTCTTTGATTGAGATTGTTTTTGATAATATCGGCATTGGCCTTATCTTTAACATCTCCCGGGCCGAAATTAAAGCGCGTTACGGCTGCCGGAATGATGTCTTTGACTGTATGGTCGCGCATTTTTTCAAAAAAATCCTTGGCAGTAGCCATCGTTTTTTCATTCACGTTGTTTTTCGGGAAATTGGTCTCTTTGATAATATCTTCCCATTTCATATCGAGTCTTGCATGTCCCATTAAATAGGCTACGATGAGTCCAAGCTGCTTACGCTCATTATTGTCGAGACTTTCAAAGTTAATTCCCAGACTTTTTACTACATCTTTCCATCCTTCTTTGGCTAATTCCTGAAGCTGATCCTGTATTTTTCCAAACTTGATGTTGTTGAATGAAAGAATATCCGTGACTCCAACCTCCTTAATGCTTTCAATGATGCTCATCTGAATGACATTGTGCATTTTTTGGGTCGGATCAGTGGCCAGATTCTTTTCAAGGAAGTCCTCCACCGTCAATTGTGAGAAGTCCACATTAGAACGTTTTTTGTACTCCTCGGCGGTCATAGCGATCATCCTGACAGCCCGATAAATGTTCTTTTTTTCAATGCCATCTTCAAAGGTCCCCAGACTATTTTGGTTCGGAATCTCGCCGTTCGTTTCACTTTTTTTATTATATTCGCCCCAAAGCTTCAGAAGTTCGCTGACTTTTGTTTTTTTCTGTCGCATGGTTTCTACGACACTTCCAATTTGTGATTTATCAGAGTCGTCGAATTCAAAATCATTGTAGTAGAAGATATTAATCATCAGAGTGAGCGGACTTTCAGCCAGTATGATTTTTTCAGCATTCTCTGTCAAAGTCTCTTTCTTGTCCGCACTCGTCTCCAGAGCCCCCGGAACAACAGGCATAGGAGCTGGTAAAGGCGTATTTGTTGGCGCCGCCGTGGTTGTCTCAGGCGTTGTTCGTCCGCTGGTAGGCGCGACAGGTGCGGTAGGCGCACTGGGTTGGGCAGGAGCTGGTGCGGGTGCTTCACCCCGTTTTGCCTTTTCCTCATCAACCTTCGTCTGAATCTTCTTTCCGGCCTCCTGAAGACGTTTTTGTTGATCCGCGGTAAACTCCTCTCCCTTTTTAACTTTGTTTTCGACATCAAAAAAGTTGAGTCCGGCGTCGGCCAGAATTTTGGCGACCACATCTTTTCCCAAGTACCCACCGGCTCCCATGGCAAGGGCGGCAATCGGTAGAATGACTTCTTTTTTCTTCCAGATCGGTCCGACATCCTTTGCTTTGCCTTTAACCACGCCAAATGCTTTGCCAACGAGGGCACTCACTCCTTGATACGTCAGATATAGGCCGGCAGCCCCGGCGATTGTCAGGGCAATCGTTCCACCCGGGTTTGTTTTTAGATGGTCCATGTACTTTGCCCCGAAGCCTTTACTGGCTTCTTTCGAGGTTTTCACAGTATCAGGCCAGCTTTTTCTTATGTCCTCAGAGGTTTCACCCGGTTCACTGGCAATGCGGTCCAGGTTTTCAACAGCGACAGCTTCCGGTATATCAAGCTGAATGGCGTTCTTTACGATTTCCCTTTTGAGTTGTTCGGTTGATTGGATGGCCGAAATATCCATTCCCTTTTTGGCCAGTTTAACCAGAACGCTCGTCAGTGCCTGATTGAGCGCAGTCAGTCCGTCCAGCTGTTCAGCCGTCTTTTTTGATCCACGGAGCCTGCGAATAGCGTCCGCGGCATCTTTGTTTGGTTCGGATTCCACTTTCTCGGCTTTCCGCCTGAGATCATCAAGAGTAGTGGCGGACTTTTTTGGAGCTTCCTTGCCTTCAGCAGGTGAATTCTTCCTTTCCTGTGTCGCCGTGGGTCCCGGAGGGGTGGCGAAAGGATCGCTGGAGGGGCCGTTTTTGGCGTATGGATCGTTGTTGGTTGGTTTTCCCATATCTATTTTTTGAGGGGTTTAATTCTTTCCAGGTCTTCCTGGGTCGCCAGTCGGCGCAAATCTTCATCAATGATCAAATGTTCAGCTTCTTTCAGCTGCTCCGAGGTTAGTATGTAGCCCAAAAGTGCCCAGTGCCTTTTCTCTTCGACGGCTAAAAAATGGGCCCGTTCCACGGCGGCTTGATAGCGCTCCTGGCACTTCTTACGTTCTTCGCTGTAGATGACCCCGGCAATCTGCATCATGTTCATCAAAATTAAATCTTATTATTATACCAAAAAAAGCCCTAAAACTCAAGGCGAATACTGGCACGAAAAGCCTTACACCGTGTATGCCGAAACCCCCTCGACCAAAAGGTGAGGGGGCGGGTGACCGTGAACGGTCGGGTTTGCTCAGTCTTTCGACCATGGCCTGTAAGGGCAGTGGCACAATTCTATGCCCACATAGGCACAAAAAATTTTGAAGATGAAGGTTCCGATGAGCCCTCCGATAATGAGGCTTGCAAAAGCTGTCAACAAGACCCCAAGGGGGATTGCGCCTTCACTAGTGCCGAAGAACGTAAAGGTGGAGAAGCTGAAGCCAAGAATAAGAAATGTGAGCACCATCATGAAGGTACCAAATGCCGCTCGGGGAAAGCGAACTTCGAGTGCCTTCCCGCAGCGCTTACATCGTTCACTCACACCCTTTCTTCTCGCTTGTTCCTTGAATTCCTCAAGACTCATTTTGTATACCTCCGGTTTGTGCGTTTGTAGCGTATAGCCATTCTCGTGAATGGAAGCCGAGCAAATATTAAGATCATGAGCTGAAGAAGAACTCTCTGCGCCAGCTAGGCTGATGCACGAGTTGTCCGATTCAGACTCAGGCGAAAAGGGTAGCACAACGAACAGGGGGGGGGGGCAAGCTTAAAAGGGGTACTATAAAGAACTATCACCCTACATTTGCCATATGAAGGTTCCAAGGCGATTATTTTAAATACAATTTATTATCATTTTTGTTAATAAAGTATATTTACAAGTGTCCAAAAATCAGCTATAATACAACCATGAATCTACTAAAACTGGAGCAAAATCAAAGGCCGATCTGGACCGTCCAGAGCATCGCAAGGACGTTGGGAATACAGGAAGCCTCTGCCAGGGTGATGGCCAGTCGTTACACAAAAAGTGGGATCCTGATGAGGCTTAAGAACAATCTTTACCTTATGAAGTCCCAGTCGCGTCAGCTATCACAGGATGACGTTTTTTACCTCAGCAACATCATTCAAACCCCTTCCTACATCTCGTTTATGACCGCGCTTTCGTATTACGGCGCGACCACCCAGATCACGCGAAACGTTCTCGAGGCGGTCAGTCCGGTGCGCACACAGGTCTATGAATCAGAAGAGTGGGTTTTTAATTACAGCAAAATCGACAAGGATTTATATTTTGGGTTTATCAGAGTAGGGAAGTTCTTTATCGCGACTAAAGAAAAGGCGCTCCTCGATTGCCTCTATTTTTCAACCATGGGCCGGTACAGCCTCGATGTCGACAGCATTGATTTTAGCCAGTTTTCAGCTGTTGAATTTCGGAAGATATCAAAAAAATTCCCGGAAAGAACACAGGCATTATTATCTAAACTACTAAAAGATGCTGGACTTAAAAAAGCATGAGGAATTTGAAATGGAGGTGCTCGATCTTCTGTCGAAGAACGGCCTTCTGGCTCCGTTGATCTTTGGGGGCGGAACGTGTTTACGGCTTTGCTATGGGCTAGATCGGTATTCGGTTGACCTGGATTTTTGGATTAAGAAAGAAGTACCCTCCGGCTATTTCGCGAAATTAAAAGACGTGCTGAGCCAGCATTACCAGATCACCGATCATCATGAAAAACACTTTTCACTTCTCACAGAAATCAAAAAGGAAGGCTATGACCGAAGGCTGAAACTGGAAATCCGAAAGGAGGTCGGGAAGCCTAAGCAGGTGGACCTGAGCATCGCCTTTTCGCCACAAAGTAGCACGCAGGTAAGACTTGCCACCTTCACCTTAGAACAGATGTTCCTCAACAAAGTGGACGCGCTTCTGGATCGAAAAGAGATCAGGGACGCCTACGATCTGGAATTTATGGTTAAAAAGGACAGAGGCCTTGTGAACGAACTTTCCGCGGAACAACGCGCCGAACTCAAACAGGTCATCCAGGGCTTCTCCAAAAAGGATTTCTCGGTAAAACTGGGATCGTTATTGGACGCGGAAGAACGCAGGTTTTATAACGAGAGCGGTTTCTTGGTTTTAAACAATCTGCTTTAGTCTATTTTCCTCAAAAAGGCTTCATATTATAAGATAAAAGGACAAGCTTGCTTAATTCACACTTTGAGTTTATTATAAACGTGTGGAGATAGCATTTTATCCTTCTTCAATGACACCATCATCAAGACCATCATCGGCAGCTCCAGCTTCTATGCCAGAAGAAGGTTTGCAAGCACCACAGCTATCTGTGGTTGAGGGGGGTAGGCAAAAGGTGGAAGAAATTGTGGCTGGTGGCGAACCTGACGGGGAGGCTGAGGATTTTGGACGAGTCTCCACTGAAAGGCTTCTGATGACAGCGAAGGCAAGAAGAGAGTGGGAACGGACTTTTGCAACAGAATTTAACGCCAAGTACTGTGTTCCGCCTGATGAAGAGAAGTAAGGAGTAATGAAGCAAAGCTCTTGCAGGTTAGTCTTGCTTTAGCAGTGCGGCTGTTCTTATCGGGGCTCTTAAACCCGTCAGAAATCTTTCAAAGAGGAGAATAAGCCTCTTGGTTGTTTCCGTCGTATTCAGTTTATTATCCGCATCAATGCCGTACGTTATACCACCCTCATCGTTGATCGTTCGTTCACCAATATAAGTAACCCCTCGCCTAGCGATGGTTAACTGGTGGTTGAAGATGTGGAGGATTAGCTTAATGATTCTGTATTTTGCTTTCTCTATTTCACCCGCTGCGACAAAAGCAAATGCTTTATCTGCCATTATGCTTCCAATTAAACCTTCTGCAATGTCTCCATAATGAAGATTCCCCACTTCCCCCTGAAAGAGGGCATAGTTTTCTTTTGCTTTGATGAGCAATTGTGAAAGATCCTTCTGGTTGCCAAAACCGAATTCGACAAAATCCTGCACTAGAGCACCCAGGGTTACTTCCCTGGTAGTTACGTCACCAAATTCTTTCTTGACGAAGGCCTGCATGTCCAAAACCAGCTTTCTGTACCGCTCTGTTTCTGCGCGGGTAAGTGGGCTTGGCTTTAGGAATGTCTCACATTCTTTTTCAATGCTTTCAAACAGATCAGATAGGTCAGCGATGAAAGCATCGCCCCTTCTGCCCGCACTATCCATCACGTAAGGATTGGCATTTTCTTCCGCTGATTGCCTGATTCTTTTAGTGATGACTCTGGCCTTGCTGAACAGTTTTTCATAAAAGGCACTTATGCCTTCCATCTGATTTGTATCCCAGTCCCGGTTGAGGAGTTTCCGCAGTCTTTTTGCATTTCGATTCATAACAGAATTCAGACGTAGAGTGGTGGGCTTAATCTCTTCGGATGCCTCAAGCAAAAAGGAAACCAGCTCATCCAATTCTCTTCGTTTTTCCAAATCAAGACCGAAAGCTCTCTCGCTAATGAGATGAGCAGTTCTGTCTCGATTTTTAGTGACCAATGCTTCTGATTCATTTTTGGTTTCTAGAGATTCACGTGCCTTACCATCAATGGGCTTTGGGGGTTGTTTGTCAGAGGCCATACCATAATTTAGTTCGTTTTGTCATTCTAACACATATTGGGTATAAAGGCAATTATGCGGTGACAGAAATCAAGAAGGAAGGTTATGACCGAAGACTTAATCTGGAAATCAGAAAAGAGACCGGCAAGCTCAAAGAAGTGGATCTGAGCATCGCTCTGCTTTAGGCTAATCAGGATCTTGGAGGCATCGATTCCCTTCTTCCCGATCTTTGCATCTCCGCCTGCCACTCAGCCACTGTTTCTTGGGGGATCACATTGGAATCATAGGCAATTCCGCCACGACGATCTTCCGTTGTTCCCTGGGCGTCATTTTCTTTGCCTTTCAGAACGTACAGGCAGGTATCCGCTCTGCCAATGACCTGTTCACCTCGTGGATCCTGTATTCTGTTTTCGTAGGATGAAACGCCGATGCTGGCTGAAATGGGAATCATCAACTCCTGCCCTTCTTTGGTGGTGATTTTGAAGGGGGTGGCTTTGATGACGTCCGAAATTCGTTGAGCGGTAATGCAGGCCAGCCATTTTGTTGATTCGTCTGCCGGTTTCTCTCAGTACTTCATCACCTGCCTGATGCCCATATTGGTCATTGACGAGCTTGAAGTGATCCAAATCAAAGATCATGGCCGAGAAAGTATCACCGTAACGGGAATTGCTTTCAATGGCTAGAGCCAGCCGTTTTTCGTAGGCCTTGCGGTTTGGGATGCCGAGTAAGCCGTCCATATCAGCTTGCAGCTTAAGCGCGAAAATCTGACAAACTGATTCAGCGATCAGATGGGCCACGTCGTCATTGATCGAGGTGGCTAATCGAAGGATATCCCTCTTATGATCGGGGATTTTGACAAGTAGTTCTTCAATTTTTTGAGAATTGCCGACAACAAACTCCTTCAGTTTCTGAGCCACGGTATCTTCCGCCACCGTACGATCAATAGAAGCCGGCTCATTGCCATTGGCCTTAAACAGTTTGGCGGTTTCGGGATCACTCAGCAGGTATTGATTCAGTGCGTGACAGGCTTTCTGCTTTACCAGCTTATCAACTTGGCTCTCCTGTGGAGTTTCATTCGTTTCGGGGGCAATAGGGTGATCGGAAGGCTTATTCATGAATAAAAAATAATGGAAAATAATGTCAATTCACTCGAGGCTCTCTAAACTCTTTGGGCAAATTAAAGCATGTGGTTTAAGCTTGTCTTAGACAAAAACTAACAAAAACCACATGCAAAAAAATCATCTCAAGAAA
>Ga0209450_10000918_pt1 | contig 14771 bp, 12 predicted proteins | sample FrelakmetLWP11LW_FD_187149 | JGI IMG/M metagenome (GOLD analysis project Ga0209450, IMG submission 187149) | Freshwater lake sediment microbial communities from the University of Notre Dame, USA, for methane emissions studies - LWP11 LW (SPAdes)... | ecosystem: Environmental > Aquatic >...
GGACCGACTGCCCTGCTGCCGCTGGTGGAGTCGTGGGTGCTCGTGCACGCCGACTGGATCGACCGTCGCGGCATGGTGCTGGACGTGGCGCTGGCGCGCGGCGATGCGCTGCCGTTGCCGGTCCCGGTGCTCGAGCGCGCGGTCGCGATCCTGCTCGAGAATGCCTTCATCCATGGCCGACCCGGCGGCACCGTGCGGATCGCCTTCGTCGACGGTGCGCTGCAGGTCGAGAACGCGGCCGATCCGCCGCGCGCGGCCGAGCTCGCCGCGCCGCGCGAAGGCCTCGGGCTCGGCCAGGACATCCTGCGCCGCCTGCTCGAACGCCACGGCGCCCACTTCACCTTCTGCCAGCGCGATGGGCTCGCGCAAGCGAGTCTCTGGAAATGACCACCCCGACCCTGGGCCGCGGCGCGCTGCGCCGCGCGGCCTGCCTCGTGCTCGCGCTGGGCGCCGCCGCCGCGCCCGTGCATGCCGCGGCACCGCCCCCGCTCGATGCCGACTTCGCCCGGCTGCTGGCGGAGGAGCAACTCGCCGGCCTCGTCTACGCCACGATCGACGGCGACGCGACGCAGGTCGGCGCGGTCGGCCTCGCCGACGTCGCACGCGCCGAACCGATGCGCGCCGAGCACCGGGTGCTGCTCGGATCGGTGGCCAAGACCGTCACCGCGCTGGGCGTGCTGCGTCTCGTCACCCAGGGCCGGCTCGACCTCGACTCGCCGGTGGACGCCGTGCTGCCCGATCTGCCGATCGACAACCCGTGGGCCGAGCGCAGCCCGCTGCGCGTGCGCCATTTGATCGACATGACCGGCGGGCCGGACGACATCCGCCTGCGCCATTTCTTCAGCACGCGCAACACGCCGGGCCAGCCGCTCGCGACGGCGGTGGACGGCGATCAGCGGCTGCTGCGCCTGCGCACCGAACCCGGCCGCGTGTTTTCCTACTCGAACACCAGCTTCCATCTCGCCGGCATGGTGATCGAGGCGATCACGGGCGAGCACTACGAGGACTTCCTCGATCGCGAAGTGCTGCAGGCGATCGGCATGCCTGCGTCGAGCACGGCGTTTCCGGATGCGACCCGCCATGCGCCGCTGGCGAGCGGCCACCTCGACGCTGGCGAACCCATCCTTCCGATCCCGGTCGCGGTCCGCCCCGCCGCGCAGTTCCTCACCAACGCCGCCGACATGGCAACCCTGATGCGATTCCTGCTCGGCGACGGCACCTCCGACGGCCGCGTGGTGATCCGCAGCGACCTCCTGCGCGCGATGGGCCACGCCGCGGACACCGACGCCGCGCGCGCCGGGCTCGACACCGGCTATGGCCTCGGCCTGTTCACCCGCGATCGCCATGGCGCGGTCGGCCGGTGCCACGGCGGCAGCATCGCCGGCTGGCGCGCGATGTTCTGCATCTATCCGGACCGCGGTCGCGGATTCTTCGCCGCCCACAACGCCGACCACGAAGGCGCGGCCTACGACCGCTTCGACGCGCGCTTCGTCGAGCACCTCGGTGTCGCGCGCAGGGTGCCGCCCGCACCCGCCGATGCCGCGCCACCCGACGATCGGCGCTGGTCCGGCCGCTACGTGCCCGCCCCGTCGCGGCTCTCCTTCGCGACCCTCGCCGACCAACTGTTCGGCAGTTGGGTGCTCGACCTCGACGCCGCGCCACCCTCGCTGGCCCCCGCCTCGGGCCCGGTGCGCGCACTCGAATCCCTCGGCGATCGCCGCTATCGGCAGGACGACCGCGTCCAGGCCACCTTCGCACTGACCGAAGGCGCCGACGGCACGCCGACGCTGAGCGCGAGCTATCTCACGCTGCGCAGGATCAGCCCGTTCGAGTTCGCGGCGTTGTGGATCGTCACCATCGCGGGCGTCGTCGCCCTGCTGTACTTCCTCGTCGCACCGCTGTGCCGGCGGCGCACCGTGCGCGGCGCCTGGCGCGAGCCGGGCTTCGTCGGCGCCTCGGTCTTCGGGCTCGGCATCGGCGCCGTGGCGCTGCAGCCGTGGCAGCAACTCGGCGATCCGACGCCGGCGACGATCGCGCTCGCACTCGGATCGCTCGCGCTACCGTTCGCGGCGGCGTGGGAGTGCCTGCGCGCAGGATCGCGCCGCGCCAGGCCGACCATCGACGGCGTACGGCTTGCGGCGGGCGTTTCGATCATCGCCTTGTTCGCGCTGCTTGCCGCCTACGGCCTGTGGCCGATCCTGTCGTGGCGGCTCTGACGACGTGCCGGCTCAGGGATTTCCCGACCGCGCCGCCCAGCGCGCCGCCACCAGCGCCGCGCACGACGTCAACATGACCGCCAACACGAACAAGGTGGCCGGCAGCACCCACACCACGAATGCCGAGAACGGATCGATCGAAGCCGTGCCGCTGCCGACCAACGCGAGTGCCACGACGCCGTACACCGCCAGCGCACCCAGCGCCACCTGCTGCCCGACGCGAGCCCTCGCGAGGAGCACCAGCGGCACGAACACCAGCACCGGCAACGCCGTCCATGCGGACAGCCCGATCGATCCCCAAGGACTCGCAGAAGCCACCAGCGCGAGCAAGGCCGCGATCAACCCGGCCAGCACGAGATTCAGGCGTCGCAAATGGGCTTCGTCCATGGTGCATGCACTCCGCAGCATCGGGGGCCTGATGCGTGCACCGCGAACCATCGCCTTGCGCACGGCCTGCACAGCATCGCGGGGCGGGCGTTAACGCCCTGTTCGCGCACGGCGCGCGGCGGCGCGCAGGCGGCGCGTCCGGACCCGCGCGCCGCGTGGTCAGTGCGCCGCCGCGTACTTCTTCTCTCCCGCTTCGACCGCGCGATCCAGCCGGTTCTCCGGCGGCGGCAGCGGACAGGTCGAGTACGGCGTGAACGCGCACGGCGGGTTGTAGGCGCGGTTGAAGTCGACGATGGTCTTGCCATCGACCGGCGGCGGGGCGTAGAGGAATCGGCCCGGGCCGTAGGTGAGCTTGCCGTTGGTGCGGTCGGCGAAGATCAGGAACAGCTGGCCGTCGCCGGTGTCGTCGAGGGCCTCCAAGCGATACTCCTTGCCATCCTTCTCGAACACCACCACGCCGGGGTTGTTCATCGGCTCGAGCATGTCGAGCACATTGACGATGTCGATCGTGCGCCCGGGCGGATGCGGCTCGAAGCGGGCCTCGAAGCGCCAGCCGGCGTCGATCTCGAAGGCGTCGATCCCGGCGAAGCCGGTGCGCGTCTTCGCCTGCGGATCGCGCACGCGCAGCCCGAACTTGCCGCCGCGTTCGATCACGCTGAACGATGCCTCGCCGAAGCGCACGATGGTGGGCGCACCGCTGCTGTCGGGCGCGAGCGCGCCGACGCGGGCGTCGCCGTCGCCGATCTTCGCGTCCACGCCGTCGGCGAGCGACAGCGTGATCCGGTCGTCGGCGAGCGCCAGCGTGCCGAGGTGCGCCGGCCCCACCGCGAGCACCAGGTCGTTGTCGGCTGCGCTGCCGATCCGGTGCGTGCCCGGCTCGACCCAGTGCAGGCCGACCAGGCTCAGCCAGCCTTCCGGCGCGGTCAGGCGCGCGGCGCGGGCCTCGCGCCACTGCTGGACTTCATCGCGGTGCGTTGCAGGGTCCATGGCGATCGCGGGCATGGCGGTGATGGCAGCGGCGAGCAGGGCGAGCGGAAAGCGCATCGGGAACGACTCCAGGTCAGCGGCCACGCAGGAACAGGCGGTCGAGTTCGGCCTGCGTCAACTGGACCCAGGTCGGGCGACCATGATTGCACTGCCCGCTGCGCTCCGTCTGCTCCATCTGGCGCAGCAGGCCGTTCATCTCGGCGAGGGTGAGCCGGCGGTTGGCGCGCACCGAGGCGTGGCAGGCCATGGTCGCCATCAGTTCGTTCTCGTACTCGACCAGGCGCGCGTCGGAACCGTGCTCGACGAGATCGGCCAGCACGTCGCCGACCAGCCGCTCGACGTCGGCGCCCTCCAGCGCGGACGGGATGCGCCGCACGACCACGCGATCCGGGCCGCTGCGGGTGATCTCGAAGCCGAGCGCCGCGAAGCGCGCCTGGTGTTCCTCCACCGCATCGGCCTCGCGCGGCGACACGCGCAACGTCGGCGGCACCAGCAGCAACTGCGACGGCACCGCGCCGAAGGCGCGCGCGTCCTTGAGCCGTTCGTAGGTGATGCGCTCGTGCGCGGCGTGCATGTCGACCAGCACCAGGCCGTGTGCGTTCTCGGCCAGGATGTAGATGCCGCGCAACTGCGCCAGCGCGAAGCCGAGCGGCGGCAGGTCGGCGGGCGATTCCGGCAGCGGCTGCGGCGTGGATGCGGCGTCCGCGATCGCGCCCACCGGCGCGGGCGTGGCGGCCGCGGCGTTGCCGTACAGCGCGCCATAGGTGGCGAGCGGGACCGACGCGACGCGCGTGGGCAGCCCCAGCCGCGCCTGCGCCCACGCTCCGCCCTCGCCTCCGTTCGCCGCCGGCAGCGCGAACGCGGGCGCCGGGGATGCTGCGATCGGCGCCGCCGCGCCCGCACGCGTGTCCGCCAGCGCGGCATGCAGGCTGCGGAACACGAAGTCGTGCACCAGGCGACTGTCGCGGAAGCGCACCTCGTGTTTCTGCGGGTGCACGTTGACGTCCACCGCCGCCGGATCGATGCGCAGTTCCAGCACGAACGCCGGATGGCGCCCGTGGAACAGCACGTCGGCATACGCCTGGCGCACGGCATGCGCGATCAGCCGATCGCGCACCATGCGCCCGTTGACGAAGAAGAACTGCCGGTCGGCCTGCCCGCGCGAGGCGGTCGGCGCACCGATCCAGCCGTGCAGCCGGATACCACCGGCCTCGGCGTCGATGCGCAACGCGCCGGCGGCGAAATCCGGATCGACCGCGTCGGCCACGCGCCGCTGCGGGTCGTCGACCGGCAGGAGATTCGACAGCACCTTGCCGTTGTGGCTGAGGCGGAAGGCGACGTGCGGATTGGCCAGCGCCTGCGCGCGCACCAGTTCCTCGACGTGCCCGAGTTCGGTCCGCTCCGCGCGCAGGAACTTGCGCCGCGCCGGCACGTTGAAGAACAGGTCGCGCGCGATCACCGAGGTGCCCTCGGGATGCTGCGCGGGCTTCACCGCGCCGAGCGTCCCGTCCTCGGCAACGATCGCGAACGCGCGCTCGGCGCCGCGCTCGCGGGAAACGAGCTCGAAGCGCGAGACCGAGGCGATGCTCGGCAGCGCCTCGCCGCGGAAGCCCAGGGTGCGCACGGTTTCGAGGTCGTCGAGGCTGGCGATCTTGCTGGTCGCGTGGCGCGACAGCGCGAGCGGCAGGTCGTCCGGCGCGATCCCGCCGCCGTCGTCGCGCAGGCGCACCAGCTTGGCACCGCCCGCCTCCAGGTCGATCTCGATCCGTCGCGCGCCGGCGTCGAGCGCGTTCTCGAGCAATTCCTTCACCACCGAGGCCGGGCGCTCGACCACCTCGCCGGCGGCGATCTGGTTGATCAGTTGCTCGGGGAGTTGGCGGATGCGCACGGGCGATCGGGGCGTGGCGGGTCCCGGATGATACGGCAGGGGCGGTTGGGGGGGGAGTTGCGGCGCGCGGCGGTGGGCGTTGTTTCTGAAAGGGCCCAGGGCTCAGGGCCCAGGGCCCAGAAACTGGTGGGCGATCAGCAGGAACGAGATAGCCGCTTCGCTCCAGGGTGCGCGGGTATAGGGCCCAGGGTATAGGTGCGGTGCGGAGACCGTGGCACACCACGATGCCGTCGCGAGCAGGGTCCAGAACCTGGTGGGCGATCAGCAGGAACGAGGTCGCCGCTTCGCTTCTTCGTGCAAGGGTATAGGGCCCAGGGTACAGGTGCGATGCGGGGGCCGTGGCACGCATCGATGCCGGTGCGAGACGGTGGTCCCCCACGGCCGAATCGATCCCGCGAGCCACCCAACCTTCGGCTATACCCTGGGCCCTATACCCGCGCACCAAGGAACGAAGCCAAATCCTGCACCGTACCGAGCACCATCAAGGTTCCGGGCCCTGGGCCCTGGGCCCTCATCCCTCACCGCCAACAATCACCCCGTCCCCGGAATCCGCAACACATCCCCCGGCTTGACGATATCGCCGCGGATGCCGTTGGCGCGACGCAGGCTGGCGAGGCTGACGCCGTGGCGTTGCGCGATCAGGGCCAGGGTTTCGCCGCGCGAGACGATGTGCTCGCGCGCCTTGCGCGGGTTCTGCGCGATGAAGGTGCCGGGCGGCGGCGCGGTGTAGAAATAGTTGGTGACGCCCTCGGTGATCGCCTGCGCGAGGTTCTGCTGGTGGCGCGGGTCGCGCAGGCGCTTTTCTTCCTCGGCGTTGGAGATGAACGCCGTCTCGACCAGGATCGACGGCACGTCGGGCGAGCGCAGCACCACAAAGTTGGCGTGCTGCACCTCCTGCTTGTGCACGCGCCCGAAGCGCGACAGCGCCAGCAGCACGTGGTTGGCCGCGGCGTCGCTGGCGCCCAGCGTGGCGCCCTGCGACAGATCCAGCAGGACCGCGGCCAGGGTGTCGTCCTTGTCGGACAGCGACACGCCACCGACCAGGTCGGAGGCGTTCTCGCGGTCGGCCAGCCAGCGCGCGGCCTCGGAACTCGCGCCGCGGGTGGACAGCATGTACACCGAGGAGCCGGCCGCGCGCCCGGACGCGATCGCGTCGGCGTGCAGGGAGATGAACAGATCGGCCTTGGCGTCGCGCGCCTTCTCGTAGCGGCGCTTGAGCGGCAGGAACACGTCCTCGTCGCGGATCAGCACGGCCTTCATGCCCGGCGTGGCGTCGATCGCCTTGGCGAGGCGGCGCGCGATCTGCAGGGTGACGTCCTTTTCGCGCGTGCCGCGCGGGCCGATCGCGCCGGGGTCCTGGCCGCCGTGGCCGGCGTCGATCGCGATGACCACGTCGCGCGGCGCGCCCGCGGCGATGCTCTCCACCGACTTCACCGGCTGCGACTTCGGCGGCGTCAGGTCGACCACCAGCCGATGCCCCGCGCGCGGGCCGGGCGTGAGCACGAACGAGCGCGGCTTCGCCGCATCGCTGAGGTCCAGCACCACGCGCAGGCTGCCCGGCTGCGGCGCGCCGCTGCGCACGCCCTTCACCACGCCGGCGCCGGTCGGCGCCTTGAACCCGCTGCCGAGCCGCGCGCCTTCGAGGTCGATCACCACGCGCGCCGGGTCGGCGAGGCTGAAGATCTTGTACTCGCCCGGGCGCGAGAGTTCGAACACCGCGCGCGTGAAGCCTTTTTCTTCGCTGACCCGCGCGTCGCGCACCTCGACCTCGGCGCGTGCGGCCGGTGCCAGCGCGAGGGCGAGCGGCAGCAGGAACAGGCACAGGCGGAGGACACGCGCGAGCATGCGCGGATTGAACCCTGACGCGCCGCGGATTGCAAGCAATTTTCCTTTACGATCCGTAACCTGCAAGCCTTTCTTCAGGTCGGGTCAAGGTCCGGCGGGCGGGCCAGGGCACGTCGGCCGGCCGGCGTGCGTGCGGTCCAGCGGATCGAGCGTCCGCCGGCAGCGGGCTCAAGGGCCACGTCGACATCGGCCGGCGGCAGGCGGTCGCCGGCGCGCTGCGGCCACTCGACCAGCAGCACCGCGCGGCCGACGTCTTCGCGCACGCCGAGGAACTCCAGTTCCTCCGGATCGGCGAGTCGATACAGGTCGAGATGCAGCACATCGAGCGTGCCCGCGCGGTAGCGCTCGACCAGGGTGTACGTCGGGCTCTTCACCCGCTGGCCCGGCAGCAGGGCCTGCAGCAGGCCCCGCGCAAAGGTCGTCTTGCCGGCACCGAGGTCGCCATGCAGGTGCACCACCAGGCCCGGCAGCAGCGCCTGCGCGAGCGCGGCGCCGCAGGCTTCGGTGGCCGCGGCATCCGGCGCCCATTGGTCGCGCGCGTCGGTCACGGGTTGAGTTCGCGCCGCAGGGCGTCGATCACGTCACCCGCCAGCAGGCCACGCGCGCCGCCGGCACGCGCGGCGGACGCCGCGGCCCGCGCATGCGCCAGCGCGCCGCAGCCGGCCGCGCGCCAGGCGTCGAGCCCCTGCGCGCGCAAGGCAGCGACCACGCCGGTGAGCACGTCGCCCATGCCGCCGGTGGCCATGCCCGGCTCGGCCACCGGGCACAGGGAGAGCATGCCGTCGGGCGCCGCGATCACGGTGCCGGCGCCCTTGAGCAGCACGACCGCGGCATGCCGCTGCGCCAGCGCGGCGGCGGCGGCGAAGCGATCGGCGTTCACCGCGCGCGCGTCGCTGCCGAGCAGGCGCGCGGCCTCGCCCGGATGCGGGGTGAGCACGCTGCCGGCCGGCAGCGCGCGCGGCGCGGCGGCGAGCAGGTTCAGGGCATCGGCATCCAGCACGCAGGGCTTGCCGAGCGCGAGTGCTGCGTCGAACAGCGTCCGGCCCCAGTCGCCCTGCCCCAGGCCCGGCCCGATCGCGAGCACGTCGGCGCGCAGGGCCAGCGCCGCGAGGGCGTGCGGATCCTCGACCGGGCGCGGCATCAGTTCCGGGCGGGCGGCGAGGATCGGACCCACGTTGGCGCCCCGCGTGGCCACGCTGACCAGGCCCGCGCCGCTGCGGGCGGCGGCTTCCGCGGCGAGCCGCACCGCACCGCCATAGCCCTCGTCGCCGCCGACCACCAGCACATGGCCGGCCTGGCCCTTGTGCAAGGTGGGCGCGCGCGGCGGCAGGGCGCGGCGCAGGTCGTCGCGCGTCCATGCGTGCACGGCGCCGGACTCCGCGTCGACCAGCGCGGGATCGACATCGAGGCGTTCCAGCACCACCGCACCGGCGTGCGCCGGCGCATCGCCGGTGAACAGGCCGCGCTTGGCGGCGATGAAGGTCACGGTCATCGAGGCCCGCACGCAGGCACCGGGCGCGTGTCCGGTGTCGGCGTCGAGACCCGACGGCACGTCGAGCGCCAGCACCGGCGCCGGCTGCCGCACCAGTGCCGCGATCAAGCCGGCGGCCACGCCTTCGGGCGCACGCGACAGCCCGATGCCGAACACGCCGTCGACCACCACGTCGGCCGCGGGCCATCCGTCGTGCGCGTTCGCTTCGCGGGCCGGCACGCCGGCCGCCAGCGCCGCCTCGCGCATGGCGCGCGCGTCGACCGTGTTGGGCTCTCCCGGCAGCGCCAGCACCTCGACCGCGAGCCCGGCTTCGCGCGCCAGCCGCGCCACCACCCAGCCGTCGCCGCCGTTGTTGCCGCGCCCGCAGGCGACCAGGATGCGGTGCGCCTCCGGCCAGCGCGCGCGCAGGCGACGGAACGCGGCCGCGCCCGCGCGCTGCATCAGCAGCACGCCCTCGCCACCGCAGGCCGCGATCGCACGGCGGTCGATCGCGCGCACCTGCGCGCTGGTGTAGAGCCGCGACGGCATGTCCATGCCGCCATTAGATCGCATGGACGGACCCGGTGCGAGTCGACGCACGGATCGCCGGGCGCCGCGCCACCGATCGGCAGCCGCGGCGAGCCGCGCGGAGGGAGCGGCGCGTACGCCGCGATGCGCCTGTCCAGCCGCAAGGACGATCGCGCTGCACGCAGCGCTCCCACACAGGGGGTGCGCGCCAGGGTGGACCCCGCTGCCTATACTCGCGCCATGTCCGTCGTCCCAGCCCCCGCCTTCGACCCTGCGGCACTCGCCGACGACATCCGCCGCTGGGGCGCAGAACTCGGATTCCAGCGCATCGGCATCGCCGGCATCGACCTCGCGGAAGACGAACGGCGCCTGCAGGAATGGCTGGACCTCGGCTGGCACGGCGACATGGACTGGATGGCGCGCCACGGCAGCAAGCGTTCGCGACCGGCGGAACTGGTGCCGGGCACCCTGCGCGTGGTGTCGGCGCGCATGGACTACCTCGCCGACGGCGAATCGATGCAGCGCGTGCTCGACGACGGCACCCGCGCCTACGTGTCGCGCTATGCGCTGGGGCGCGACTACCACAAGGTGCTGCGCGGCCGGCTGCAACGCCTCGCCGAGCGCATCGCGGACGCGATCGGGCCGTTCGGGCATCGTGTGTTCGTCGACTCCGCGCCGGTGCTGGAAAAGCCGCTGGCACGCGACGCCGGCCTCGGCTGGATCGGCAAGCACACCAACGTGATCGACAAGGACGCCGGGTCGTGGTTCTTCCTCGGCGAGATCTACATCGACCTGCCGCTGCCGGTGGACGTGCCCGCGCGCGACCACTGCGGCACCTGCACGCGCTGCATCGCGGCCTGCCCCACGCAGGCCATCGTCGCGCCCTACCGGCTGGACGCGCGGCGCTGCGTGTCCTACCTCACCATCGAGCACGCGGGCGCGATCCCCGAGGACCTGCGCCCGCTGATGGGCAACCGCATCTACGGCTGCGACGACTGCCAGATGGTCTGCCCGTGGAACAAGTTCGCCCGCCTCGCCGCCGAACCCGACTTCCGCGAACGCCACGGGCTGGCGCGCGCCAGCCTGCTGGAACTGTTCGCGTGGGACGAGGCGCAGTTCCTGCGCCTGACGGAGGGCTCGGCGATCCGCCGCATCGGCCACGAGCGCTGGCTGCGCAACCTGGCGGTGGCGCTGGGCAACGCGCCACCCGCGGCCGACATCGTGGCCGCGCTCGAAGCGCGCGCCGCGCACCCATCGCCCGTGGTGCGCGAACACGTCGCCTGGGCGCTGGCGCGACAGCGCGCCGGGGCGGCGCGCGGCGGATAGGCGCGCGGGTCGCCGCTCAGGAGCGGCCGCGCAGTCCGCGAAGCAGCGCGATTTGCGCTTCGGTCACGGCATCGGCGCCCACCGCGGGGCCGCCACCGGCGATCGCCGGCAGCAGCCCGTTGGCGAGCTTCTTGCCCAGCTCGACGCCCCACTGGTCGTAGGAGTTCATGCCCCACAGCACGCCCTGGGCGTGCACCTTGTGCTCGTACAGTGCGAGCAGGGCGCCGACGCGCCGCGGCGTGAGTCGATCGAGCAGCAGCAGGTTGCTGGGACGGCCACCCGGGCAGGCGCGGTGCGGGGCGAGCGGACCCTCGCCGCCGTCCGTGCCCTGCGCCAGCGCGGCGGCCTGGGCCAGCAGGTTGGCGAGCAGTGCGTCGTGGTTGGCGCGGAACCCGTGGTCCGCGTTGGCGACGCCGATGAAGTCCACCGGCACCGTGTCCACGCCCTGGTGCAGGGACTGGAAGTAGGCGTGCTGGGCGTTGGTGCCGACATCGCCCCACACCACCGGCGCGCCGGCGCGCGCGAGCGGGCGGCCGTCGACCGCCACGCCCTTGCCGTTGGATTCCATGTCGGCCTGCTGCAACCAGGCCGGCAGCAGGCGCAGGCGGTCGTCGTAGGGGGCAAGCGCCAGCGTCGGCAGCCCCAGCACGCTGCGGTTCCACACGCCGAGCAGCGCGAGGCGCAGCGGCAGGTTGTCGTGCGAAGAAGCCTCGGCGTAGTGGCGGTCCATCGCCTGCGCGCCGGCGAGCAGGGCCTCGAAGGCATCCATGCCGTGCATCAACGCGATCGGCAGGCCGACCGCCGACCACAAGGAGTAGCGCCCGCCGACCCAGTCCCACATCGGCAGCACCGCATCCTCGCCGATGCCGAGCTGGGCGGCGGCCGCGGGCCGCGCGGTGACGGCGAGCATGCGCTCGCCGCCCGCGGGTCCCAGCCATTCGCGCAGCAGCGCGCCGTTGAGCAGGGTCTCCTGCGTGCCGAAGCTCTTGGAGACCAGGCACACGCGGGTGCGCCGCGGATCGAGCCGTGGCAGCAGGGCCGCGGCCGCGTGGCCATCGACGTTGGCGAGGAAGTGCACGCGCAGGCGCGGTGGCGCAGGCGTGGAGAGCGCCTCGCAGGCGAGGCGCGGACCGAGGTCGGAGCCACCGATGCCGACGTGCACCACGTCGGTGGTGCCGGGATCGGCGTGCCAGGCCTCGGCGATCGCACGCATGCGCGCGCGCACCACCGCCGCTTCGCGCGCGGCCGCGGCGGCCCGCGGCGTCGGCGCCCAGCCGTCAAGGTCGCGCAGCGCCGTGTGCAGCGCCGGACGACCCTCGGTCGGATTGACGACCTCGCCGCCGACCAGCGCCGCCACCGCCGCGGCGTGACCAGCTTCCGCGGCGAGCGCGAGCAGTTCGTCGAGCGCCGCGTCGTCGACATGCTGGCGGCAACCGTCGAGGTGCACGCCCGCCGCCGCCAGCGCGTGGCGCGCGGGGCGCGCCGGATCGGTGCACAGCTCGCCGAGCGTTCGCGCGCGCAGGCGAGCAGCGTGATGCTCGAGTGCAGCCCACGCGACAGCGCCGGCGGGCATGGCTCAGGCCGCCTGCCGGGGGATGGAATGGTTGGTGTGCGTCAGCCGGTTCTGGTGGTCGACGTAGACCAGGGTCGGCTTGAACTCGGCCGCCGCCGCGGCGTCGATCTGCGCATAGGCGCAGATGATGATGATGTCGCCCGGTTGCGCCTTGTGCGCGGCCGCGCCGTTGATCGAGATGGTGCCGCTGCCTTCCTCGGCGCGGATCGCATAGGTGACGAAGCGCTCGCCGTTGTTGACGTTGTAGATGTGGATCTGCTCGTACTCGCGGGTGCCGGAAACGTCCAGCAGGCGGCCGTCGATCGCGCAGGACCCTTCGTAGTGCAGCTCCGCATGGGTCACGGTGGCGCGGTGGATCTTGGCCTTGAGGAAGTTCAACTGCATCGCGGGCTCTCCAGGGCGGCGGGACGGGCCCGGCCGGGGCTGGCCTTTATGCGGCCTCGGCTCCCGCGTTGCAACACACACCGCCGTCGGGGCAAAAAAAAACCCTCAGCCTTCCGGCGAGGGTTGAATCGGAGTGACGATTACCTCAGAAACTGCGCCCTGCGTCCCGGGAACCGCCGAGCGGTCTTCCCGGATCACGGAGCCGAGTCTAAGCCGGGCGATGGCGAAAAGCAACACCTTTGTTGCGTGCGGACCAAAAAAATCGATCGGCTGTTGCGGATTCACAACAGTCGGCGTCAGATTTCTCCGTCGATCAAGAGGTTATCGATGAGACGGGTCCGCCCGAGCCAGGCCGCCGCCAGCACGATCCGTGGCGCGCCGGCGACGAGCGGGGCCGCCAGGTCGTGGGCGAGCCGCACCGCGACGTAGTCCGGACGGAACCCCGCCGCGCGCAATTCCGACAGGGCGTGCGCCTCGGCCGCGTGCGGATCGGCGCCCCCGCGCAACGCGTCGCGCACGGCGGACAACACCGCGTACAGCCGCGCCGCGGTGCGTCGCTCGGCCGGCTCGAGGTACTGGTTGCGCGAACTCATCGCCAGCCCGTCCGGCTCGCGCACGGTCGCGCCGGCGTCGATCACCACCGGCAGCGCGAGCTCGTCCACCACCCGGCGCACGACCTGCAGCTGCTGCCAGTCCTTGGCGCCGAACACCGCGCGATCGGGCTGCACGATGCCGAGCAGACGCGCCACCACGGTGGCCACGCCGGCGAAGTGTCCGGGCCGGAAGGCCCCGCACAGGATGTCCTCGAGCCCGGGCACCCGCACCTGCACCAGCCCGTCCAGGCCGCGCGGATACATTTCCTCCACCGGCGGCGCGAACAACAGGTCGCAGCCCCGTCCGGCCAGCCCCGCGGCGTCGGCATCCAGCGTGCGCGGGTAGCGCGCGAAGTCCTCGCTGGGACCGAACTGGGTCGGATTGACGAACACGCTGGCCACCACGCGCGTCGCGATGCGCCGCGCGTGCTCGACGAGGGCGTAATGCCCGTCGTGCAGGTTGCCCATGGTGGGCACGAAGGCGACCGTTGCGCCGGCGCGGTGCCAGCCGCGGACGATCTCGCGCACGTCGACGATGCGGGATGCGCGCAGCATGGTCACGCGTACGACTCCTCGGCGGTCGGGAACGATCCGTCGCGCACCGCGGCGGCATAGGCGCGGAAGGCGTCTTCGATCGAACCACGGCCGGCCAGGAAATCGCGCACGAAGCGCGGGCGGCGACCGTCGCCGAGCCCCAGCAGGTCGGTACTGACCAGCACCTGGCCGTCGCAGTGCGGCCCGGCGCCGATGCCGATGGTGGGGATCAGCAGGCGCGCGGTGATCGCCTGCGCCAGCGCGACCGGCACGCATTCGAGCACCAGCAGGCTGGCGCCGGCCTCAGCGACCGCGCGCGCCTCGGTGCGCACGCGCTCGGCGGCGGCGTCCTCGCGGCCCTGCACGCGGTAGCCGCCGAGCTTCAGCACCGACTGCGGCGTCAGGCCGAGGTGGGCGCACACCGGGATGTCGCGCTCGACGAGGTAGCGGATCACGTCGAGCATGTGGCCCGCGCCCTCCAGCTTGACCATGTCGGCGCCGCCCTCGGCGACCAGCCGCGCGGCATTGCGGTACGCGGTGGCCGGATCGGGCGCGGAGCCGAACGGCATGTCGGCGATGCGCAGCGTGTGGCGCGCGCCGCGCGCCACCGCGGCGCCGTGGTAGACGATGTGGTCGACGGTCACCGGCAAGGTCGTGTGCTGGCCCTGCACCACCATGCCCAGCGAGTCGCCGACCAGCAGGATGTCGATGCCGGCGCGTTCGGCGGCGCGCGCGATGCTGGCGTCGTAGGCGGTCAGCACCGACAGTCGCACGCCGTCGCGCTTGCGCCGGGCAAGGCCGTCGACAGTCAAGGGCTGGGGTGGCGTGGCGTGGGGATCGGCGTAGGCCATGGGCGCCTCCGGAGGGTCCTCGATCATCGGCGGGCCGCGGCGCACGGGTCAATCGTGGCGTCGATCGGCTGCACCGCGGCGCGCTCGGCGGGATCGAGCGCGTCCAGCAGTTCGCGCACCACGCCGTGGCCGGGGACGCGCGCGGTGGGCGCGAGCACGGCCAGCGGCACCAGCACGAAGGCGCGCCG
>Ga0209450_10000919_pt1 | contig 14769 bp, 15 predicted proteins | sample FrelakmetLWP11LW_FD_187149 | JGI IMG/M metagenome (GOLD analysis project Ga0209450, IMG submission 187149) | Freshwater lake sediment microbial communities from the University of Notre Dame, USA, for methane emissions studies - LWP11 LW (SPAdes)... | ecosystem: Environmental > Aquatic >...
TGGAATCCCTGCGGGGCAGGCTGGATGAACCCACGGATATCGTCTGCGAGAAATGCGGAAAGCCCATGGTCAAGAAGCTCGGTCGCTTCGGGTTTTTCCTGGCCTGCACCGGGTTCCCGGGGTGCCGGAACACCCGTTCCATTCCTCTGGCCAAGTGTCCCCGCCCGGGCTGCGGGGGGGAGATCGTGGCCCGGCGCAAAGCGGGGGGACGGGGCCGGGAGTTCTACGGCTGCACCCGCTACCCGGAGTGCGACTTCCTCACCTACTACAAGCCCACCAACACCAACTGTCCCAAGTGCGGGCAGTTCCTGGTGGAGAGGTACGACAAGAAGCGCGGGCCTTATAAAGCTTGCATCAATCCCCAGTGCGATTACCTGCACTCCCAGGAGGACGAGCATGCACCGGAGGATTGAGGCCTACCTGGCGTACCTGGAGGCCGTGCGGAACCTCTCCCCGCGTACGGTTGAATCCTACAGGAACGACCTGGTTTCCTGGGAAGCTTACTTGGAGGGAAAGGGGCGCGGATCGGAAGATGCCTCGACCCAGGATGTCCGGGGCTTCATGGCCTCCCGGGTGCAGGCCGGTTTCGCGGCCTCCTCGGTGAACCGGGCCCTGTCCTCCGTAAAAGGGCTGTACCGCTACATCCAGCGCTTCCCCGGCCCGACCGGCTCCCCCGCGGATCCCGCCCGGGATGTGGAGGGCCTGCCCGCGGGACGGCCCCTGCCCCGCTTCCTCTTCGAGGAAGAAATGAACGGGCTCATCGAGTCCGCCTCGGGAACAGATTTCGCGGAAATCCGGGACCGGGCGCTTCTGGAACTCCTGTACAGCACGGGGTGCCGGGTCTCCGAGGTAGCCGGTCTCCGTCTGGCGGACATGGACCTGGCAAAGGGCTCCGCGCGCGTGATGGGCAAGGGGCGCAAAGAGAGGGTCGTCTTCCTGGCGGATTCCGCCCGGGCAGCGCTGGCCGCTTGGCTGCCCTTTCGCCGAGCAAAGGCGGGAATGGAAGTTCCCTGGCTTTTCTTGAACGCCCGGGGCGGGAGGCTCACGACCCGCGGCATCGCCTGGCTCCTGGATCGGCGGGTTACATCCCTAGGCCTGGGCAAACGCATATCGCCCCACGCCTTCCGGCATTCCTTCGCCACCCACCTGGTCGGCCGGGGTGCCGACGTCCGGATCGTCCAGGAACTCCTGGGGCACGCGAACATATCCACCACCCAGGTCTACACCCATGTGGACCTGAAGCGCCTGCGCGAGGTGTACGAGCGGGCGCACCCTCATGGGAGCGGAAGATGAAGATACGATCGACGACGGTGATTGCCGTCCGGCGGGACGGCAGGGTAGCCATGGCCGGTGACGGGCAGGTGACCATGGGCGCTACGGTCATGAAGAGCAACGCCCGTAAGGTCCGCAAGGTATACGACGGGAAGGTACTGGTCGGGTTCGCGGGGGCCACCGCGGACGCCTTCACCCTGTTTGACCATTTCGAGACCAAGATCAAGGAGTACTCCGGGGACCTCACCCGGGCGGCCGTCGAGCTTGCCAAGGATTGGCGGACGGACAAGATGCTCCGCCGACTGGAGGCCCTCCTCCTGGTGGCGGATTCGGAGAAGACCTTGCTCCTGTCCGGGACAGGGGACGTCATCGAACCCGCGGAGAGCGTCATCGCCATCGGCTCCGGCGGACCCTACGCCTATGCCGCCGCCCTGGCCTACCTGGATTCGGGGGACCTCTCCGCCGCGGAAGTCGCCCGGCGATCGCTTGCCATCGCGGCGGGTATCTGCATCTACACGAACGCCCAGATCTCCTTGGAGGAGCTGCCGTGACGGACGATTTTATCCGGCTGACCCCGGCCCGAATCGTGGAGGAGCTGGACCGCTATATCGTAGGTCAGCTCAATGCCAAGAAGGCCGTAGCGATAGCCCTGCGGAACCGCATGCGCCGCCGAAAGCTTCCCGAGGCGGTGCGGGAGGAGATCGCCCCCAAGAACATCCTCATGATGGGCCCGACCGGGGTCGGCAAGACCGAGATCGCGCGCCGTCTGGCCAAGCTCTGCGGAGCGCCCTTTCTGAAGGTGGAGGCCACCAAGTATACGGAAGTGGGCTACGTGGGAAGGGACGTGGAGTCCATGATCCGGGACCTCATGTCCGCGGGATTCCAGATGGTCAAGTCCGAGATGCTGGAATCCGTCAAGGCGGAGGCGGATCGCCGGGTCGAAGACCGCATCCTGGACATCCTGCTTCCGGGGATCAAGAGCGCATCCGAGCCTGTCGGGGTTTCCCAGATCACGGTGGCCAATCCCCGGGGCGAAGGAGTCGACACCCGCGAGCGTTTCCGGGCCATGCTTCGGGAAGGCAAACTGGAAGACCGGGAGGTCGAGGTCCTTGTACAGTCCTCCCAGGGCCCCAGCCTGGAGCTTTTCGCGGGTAAGCAGATGGAAGGGATGGAGGAGGCTTTCTCCTCGATCTCGGGGCTCTTCGGGGCCAAGAAGAAGCGCAGGACCGTGACCGTGAGAGAGGCCCGGGTAATCCTCCTTGCGGAGGAGACGGACAAGCTCATCGACCAGGACAAGGTGGCCGAGGAAGCCCGAGAGCGGGTGCAGGAGATGGGCATCGTCTTCATAGACGAGATCGACAAGGTGGCCACCCGGGAAGGCGCTCGTGCGGGAGGTATCGACGTTTCCCGGGAGGGGGTGCAGAGGGATATCCTGCCCATCGTGGAAGGAAGCCAGGTGAACACGAAGTACGGGATCGTGGACACGACCCACATCCTGTTCATCGCCGCGGGGGCTTTTAACGTATCGAAGCCCCAGGACCTGATTCCCGAGCTCCAGGGCCGCTTTCCCATTCGGGTGGAGCTGGATGCCCTGTCCGCCCAGGATTTCCGGCGCATCCTGACGGAACCGGAAAACGCCCTGACCCTCCAATACCGCCAGCTTTTGGGTACGGAGGGGGTGGAACTCGTCTTCGAGGACGAGGCCATCACGAAGCTTTCGGAAACCGCCGCCCGGGCCAACTCCCAGGCCGAGAATATCGGGGCGCGCCGTCTGCAGACGGTGATGGAGCGTCTGCTGGAGGAGGTTTCTTTCACGGCACCGGAGAGATCGGGGACCCGGGTCATAGTGACGCCGGACTTCGTGGAGGAGCGATTCAAGGACGTCTTCGAGAAGCCGGATCTGGCGAAGTACATACTGTGAGCAGTGGACAGTGGTCGGGGGACGGGAGTGCGGCAAGTGCGCGGAGGATGGCAACGGCAATGGCGTTCAACACTGCCGCGAACCGGAACCACTTTCGTTCACTGTCCACCGTCCACCGTTCAAAGTCGGATAATCCTTCAATCCTGAAGGATTATCGCCGATCTACTAAACAGGGTTTTCGTTGTTCGGAAACCGATGCTTGAACGGAACGAGGAGAATGGGATGTTCGAGGGTAACGCGTTCGGAAAGACGGTGGATCTCCTCCAGCGATCCATGGACGTGGCGTTGCTGCGCCGGGACGTGATCGCGGACAACATGGCCAACTCGGAGGTGCCCAACTTCAAACGCTCGGACGTTAACTTCGAGGCCGCGCTGAAGCGCGCCCTGGACTCCGAGAACGTGAAGCCCCTGCTGGACTTGGTCGTGACGGACGAGCGTCATCTGCCTCTGTGGCGGCCCAAGGACTACCGGGCCGTTGAACCCAGGCGGGTCCTGGACTACCTGTCCACGTCCAAGAACAACGGCAACAACGTGGATCCCGAGCAGGAGCTCATGGCTTCCCTGCAGAACCAGCTTTCGTACACCTTGATGGCCCAGGCCGTGAACTTCGAGTTCCAGCAGGTGAATTTGGTGTTGAGATGATGAAAAGCAACAGGAGTCAGGAACCAGGAGTCAGGTTCCGGCGCGGGGGGCAGTGGAATCAAACCGATTCTCGGCCGTCAATTGGGACCCCTGACTCCTGTCGACTGAGTCCTGATTCCTTGAGGAGCTAGCATGGGTCTTTTCAGTTCGATAAACATAGCCGCGACGGGGATGACCGCGGAGCGGCTCCGGTCCGACGTCATCGCGGACAACATCGCCAACGCCAGTACGACCCGCACCCCCGAGGGCGGACCGTTCCGGCGCAGCCGGGTGGTGCTCCGTCCCCGGGTGGACCAGCCTTACTTCCGCCTGCCCTTCCTGCCCAAACAGTGGGACAACGGGGTGGGCCGGGGCGTGCGCGTCTCGGAGGTGCAGAAGGATCAGTCCACGCCCACCCGCCTGGTCTACGACCCCACGCATCCGGACGCCATCCAGAGCGGCCCGCGGGCGGGCTACGTCGAGTATTCCAACGTGAACATCGTGACGGAGATGGTGGATCTCATAGCCGCCTCCCGCGCATACGAGGCCAACTCGGCCATAATAAACGGTTCGAAATCCATGTTTCTCAAGGCTTTGGAGATCGGGAGGTAGTGAATGACGGTGAACAATCTTCTGCCCGTGGACATCGCGTCCGGTGACCTGATCCGTCTCGCGCGCACAAGCCCTTTCCACTACACATCCTCCGGCCAGCTCGGCGACGGCGCCGCCGTGAAAGGCCCTTCCTTCGAAGACGCCTTGCTCAAGGCGATGGACGGCGTCAACGCCTACCAGACGGAGAACACATCCCTGGTACAGCAGATGCTTGTGGACCCCGATTCCGTGGATGCCCACGACGTGACCCTGGCCATGAGCCGGGCCAACATGTCGTTGAACATAGCCCGCTCGGTGCTGGACCGCGTGGTCCGAGCCTGGAGGGATTTGATAAATACGAGGTAACAGGAGACAGGAACCAGGTTAAAGGGGACGGTTCATATAGCGGAGGCCGCTTGTAGTCATCCGCCGTTGAAATCGCCCGCTGTCGCCTGACTCCTGAATCCTGTTTTCCGTACATCGTTCATCTAACTTGGGAGGGGAACATGAACGAATGGATGAAGAAGTTCTTCGAGCAGCTCAAGGCGCTTTGGTCCAAGTGGACCCTGGTGCAGAAACTCATCCTCGCGGGCATCGTGCTCGCCGCGGTCGTCGGAACGGTGCTCCTGTTCCGGGTTTCCAGCGTGCCCACCATGGTGCGGCTCATCTCCACGCCCATCAAGACGGACGATGAGCTCCGGCTCATAACCAGCCGGCTGGACGAGGAGCGGATACCCTTCGAGGTGGGGGAGGGCAACGTCCTCTACGTCAAGGACGAAAAGATCCGCGCCCAGGCCAACGCCGTACTCCTGCGGGAGGACCTGATCCCCAAGGGTACCGATCCCTGGTCCGTGTTCGCCATCGACAGGTTCACCGTCACGGATTTCGAGCGGAACGTCAACCTCCGCCGGGCCATCGTCCAGGAGGTGCGCCGTCACATCGAGAGCCTCGGGGACGTGGACAAGGCCAACGTGGTGATTGAAATTCCCGAAAAGGAACTGTTCACCCAGGACCAGAATCCCGTCACGGCCAGCGTCATCCTTTACCCCAAGCCGGGCAGCGATATCACGGCCAACCGGAAGAAGCTGGAGGGTGTCCAGAAGATCATCCAGTTCGCCGTGGCTGGCCTGGCGCCGGAGAACATCGTCATCACGGACCAGAACGGGGTCATTCTCAACGACTTCGCGAGTATGGCGGGCCTCGATCGGCTGGACCTGACCAAGCGGGAGCAGCAGCTCATCCAGCGGCTGGAGACCCAGTACCGCGCGGCTGTCCTGCGTTCCCTTCAACAGATCTACACGGAGGACCGCGTCCGGGACCTGAACATCAAGATCGATATGGACATGAGCAAGAAGTCCATCCTGACCGAGGAGTTCTTCCCCTTCACGATTCGGCCGGACAACCCGACCACGCCCTACGACGACTCCGAGCTCGCCAACTCCGTGACCCGCTCCACCAGTGAGACGCGGTACGAGTACCAGGGCACGGGATTCAATCCCGAGGGTCCTGCGGGCGCGGAGGGGCAGACCGCACCCGCGTACAAGGATCTCCAGAACATGGTGGGCAAGGCCACCCAGACCCAGAGTCTGCGCAACGAGGAGATCAACAAGCGGAATATCGAGGAGGATCGCTCACCCAGTATCGACCGGGTGACGATTTCCGTGAATATCGACGGAGTGTGGGCTCGGAAAATCGACGAAAAGGGCCGACCGGTGCTCAAGCTCGACGGCGGTATCGAGAGGGTCTACGAAGCGATCCCTTCCACCGAGCTAAAGGCGGCGGAAGCCCTCATCCAGAACGCGATCGGGTATGACCGCGCCCGGGGGGACTCTGTCACGGTCCAGAACATCCGCTTCGACCGCAGCGCCCAGTTCCGGGCAGAGGATGAGGAATTCCTGCGCCGGCAGCAGATCAGTCAGATAATTCTATTTAGCCTGATCGGGCTGGCCGTTCTCATGGTATCCTTCATAGTGTTCCGCCTGGTTTCCCGCGAGATGGAGCGCCGCAGGAGGCTGGCGGAGGAAAAGCGCGCCCTGGAGGCCCAGATGCTCCGGGAGAACGCGATACGGCAGGCGGAGGAGCAAAGCATCGAAGTGTCCATGTCCGTGGAGGAGCGGAAGCGACTGGAGCTCCAGGAGCACGCGATCAACATGGCCAAGGAGCACCCCGAGGACGTCGCTCAGCTTATCCGGACCTGGCTGAGGGAGGAATAGCCCATGGCCGCTCAAGCTCAAGCTCAAGCTCAATCCCAGATCCAGCCGCGGGGAAGGGGAGGACAGACCTCGTCGTCGGCGGGCGCCGCCCCCGCACCGGCCAAGAAAATCATGAAGGTCAAGGATATGAACGGCCGACAGAAGGCCGCCATCTTCCTCGTCACCCTGGGCAGCGAGATCTCCGCGGAGATCTTCAAGCACCTGAGGGAAGACGAGATCGAGACCCTGACCTTCGAGATCGCCCGGCTGGATACGGTGGAGCCCGAGCAGAAGGACCAGGTCCTCATGGAGTTCCAGGAACTCATGATGGCCTCGGAGTTCATCTCCTCCGGCGGCATCGACTATGCCCGGGAACTCCTGGAAAAGGCACTGGGTTCCCAGAAGGCCATCGACATCATCAACCGGCTCACCAGTTCCCTGCAGGTGCGCCCCTTCGACTTCATCCGGAGGACGGATCCCGCGCACCTTTTGAACTTCATCCAGCAGGAACACCCCCAGACCATCTCGCTTATCCTGGCCTACCTCGAGCCCGGCAAGGCGGGTTACATCCTCCAGAAACTCCCCCACGAGATCCAGTCGGATGTGGCCCGGCGTATCGCGACCATGGACCGCACGAGCCCGGAAGTCCTGCGGGAAGTGGAACGGGTGCTCGAAAAGAAGCTCTCCACCCTGTCCAGCGAGGACTTCACCGCCGCAGGCGGTGTGGACTCCATCGTGGAGATCCTGAACCTGGTGGATCGTACCACGGAAAAGGGCATTATAGAGAGCCTGGAGGAAGAAAACCCCGAACTCGCGGAGGAGATCAAGAAGAAGATGTTCGTGTTCGAGGACATCGTCCTTCTGGACGACCGTTCCATACAGAAGGTCCTGCGCGAGGTGGACGGACAGGAACTGGCCAAGGCCCTCAAGGGAGTGGACCAGGAGGTCCAGGAGAAGATCTTCAAGAACATGTCCAAACGGGCGGCAACGATGCTCAAGGAGGACATGGAGTACATGGGCCCGGTGCGCCTGAAAGACGTGGAGGAAGCCCAGCAGAAGATCGTGTCCATCATACGTCACCTCGAGGAAACCGGCGACATCGTCATCTCCCGGGGAGAGGGCGACGAGCTGGTGCAGTAAGGAAGGTCGACCATGGCGAAAACCGTCTTCCGCCCCCAGGAGATCATCCCGCTCACCTCCAAATATGTCCTGGACGGCCCGAATTCCGGGAATGCCCAGGCCGGGGGGGCCGCCGAGGAGACCCTGCCCCTGGAGGAGTACCTGGGGCCCACCGCCGACGACCTCCGCCGGGAGGCGGAGGCCTTCAAGGCCAACTGGGACAAGGAAAAGGAGACGATGATCGCCTCCGCGCGGGTCGAAGCGGACGCCATCGTGAAGAAGGCCGAGACGGCGGCCTTCGACGAAGTCAAGCGCCGTACGGATCAGGCCCAGAAACTCAAGACCCGGGCCGAGGAGGAAGCCACCGCCGCCGTGGAGACTGCGGAGGCCCGCATCCGGGAGTTGGAAGTCCAGGCCAAGGAGCGCATCGACGCCGTCCACAAGGATGCCTTCCGCAAGGGCTTCGACGAGGGACGCGAGGACGGGTACAAAGAGGGCAAGGCCGAGGTCGAGCGCCTGACCGGACGTCTCCACGCGGTCATCGAACGGGCCCTGGACAAGCGCGGGGAAATCCTGGAGAAGACCGAGGCCGAGATCGTGGAACTCGTGCTGCTGGTGGCCAAGAAGGTGGTGAAGGTAATCTCGGAGAACCAGAAGAACGTGGTCGTCCAGAATATCGTTCAGGCTCTTCGCAAACTGAGGACCCGAAGCGAGGTCACCATCCGGGTGAACCTCGCGGATCTCCAGTTGGTGTCGGAGCACACTAAGGATTTTGTGGCCATGGCGGAGAACGCCAAGCATATCCAGATCGTCGAGGACACGACCATCGACCGAGGCGGATGCATCATCGAGACGGACTTCGGAGAGATCGACGCCCGCATATCCAGTCAGCTCCACGAGCTGGAGGAGAAGATTCTGGACATCTCCCCCATAAAGGCCCGGGGAAAGCCCCAGGGTTAGGGCGGGACGATGGAAAACCTGTCGAAATACCTGTCCGTCATCGATCGCACGGATCCCATCAAGTACACGGGGCATGTGACCAAGGTCCAGGGGCTTCTTGTTGAATCCCACGGCCCCCGGGCGGTGATCGGGGAGGTCTGCAAGATCCTCATCCCCAAGACCGACCGGACCGCATTCGCGGAGGTGGTGGGGCTTCGGAACGAAGCCGTCCAGCTGATGTCATACTCGAACCTGGACGGCATCGAGGCGGGCTGCGCCGTGATCGCGACGGGGGATCTGTTGTCCGTACCGGTTTCCAAGAAGCTCTTAGGCCGGGTCCTCGATTCCATGGGGCGGCCCGTGGACGGAAAGGGCGACATCGTCTCCGACTGTTTTTACCCCGCCGTCGCCCAACCCCCCAACGCCCTGACCCGCAGGCGGATCGTCAAGCGCATCGTGACCGGTGTCCGATCCGTGGACGGCCTTCTTCCCCTGGGCAAGGGGCAGCGCATCGGCATCTTTGCAGGCTCCGGGGTCGGAAAGTCCACCATTCTGGGCATGGTCGCCCGGAACACGAACGCGGACGTCAATGTCCTTGCACTGATCGGAGAGCGGGGCCGGGAAGTCCGGGAGTTCCTGGAAAACGATTTAGGGGAAGAGGGCCTGTCCCGCTCGGTGGTGATCGTTTCCACCGGCGATACACCGCCCCTCGCCCGGCTTCGCGGGGCCTACGTCGCCACGGCCGTGGCGGAATACTTCCGGGACCAGGGCCTGGATGTCATGCTCTTGTTCGACTCCGTCACCCGCTTTGCCCGGGCCCAACGGGAGATAGGCCTTGCCGTCGGAGAGCCGCCTACCACCCGAGGCTATACCCCGAGCGTCTTCGATTCCCTTCCGCGGCTTCTGGAGCGCTCCGGCGCCTCCGACACGGGAACGATCACGGGCATCTACAGCATCCTCGTGGACGGGGACGACATGGACGAGCCTGTCTCCGATACGGTCCGGGGAATCCTGGACGGGCACATCGTGCTGGAGCGCAGGCTTGCGGAGCGCTCCCAGTACCCGGCCGTGGGAGTCCTGAAGTCCATTTCCCGTCTTTCCAACGCGGTCACCGGTCCGGTCACGCAGAAGGCCATGGGCATCGTCCGCCGCCTCATGGCAACCTACGAGGAATCGGAAGATATGATCAACATCGGCGCCTATGTGAAGGGCACCAACCCGGCCATCGACGAGGCCATGGGGAAGCACGAGGCGATACGGGAATTCCTGGTCCAGGGGGTCGGGGAAAAAGCCCCCGTCACGGACACCCTGCGGAGGCTGGGTGAAATCGCGGGTGTCGCCATCCCTGCGGCGGAGATCTCCCAATACGCCGAGACGGCCGGGGTACGGAGCCCCGTGACGCCCGGCGTCGCGGCGCCCTCCGGCGAACTTCCCTCCGGTGACCCGGACGGAGTCGCCGTATGAGACGCTTCCGGTTTCGCCTGGAGAAGGTGCTGGAAGTCCGGGAATTTTACGAGCGCATGGCGGAGATGAAGCTCTCGGCCGCCGCCGGGAAGTGCGCCCTCTTGGAGCGGCGGCTCGTGGAAAACGCACAGGCGACCCGGGCTGCGTCTCGGCAGCGCTTTGCCGGAGGGCGGGAGCTGTACGACATGCAAGTCGTCGAACTTTATTCGCGTCGCTTGGCTGCCGAGCGGGATCGGACCATGAATGCCCTGGCCATGGCGGAAGTCGAACGCGAATCCGCCCGGCGGGGATACTTGGCGGCCAGCAAGGAAAAGAAGCTTATTAGCAAGTTGCGGGAACGCAGTGAGGCGGAGTACTATCGCAGCGCCACCCGGGAAGAGATCAGTGTTCTGGACGACCTGTCCCGGATCGGCAAGAATATCGGACGAAATGAGTAAGGTGTAGAGGTACCGCGATGCCTGCTTTCGGGAAACCCCGCGTCCTGGGACGCATACTCGTGATGTTGGCGATAATCCTTGCCCTGGTCCTGGGCGGGCTCGTCTGGTTCGATTTTCTGGGTCTCCTGGACCTTAAGGACATGTTTGCTCCCGCCTACCGGTTGATCGGACTTCCCGCCCGAAGTCCCGGCGCCCTGCCCGCGGATTCCCTGACCCTTCTGGAGGACGAGCGGACCGCCAAGCTCTACGAAGCCCTGGACGCCGTCCGGGAAGAGTTGGATTCCCGTTCCGGGTCCCTGGACGAACGGGAGGCGGAAATCTCCCGGATAGCCCAGGAACTGGAAGAACAGCGGAAAGCGCTGGAAGATAAAGAAAAATCGTTCAACCAAACGGTCGAGTCTATCGAGAATAGAAAGGCGAACGTCGAACAGAACGCCCGGTACCTGTCGGGGATGCCGCCCAAGAACGCCGTCAAGATCCTGGAATCCATGGACGACCAGATGATCATCGATGTGCTAAGGGCGGTGGAACGGCAGGCCCAGGAGGCGGGGCAGGATTCGGTGGTGGCCTTCTGGCTGTCCCTGTTGCCTGCCCAGCGATCCGCCGCGATCCAACGGAAGATGGCGTCGAAGCCCGAACAGCTCGACTGATCTACCTCCGCGCGGCGGCTCCGGTTCCGGTCGACGGAACGAAAGGAGAGCGCCGCGCCTATGCAGGCAGCCTCTATCAACGTACAGCCCGCGCCCCAAACCCCTCAGGCGGACCTTTTCCGGGATACGAGCCCGGCGAGTGCCGGTATGGAATCCCGGATCGGCCTGTCGTTCCAGGAGATCCTGTCCCGGAACCTGCGGGAATCGCCCCCCCCCGAGGGTCGCGCCGTTCCGAGAAAAAACTCCGTCGGCGAACTCCGACAGGGGGTCGCGGGGGAAGGGCCGACCGGCAAGGTTCGCGCAAGACGGGACTTAGGGCCCTCCGTCGAACCCGGGAAACCCGGCAATGTGATTCTTCGGGGCGGTTCTAAGGATCTCCCCCGACAGAACTCCGATACTCCCGGTACGCCCCTCTCTCGGGCCGCGGAACAAACGGAGCTCCTGCCCGGTTTGAAGGAGCTCTCCAAGCGGTCCCAGAAGACCGGGACCTCCCCGGAAGGCGCGGAACGGACTGGAAACCGGCCGAAGGCACGGGAGCCAAGACCGGAAGCGTCTACTGGGACGGAGGACTCCGTGGCTTTTGCGAATGCGCCGCGGGTAGCCCGAGCTCCTTCTTCGGAATCCCGAAGCCATGATCCTGAGGCCAAGGCCCCCGAATCCGCATCCATGGACAAGCGCAAAAACGACCGTAGGGATACCAAGGTTTCCGTTCAGGACCTTAGGATGCGCCCCCGCGCCGCTGAACCCGAAACCAGCCGGGAATCGAACCGTCCCGTCGAAGCATCCTCCACGGGAAGAGAGTCGTCGTCCGTGGGTGCCGGACCGGCGGAAGCGCCCATTTTTTCCGAGCGGGCGGCCGAGGCGAAGCCCCAGGGAGGCATGTCCTTTTCCGACACCCTCGCCCGTCACATCGCGGACGCAGGCGCCCAGGATATCGTCAAGGCCGCCCATATCGTCCTTCGGGACGGCGATGCGGGCCTCATCCGGTTGCGTCTTGAGCCGGAATCCTTAGGGAACGTCAAGATAGAACTGAAAATGACCGAAAAGAATATCACGGGGCGGATCGTCGTCGAGACGGACGAAGCCCGGAACGCCTTCGAGAAGAGCCTTTCGACCCTGCGGGACGCCTTTACGGCGGGAGGTTTCGAGACCGCCAGCCTGGAGGTTTCCGTGGGCGGAGGCGAGGCCCGCGGTCGGGAAGATCCTTCCGACACCGGGGGCGACCCCTTCTTTTCGGAGCGGCTTCGAGATCTGGACCGTTCCGTACCGGCCGTCGTCGAATCGGCGGTTCGGGCGGACGGGGGCGTGAATATATGGGCATGATGATTCGGATACCCTCCGGCGGATATTCCGCGCGGAGGATTCCGGACTTCGGAAAGCATGGAGGCCGATAAGATGGATTTTTCCGCGTTGATGAACCCCGGCGAACTTACCAAGACCCAGTTCGACGTAGACGCATTCAACAAGTCCCTGAACGGCGGCAAGGCCTTCAAGCCCACCCTGGACAAGGATGATTTCCTGAAGATCCTGATCACCCAGCTCCAGAACCAGGACCCGACCAAACCCATGGAGGACAAGGAGTTCATCGCCCAGATGGCACAGTTCTCCTCCCTGGAGCAGATGACCAACATGGGACGGGAGTTCGCGAAAGTCGCCTCGGTGCTACGGCTCGGGGAGGCACAGAACATGCTGGGAAAGAACGTGGAGATCGTGGACGGCCAGTCTTCGGTCACCGGCACGGTCACCCAGATCGTTCGGGGGGATTTCCCCATGGTAATGGTCAACGGAACCTTCTACGACCTCGATCAGGTCGAGAAGGTCAATAATTAGGAGGCCTCTCCATGATGCGATCGCTGTATTCCGGCGTCTCGGGCCTGCAGAACCATCAGGTCCGCATGGACGTGCTCGGACACAACATAGCCAACGTCAACACTACGGGATACAAGAAAAACCGTGTGAACTTCCAGGACCTCCTTTACCAGCAGATGTCCGGAGCCGCGCGCCCGAACGAAGAAGTGGGCGGCGTGAACCCCAAAGAGATCGGCCTCGGGATGTCGATCGCGTCGGTTGACACGATCCATACCCAGGGCTCTCTGCAGACTACGGGGGTCATGACGGATATCGCCATCCAGGGCAACGGGTTTTTCGTGCTCCAGAAAGGGGATTCCCGCTTCTTCACCCGCGCCGGGGCCTTCGGCCTGGACCGGGACGGCAGGCTGGTGAATCCCGCCAATGGCTATCGGGTCCAGGGCTGGAATGCCCAGGTCGTGAACGGGCGGGAGATCCTGAACACCTCCGGCGCCCTGGAAGACCTGGTGATTCCCGTGGGCTCCAAGGATCCCGCCAAGGCCACGGAGCAGGTCTACCTGGCTTGCAACCTGGACAAGCGGGTTCCGGAAATCCCGGAAGGCGCCTCGGAGGAGACGATCCTTCGGGGGACCTGGAGGGTGGAGGAGAAGATCTACGACTCCTTCGGTATTGAGCATATCCTGCGTATCGAGTTCACCCGGGTTCCCGGCCAGCCCAACCAGTGGAACGCGGCGGTAACCGTGGACCCCGAGGCCGCGACGGCTACAAACACCGCCGCGGCCCTCGGTGCGGCTCCTGAGGGCACCAACAATTTCGTAGTCGAGTTCACCAACCTGGGAACCCTTCGCCGGGTTACGGACGCACAGGGCAACCAGAGTCCCGAGGAAGGGACCCTGGCCGTGAACATCGCCTTCGATGTGCAGGGCGCCACGGCGGAGGAAGGCGCGGGTCCCGTACGGCAAGCTTTCGCCTTGAACCTGGGGACCGCGGGGAGCGTGCGCAGCACGGTGACCCAGTTCGCCGAGGCTTCCAGCACCAAGGTCTTCGAGCAGGACGGGTACTCCATGGGTTACCTGGAAACCTTCAAAATCGACCAGTCCGGGATCATCACGGCGGTCTACTCCAACGGTTCGAACCGTACCATCGGTCAGATCGCCCTGGCAAGCTTCACCAACCCCGGGGGGCTCGAGAAGTCCGGGGAGACGAACTTCGTGCAGTCCAACAACTCGGGTCTGGCGGACATCGGGCCCTCCGGCATAGCGGGTAAGGGCAAGATCATCGCAGGCACCCTGGAGATGTCGAACGTGGACCTGGCCGAGCAGTTCACGGACATGATCGTCACCCAGCGCGGCTTCCAGGCCAGTTCCAAGACCATACAGACCAGTGATCAGATGCTCCAGGAGCTTCTGACGTTGAAGAGGTAAGGGGGAAGTAAGGACTCAGGAGTCAGGAACCAGGAACCAGGGATCAGGAACCAGGAATCAGGAACCAGGAACCAGGAATCAGGAACCAGGAACCAGAGATCAGGAACCAGGAACCAGGAGACAGTCTCCGGCAATTGTGCGCGTTTTGGGCTGGGTGGCTGTACTGGTTGGGGCTGCTGCACTGCTGATTGTACTGGTCAGCATCTTCCTGCCGAGCCCGTTTGTGGCACTGGGCGATAAGCTATTGGCGTGGTCGGACCTGGCTCGCACGCGCGGCTTCGCCGACGGCGCGATGGCGTGGAGCTACGAGGCAGCCGGGATCGCGCGGTT
>Ga0209450_10000920_pt1 | contig 14763 bp, 10 predicted proteins | sample FrelakmetLWP11LW_FD_187149 | JGI IMG/M metagenome (GOLD analysis project Ga0209450, IMG submission 187149) | Freshwater lake sediment microbial communities from the University of Notre Dame, USA, for methane emissions studies - LWP11 LW (SPAdes)... | ecosystem: Environmental > Aquatic >...
GGTGCCGGTCCCGGGGGTGGTGGTCTCCGACGCCGTGCGACTGGGGTCCCTGCCGTTCCACGCGATCGCCGAGCCCAAGGCTGATGCGAGCTTCCTGTGTGTCGCGGCGGCGTCGATCCTCGCCAAGGTCACACGTGATTCGATGATGGTCGCCTGGGCCGCGATTCACCCCGGCTACCACTGGGAACGGAACAAGGGATACGGGTCGCCGGCGCACCTCGAGGCGCTGCGGCGCCTGGGGCCAACTTCGCTGCACCGACGGACGTTTGCGCCCGTCCGTGTGCTAGCATGACCGCGGGGAAAGCCTTATCTGCATGGCGACGGTGAAGAGGGATCAGATACTCCAGGAGGCCGAGAAGCTCGCCGCCCGCGGCAAGCTCGATGCGGCCGTGAAGGAGTATCGTCGCGCCCTCGAACAGATTCCGAACGACACCAGCACGTTGAACCGCCTCGGGGATCTCCTCGTCAGGCTCGAGAGGACGTCTGAGGCGATCGAGGTCTTCCAGCGGGTCGCGGAGCACTTCGCCGGTGACGGCTTCTTCCTGAAGGCGATCGCCATCTTCAAGCGCGTCAATCGGCTCGACCCGCAACGAACCGAGATCTACGAACGGCTCGCCGACCTCTACTTCAAGCAGGGCCTAGTCGTCGAGGGTCGCCAGCAACTGCTCACGCTCGCCGACTGGTTCATGCGCTCCAAGAACATGGGGGATGCGGTTCGGGTGTTTCGCCGGCTGGCGGACCTCGAACCTTCCAACTTCCAAGCTCGCGCCAAGCTCATCGACCTCCTCGTGCAGACTGGCGACGTCGGGGGCGTGACCACCGAGATCGACAGCCTCGGACGCAGCCTGCTCTCCCGTGGGATGCTCGACGAAGCGGTGAAGCTCTACCACAGGGCACTCGAGCTCGGCCCGGAGAAGACCGACTTCCTCGCGCCCTGCATCGAGGCCCTGGTCAGCAACGCCAGGGTCGTCCAGGCCGTCGAGCTGGCCAACCGGGGACTCTCTGCCGGCAAGGGCGGGACCGAGCTCAAGCGTGCGGCGGCCCGGGCGTTTGCCGAATCCGGGGATATCAAGTCGGCTCGCCGGCTCCTCGAGGAGATCATCCCGGACGTCGGAGAGCGGACTGATGTCGTGCAGCTCTATGGCGACATCCTGCTGCGCGTCGGCGAGGCCGAGCAGGCCAAGGAGAAGGTGCTACCGGCCGTGGACCGCCTCCTCGGGGCAGGAGACGTGGGTCGCGCCGCGGCCCTGATCAAGCGGCTGATCAAGAGCGCCCCGAGCGACATCGACGTCCTCGAGCGGGCCGTCAAGGTGTTCGATCGCCGGGACGACCCCGACATGGCCAACTCCATCGAGGCATCGCTGGCGGACGCGTACTTCCGGTCCGGCCGCGAGCAGCCGTCACTGCAGCTCTACCGGAGTCTCGCCCAGCGAGACCCGGAGAACTCGCTGTTCCGACAGAGAATCGAGGCGCTTGGAGGGGCCCCGGCGACGGCGCGGACGACGGCCGGGTCGGTGCCCCCGACCCTGGACGACTCGCCCCGTCGCCTGGTCGAGGTGGTGCCGGAGCGGTCACAGGCCGTTCTCCAGGAAGAGGAGCCCGAGGTCGAGTTCATCGACGTCGATCTCGCCGAAGATGGTGGAGAGCCGACCGGTGAGATCGTCCGGCCGGGGGAGTACGTCTTCGGGGTGGCTCCGCCGCCGGCTGCTCCGGTTGTGCCGGCGTCGAGCGCGCCGACGACGGCCATGGAGCTCTTCACCGAAGCGGTTGTCTTCGCGAAGTACGGGCTGAGCGACAAGGCGATCAGCCACCTGTACCGCGTGCTGGCGCTGGAGCCGACACACCAGGCCGCCCGGGACCTGCTTGGCTCGCTCGGCGGAGGCGAGGTTGCGGAGGTCGAGTTCGGCGCCGATGCCGTGTTCGAGTCGGCCGTTCAGCGGCAGCCCGAGCCCGCCCCGTTCCTCGACGCAGTTCCGTCGTTCGAGGAGCCTGTAGGCCCGGCCGTGCCGACGGAAGGCCTGGTCCCGGACGTCGAGATCGCAAGCCTGGACGCGTCCCCGTTGCCGGTCGACACGCCGCGAGTTTTCGAGGCGTCGGTCATCGTACCGCCACCCGTGCCCGACGTGGCCAGCCCGCCCTCGCGCCCGGGACTGGCGCCAGTCCGGCTCGAGAACCTCGAGGCCATCCTCGGTCTCGGCGAGGCCGCACCGAAGGCCGCGAGGCCGGCACCGGCTCGAGCACCGAAGCTGTCCCTGGAGGAGCAGATCGGGTTCGACCTCGCGGGCCTGGTCGGCGTGCCGAGTCGACCGGAGCCTTCGCCTGCACCGCTGGCGTGGGGACCCGGAGTTGCTCAGCCCGCCGAACCCCTACCCGAGGTTGTCAAGCCTAAGGCCCGGGTCGAGGAGCCGCCTCCTTTCCAGGCTCCTCCGGTCCAGGCCGCCGGGGAGGGCACCGCTGACGACGTGGTCGAGCTGCTCGAGGTCTCTGGGATGCTCGGTGGACCTGCCGACGACGTCCTGCGGGAGATCGATTTCTTCATCGAGCAAGGCCTGCTCGACGAGGCCGCTCGTCAGCTCGGAAAGCTCCGGGAACATTTCCCCGACCATGGCGAGGTGAAATCCCGCCAGGCCCTGCTGAAGGCGCGGGGTTGGGAGGAGGGAGCGCTTCCGAAGGCCGTTGAAGCGTCAGCCTCAGAGCTGTTCAGCGAGGAGGAGCAGTTCTTCGACCTCGCCGCCGAGCTCGAGAAGGAGCTTGCCGAGGACGAGCTCGTGGCTGAGGCCCGAGGTGCGGAACAGAGTGGCGAGGTCTCCATCGAGGAGCTCTTCAAGGAGTTCCAGCGCGGGGTGGCGGAGCAGATCCACGAGGAGGACTACGACACCCACTTCAACCTTGGCCTGGCCTACCGTGAGATGGGTTTGCTCGACGAGGCGATCGGCGAGTTCCAGCTCGCCGCGAAGTCGGGGCCCCTCTTCATCGAAGCGGCCAGCATGATCGGCGCCTCGTACCTGGACAAGGGTCTGCCGGAGCAGGCTGCGGAGTGGTTCTCGCGCGCGCTCACGGCGCCCGAGATTCCGGCGGATGCCGAGCTCGGGCTGAAGTACGAGCTCGGGCGGGCTCAGGAAGCGGCCGGCAACTTCTCCGGAGCGCTCTCCAACTTCGCAGAGGTCCTGGCGCTCAACCCCGGCTTCCGCGACGTCGTCGAGCGCGTCTCACGACTCCAGATCACTCACTGACGGGTAGCAGTTGAATTCTCGCGGACGAGCGACATCAGCTCGCGGACCAGCTTCTCGATGCCCGCGGCCGCCTCGGCGATCGATGTCGCCAACATGTAGGCCGGAGTCGTCACGAGCCTGTGTGCGTCGTCGGTCACGATGTCGCCGACGGCGCAGTCGCAGTGGCGGGCGCCCAGCTTGCCGAGCGCCGCGGCCGTCGCAGGATCGTTGCCGATGGTCAGGTCGGGTGCCTCGTCGCCGAGGAGCTTGGCCAGGATTGCCGGCGCGATACACATGGCGGCGACGGGCTTCCCGGCCGAATGCACGGCGCGGACCAGTCGGGCCACGTCGGGGTGGACGACGCATTGGGCTCCAGAGAGCGCGAAGTCGCAGAGGTTCTTGGCGGCGCCGAAGCCCCCCGGCAGGACGAGCGCGTCGAGGTCGGAAGGCTCAACCGCGGCGATATCGGAGATCTTGCCACGCGCGATCCGCGCCGACTCGACCAGGACGTTCCTCCGCTCGTCGCCCGCGACCTCGCCGGTGAGGTGATCGACGACGTGGAGCTGGTCGACGTTGGGCGCCATACAAATCGCCTCGGCGCCTGCCCGGTCCAGCGCCAGCAAGGTGATGACGGTTTCGTGGATCTCGGCGCCGTCGTAGACGCCGCAGCCGGACAGAACCACCCCGATCCTGGGTCGCGACATGTTGAGGCTCCCTTCTCGGCGACAATCGTAGTCTTTGAAGCCGACCCTCGACAAGGACCGGACCCGTCTGGCAGACCGCCGAAGCGTTCGCATGTCCCGGATGGTCGGACGCCGTCGCGCCGTCTACCGCCCCGGGGTCTGCTACGGTGACCACATGAGCGCCGCGATCCGCCCGACCCTGCTCGCCGCGGCGGCCGGGGTCTCCCTGGCGTTGGCCTTGCCGGGTCCCGGTCTCGTCCCGCTCATCCTGCTGGTGCCCGGCCTGTTCGGCAGGGCGCTGGCGGGCGCTCGGGGCTGGGGTGCGTTCAGGTGTGGGTGGATCGCAGGAACGGCGCAGTGGCTCGTCGCCGTCGCCTGGGTCGTGATCGTGCTGCACAGGTATGGCCACCTCGTGCTGCCGCTGGCGATCTTCGGGCTGTTCGTCATGGCGGGTATCCTCGGCCTCGGCTGGGCCCTGGTCGCCTGGGGTGTGGGACGCGTGCCTGGGAGTTGGCGGGTCTGGCTTCTCCCGCTTGCACTGGCGGCGTTCGAGCAGATCCAGCACCTTCCGCCGTGGATCTTCCCGTGGAACCCGGCGGCCGCGGTGGCCACCGCCTGGCCGCCGTTGATGGCGCCCCTGCCGGTCCTCGGAACCGCTGGGCTGTCGCTGGTCTTCTACCTTGCGGGCAGCGGTTTGGATGCACTCCTCGATCGCAGCCGCCGCGCGGCCGGCGCGCTGACCCTGCTTGCCGCCTCTGCCGTGTTCGTCGTCGGTGCGGTCGCAGCACCGCCGTTCCATCCGACCGGCGCGCGCGAGCGGGTCGCGGCGTTGCAGCCGAACGTACCTCTCGAGTTTCGATGGGACCGGGACAACCTCGCGGCCATCCAAGGACGTGTCGAGGGGCTGACCGCCGCCGCGGCGGCCGCGGGTGCGGGTTGGGTGGTCTGGCCCGAAAGCGCCGTGCCCCGGATCGTCGAGCGCGACGGCGCGTACCGGACCGGGATCGAAGGACTCGCTCGCGCTCACGGTGTCTGGTTGACGGTCGGGTCGATCGGCGAAGGTCCGGGCGAAGGGGAGTACGCGAACTCGGTGTTTCAGGTCTCGCCGGGAGGTGTTGTCCCCTGGCGCTACGACAAGGTCCACCTCGTGCCCTTCGGGGAGTACGTCCCGCTCGCCGGTCAGATCGGTTTCCTGCGACCCCTCGTACGAGAGGTCGGGTCGTTCACGGCGGGTCGCAGCGTCCTTCCTCTCCCTTCGCCGGTCGGGCCGGCCGGGATCGCGGTGTGCTACGAGGTGGCGTTCCCGTCGCTGTATGCCGCGGAGGTGAGACACGGCGCCGAGGTGTTGGTGACCATTACCAATGACGGTTGGTACGGCGACTCTGCGGCGCCGCGGCAGCACCTGGCTCTCGCCATGCTGCGCGCCGCCGAGAACCGGAGGTTCCTGATCCGGGCCGCCAACACCGGGATCAGCGCGATCATCGACCCGACCGGGCGGCTGGTGGCGAGCCTCGAGTTCGGTCGCGAGGGCATCGTCGCCGGCGAGGTGCACGGCGGGACTGGCCAGACGCCGGCCGCGCGGTGGGGTTGGCTGGTCGCCGCGGGAATGCCGCTATGCGCTGTCGGTGCTATACTTATCGGCACCAGGCGCCGCGAGTCGAACCCACGTTGAGACTCCGCCTCGGCGCCTTTCGGGGGAAAGATGATCGAGGACGTTCTCACACGGGCCACGCAGGTTCGCGAGTCCATGGCGAGCCTCCGGGGGTACCTTTGACGGCCCGCGCGTGACAGCGGAGCTGGACCGCCTCGTCGAGCTCACCCAGCACAGCGATTTCTGGTCCGACCAGCAGAGGGCGCGCGACGTGATGCGGCAGCGCCAGGTGCTGGAGACCAAGCTCGCCACCGATCGATTCCTGGCCGAGAGCATCGAGGAGCTCGAGGTCCTGGTGGAGCTCGTGCGCGAGGACGCCAGCGCCGAGGAGGAAATCGTCGGCACCCTGGCGCGAATCGAGCCGAAGCTCGAGAGAATCGAGCTCGAAACCAAGATGACCGGCGAGTACGACGCCTCGAACGCCTTCCTCGAGGTTCACCCCGGTGCCGGCGGAACGGAGTCGGCCGACTGGGCCCAGATGCTCCTTCGCATGTACCTCAAGTGGTGCGAGCGCCGGGGCTTCGATGCGGAGCTGCTCGACACCCAGGATGCCGAGGAAGCCGGCATCAAGTCGGCGACCGTTCTCGTCAAGGGCGAGTACGTGTACGGCTACCTGAAGGGCGAGAACGGGATTCACCGTCTCGTCCGGATCTCGCCGTTCGACGCCCAGGGCCGTCGACACACGTCGTTCGCGTCCGTCCACATCTACCCGGAGGTCGACGAGGAGATCGACGTCGAGATCGACGAAAAAGACGTCAGGATCGATCGATTCTGCTCGTCAGGACCGGGCGGGCAAGGGGTCAACACCACCTACTCGGCGGTCCGCCTGACGCACCTGCCGACCAACATCGTGGTGAGCTGCCAGAACGAACGCTCGCAGATCAAGAACCTGGCCCAGGCCATGAAGGTGCTCAAGGCTCGCCTCTTCGAGTTGGAGCGGGCGAAGAAGGACGAGGAGCTCGACAAGATCAAGGGCCCCAAGAAGGACATCTCGTGGGGGAACCAGATCCGCTCGTACGTGCTCCAACCGTACCGCTTGGTCAAGGACCTGCGGACCGACTTCGAGGTCGGCGATGCGGACCGGGTCCTCAACGGTGACCTCGATCGGTTCATCGAGGCCTATCTTAAGCAGCAGGTCCTGGCGGCGCAGCAGGGTTAGGCATGACCGGGAGATCCGCCCGAGTCGCCGGTCCCGGACTGTCGAGAGGGTCCGGTCCGGCGATCCTCTGGGCGTCGCCGCTCCCTCCGACCAGGTCCGGAGTGGCCGACTATGCCGCGGAGCTGCTGCCGTTCCTGTCCGCGTGCGCTCCGGTGACGTTGGTGACTCCTCCCGATTGGCGCTCGGCCGGTGACGAGGCGTGGGCGGCCGGGATTCCACGGGTAGGCTGCGACCAGGCCCCTGATGGAGATGCGATCTCGCTGCTCCACCTTGGCAACAACCCCTACCACAGGTGGGTCGCGACACGCCTGCGTCGTTTCGGTGGGACCGTGGTCCTTCACGACAGCGTCGTGCACCACCTTCTGGTCGAGGAGGCAGCGGCGGAGGACGCGTGGGACCGCTTCGACGCCGAGCTGACCGGAGCGGAAGGTGCCGCCGGTGGCGCGTTGGCCGCGGCGCGGCGGTCCGGCTTCCATGGTCGGCTCGATCCCTTCCTCTTCCCGGCCCTCGGGGTCTACCTAAGGTTGGCGAACGCGGTCGTGGTCCACAGTCGCGATGCCGCATCGTGCGTGCGCCGCGCCGCGCCTCGAACCCCGTTGGAACTGGTTCCGCTGGCGGTGGCGGCGTTGCCGAGCGGTCAGCGCACAGAGGCTCGCCGGCACCTTGGTATGTCCGAGCGTGAGGTGGTCCTCGCCCACTTCGGGTTTCTGACCCCGGCCAAAGGGCTGCAGACCATCCTGGTCGCCTTGCTGGCACTTGCGGAGCTCGGCGTCCCGATCAAGCTGCTCGTGGTCGGAGAGGGCAGGGAGGGCGAGTTGTTGGAGGAGGAGGCTCGCCGCGCCGGTGTCGCCGATCGGGTCCGTTTGACTGGTTGGGTGGAGCCGGACGAGCTGGGGCGGATCCTCGTGGCCGCCGACCTCGGGCTGGTGCCGCGGTACCCGACGGCCGGCGAGACATCGGCCGCCGCGCTGCGCTTCATGGCGGTCGGGACACCGGTCGTCGTCTCCGGCCACCGACAGTTCCTCGAGCTCCCGCCTGCAGCAGCGTTCCGGATTGCACCGGGGCGAGCAGGCGCCGCCGAGTTGGTTCGGATCGTGGTGCACGCGGCGGGGAATCCCGAGAGCCTGTCAGCAGCGCGAGTCGCCGCTCGCCGCGCCTGGGAGGGTGGTGGACACTCGCCGGCCGATGCCGCCCGCCGTTTCCTGGCAGCCATCGAGAGGCTCTCCGGCGCTCGCCCGCCTCGTACCCTCGAAGGTCGGCCGATCGAGGGGAGTCGCGACTAGTCCTTCGGTGGTGGCGGCGGGGGGACCAGGGCTGAGTCCATCAGTTCCTGCGCGTTGCGCGTGGCAACGGCGTTGGACGCAGCCTCCCCGACGGTGGCCGGTGCTCCGCTGAGACCGGATGCGGCAGCAAGAACGGTTGCCGCCTCACTCCAGTTCCGGGAGGCGTGGAGCGCCGCACCGAGGAGATAGCGCTCCCGGCCGGACCCTTGCCGCTCGACCGAAAGGTCGCGCAGCAGGTTGACGGCTTCGGTCGAACGACCGAGGTCGAGGAGACAGCGTGCTCGGACCATGCGCCCTTCGGCACCGGTCTCGCGCAGACCGTCGATCAGTGCGAGGCCCTCGACGACCTTGCCTTGGCGGCGCATCGCCTCGGCCAGCGGGAGCGAGAAGCTCTCCAGGCCGGCATGCCTGGCCGCCTGGAGACGGTCGATCGCGACGGGTAGGTTCCCGACGGCGAGGTTCGCGACCCCGAACCAGCCGTTGACCCAAGGGTCATCGGGCCTGACCTGCAGGGCCCTCTGAAGGTGCTGGAGCGCGGAGTTCGCCTGCTGGTCCACCAAGGCGATCTGGGCTCGTACGACGCGCGCCTCGAGGAGGGTGCCGTTCGCGTTCAACGCCTTGTCGAGCATCTCTCGTGCCGTGCTGACGTCTTCCATCCGGGCGGCAAGCAGACCGAGTGCCGCGAGCGCGCGATCGTTGCCAGGGTCCAGATCGACGGCCCGGCGGAACGCGTCGCGCGCCGAGGGGATGCGCCCGCGCTTCAGCTCGACCTCGCCCAGGAGGAGCCACAGCTCCGGCTTCTCGCTGGTGATCATGGCTGTGCGCAGCGCAGTGGCCGCGTCGTCCAGGCTACCGGCCTCCAGCAGGGCCTCGCCGCGAACCTCGAGTGCAGCGACACAGGACGGCAGGGCTTGCAGCACGCCACCCATGAGGGCGCCGGCATCCCCCGGCCTGCCGGACGCGATCAAGCGCCTGGCCTCGAGGAGGGCATCGAGAGGCACGACAGGCGTGTTCGGTGGCGCCGCTGCAGCCGCACGCAGGGCCATGATGCGGCCCCGCTGCTCCACTGCCTCGCCGCTCCGCCCGAGCCTGTCCAGCGCCTCGGCCTTGAGCTCGAGGACCTCCGGCAGGCTCGACGGGGGAGTGTCGTTCTCGAGGGCATGGATGTCGGCGAGCGCTCCTTCGAGAGCGGTGTTGTCGACGGCCTCCGCGAGCCTTCGTCTGATCGCGACCAGCGTGCCGGAACCGGTGGGTACCGTCGCCGCCGGCGGGGCTGGTCGAGTCGGACTGCTGGCCGTGCGCGCCTTCACCCTCGCAAAGGCGCGAAGGAAGTCGTCGGTATAGAGCTCGGGCACCAGCTCGAGCTGTGGTTGGTCGGCGAGCGCCGCGGCCAGGGCCTCTTCAGCTTTCGACCGGTTGTTCATCAGGAAGTACACCTGGGCGAGTCGGAGTCGGATCTCGGCCCTCTTCGCGCTGTCGCTCTCCGCCTCGGCAGCCGTGACGAACAGCTTCGCGGCCCTGGGCCAGTCGGCCTTGCGGAAGGCATCGGTGGCGTCGCTCAGCGGGTCGGCCCCGGGAACGTCGATCGCCGTGAGCAGCGAGAGGATCGCGAGCGCAGCGACACGGGGGAGCATGCGGGGAGTTTAGCGCAACACCCGCTGGCCCGGCCTCACTGAGGCGCGACGACCCGCGGCACTGAAACCCCGGGCGGAATCTCGACCTGCTCGCGGTACTCTCCGCGCCCGGGCCAGCTGATCACCAGGGTGTGCACGCCGGCCGGCACCTTCCGGTCCTTGACCGGGAGAGCGCCGAGCTCTTCGTCGTCGAGGTAGACCCGGGCTCCCTGCACTGGCACGCCGAAGTCGTTGACGACAGTCAGCAGCCCGAAGGGCGGGAGGTGGAGCTTGAGCTGGGTGGTCTGGGTGGTTACCTCGACCGTGTGGTCCTTGTCGCGGTAGCCCGGAATGCGCTGCCGGATGCGGTGACCTCCGACGGTCAGGTCCACCCGCGTCGACTGCACCTTGCCGAGTGACACCCCATCGACCTCGATCTCCGAAACCGGGTCGACGAACAGCTCGACCGACACCCGCTGAGGGCCGGGGGTTGGAATTGGTGCGGGGGAAGGGTCGAGCACCGGAGTCGCCGGAACCGGGGTTGACCGCCCTGCCAGAGCATCGGCGGCGGCCGTATCTGCGCTGCCTCGGAACCCGAACCAGGCGATGGCGGCCAGGATCACGAGCGCGACGGGCGCCACCACCCAGAGGAGCTTGCGCCTGGGCGGTTCTTTCGGTGGGACGTGCTCCGTGGGGAGGTGGTCGAGCGGCCGGGCCGCGAGCTGTGTTGGAGCCGTGAGGTTCCGCGAGGGGCGGCCGGCGAGCCGCGCGAGCTCGCCTCTGACCAGTGCGGTGGTGGTTTCCGTTCGCTGGGCCTGAGTCCGGGCCGACAGCGACGCCAGGACCTCCTTCAGCTCCTGCCCGACGTCACGAACCGTGGCCCACCGTTGGTCGGGGTCCTTCGCAAGTGCCTTGAGGATCGCCTTCTCGAGCCGCTCCGGGCAACGGGAGTTGCGCTGCCGGGGTGCGACCGGATCCTGGTGCAAGATCTGGTAGATCACGTTCGAGATGTTCGGTCCGGCAAAGGGCCGAGCTCCGGCGATGAGCTCATACGCCATCACGCCGAGGGAGAAGATGTCGGTCCGCGAGTCGAGCGGTTTGCCCGAGAGCTGCTCGGGGGCGAGGTAGCCCGCCGTGCCCAGCGCGACGCCGGTCTGGGTGAGGCGCGACTCGGCTTGCAGCGACTTGGCGATCCCGAAATCCATGATCTTGACGGTACCGTCTTCGAGAACGCGAACGTTGGCCGGCTTGATATCCCGGTGGACGATGCCGCGGGAGTGCGCGAATTCAAGGCCGACGCAGACCTGGATGAGGATCGCGAGGATCCCTTCGAAGCTCAGTTGCGTGTGCTCGACAAGCTCGTCGAGGTCCTTGCCGGAAAGAAACTCCTGTACGAAGTAGGGCGTGCCGTCGTCGATCCCGAAGTCGAAGATCAGCGTGATATTCGGGTGCTGCAGTGCACCGGCGAGCTGGGCCTCGCGGAAGAAGCGCTGCGTGGCCTCCTCGTCTGTGGCGGCGCAGGTCTTGAGGGCGACCCACCGCTGGATGTAGGGGTCCCAGGCCTTGTAGACGACACCGAAGCCGCCGACGCCGATCTGGTCGGCGATCTCATACTTGCCAATACGTTTCGGGGCCGTCATCGTCGCAGCCCGTACTTTACTTCTGTTGCGCTCGCATGGGAAGGTGCTAGGCTCCGACGATGCGCGTCGGCCTCCACCTTTCGCTCGCGGCCGCCTTGATCGCGCTGGCGCCGGGCTGTGGAAGGGAGCGACCGGGCTCCCGGACGACGCCGACGGTCGAGGCGACCAGGCCTGCCGGGATCGAGCTGCAGGCGGAGGACATCAGGCTCTACCTGCAGGTGCGGGAGCTGGCGCTCGAAAGGCTGGACCGGGAGCTCGCTGCGGCTGAACGACGGGGAGGGAGCGCATTGGCGGCGATCGAGGAGCTGTCGGTCGCCGAACGCCGGGCCGCCGAGTTCGCCGGGGCGGACTGGAAACGCTACACGGCCGTACGCGACGAGATCGGTCATCTCCTCTCGCTCCAGCGTCGGCGCGAGGACGCCCGAGTGCTGGGGCTGGAGCTGCGTCGTGCCCGCGAGGACCTCACGGCACAGCTCGCTGTGGCGCGCGACGCCGCGAGCCGCCAATTCCTGCAGGCGCAGATCGACCGCCTGGCGGAGCAGATCGACAAGCTGGAGGAGGAGGATGAGCCGACGCCATCCGAGCTCCGCCACGCTGCCCTCCTGGCGACCGTCAGGGTCAGCATCGCGACTCAGCAGGGACGCTTTGAGAAGATCCAGCGACGTGCCAAGGAGCTGCTGCAGGACGCCCGCGGCACCGCAGCGGAAGGGAAACCGACTCCTCAGCCCCAAGTCAACTGATCGAAGCCATCCGCGCGGCGTGGGTCAAGAAGAACGAGAGCAGCTCGAGGTTGATCTTCAGGTCGACGTTCTTCAGCTTGACCTCGGGATGGCCTTTGAGTTGCGCCGGCGCGAAGTTGAGGACGGCCTGGACGCCGGCCTCGACGAGTTCGTCAAAGACCTTCTGGGCGGCCGTGGCCGGCACGGTAATGACGCCGATGTGCACTCTCCGCTCTTTCACAATTCCGGGCAACTGAGAAACCGGCTCGACGGTCAGGCCACCAGGCACCTTCTTGCCAAGCTTGTGCGGGTCGGCATCGAGGATCGCGACGATCCGGAAGCCGCCGGTGTTGAATCCCGAGTAGTGGGACAGGGCGGTCCCGAGGTTCCCGGCTCCGACGACCAGCACGCGCCTCTCCTCGTGCAGGCCGAGGATGTTGACGAGATGGTCCCGGAGCTGGGCGACGTTGTAGCCGACGCCGCGGATCCCGAACTCACCGAAGTACGCGAGGTCCTTGCGGATCTGGGCGGAGTTGAGATGATAGCGGTCGGCGAGCTCCTGTGACGAGACGGTCGTGCCGCCCTCTTGCTCGAGTTGCTGCAGGCACCGGAGGTACACCGACAACCTGTTGATGGTCAGCTCGGAGATGCTCTCGACTGGGATGTATCTCTTGAAGGCCATTCCTCACCTCGCGAGGGTCCGTGCCGCCGATTCGGCAGCGCTGACGACCCAGCCTGGCAGCGCACCCAGGACAACGATCCCCAAGGCACAGGCTGCCGCGACGAGCCGGGTCGGCCAAGGCTCCGAGTACTTCGGTTCCCGCTTTGGCAGGGGTTTCATGTAGAGATAGTACACCACGCGAAGGTAGTAGAAAACTGAGACGAAGCTGTTCAGGACGCCAACAACGGCGAGCCAGACGAGACCCTCGTTGACGGCGGCGCGGAAGACCAAGAACTTCCCGACGAAACCGACCGTGGGCGGTATGCCGGCCAGCGAGAACATGGCAAGCCCCAGGGCCATCGACAGCATCGGGCGTCGCCAGCCCTGGCCCGCGAGGTCGGTGAGCAGGTGCGGCTCGTCCTCGGCTTCGGAGAACGCCGACACGACGGTGAAGGCCGCCACGTTCATCAGGGTGTAGGCGGCGAGATAGACCAGCATTCCGGAGAGCCCATCGAAGCCGAACGCAACGAGCCCGACGAGGGCGTAGCCCATGTGCGCGATGCCGGAGTAGGCGAGCATGCGCTTGAGGTCGCGCTGGGCGATGGCGACCAGGTTGCCCAGCGTCATCGACAGGACCGCGATGGCGGCCAGGAGGGTCGTCCAGCGAGGTGAAAGGGCAGCCGGCGCGAGGAATGCGACGAGCCTCGCGAGGACCACGAGCGCCGCTCCCTTGGGGACGACGGACAGGAACGTCGTGACCGGCGTCGGCGAGCCCTGGTAGACGTCCGGCGCCCACGCGTGGAACGGTGCGAGCGCCAGCTTGAAGCCCAATCCGGCGAGGATCAACGCGAGCGAGAGGAACACCAGGGGGCTTCCCGTCAGGGTCTGCGCGGCGACCAGCGGGGCAAGCGCCGACAGCGAGAACGTCCCGCTCGCCCCGTACAGCAGCGCGATCCCAAAGAGCAGCGCGCCACCGGCGAAGGCCCCGACCATCAAGTACTTCCATCCTGCCTCGAGAGACAGGGAGCTCTCGTGATGAAAGGCATTCAGGACGTACAGGGCGATCGAGAGGAGCTCGAGGCCGATGAAGACGACGAGAAGGTGGTCCGCCTTGGCCATGACCATGGCGCCGACCGCGGCCCACACCAGGAGCGCATAGAACTCGCCGAACCGGGCGGCCGTACGGGCCAGGTAGGGCCCCGCCATGACGCATGCCAGGATCAGGGCAACCAGGATATAGCTGTCCACGAAGCGGGCGAGCTCGTCGACGACGAGTGCTCCGGACCAGACCACGCCCGGAGCCGGTGAAGTCCACCGGACGACGAGTGCGACGGCAGCGCCGACCGCGGCCATGCTGCCGAAGCGACTCCGAAGGGATGGAACGAACGCGTCGGCCAGGACTAGGAGGCAGCCGAGGGCTACCAGGACGAGCTCGGGCTGGATCGCGGAGAGATCGCTGAGGTTCACAGCCCACCTCCGACAAGATGGCGCACCGCGGCTTCCGAGAGCCTGAGGAAGGTCCCGGGCTGCACGCCAATCCAGACCATGAACACCGCGAGCGGCGTGAAGGCCAGAGCCTCGCGCCAGGTGAGGTCCGAGAGCGTTTTGTTCTCCTCGTGGACGAGTGGGTTCCAGAACACCCTCTGGACCAGGGTCAGCATGTACACGGCACCGAGAACGATCCCCGTGGAGGCGAGGACGACTGCGACCGGGTGGGTCTTGAACGAGCCGGTGAGGATGAGGAACTCACCGACGAAGCCGTTCAACCCGGGCAGCCCGATGGACGCCAGGGTGGCGATCAGGAACGCCCCGGTGTAGAGCGGCATGACCGCCGCCAGGCCACCGTAGTCCTCGATCAGGCGGGTGTGGCGCCGGTCGTAGACCACGCCGACGAGCATGAACAGTGCCCCGGTGGACAACCCGTGGTTGACCATCTGGATGAGCGCTCCCTGGGTCGATGCCACGGTCCCGGCGAAGAGGCCGAGAATGATGAAGCCCATATGCGAAACCGAGGAGTAGGCGATGAGCTTCTTCATGTCCTTTTGGGCCCAGGACACCAGCGCGCCGTAGATGATGGCGATCACGGCGAGCCAGAGGAACAACGGCGTGGCCCGCTCCCATGCCTCGGGGAAGAGCGGCCGG
>Ga0209450_10000921_pt1 | contig 14763 bp, 18 predicted proteins | sample FrelakmetLWP11LW_FD_187149 | JGI IMG/M metagenome (GOLD analysis project Ga0209450, IMG submission 187149) | Freshwater lake sediment microbial communities from the University of Notre Dame, USA, for methane emissions studies - LWP11 LW (SPAdes)... | ecosystem: Environmental > Aquatic >...
CCGAAGAGGAACCCGAGTTTGTCGCCCGTATGAGTTGTTTTGACACAGATACACCGAGACGGATTGGACGCATGTAGTTTCGCATGGCGCAGAATGTCTTAGGGACATGCGAGGGACGACCGCTCTCTGTGTTCGCTCGGACGACTGTTTCGCTCTGACGCCTCAAAAAATCTTTATAATTCGTCTAAATCCAGCACGATGCGGGATGATCGTCTACCGTCCCTCAGGTTTTTAAGTTTTCTTGAAACTTTCCCACTCACCTCGTCCTTTCAGAACCTCCCTGAAGACTTCGAGGGCTTTGTTGACGAGGGGCATCCCTCCATAGGGAGCTAACTGAAAGAAGACCTCAGCGAGCTTCTTCGGGTCGCAGCCAACGTTGAGGGCTGCATTGACATGAAGCTTCAATTCATCCGCTGCTCCCAGGGCTGCCAGCATAGCGCATGCAACCATTTGCCGTTCGGGGAGGGTCAAAACAGTTCGCGAATAAAGAGTTCCTGTAATAAACATAGAAAGATCATTCGCAAGGTCCCTGTCAAATTCCTTCCACGTAAGATAGGGCGGGTCCATCTTGATTCCCCCTGTCCACAATTTCTTCGCAGTTTCCTGGGTTCTCTTCTTTAAAGTTTCTTCATCCACGACCTGTCTCCTCCTTTTGGGTTCATTGTGCAAAACCTGTATTAGTTGATTTGTGTGAAACTGAGAATGAAACAATGTTTGTTTTTACTTAATACATTTGCTTACTTAACCTTGATCTCAACCTCAGCCTTATCATTTCTGGTATATCACGCATCTTTCCGTGTCGTCAATAGATATCCACAACTGAAGCTTCCGGATTTCTTCATTCGACGAACAGGATGTAGTTTATTCCACATCAATGTCACCTAGCCCGTTCTCGGGCGAGAGGGAAGTCTCTACCGGCTTTGCCGATGGAGGGGGCGACCCCCTAACGAGGACAGGCGCAAGCCCCAATAATAGAATTGACCTATACCCTTTATTTCAGACTAAGGAGGTGTTAATATTTATAAGCACCATATAAAGTATAAATATAATTCCACAGGAGGATTGAATGAAAAAGGTTGTAATATATGTGCTTGGAATAATTGCAGTAATGGGCTTGTCTGGCTGTGGTTACAATACGATGCAGATGAACGAAGAGGCGGTAAAGGCTGCCTGGGGAGATGTGGAGGCTACCTATCAGAGAAGAAATGATCTTATTCCCAACCTTGTTGAGGTAGTGAAGGGCTATGCGAAGCATGAAAAGGAAACACTTCAGGCGGTAACTGAGGCAAGAGGGAAGGTTGGGAGTATTCAAGCCGGGGCGAATGTTGTAAATGACCCTAAGGCCTTCAGCCAGTTCCAGGAGGCACAAGCATCGATGAGCAGTGCCCTGTCCAGGCTCCTTGTTGTCGTTGAACGATACCCTGATTTAAAAGCAAATCAGAACTTCAGAGATCTTCAGGTCCAATTGGAGGGTACTGAAAACAGGATTAACGTGGCGCGCACGAGATACAACAAGGCGGTACAAGAGTTTAACACCTCTATACGCATCTTCCCGAACAGCCTGACGAATAGCCTCCTTCTTCACCTGAAACCCAAGGAGCCTTTCAAGGCTGAGGCAGGAGCGGAAAAGGCACCGCAAGTGAAGTTTTAAGTGAGAAAAACGTTATGAGTTCGGAGTTCGGAGTTCGGAGACAAAAACGGAAGCGCAACAAAGAGGCAGAGAATAGCGCGCGCCGTGTTGCCATGCAAGTGGTGTTATTCAGCATCCTTTTCTTTGTAGCCTTCTCGTTTGGCCCTAATCGTCAGCTTGACTCCATACTCCGTTCCGACCCGTCTGTGGACGACGGGTGCCCCGGATTATGGAACTCCGAACTGGTTTCTCTTCCAGCCGCGAATGCAGCGGAAATCCCGGCCCTCAAGGGCTACATTAATGATTATGCCAACATGATGTCCCCATCTATTCGATCAAAACTGACGAATGAACTGAGGGAGTTTGAACGAACAGACTCTACTCAGATTGTGGTTCTGACAATCTCTTCCCTTGCAGGTCAGCCCATAGAGGATTTTTCAATAAAGGTTGCGGAGGCATGGAAGATTGGTCAAAAGGGAAAGGACAGTGGAATTATCCTCATTGTTGCTAGTCAGGAACGTAAAATGCGGATTGAAGTGGGGCGGGGCCTAGAGGGGAAACTGACAGACCTGACAGCGGGGAGGATCATTGATCTTGTTATCAAGCCGAGGTTTAAGAGGGGCGATTTCAATGGTGGTTTTGTAGCAGGAGTCGCAGCGGTGATTGATGCAACTAAAGGAGAATTCAAGGCAGACGATGCAATTCCACCACAAAAGAAGAAATCTTTTTCACCCCTTTTCACCATCCTTCTTTTTGGTGGAATTGGCCTTCTTATCATGGGTAGCTTCTCTCGTGTCCTCGGAGGTATTGCAGGGGCTATCGGTCTCCCTGCCGCAGCGTATCTTACTGCGGGGGCCTCTATCTTTACCCTCGTCCTCTTTGGCATTCTCGGCTTGGTCATGGGTATCTTCCTGCCCTTCCTTTTTTCAGGGATGGGGCACGGCAGGGGTGGTATGTTCTTTCCCGGGGGATGGTACTTAGGTTCAGGAGGTGGTGGCAGTGGTGGAGATTTTGATTCAGGTGGCGGTTTTAGTAGCGGCGGCGGAGACTTTGGAGGAGGCGGTGCCTCAGGGGACTGGTAATGAAGTATCACACAAAAGCAGACTCATTTTTCACTGAAGAGGAAAAGGAACAGATAAAAGTTGCCACCATTGGGGTTGAGGCACGTACCATTGGCGAGATCGCCACGGTAGTAATAGATCAGAGCAGTGAATACAAAGAGTCAGAATTCATCGGCGGGGTATTCATTGGAGGTTTTGTTTCCCTTATTATAACGGTAATTTTTTTCCACGCCTCGGTTTGGGCGTTCATTCCTTTTACCTTTCTCCTCTTCTTCCCTGCCCGGTTACTTTTTCAGATGAAACCTGCATTCAAGACTGCTTTTATCGGAAGACGAAGAAAGGAAAAGTCGGTGAAGGAGCGAGCACTCAGGACATTTTATGAGCGGGGGCTCTATAAAACGAAAAAACACACTGGAGTCCTCTTTTTTCTTTCTCTCCTGGAGCGGAAGGTATGGGTTCTTGCCGACCGGGGAATTCACAACAAGATACACCAGGAGACTCTGAACAAATTTGCAGGGATGGTCTCAAAGGGTATTCAGGAAGGCAGGGCAACCGATGCTTTGTGCGGGGCGATTACTGGAATGGGCGAACTTCTTTGGGAATATTATCCGATCACTGACGCGGATACCGATGAACTTTCGAACACGGTAATATGCGAATCTGATGATTTTTCGATAGATGGGGAAGGCTGCAAGGACCGCAACTGAGTGGTCTGTACGCCAATCATTTGCCCAGAGTTTTCCAGGCCGTAGTTTTGATCAAAAAAATCGAGGGTTCAAAAATCAATACCGCAAATACGTTTTCCTTGAACCCTCGAACATTGATTACACATGCTAAGCTGATGGTATTTTTTTGTCCTTTACAGGGCTATAACTTCCTTGACCTCGGGTACTTCCTGCTTAATCACCCGCTCAATACCCATCTTTAATGTCATCTGGCTCATGGGGCATCCACCGCACGCGCCCTTTAAAACCACCTTCACAACACCATCGGGGGTCACATCAACAAGTTCCACGTCTCCTCCGTCAGCCTTTAATGCAGGTCTTACCTTTTCCAATGCTGCTGCCACTCTTTCCTTCATGATTCCTCCTTAATTTTTTGTCCTAGGATTTTGCCTCTTTGTATGCAACAACCCTGATAATTCCGATTGTGGCCCCGTTTGCGTCGGTTGTACACGCATCGTTTACTGAAATGATTTTATCGACATTATTCTCCTGGAGAAATTTGTTTACCTGTTCATCGAGTGACTCTAGCTCGCTTACTGTGTGAAAAACCTTGAGAGCTGACATAAACGTTTTCACTTTCGTCATTTTTGCCTCCTTTCCGATCTTATATACGACACACGAACGTAATGCAGAAAGAATGACCTGTCAACCCAAGCAACGATGGTCCTCGACAGTAAAAAGGCTGCCGGTTCGGCAGCCTTTTTATGATTCATCTAATCTAAATTGTCTTATGCTTTGATGATCTCGAAAGACATCTGATCGTCTTCGTATTTGAGGGGTCTGACGGAGACGTCCATACCGACCTTAACGTCCTCAGGCTTGATATCGTTTGCAAGCCGTGCGAAAAGTTTCAGCGCGCCGAAATCTACAACGCCCATTGTATAGGGGCAATCCTTCTCGAAACCGAAGGGCGCATAGTAAGCAATTGTATAGGTCTCGAGTTTACCCTTTGTGGGCATCTCGAACCAGTCCATATCTTTCGAAAGACAGCTTGCACAGTCTGCCCTTGGCGGGAAGAATTTGGCGCCGCACTGCTTACAAACGGTTCCTTCTACTTTTCCTTCTGTCAGTAAATCAACAAACTTCGCTGTTTTTGTCACACCGGTAAAGCTTTTTCTTCCAAATTTTTCGAATCCCATTATATCACCTCCCAAAGATTGTAACGTTGCCATAGAGGCCAACGCCACCGACATTATGAACGAGGCCGATGTCCGGATTGCCGGGTACCTGCATCGGGCCAGCCTCATCGCGAAGCTGCAGGACGATGGTCCTTATCTGTGAGCCGCCTGTTGCACCGATCGGATGCCCCTTGGAGAGAAGGCCGCCATCGACGTTGACAGGAATCCTGCCTTCCTTGTATGTTGCCTTTTCGCGAATAAGCTGTTTGCCATCTCCCATAGGCGCAAACCCAAGACCCTCATAAGCCATAATTTCGGCGATTGTGAAACAATCATGAACCTCGGCCACTTTAACATCTTTTGATGTTATACCTGCCATCTTGTAAGCTTCGGCCGATGCAGCATAACCGACACTGAGGCCTTTCGCAAAATCAGGCCTTGCTGCCATATTGACTGCCTCGGAAGCTGCGCCGATACCCATGACCCAAACAGGCTTTTTTGAGAAGGCTTTAGCTTTTTCTGCGTTCGCAAGGATGATGCATGAAGCTCCGTCAGCATTGGCACAGGCATCGCCAACCCTCAGAGGCCATGCAACAGCGCCTTTCATCTTTGCATCGGGATTATTCGGGTCAAAATCCTCTGCCTTGATACCCTTCCGGTAGACAGCCCTTTCGTTGACCTGGCCATAGGTGGCTGATTTCAACCTCACGTTCATGAGGTCGTCGTGTGTCAGCCCATTCTTTGCCATGTAAGCCTGGGCATAGAGCGCATAGTAGGCCGGCATCATGGTACCAAAAGGAGCTTCCCACTGGATATCGGCGCCACGTCCCATTCTTTCCTGAGACTCGGCAGAGGTAATTTCAGACATTTTTTGGAAACCAAGAACGACGACGACGTCGTGTAAGCCGGCCTTGATCATGCTGTATGCTACCTTTACGCCACTGCTGCTGGAAGAACAGACAGTCTCAATATAAAACGTGGGTTGGGGAATAAGACCCAGATATTCTGCAAGAACACCTGCGGGGGACCTCTGCTTGTCATATTCCGGTGCCGAACAGAAGATGGATGCTGCGACATCTTTCTGCGTAATGCCTGCATCCTGCATGGCCTCTCTAAAGGCCTCAAAGGCCAACTCTCTGATGGAGCCCTCATAGCCCCTGACAAAGTAAGTCTGGCCCACACCAATAACTGCTACATCTTTTGCCATAACCTCCTCCTTAACTTATTGTTTTTTTGCGTTTTTGTTCCGCTGATACATTGCTACAAATCGATTATGTTCATCCATGTCCTTCGAGAAGACATGGGTACCGTCGTTCTTCGACACAAAATAAAGAAAATCTACTGAGGCAGGGTAAAGGGCTGCCATGATGGAGTTTTTGTCCGGATTGCATATGGGCCCCTTGGGGAGCCCGGTAAAGGTATAAGTATTGTATGGAGTATAGGTGGTTAGATGGATTTTTTTAATGGGCTCGTTAAAGGCCCCTGTTCCGTATATTACAGTAGGATCCGCGTCAAGGGGCATTCCCCGTTTTAACCGGTTATGGAATACTGCTGAAATTATCGGCTTCTCTTCCTTGAGTTTTGCCTCCCTCTCTATGATTGAGGCGAGAGTCAGGGTTTTATGAATATCAAAATGAAGTTCTTCCATCCTTTTCTTTATATCTTCTTTTGCGAAAATTTTGAAGGTTTTTTTCGCAATCGCCTCGATAAAGACATCAACATCAACCTCTTTACTGTAGTAATAGGTATCGGGGGCAAGGTAGCCCTCGAGGGAATCGCCCTTGATGCTGAGTCTTTGAAGAAGACCTGGATCCTTTGCCAGACGGAGAAAATCTTCACTTCCTGTGATCGCTGATTTTTCCGTTGACTCCGCAATATTATGAAGGTTGTGGCCTTCTACTATCTTCAGGGTGTAGATATTTCGTTCTCCCCGACCCATTTTTTGCACAATATCAATAATAGACATGTCTTTTTTTAATGCATATTCACCGGCAATGAGTTTCCCCCTGTATGGAAGGGTACATAGTACGAAGAGAGAAGAGGAGTAAATGAGATCGGCACCCTTGAGTTTGCCTGCAATATCCCAGAGGCCTGTCCCGCTCTTCACAATCACATTGATCTGCTCTCCATCGCTCTCCCTTGGAATACTTGCAAAGATAAGCGTTTGCGTTATTACAAAAAGAAAAACAGCGGTTAAGATAATGTTTCTATTTTGGTTTTTGAGCATCCAGGTATCCCTGAAGTATTATCTGCGAGGCCATCATGTCGATAAAAGGTTTTCTTTTCTTATGACTTACTTGAGCCATTTCAAAAATCCTGTTCGCCTCGTTTGTGCTGAAACGCTCATCCCAGAGAACAGTATTAATGGATGTATATTTGCGGATCTCCTCGGCAAAGGCCATGACTTCTGTAGCTCTTTTGCCGATAGCACCGCTTAAGTCCTTGGGCAGCCCGATAACAATTTCTTCAATGCCGTGCTCCTCAGCGATCCCCTTGAGTTCGTTCAGATCTTTTTCCAGGGTGCTTCTCCGGTAGACCTTGAGCGCCTGGGCAATACTCCGGGTAGAATCAGACATGGATAATCCAATCTTTTTATCTCCTACGTCAAGACCCAGGACACGCATGTGGTATTATAGCAATTTCCATTCAAGATTCAAGTATAATATGGGAAAGTCACAATTCTTATCGCCCCGGGTTATCTGCGCCCCACTCCACACAAAATGCTTTCTTGCCTGCTCAACTCGCTTTCCGGCCGTTCCCCCATCGATCCCTCACTTACAGTTGTCCCCCTTTTTATTTCCTCTCATATGTTGCATTGTTACAGACACTTTTGTGATGGATGTGAAATAATTCTTAAATCGGGTGCGAATAAGAAATAGTTAATTAACGCATAAGGTTGAGATATTGGTCTCATGGAAGTAGGTTATCCTGTTATGACCTTTGAGGGCAAAGAATCGATGCCTTTATGGAAACGTTAGGCGTAAAATGGTTGGCGTAGATGAGAACTATCTGGTCAACGATCAGCCGGTTGCCGCTGTTGCGAAAGGGTAGAGAAAGTAAATTAAATATGCGTGTGGGCCTTGTAAACCTATTGCAAGCAGACCACCGTTGCCATGTATGGTAGCGTGCGAGACCGGGGCAATAAATCACAACTGGTAAATAGATAGAGAACAAATTCAATGATTTTGAAACGTCCCGCCATGTGCTTGGCGGGGGTTTGTCCCATCATCTCATGTCCCCATCCCCTCGTATTCAGATTTTTTATTGCGAAAACTTACTTTCACAAGAGCCAGTTCCTTGACAACCCTCTGTTCTTTGCTATACTACACAAGTAGGAACATTCATAAAAACGCAAAGGAGATAAGCTTATGGACCTGATGGAGCCTATTAAGCTGAGGATATTAACTATGAAAGACTTGGATGCGGTCACGGAAATTGACCACAACCTGCTCGGTTCGAAAAGAAGGGAATACTGGGAAACGAGACTCGAGAGCACAGAGACCTCTGGCGTCCCCTCACTTGCAGCCGAAGTTGGCGGAAAAGTGATCGGCTTCATCCTTGGTAGCGCCAGCGGTTGGGAGTATGGAATCCCGGAGAACATAGCGTGGATTGATACCCTGGGAGTGACCAAGGAATACCAGAAGAAGGGCGTTGCCCGTATTCTTATCAAAGAGATGTTCAGTATGTTCAAGAAGGTCGGGGTAGATACGATCTACGTCTTTGTGAACTGGAAAGACTGGGATCTCCTCCAGTTCTTCGACAGGATGGGGTTCAAACGAGGGGATATGATAAACCTCGAGTTAAAAATCTAAGCACCAGGACTCTCCGCTGGGAGATGCCCGCTGTATTCTATAAAGGGGGATTAACATATGGATTTGATGGAAGGGGTGAGCTTAAGACCATTAAGGATGAAAGATCTCGATGCAGTAGCGGCAATAGATTACGAATTGCTGGGTAAGCAAAGAAGGGAACACTGGGAATCAAAGCTTGAAAGGTCTGAAACATCGGGTGTCCCATCTCTGGCAGCCGAAAAGGATGGAAAAGTGATCGGCTTCATCCTTGGTAGCGCCAGCGGTTGGGAGTATGGAATCCCTGAAAATGTGGGCTGGATCGACACGATTGGCGTCACAAAGGCATGGCAAGGGAAAGGTGTCTCTCAGCTACTTTTCAAAGAGATATACTCCATGTTTAAAAAGGTGGGGGTTGATACAATATATGTCTTTGTGGATTGGAAGAAGTGGGACCTCCTCAAGTTCTTTGAAAAGATGGGTTTCACCAGGGGGGATATGATAAACCTGGAGCTCAAGCTTTAGGAAGTTTTAGTCGCAGTACGAGGGCGGGATGTAGATTCGATAAGGAAGTATCCTGCCTTTGATTTTTCTTGACCATACTTTTTTTTGGTTAGTTTTTTCGTGGGCTTCTTGTCAGTACGCTGCAAACCTGCCCTTGCAGACCTGTTTACAGAACCCCAGTTTCTGTTTGTCAGGAATACCTTGTTTTTTATAACAGTATACAACCTGGGTGATGGTATCGTTTCTGGGAACCTCGCAGTATCCGATGGCGCCAGCCCTTGGGCATGGGTTCTTAAACCATTTGACGTTTTTAGTGCTCCCCATGCTGCAGATCTTTTCTATAGGTCCCGGAATTGATTTGCCGCTCGCGAATTCCATGCATGACGTAATCGTTCCCTGGTCATCTGTTTGGCAGGAAGCTACTTCGCTATGGGCCGGGAAAGCGATAAGGCTGAGGACTATATAGCAGACGATTGAGAATATCGCACTCGTACACTTCACCGTATCCCTCCTCTCTTGATTTGATCCATTTCCGCGAACCCGAATTGCATATATTTTACTCAGGTTTAATGAGTTTGCGCAAGGACTCCACATATTCCCCATACAAAGGCGGCCGATTACGGTATACACCTGTAAGAGCCAGCGATCCTTTTCCGTCTTGGCGTCTTAAATGCTCGCTCTTCAGGGAGTTTGCTGGTATAATGAAGAAAATTACAGCATCCGCAGTGAACCAGACAATAAGGAGGAAGTATGACAAAAGAAGAAATAGTGGCCTTCATAAATACCAACCCGACCTGCTACCTTGCCACGGTTGAGGGTGATGTACCCCACGTCCGTGCTATGGGTATGTATAAGGCTGACGAGAGGGGAATTCTGATTCAACTCAGCACAATGAAAGGCATGTACGGGGAGCTTGTGAAGAACCCAAAGATCGAGCTCTGTTATAACGGCAACGGAAAGGTGGTGCGTATCAGCGGTACGGCAGAGTTTCTTGAAGATCAGGGCCTCAAAGAGGAGGTTCTAAAGGCGAGGCCTTTTCTGAAACCCCTCATGGATGCCCACGGCTGGGAGGCCATCAAGGTTTTTCGTGTTGCCAATCCAGTGGCCACCGTGTGGACCATGGCCACAAACCTCGAATCGAGGGAGTTTATTAAGATATAAAGGGTATCTTACATGGAGAAGTATCGCATAAGAGCCTTGATATTCGATATTGACGGTACCCTGGTTGACAGCTTCGAGGCGTACCATGGGGTATTCAATAAGGGTATTGCAGGTTTTAATGTTGACCCGGTTCCCCAGAGTATTCTGCGTGATTACTTGGCAAAGGGCTTAAGCCTGCGAGAAATCCTGCAAAGGGTATTTCTCTCGCCCATAGATGACGCTACCTATGAAGCATGTCGGGAGAAAATCCTTCATCTTTACAAGCAGGTCGAGATTGAGGGGGTAAGGTCCTTTCCGGGAACGGAAGAATTGTTTCAAAACTTAGAAGACAAGGGGATAAAGATTGGTATTGCCACGGGAAGAACGTCATCTGTCGAGGATGAGTGGCTACGCTTCAAGAGGCTAGGCCTAGATGGATACATCAGCGCAATCGTAACGTCACGAGAGGTGGAGCGTCGAAAGCCTGCACCCGATGCCATTATAGAATGCGCAAAGAGAATGGATGTGCCTATAGAGAAATGCATCGTTGTTGGAGACACAGAGTCCGACATCGTTGCTGCAAAAAGGGCAGGGGCAATAGCCGTGGCCGTCACCACCGGGCATGAAAATAAGGAAGCACTTTTGAGGGCACAGCCAGAAATAGTGCTAAGAGATATAAATGACCTTATCGTTTGCCTGGAATCTTCTCTTCTGTTTTTGCAGGGCCCTCTTAATCCTTCAACAGCTGATTAATCCTCAGTAAATCCTCGAAATTGTGGCAGGATTGCGAGCTGCCTTCCAGGGACCTCCCGTTAAGACCGCCCCTTTGAAATTGCCTTCTATTGTATGTCCCGCCACCTTTCCCTCGAAGGTCAATGATCTGTCCGGCTCGTTGCTTTTAGTGGCAAAACGGATTACATCTCCAGTAATAGTGGCATTTGAGAGCTGCAGTGTATCCTTGCCGTTGACCATCAGGCTTCCCTCGATTCGCTGAAACCGTTGTTTAATCGAAAGTGACCAGGATTCTTCCTTGTACCGACCTTGCCAGAGACCTGAAATATTCGCCGGTAGAACCCAGTAGAAAAGATTGTGGAAGCCGTCTTTACGAAGCCCGAGGGATACTTTCTTGTCGGGTTTCCAGTCTCCCATATGAAAATTGTGAGACACAATTCTGGTACCAGGCCTGAGTTCGCGGAAAAGTTTCGGCCTTAGCTTCAGATTGAGCGCATCCAGAAGGAATAATGTGACCACAGTAGCATCCTTGATGTCTGATTGGAAAAGATCCTGTTGCAGGAAGGTGGTCTTGTCGGCTACTTGGGCCGCTATGGCATTTGCCTTGCTTTCTGCAATGCGCCTGGGATCAAGGTCAATGCCGACCCCGTGTATCCCAATCTTTTGTACCGCTCTTATGACGATTATCCCATCTCCACAACCAAGGTCATAGAGGACGTCACCGCTTCGGAGATCCAGAAGCTTGAACATCTCTTCCACGATGCTTTCTTCAGTCTGAAGATAATGTACGTCAAGTAGCACCCCGTCCGTGCCGGGAACGACATACTTGTCTTGCCAAAACTCGTAGAGCTCCTGACTACCGAAAGGTAGGCTGGGTGTTGGGAGAAAAAAAACGGCAAGGGCAAGAATCATGAACGGGATTTGCCTCAATTTTCCATCTACCTTGTCAATGGTTTCTTTTGGCATCAGATTATGAACGGCCCGTGTGTTGAACATATGTTATTGTCTTTCGTATTCAAAAGGTTGTCAAGTTTATTTGACCTTCGCACAATAACTGCAAACTTCTTTGAATACCTTGAAAAGAGATGGCAGATTATGTGAGAATGTTAGAAATTCAAGGAGCACCCCATGCCTATTGTAAAAATCAATCATTTCAATATCTATTACGAAGTCCACGGAGAAGGAGAGGCGATCATTTTCATGCACCATGGGTTTGGCTGCACCAAGATCTGGGATAAAATTTATCCGTCATTCGTGTCAGAAGGCTACAAGGTAGTTATGTTTGACCGCCGGGGTTATGGCCAGTCAGAAGGGGGAGAGGATTTTTTTGAGTTTTATGAGAGTGATCGATACAGGCCCGAAAGTGTCGAGGAACTGCGTTTGGTAAAGGAGAATCTCGGCATCGGACCCTGCTACCTGGTGGGGCAATGTGAGGGCGGGGTGGTTGGGATTGATTATGCCATAAAGTACCCCCAGGAGGTCAAAACCTTATCGGTTGCAAGCACCCAATGTTATAGCGAGATACCCATGACCGATCTCAACATCATAAGGCTTGTGAATAAATTTGCCCAATTGGAGCCTGAGCTCCAGGCCAAGATGGTCTCGTGGCATGGGGAACCGGCAGAAATTAAGTATGACCAGTTCGCAAAACAGGGAGGGGCTTATGGCATCGATTATTTTGATCTACGGTCAATCCTGCATATGGTTACTTGTCCCACCTTGGTACTTTATCCTGACCGAAGCTCTATTTTTGATGTCGAGCAATCTATTGCTTTCTACCGTCATCTTCCAAAGGGTGAGCTGGCCGTCTTCCCCAAGTGCGGCCACAACACTTACGAGCAGCGTCCCGAAGAATACACCCGAACCATCCTGGACTTTATGAAACGAACCAGGGAAGGAAGAAACGTAGCGCCCTCAGTATCGTGCCTGGCGTGAAAGCGGGCAGGAAGGTAACCCGGAGGTGAGTTCATGTTGTCCCCCGAGTTTCCTTCCTGGTCGAAGTTATTGTTGACGTGGCGGACGTTGTCCTTTGGGCATTTTCTTCATTATCTCTTCCATATTGCCCATGCCACCGAAGCCCATCACCTCCTGCGCGCTGTTGACTTTTGTATAGCCAGCGGGTACCTCGAACATGGAGGCAGTGGCTGCGCCCAGTTTGACGTCTTTATATTTCATAACCATCTTCCCCCCAGACCCTGGGAATTTGGGGTTGGATGGCACGGTGACCTCCATTTGGATGGGGAAATCCTTCAGGTCCTTGGCCTCCCAGATCGTTGCCTTATGCTTTTCGTCAGGTTTGCTCTTCCTGTAATAAACAGAATCATATTTGACGCATGGATGACCATCAATCGTCTCATTTCCCACCTTTTTTTTATCGAAGACGATATCTGAGTCATACATGGTGGGCATTTGTTCCCGATCCTGGGTTGATTGCTCGTGGTATGTCTTGGTAGTGGTATTCATCATGATCGTTTTCTTCGCATCTCCAAGGGCAATGGTGACAACGCCCTTCATGCCGGGATTTTCAACACGGCTTTTGCTCCCCATCCTCGCCATGGGCATCTCCATGCCCTGGGAGACCATGGTGGCTGTAAAGTTTTCCGGTGGAGCAGCTAATGCCGCCGTGCTGCTCAAAACGATACTTGCCATGAAAATGACCAACACCACATATTTAGCCCTGTCTATTCCCATTCGAACCTCCTTGCTTGTTTTGCTTCATTTTCCTGCCATCGCAAGAGATTGTCAAGGGATTTTCAATTATCAATTACTGCTTTTTTAGGAGGAGTGACTGGGCTCATTGCATTGAGGGGTCGCGGATGGTAGAGTGTGCGATATTTCCCATATGGCTGTACGGAATCAATAAAAATGTTTGGCAGGAACTGAAATGTTGCAACGGAGGATGAATAAATGATCAAAACCATACAGGATACTTCAGGATTGACGCGCTTTTTTCTGGTTGTATTTCTTATCTTGGCAGGGGTTTCTGGAACGGCTCAAGCTGTGGTAAGCTCACCGATGCTTAAATGGCAGCATGGAGGGTGTTTCTCCACATGGTGCGAAACTGGATGGTATTCTTCCCCGGCCGTAGAAGACCTGGATGGTGATGGGAACATGGAAGTCATTGCTTCAGCGTATTCTATTGTAGTCCTTGATGGCAAAACAGGTAGCCTCAAGTGGCGCGTCAAGTCCGGCCACGACAGGAGTGAACCCAATGCGGACAACGTGGGTCGCACTTGGCCCGGCATCGTCATCGCAGACGTGGACCATGATGGTGAATTGGAGATTGTGACGGCCCACAGCGGTGGCTTGGTTTCAGTTCTCGATAAGGATGGCTATTTTAAGTCCTCTGGCTGGCCCTGGAAAAATCCAGGTGGCCAGGAGTTTCGAAGCCTGTCCGTGGGAGACTTGGATGGCAACGGGGATTTGGAGATCGTTGTGGGCCGGGCTGCCGGGAGCGGAACCAACACGTGGGTCCTTGAGCACACGGGAGACATTCGCCAGGGATGGCCCAGGCTAAAGACCGGTGACGAGAGCTCGGCCTGGGGTGTATACAATGCCAATATCGGACTCGGGGATCTTGATAGAGACGGTCTGCCGGAGATTATTGCCCCTTCTGACACCATCACGGTGAGCGCGTATAAACCTGATGGTACTCATCTTTTCACCAACCCCATGTACCATAGTCATCCCGGGCATGATATGAATTTCTGGGGAGAAGTGCCGGCCTATGTTGACCTCTTCTATGAGACCCGTGGGTGGGGACCCTGTTATGATGAGTTTACCGCGAGGGCAAACTTTGCCCAGGGACCTGCTAATGTGGTGGATGTGAATGGTGATGGCATCAAGGAAGTGGTGGTTGTGGGCAACGTACATAATTGTAACACGGACCCCTATACGAACCTGTACAATACGCCATTCATCTTCAATGCTGACCGAAGCCGGTTCAACGTGGGAGGGTTCGACTGGACCACCATACCTATCGATACAGGGGCACCCTTGAGTGATGACTACAACGTGATTGAAAGCGTTCAGCCTAACCCGGTGACAGTGGACCTGGATGGCGAC
>Ga0209450_10000923_pt1 | contig 14754 bp, 14 predicted proteins | sample FrelakmetLWP11LW_FD_187149 | JGI IMG/M metagenome (GOLD analysis project Ga0209450, IMG submission 187149) | Freshwater lake sediment microbial communities from the University of Notre Dame, USA, for methane emissions studies - LWP11 LW (SPAdes)... | ecosystem: Environmental > Aquatic >...
ACCGATTCCGAGGCAGTGATTTGCAAGGTATACTTCAACGGTAAAAAGCTTGTGATGTTCAGGGCCTTCTTCTTTTATCACTTTATATTCCGGGATGTAATCAGTGTGTGCCTGAGCATATTCAAGAAATTTGCTCTTGAAATTTTCGTCAAACTGGTTGAGCCATTTGATGTCAAGTTTAGAGAAAATCTCCTGGTTCAAAAACTTTTTAGAATTCTCATATCCTGAATCCAGAAAAATTGCGCCTATAAGAGCTTCATAAGCATCTGCCAGGATTGCATCATAGCCCTGGTCTATGGATTTAAGCGCGGTATGAGATGCAAGCAGGTAATTCTGAATTTTGATGTTCTTTGCCCGTTCTGCCAAAAACCTTTTATTTACCAAAATAGACCTGAACTTTGTAAGGTCGCCTTCTTCATTAAGAGGGAAATTTTTGTAGAGAAATTCAGCGACAATCAGGTCAAGTACGGCATCGCCAAGGAACTCAAGCCTTTCGTTTGAAATAAGATTCAGTTTTTGTGGTTCTTTTTTGACTTTAAGAAATGACCTGTGAGTAAGAGCATTAATAAAATAATTTTTGTCAATTATTTTATACTTAATGGTTTTTTGGAATTCGTCAAAATCAATCTTTCTGACTGCTTTTGAAAGGGAGTCTTCAGTCTTTGACTCCCTTTTAAAAAATGGTAATATAATTTTTATTTTTTTTAGGGTATCAAACATAAACACAATGGCAAATATCGGGCACTTTATCCCTCGAATTTTCTGAAAACGATAGCAGTGTTGTGTCCGCCGAATCCCGAGTTATCTGATACAACTACATTTACGTTTCTTTTAACTGCTGTATTGAAAGTATAATTCAAATCACATTCAGGATCGCTTTCTTCAAAATTAATAGTCGGAGGAACAACACCGTCCCTTATCGACAAAACCGCTGCCATGGCTTCAACAGCACCTGCGGCACCGAGTAAATGTCCTGTCATGGATTTTATTGAATGTATATTCAGTTTTTGTGCATGTTCGCCGAAAACCGTCTTTATAGCTGCCGTCTCATTCCTGTCATTCGGAGGAGTTGAAGTGCCATGTGCATTAATAACATCAACGTCTTCGGGAAAGAGGCCTGAATCCGCGATAGCAATCTGAATGGCCCTTGCAACGCCTGCACCATTAGGAGCAGGTTCTGTAATGTGATGTGCATCTGCAGTGAGGCCTATACCTGATATTTCGCACAGGATACTTGCACCTCTTGCTTGTGCATGTTCAAGGCTTTCAAGAACAAGTGTTGCACTACCTTCGCCCATAACAAACCCGTCCCTGTTCTTGTCAAACGGCCGCGAAGCTTTCTGAGGAGCATCGTTACGGGTTGAAAGCGCTTTCATAGCATTAAATCCGCCGATTCCCATCGGGCATATAACCGCTTCAGAACCGCCTGTTATCATCATATCTGCATCGCCTCGCTGTATAAGCATAACCGAATCAATGATAGCATTAGCGGATGTTGAGCAGGCCGAAATTGTAGCGTAATTCGGGCCTTTAAATCCGTATTTCATAGAAATTCTTCCGGCGGCAATGTCCGCAATTAGCATCGGGATGAAGAACGGACTTATTCTGTCCGGATTTCCACCGCGATCATACAGAACGTTCTGCTGCTTGTGATAGGTCCACATACCGCCTATCCCCGAACCAAAAACAACTCCGATTCTGTCTTTGTCCAGTTTTTCAAGATTCAGATTGCTGCTTGCAACTGCCATATCAGTAGAAACAAGTGCATACTGTGTGAACGGGTCAATGCGCTGTGACAGTTTCCTGTCCATATAATTCAGCGGATCAAATCCCTTCAGTTCAGCGGCAAATTTGGTAGTGAATTCGGTTGTATCAAAATAAGTAATAAAGTCAACGCCGCTTTTACCTGCGACCAGAGAATTCCAGAAATCCTCGACATTTAAACCGATGGGTGTAACGGTGCCTAAGCCCGTTACAACGACTCTTTTTCTCATTAAAATATTTTAGCCTTTAAGTTTAGTTTCGATGTAATTTACCGCATCGTCTACCTTTGTAATTTTTTCAGCATCTTCATCGGGGATTTTTATACTGAATTCTTCTTCAAATTTCATGACTAATTCAACAGTATCCAGTGAATCCGCTCCGAGGTCATTGATGAAATGAGCTTCAGAGGTTACTTTTGATTCTTCAACACCTAGTTTATCTACAATTGCTTGTTTTACTTTTGCTTCTATTTCTGCTTTTGTCATTTTAAATTACTCCTTTAAAAATTTAATAAAATATTTTTTAATATAAGAATATAATAGAATTTATTAAAGTAAAAAACATATACTTAAATAACGTTTCCTTTACTTTCTTTCGGGTCTTCTTACGACATATTCACCGTTCAGGGGGTAGTTTCCATGAACGGTGTTATTTTTCACTTTTACTCCGTCATCTTTCTGCCTTGAACCCGCCCAGTATCCCTTTGCATACGGTTCGTTGTTCAGGTAAACGAGACTTTCAAAAATTATGACATGGTATTTCCATACTACAAGGTCGCCTTTCATGATATCCTCAAGGCTGTTCAGCTTAACTACAGGCAGGATGTCGCCAAACTTCTGTTCGTCGAATAAATCCCTTGATAAAGCATTCGATTTTGGGGTTTTGAAACCCGCTTTATATAACGTGTTAAGCGCAAAAATATTGCATTTTGTTGTATTCCGCAGCTGAACAGGCTTGTGATTCAGCCAGTACAAATAGGTTGTGTCGGCGTACGGGGAATACATTTCATTTTCTCTTTCACTGCTTGCTGTATTCAAAATGAGGTCCCCGCCGCTTAAATTCTCATTTTTTTCCGTTATTTCTGTTTCGTCATTATATGATTCTTCCTCGTCTTTGCTTTGTTTTGACGATGAACATCCTGATACAGATATAAATACAGCTATGAGAAATATCAGGTTATATTTGAATAATATTATACGGATATTATTCTGACATTATTTTCGAAATACTGTTAAAATATGAATCCCTGATTTCATCCAGGCCGAGATTTACTTCATCGTTAATAATTAATCTATTCCCGCCTGTCTTTCCTATGACGGTGTAATGAAAATCACCCAATATCTTTCTGCAGTCTTCAAGATTTGATTCGGATACAGAAATTACTATTCTTGACTGGGATTCGCTGAAAAGGGCAAAATCCATTCTCGAATCAAATTTGATATTTACATTACAGCCCATGCCCTTTTGAGCATTCATGACGCATGATTCAGCCAGAGCTACTGCCAGTCCACCGTCCGAAATATCATGAGCTGAATTAATTAAACCCTTATTTATGAGTTCAAGTGTCAGGTTGTGCAGTTGCTTTTCTTTTTCAAGATAGACAACAGGTGCATCACCTTTTATAGTATTATGAATCCTGCTGAGGTATTCACTGCCTCCAAGTTCATATAGATCTTTTCCGATAACAATAATTACATCACCTTCATTTTTAAAATAACTTGTCATCATTTTGCCTGTATCCTCAATCAGTCCCAGCATGCCGATAGTAGGAGTAGGGAAGACTGCGTAATCTTTTGACAGATTGTAGAAACTTACATTACCGCCTGTTACGGGCGTCCCGAGTGTTCTGCAGGCATCTCCCATCCCGCGTATGCATTCCGAAAACTGGTAATACATTTCAGGATTATAGGGATTACCGAAGTTAAGGCAGTTTGTTATTGCAAGCGGGACTGCTCCCGTGCATACGACGTTTCTGGCACTTTCGCAAACGCTTATCATTCCGCCCGTATAAGGATTAAGATAACAATATTTGCTATTGCAGTCGGTTTTCATTGAGAGGGCTTTGTCTGTTTTTTTGATCCTTATAACTGATGCATCCCCGCCCGGCATAATTGTCGTATTTGTCCTTACCTGAGTATCATACTGAACATACACCCAGTTTTTATTTGCTATATTTGGTGAAGAAATTAATTCAAGTAGTACTTTGCTGAGATTTTCCGGTTCAGGTACTGAGTCCTGAATGAAACTGCGGGTCATCCTCAGGTATTCCGGTATTTTGGTTTCACGTTCATATACCGGCGCGCCTCCGCCTAGTACAAGTACGTCAGCGGGTATATCAGCTTCGAGTATTCCTTTGTAAAAAATTCTTATTCTGTCCTCAGCAATGACTTTGCCGATTTTGACGACATTCAGGTCCCATTTCTCAAAGATTTCTTCAATTATATTTTCTTTTCCCTTTTCGGCAACAAGAAGCATTCTTTCCTGTGATTCTGACAGCATAATTTCATACGCGCTCATATTTTTGTCTCTAAGCGGAACGAGGTCAAGATTGATTTCCATGCCGCATTTTCCTTTAGCGCTCATCTCACTTGAGGAGCACGTAATTCCTGCCGCTCCCATATCCTGTATACCGACAAGTGCCCCTGAACGAATAGCTTCCAGTGTAGCTTCAAGCAAAAGCTTTTCTGTGAACGGATCACCGACCTGAACACTGGGTCGTTTTGATTCAGATTCATCAGAAATTTCTTCTGATGCGAATGTTGCTCCGTGTATTCCGTCTTTACCTGTCGATGAGCCGACAATGAAAACCGGGTTATCTGCACCTTTTGCAGTTGCAGATGCAGTTTCGTTGTGTTTTACGATACCTACAGCCATAGCATTTACCAGCGGATTATCCTGATAGCATTCTTCGAAATACACTTCTCCGCTTACGGTAGGCACTCCGAAGCAGTTGCCGTAATCGCCAATACCTTTGACAACATTTTTGAAGAGAAATTTACTACGTGTGGTTATTTCATCCGTGTCATTATCAATTTTCCCGAACCTAAGGGAGTTTAATGCTGCAATTGGCCGTGCCCCCATCGTGAAAATATCCCTGAGAATTCCGCCTATTCCTGTTGCAGCACCCTGGTAAGGTTCGACAGCCGACGGATGGTTATGTGATTCAATCTTAAAAGCCACGGCAAGACCGTCTCCAATATCCACAAGCCCGGCATTTTCTTCTCCTGCATCTACAAGCAGCCTTCCACCGCTTCTCGGAAGTGTTTTTAACTTCAGAATCGAGTTCTTGTAAGAACAGTGTTCGCTCCACATGACTGAAAAAATCCCGAGTTCTGTATAAGTAGGCACCCGCCCGAGTATTTTAAGAATTCTTTCATATTCTTCTTTAATCAATCCCAGTTCTTTTGCGACATCTAAACTTACTGAAACTTCTGCGCTCATAAAATTTTAATATATTTGGTTCGTGTTATCAAATTCTTTCCAGTATTCTTTTTCAAAATAAATCACAGTGCCAGAAATCACGCATAAGGGCTTCAGGATTATGTTTAATACCGGTAAAAACATAATCAGAAACGCAGCACATCCGAATCCCAGGGAATGCATCGGCCTTGAATAAGTGATTTTTATTTTCTGCCGCAAAGTCATGTATCTTCTGGTCATGGGATAATCCATAAAATCAAGAGCATTGAAAAAGAACGAAAACAATGTACCTAAAACTACTGAAATTATAGGTCCTATTAAAGGAATAAAACCCAGAAGAAAAAATATCAGAATAAAACTGAAATAGAATGAAAGTTTCTTGAGTTCAGATTTAACATTAAGCCATGTATCAAGCCAGAATCCCGGGTTATATTCTGTTTTCCTGCCAGTCAGATTTTCTTCTATTATCAGGGAAATGTTTTCATTGAAAGGCGCGGAAAAAATACCTCCTGCTATAACGATTATGAAATAACATAATACAAGCAGAAGCAGGAATGATACAACAAGAATCAGTACATGCAGGATTTCCTGAAAAAAACCTGCATCAGAGTTTGCCGAACCCGTTAACCTGCTGCTTGTGTCTATGATTTCAGAATAGAGAAATGCAAAGCTTGATACGTAAACTGCAAGGTTGACGATGAAAGGAATAAGGGAATACGTGATTATTTTCGGATATTTGAAAAACAAACCGAAAGCTCTGAAAGGATATGCAAACCCTGCGAAAAAATTCTTCATAAAATATTTAACACTGCGGTGACTGAATAAATAACCCGTAATGAACATTCATTACGGGTTATTTTATTTACTATGATTCAAATTTATTTTTTTGCTTCCTGAATGAAGATATTCTTCAGGTCAAGTTTTTCCCATGTAAAGTCAGCATCGTTTCTGCCAAAGTGTCCGTAAGAGGCAGTTTTTCTGTATATCGGTCTTCTTAATTTAAGCCTTTTTATTATACCCGCTGGAGTCAGGTCAATCTTTGCATTTATAATCTTCGAAAGCTTTTCATCCGATATTTTACCAGTCCCGAAAGTATTGACAAAAACCGAAACGGGTTTTGCTATTCCGATTGCATAGGATACCTGAATCAGGCACTCATCGGCAAGTTTTGCCGCGACAATGTTTTTGGCAATGTGTCTTGCAGCATATGCGGCGCTCCTGTCAACTTTTGAGGGGTCTTTTCCTGAGAACGCACCGCCTCCGTGGGGGGCTTTCCCGCCGTAAGTGTCTACTATTATTTTTCTTCCTGTCAGTCCCGTATCTCCGTGCGGTCCGCCTATTTCGAACCTTCCCGTGGGGTTTACATGAATTTTTGTGTTTTTATCAAGAAGCCCTGCAGGTATAACTTTTTTTATAACGTGCAAGATGACGTCTTCTCTTATTTTTTTCTGGCTAACATTACCATCGTGCTGTGTTGATACAACAATTGCTTCAACTCTTTTTGGTTTATTATTGCTGTTATACTCAATTGTAACCTGTGATTTGGAATCTGGTCTGAGATATGGCATTAATTTACTGTTTTTTTTCCTTATATCAGCAAGTTTCTTTACAAGATTATGTGCCAGAACGATTGTCATTGGCATGAGTTCTTTTGTTTCATTGTTAGCATAACCGAACATCATTCCCTGGTCACCTGCGCCACCTGTGTTGACACCCAAGGCTATATCGGGAGACTGGGTATTGATTGCAGACATTACATTAATAGAATGATGGTCAAACCTGTATTCCCCTTTTGTATATCCGATTTCCTCTACAACCTTGCGGACAAGTTTTGGAATATCTACATAATGTGTAGTTGTGATTTCACCGCCGACTAAAACCAGTCCGGTTGCGCAAAAAGTTTCGCATGCGACGCGTGCTGTCGGGTCATTGCGTAAAATATCATCGAGAACCGCATCCGATATCTGGTCGCAGACTTTATCAGGATGACCTTCGCTGACAGATTCTGACGTGAAGAAGTAAGACATTTTATTTCCTTTGTATTAGTTTATTGTTATTAAAATATAAAATACAATTTATTAAAAATAATTCGCATTAATTAGTGAAAAAGGTGTTACAGACTTTCTGCGACAATTTCCGCTATATCCTTAACTTTCACTGAATCAGCTTTTTCCTTTGCCTTAAGACCGTCTGAAAGCATCGTCATGCAAAAAGGGCAGGCAGATGCAATTGTATCAGCCCCTGTTGAAATTGCTTCTTCAGTACGTTCTATGTTTACTCTTTTCCCTTCATTTTCTTCCATAAACATCCTTCCTCCTCCTGCACCGCAGCAGAATCCTTTATCACCACTGCGTTTCATTTCTGTTATATCAGAGCCCTGAACGGCGCTGATAATATTTCTTGGTGCTGAGTATATATCGTTGTATCTTCCCAGATAACACGAATCGTGATATGTGAATTTTGCTTCCGTTTTCCTGACAGGTTTTATTTTCCCGACCGAAATCAGCCTGTTGATGAATTCAGTGTGATGAGTAACTTCAAGGTCAATTCCGAATTTTGTATATTCATTTTTAAGGGAATGAAAGCAATGGGGACATGCTGTAACAATTTTCTTTATATTATACCTGTTAAATGTTTCGATATTCTGCAGTATGAACTGCTGAGCAAGAAATTCGTTGCCGAGCCTTCTCGCTGTATCGCCATTACATTTTTCTTCGTTACCGAGAACTCCGAATTTTACTCCGGCAAAACTCATAATTTTTGCGAAAGATTTCGTAACATTCCTGTAACGCTTGTCAAATGCCCCCGCGCATCCGACCCAGAATAATATGTCAAGGTTATCGGAGGAACCTACACTGCTCATTCTTTTTAAGTTGTTTTCTTTGCCTTCTTTTGTGAGTTCCTCCGTAAACTCTTCAATCCATTCATTTCTTGAATCGGGACCAAATGCCCATGGTGATTCATTATTTTCAAGATTTCTGAATACTGTGTTAAGTTCTTGAGGGAATGATGATTCCATCATAGTAAGATTTCTTCTCATGTCAACAATAGAAGTAACATGGTCTATCATTACCGGGCACTCCTCGACACATGCGGCACAGGTTGTGCATGCCCAGAGTTCCTCCTGCGTAATGTAATCATGCACAAGTGATTTTTCAAGAAGAGGATGCTGTTGAATCTTACTGACTACGAGCGGACCTTTGTCCATCGTTCTTCTGCGTATTTGAGTAATTATTTTTTTAGGGTTCAGTAGTTTGCCGGTAGAGTTCGCCGGGCATGCTTCAGTGCACCGTCCGCACTCGGTACATGTATATCCGTCAAGAAGCTGTTTCCAAGTAAGGTCTTCAATGTCTTTTGCCCCGTACTGTTCTATAGATTCATCCTCGAAATTTATCGGCTTAAGAACATTCTTTTTTCCAATTTTAAAATTCGAAAGAAATGTATTTGGCACCGATGAAAGTACATGAAAATGCTTTGAATAAGGAAGATAATTCAGGAAACCAAGCACGACAATGTTATGAGCCCACCAGAAGAATCCGTATATTGTTTCATTGCTGCTGCCGCCCAAAATACCAGCAAGGAAAGAAGATACAGGTCTGAAACCGTGCGAATGCCCGAGCCAAATTCTCTCAACATTCGTACCAAACATTGTAACCATAACCAGCATTATCAGGACAAGTATAATACTAGCGTCCATTCTTGAAGATTTTTCAACCTGAAGCCGTTTCGGAGTTCTGATGTATCTTCTGAATAATGAGAAAACAACGACAAAAAAGACAAGCGAACCGAATACATCCTGTGAAAGTGTTATAAAGGAATAAAATTTTCCGAGGAAATGAAATGAAAAGTAGGGGATGAATCCTTCAATAAAAGATTCAAGAACAACAAGCGACAATATCAAAAAGCCCCAGTATATGCAGAAATGAAGAAAACCCGCCAGCCTGCTCCTGAAAAGTTTCGTCTGCAGGAAGGCGATATTAAGTGTATTCACTATTCTCTGCGGGATATTATGAAGCCTGTTCTCAGTCTTACCGAGTTTCAGGTATGAAATTACGTTACGGACAGAGTAAAGGAAAAATCCGAACGCTGAAACCAGTACAAGAGCAAAAATCGTGCTTGTAATCATATAAGAATTTTTTTGGGAAATTAATTAATAAGCGGTTAATATAAAATATATTACATTAAGTTGAAAATGAAAAATATTAATCACCTATCACCTGAACAGCTATTCTTCTTGTTCGGTTTCTATTGTCAAAATCTATGAATATAATCTGCTGCCAGGTACCTAGAGTCATTTCCGAATTTACGAACGGAACGGTAAGCGATGTTTTCATAAGAGCTGACCTCATATGAGAGTGGCCATTCCCGTCACCCCATGTGTCGTTGTGATGATAGTTTTTGAACTGAGGCAGTATTTTGTCCATAAAAGCAGGCACATCCTTAAGCAGGCCCGGCTCGAATTCCAGTGTGGTTATCCCCGTAGTTGAACCTATAGAAAAAACGGTGACGATACCGTTTTTAATAGACGAATCTTTTACTGCTTTGGAAACATCGTCAGTAATATTAATTATATCGCAGTTACCTTTTGATTTTTTCACTATTTCTGTATAATACGTGCTCATTAAATCTGTATGGCTTTTAGTTCTTTTTTTTCAACGAGGTAAAACAGATATTCACCCCTTGTGAAGAAGTTATCAGGAACATTGTATGAGGATTTTTTATTCAGTGTTTCCTCGAATATCTTTTTTCTCTGTTCAACATCATAAACGCAGAATACATTCTTCCAGTTTGTCTTTGTTATATCCTTCATATCATGTGCTGTTTTTACATAGTAATTAAAAAAGAGCTTTCCATTCTTTACGATGTATTCAATATCTCCGTTGATATCTTTGCCGTTTATTTCTGATTCTACCAGTTTAACGCATGCTGAATCAGGCGGATTTACTGACAAAGACCTGGGGTATTCATGGAATTCGTTGAAAAGGTCTTCATCTGATTGCGTCTTAAGCTTCGATACTTCGGGATTTTCATTTTCAGCAACAATTCGCAGGACAGTTCCCGTTGCCGTGTCAAGTTCAGCATATTCCACAGATTCAAGTTTCCTTTTGTAACCGTACAGCAAGTATTCAGTACAGAAATAAAAAATGTAATCCTGATTTTCCCATAAAAATTTTCCTGTTTTTATGTCAATTGCTATAATATTCTTCGGGTATGGTAGTTCAGGGTTCTCGAAACGGCTTAAAAATATTGTCTTTTCGTTTGCAGCTTCGAGCGATATCCAGTAATTGCCGTTATCGAATTTAAAATCGGTTAACAGCTTCCTGCCGTCATGAACTCTTATGCTAAACAAATAAAGCATTTTGTTTGAAATATCTCTTGTCTCGCCGACGATGTATTTATCCCCGGCAAATATGAATTTCCAGAGGTTTCCTTTCTGGCTGAACTTCCATGCAGGTTTTATTTTATTTCTTTCCAGCATATTTCCAATTAATAATAAAATTTATTCCTTCAAGCACAAGATTTTTTTCATATACATCTATGCCTTCAATATTATTTGTAAGGTATTTATATCCACCGCCCGTTATAATACATAACAATCCTTTGTTAATTTTTCTGTAAGAAGCTACAGACTTTTCGATAAAATACTTCTGCTGGAACAGAATGCCTGAATTAATGGCATTCTTTGTATCCGAATTGATTAGATTTATTTCTTTCTTAAATTTTATTTCAGGAAGAGTAGTTATTCCGGAGATGATGCCTGCCGCGGCAGGTACACCCGGTGATATCATTCCGCCTTTGAATACGCCGTCTGAAAGCAGGTTAAAAGTGGTTGCGGTTCCCATATCAATTACAAGAATATTCCTGTAAGCATTAAATTTAAAATAGGCGCCTGCAGCTGCATAGTACCTGTCATATCCCAGAGTTTTTGAATACGAAACTTTCAACGGATATTCAAAATCAATTTCAGGTTTTTCAACACGAATATCACCGAATTTCTCATAAATGATTTTCTTTAATGACGGAATCAGATAACTGTTCTGGGTTATTATATAAACTGAGCCGGGATTTTTTGAGAATTTTCCGAGGAATGCTTTAAAATATTTTCTCAATTCGTTCTTTGAATAAAACGAGCGCTGTACACCATGAATATTTCCGTTACCATAACAACCCTTGATGTATGTATTTCCTATGTCAAAAATAAGTTTGTTCATATCTAAACAAAAAAAGGACTGTGAAGTCCTTAAAAATAAGTAAAAATAAAATTAAAACTATATATAAAATTTAATACCACCGATAAGTGTATAATAATACAGATTCGGGCTGCCTACAATTACTTTGTACTTACCGTCAGCGAAAATGGAAAAGCTGTCAGAAAGTCCGATGAAATCCAATCCGGCCCCGAGGTCTATTCCAAGGTTAGTATTGTTCTTGTCTTCATCCCGGTCTGTAAGGAAATTTACTCCGAGTCCTGCATCGAAATAAGGTTCGATTACGGCGGATTTGAGTCTGAACCTTGCTATTCCCGCTATCTCAAAATTATTTTTCGAATCGTTTTTCCAGTAATTAGCCATCGGAACAATCGAAAAATTATCCGATTTAATTTCCGTGAAAAAGTTCAGATTAAGGCCTTCGTTACTGTTATTTATAAATGCGAAACCAATACCGCCGCCTATGAAAATCCTCTGGGTTGCAGCTATTTTCTGCGGCTTGTACAGCTGGGATTCCATATTCCTTAAGTCCTGAGAGTACAGCCCGGAAAGTGACAGAAAAAATATCATTTGTGCAAGAACGAATTTAATTATCATATTTTATATCTGAAATTATTATCAGTTAAAATTGGAAATTTCCAGTTTTTTAATCTCGTCTCTCAGCTGAGCAGCTTTCTCATAATCTTCATTCTTAACAGCTTCATCAAGCTCATGTTTAAGTTTTTCTAGTTTTGATCCCGTTTCATTTTGATCTGAATCTTCATCGTCATAATCTTCCTTGCCTGAATCGACAGTTTCCTTGCCGGGTTCGTTTTCTTCGGATTCATATATATTATTAGTTGCCTGCAATCCTACTTCATCCATAATTTCCGATGCGACGTATATCGGTGCAGAAAATTTCAGCGCAAGTGCAATTGCATCAGACGGACGCGCGTCTATATCATTTATTTCTACTGAGTCAAATTTAATTTTTGCGTAGAAAGTTGAATCTTTGAGTTCGTTTATTATAACCCGTTCAATTTTGTAACCGAGACTATCGATAATATCCCTCGTAAGATCATGTGTCAGTGGTCTTTGTGGTTTAATCCCTTCCAGTTCGAATGCTATTGCCTGAGCTTCATAATGACCTATAATAATAGGTAATTTTCTGTTTCCTTCAATTTCTTTAAGTAATAAAGCAAAACTGTTCCCGTTCATATGAGGGGAGGTTGATAAACCCACTATGTCCACCAATATTAAGTCTTTATTGTCCATTTGTATTCTTAATGCTCTTTATATATAATACACTAAAATTGTCTTTATTGTTTCACAGTTCAAAGTTAAACAATTGCTTTCAATTATAACAGGTACTGATTATTAACTTTTAAGTTTGTTTATTTCCAGTGTCAGGGCAGGAAGTATTTCGAAAACATCTCCGACAATTCCGTAATCTGCAACCTGGAAAATCGGGGCATCTTTATCTTTATTGATTGCCACGATGTATTTTGATGATGACATTCCCGCAAGGTGCTGTATCGCGCCGCTAATTCCGCAGGCAACATAAAGGCTCGGCGAAACAGTCTTGCCTGTTTGTCCAACCTGTTCTCCGTGCGGTCTCCATCCGGCGTCAACCACTGCCCGGGAAGCTCCTGTAGCAGCTCCTAATGCTGCAGCGAGTTCTTCGACCAGGTGAAAATGCTCGGGACCTCTGAGGCCGCGTCCGCCCGAAACTATAACATCAGCTTCCGCAACATCAAGTTTTCCTGATGAAACAACAACTTCACTTACGCAAGATTTGAAATCGATTCCGCTTATATTAAGCTTTCCTGCTTCAAATTTATTAATTGATGGTTCTGAAGGATTTTCGGATGCTTTAAAAACATTCGGCCTGATTGTTAGTACATAATTGTCAGTATTTATTTTTACCTGTGTATAGCATTTGCCTGCGTATGACGGTCTCTTAACCATTTTCGATTCAATACCTGACAAATCAACTATATCTGTTACTATGGAATATCCGGTTTTAACTGAAACGCAAGGTGCAATTTCTTTACCGAAAGCAGTACCGGAAATAATTATTATTCCGTATCCGTTGTCTTTTGCGAAATTGCTTATAACAGAGGCGATTGCTGAATGCGAATATTTTATTCCGGGTTTTCCCGAAAGGGAATTTAATTCCTCCAGATTAATGCTGAAAATTTCTTTTGCTCCGAATTTTCCGAGAGATTTTAATTGATCTTCACCTGCATTGGATACAGTAATAACAGAAAATTCAAAATTTAATTTTTCTGCTAAGAATATTCCCGCAGATACCACTTCAAAAGCAGGGGACTTGAATTCATTATTTTTTGATTCTGCAAATACTAATATTTTATTCATTTTCATCTCCTTCTTAAATAGTTTTTGCTTCTTCTCTTAAAAGCCTGACCAGTTCAGGGACATCTGATATTCCGTTTGTAAATATTTTTCCCTGTCCTTTTGCATCCGGCAATTTCATTTCTGTTATTTCGGTATTATTAGTATCATAAGCAGGCTGGCGTTCTTCTATCGGTTTTGATTTAGAAGCCATAATGCTCTTCAGGTTCGGATAGCGCGGATTGTTAAGCCCCTTTTGCGCTCCAATGATTGCAGGCAGTGAAAATTTCACAATTTCCTTACCTCCTTCGATTTCGCGTTCTGCTGATGCATCATTACCATTTATTTCAAGTTTTGTGACAACATTAACTGACGGAAGACCGAGAATTTCTGCGGTCATAATCGGCACTACTGAGCCGTCAAAGTCTATAGATTGTTTCCCGAAGAAAATAATATCTGGATTCAGTTCTTTCAATACGTCTGCAAGGTTTCTTGCAACGACATAGGAATCGAAGTATTTGGACGATGATTTGATTAAAATTCCTTTATCCGCGCCCATCTGGTATGCCTTTTTAATTGCTTCTTTTGATTTATCCAGTCCGTAGGAAATAACGGTTACTTCACCGCCGTTCTTTTCCTTAAGCTGGACTGCTTCTTCAACAGCGAATTCATCATAAGGATTAATTATATAAGTGACACCTGCATCGTCAATTTCGTTGCCTGTTTGTGCAACCTTGACTTTAGTTGTGCTGTCCGGCACAAGAGAAACGCAAACTGCAATCTTCATAAAGTCGTTTTAAATTTATTTTGTTAATGTTAAAATCAAATTAACATCAATATAGTATTTAAAATTCAAAAAATTAATTACAATATTTCTGTAAATTCGTACTTATTACCCACTTTTTTCAGATAAATCCGGATTTTATAATAATGATTGCATTGATAAAGTTAAATATTGTTTTTATATTACATTTAATCGCGGGGTGGAGCAGTTGGTAGCTCGTCGGGCTCATAACCCGAAGGTCGC
>Ga0209450_10000924_pt1 | contig 14747 bp, 13 predicted proteins | sample FrelakmetLWP11LW_FD_187149 | JGI IMG/M metagenome (GOLD analysis project Ga0209450, IMG submission 187149) | Freshwater lake sediment microbial communities from the University of Notre Dame, USA, for methane emissions studies - LWP11 LW (SPAdes)... | ecosystem: Environmental > Aquatic >...
TCCGATCTACGGCACCCTCGGCCTCGCGTGCTTCCAGGCCGCGGGCATCGCCTTCGCGCTCCAGGCGCAGGGCGCGGCCGGCGGGGTGCAGGTGGTGATCGATCCGGGTCCGGGCTTCATCTTCTCGGCCGTCGTCGGTCTCACTGCGGGAACCATGTTCCTGATGTGGCTCGGTGAGCAGGTGACGGAGCGCGGGATCGGCAACGGCATCTCGTTGATCATCTTCGCGGGCATCGTCGCCGGACTGCCTTCCGCGGTCGGCGCGACCCTGCAGTTGGCCGGGACCGGCGAATTGAGCTGGCTGCTGGTCATCCTGATCATGGCCATCGTCCTCGCGGTCACCGCCTTCGTGGTGTTCGTCGAGCGCGGCCAGCGTCGGATCACGGTCAACTACGCGCGCCGCCAGGGTGGTGCGCGGGCCTACCAGAACCAGAGCTCGCACCTGCCGCTGAAGCTGAACATGTCCGGGGTCATCCCGGCCATCTTCGCCTCGTCGATCATCATGTTCCCCGCCACGGCCCTGACCTGGGTCGGGCAGAGCAACGATGCGCGCTGGCTGCAGACCATCTCCAACGCCATGGCGCCGGGTGAACTGCTGCATATCGCGCTGTACGCCGGCCTGATCGTTTTCTTCGCGTTCTTCTACACGGCGTTGGTCTTCAACTCCAACGAGACGGCGGAGAACCTGAAGAAATCCGGCGCGCTCATCCCGGGCATCCGGCCGGGCAAGTCCACCGCCGACTACATCGATGGCGTGATCACCCGCCTGACCGCGGTCGGCGCGGTCTACCTGGTCGCGGTCTGCCTGCTGCCGGAATTCATGCGGCTGGGTTGGAACGTGCCGTTCTACTTCGGCGGCACGTCGCTGCTGATCGTGGTGGTGGTGGTGATGGACTTCACGGCGCAGGTGCAGGCGCACCTGATGTCGCACCAGTACGAGAGTCTGCTGAAGAAGGCGAATCTCAAGACTTACGGCCGGGGCGGCCAGATCCGCGGCTGAGGCCGCGGACGGCTCCCGGATTAGGGCGGCTGCCGGCGGGTGCGTTCCCGCTGGCAACCGGACATGACTTGACTGTATACTTGCGCGTTCACCGCGCAGAACGTTCGATTTCGGAGAAACCTAGACATGGCGCGCATTGCGGGCGTAAACCTGCCGGTCCACAAACACGCGTGGATCGCCCTGCAGAGCATCTACGGCATCGGCCGTACCCGGTCGCAGAAGATCTGCGTCCTCGCGGGGGTCAGTCCGACCACCAAGATCAAGGACCTGACCGAGGCCGAGGTCGACAAGCTGCGCCAGGAAGTCGCTCGCTTCACGGTCGAAGGTGATCTTCGCCGCGAGGTGGGCATCAGCATCAAGCGATTGATGGACTTGGGCTGCTACCGCGGCCTGCGCCACCGCCGCGGCCTGCCGCTGCGCGGCCAGCGCACCCGCACCAATGCGCGCACCCGCAAGGGCCCGCGTAAGCAGATCAAGAAGTAATCCTCACCGTCACTGGTAAGCACAGATGAACAAGCCCGCCGCAGCCTCGGCTGCCAAGCCCAAAAAGAAGGCCAAGCGCGTCGTCACCGACGGCATCGCGCATGTCCAGGCCTCATTCAACAACACGGTGGTCACCATCACCGATCGCCAGGGCAACGCGCTCTCGTGGGCGACCTCGGGTGGTGCGGGCTTCCGCGGCTCGCGAAAGAGCACGCCGTTCGCCGCACAGGTCGCGGCCGACAAGGCGGGCCGCGCTGCGCTCGACTACGGGCTCAAGACGCTGGAAGTGCGCATCAAGGGCCCCGGCCCGGGCCGCGAATCGGCGGTGCGCGCGCTGAATGCGATCGGCTACAAGGTCACCAACATCATCGACGTCACGCCGATCCCGCACAACGGCTGCCGTCCGCCGAAGAAGCGGCGCGTCTGATCCGGAGAGCACGACTGCCATGGCACGTTACATCGGCCCCACCTGCAAGCTCGCGCGCCGCGAAGGCGCCGACCTCAGCCTCAAGAGCCCGGCGCGCGCGCTGGATTCGAAGTGCAACCTCGAGACCAAGCCGGGCCAGCACGGCGCGTCGAAGCGCGCCCGCCTGTCCGACTACGCCGTCCAGCTTCGCGAGAAGCAGAAGGTCAAGCGCATCTACGGCCTGCTGGAGCGCCAGTTCCGCGGCGTGTATGCCCGCGCGGCCAACCAGAAGGGCAATACCGGCGAGAACCTGCTGCGCATCCTGGAATCGCGCCTGGACAACGTCGTGTATCGCATGGGCTTCGCCGTCACGCGCGCCCAGGCCCGCCAATTGGTGTCGCACAAGGCGGTGCAGGTGAACGGCAAGATCGTCAACCTCGCCTCCTACCAGGTGAAGCCGGGCGACCTGGTGTCGCTCACCGAGCGAGCGCGTGCCCAGCTGCGCGTCCAGGAAGCGGTCAAGCTGAGCGAAGAGATGGATCTCTCGCCGAACTGGCTCGAAGTCGACACCAAGAAGTTCAGCGGCACCTACAAGACGCTCCCGGAGCGCTCTGACTTGCCCTCCGACATCAACGAAGCGTTGATCGTCGAGTTGTATTCGAAGTAATCGGGAAGAACGTCGACCATGGCAGTGTCGTCCACCAACGTCTTGCGCCCGCGCGGCATCAGCGCGGAAAAACTCGGGCCCAACCGCGCGAAGGTCGTGGTCGAACCGCTGGCCCGCGGATTCGGCCACACGCTGGGCAACGCCCTCCGGCGCGTGCTGCTTTCGTCGATCCCCGGTGCGGCGATCACCGAAGTCGAGATCGACGGCGTGCTCCATGAGTACACCACCCTCGAGGGTCTGCAGGAGGACGTGATCGAAGTCCTGCTGAACCTCAAGGACGTCGCGATCCGCATGCACAATGTGGACGAAACCACCGTCACCCTCGCCAAGAAGGGTTCCGGCGTGGTGCGTGCTTCGGACATCATGGTCGACCACAACGTGGAAATCGTGAATCCCGATCACGTGATCTGCCACCTCACCAAGGACGCCAGCCTCAACATGCGGCTGCGCATCGCGCGCGGCATCGGCTACGAGCCGGCCACGGCGCGTCGTCGTCCCGACGAGGAAGCGCGTCCGATCGGCCGCCTGCACCTCGATGCATCGTTCTGCCCCGTGCGCCGGGTGGCGTTCGAGGTCGACAATGCGCGCGTCGAGCAGCGCACGGACCTCGACAAGCTGGTGATGGACATCGAGACCAACGGCACGGTCGACGCCGAGGAAGCGGTCCGCAAGGCGGCCGACATCCTCGCCGACCAGCTGTCGGTCTTCGGCGACTTCACGCGCCGGGAGATCGGTGGCGCGAAGCCGGTGGGTGCCGGGATGGACCCGGTGCTGCTGCGCCCGATCGACGACCTCGAGCTGACCGTGCGGTCGGCGAACTGCCTGAAGGCCGAGAGCATCTACTACATCGGCGACCTGGTGCAGAAGACCGAGGTCGAACTGCTGAAGACGCCCAACCTCGGCAAGAAGTCCCTCACCGAGATCAAGGAAGTACTCGCTCAGCGTGGCCTGTCGCTCGGCATGAAGCTCGAGAGCTGGCCGCCGGCGGGACTCGCCCACGGCATGCAGACGGGCTGAAGCCCGCGCACTCCACCATCCAGGAATCCGCGTCATGCGCCATCTGAAATCCGGCCGCAAGCTCAATCGGGACAGCAGCCACCGCAATGCCATGTTCCGCAACATGGCGACCTCGCTGTTCCAGCACGAGATCATCAAGACCACCCTGCCGAAGGCCAAGGAACTGCGTCGCGTCGCCGAGCCGCTGATCACGCTGGCCAAGGTCGATGGCGTCGCGAATCGCCGCCTGGCCTTCAACCGCCTTCGCGACAAGGCGGCGGTGGGCAAGCTCTTCACCGAAATCGGCCCGCGCTACCGCAGCCGTCCGGGCGGTTACCTGCGCATCCTGAAGTGCGGGTTCCGCGCCGGAGATGCAGCGCCGATGGCCTACGTCGAACTCGTCGACCGCCCGCAGGCTGCAGCGCCCACGGACGCGTGACACTGCGTTTCGACGCGAGATCGGTCTCAAGCCCCGGCCCTGCCGGGGCTTGTCGTTTCAGGGCATCGGTCGCGCGTCATCGACCGGGGTGCCGCCGTGCTGTGCGCGAAGCCTTGGGCTCAGGTCGGCCCGCTTCATCGGCCGTCCCAGATGGAACCCCTGGGCCTGGTCGCATCCCAGGTCCAGCAGGCAATGGACGGTCTGCTCGTCCTCGACGCCCTCGCATGTCGCCTCGATCCCGAGGCCGTGCGCGAGGCCGATCATCGAACTGACCAGGCGACGCGCTCGATCGTCCAGCGTGATCGCGGTGACGAACGATTGGTCGATCTTCAGGACCGTGGCAGGGAAATGCCGCAGGTACGAGAACGACGAATACCCCTTCCCGAAATCGTCGATCGCGATGCCAAGCCCGGCGTCGCGCAAGGCATGCAGCGCGCGCGCGCTCGTCTCCGGGTCTTCCATCACGGCCGTCTCGGTCACCTCGAGAACCACCCGCTGCGCCGGGATGCCCCAGATCTGCAGCGCGGCAACGACCTGCTCGACCAGTCCGGCCTCGCCGAAGGCCCGCGGCGAGAGGTTGATCGCGCAGCGCAGGCCGGGGTCGAGCGCGTTCAGTTCGGAGAACTCGCGCAGGGTTGCATGCAGCGTCCAGCGCGTCAGTTCTGCAGCAAGCCCGGCCTGCTCGGCAATCGGCACGAAACGATGCGGTGCGACCGACCCGCGCCGCGGACACGTCCAGCGCGCCAGCGACTCGACCGCCACGACCCTGCGGTCGGCCAGGGTCACGATGGGCTGGAACTCGAGCGACAGGTCGTTTCCGACGAGGGCGGTGCGCAGGTCGTCGAGCAGCAAGGGGTCCTCGCCCTTTCCAGAGGCGAGATGAAGGCGCGCGCCGCGCGCCGCCGCGGCATCCAGCGCGGCCGTAGCGCGCCGAGTGACCGCATCCGCGCTGACGCCGTGTTCCGGCGACCACGCGAGGCCGATCGCGATCACGGCGGTCAAGGGCCGACCCTGCACCGCCAGCGGTCGTTCGAACTCCCGCAGCAGGCGCTGCGCCGCCAGTTCCGCGTGCCCGGGGCTGAGGAGGTTCGGCAGGACGACCATGAAGTCGTGTTCGCCGATCCGGAACACGCGATCACTGGTCCGCATGGCGCTGCCGAGGCGCTCTTCGACAGCCGGCGGGACGGCGGCGGCGATTGCATGGCCGAGGGCCGCGGCCGTCTCCCGCATGCGGCGGACGTGGACATGCATGACGCCGACCAGCGACGCGCCCAGCGAATCGCGGATCGCGGTCTCCACCGCCTCGAACATGGGCCCGTGCGCGCTCAGAGAAAGAAGTCCGCGAGGCTCAGCCCGTAGGCGCCGGCCGGCAGCGCGCGCACGATCGATCGCCGGCCCTCGCCACCGCCATCGGACCACAGGTCGACCTGCGGGAACGCCGGATCGACCGTCTTGTCGGGGCGCGTCAGCACGGTAACGCGCGGGAACAACCGACGGGCCGCGTTCTGCGCCATCACCACGGCGACCTCGCCGCTGGACAGTTCGACCAACGATCCCGTCGGGTAGACGCCGAGCGCTTGGCTGAACTGCTCGAGCAGTTCAGCCTGGAACAAGCGGTCGCGCTGCTTGTAGAGCGCCTGCAAGGCGTGGTGCCGCGAGATCGCGGGCTGGTGCGGCCGTTCGCTGCACATCGCGTCGAAGGAGTCGACGATGCCCAGCATGCGGGCCGCCAGGGGCACCGCGAGGCCGGCACGCCCACCAGGGTACCCCGAGCCATCGTGCCGTTCGTGGTGCGAGGCGATCATCTCGACCAGGGTCGGATTCGAGAGTCCCGCGGCGTGAAGACGCTGCAATCCCAGTTCGACGTGCCCGCGCACCGTCGTCCGCGCGGACTCGTCGAGCGGCCGCGGATGCGTGAAGACGGACTCGTCGAGGGCCGACATGCCGATGTCCATCAGCATGCCGCCTGCGGCGAGGTCGACGAGGAGTTCGCGTGGAAAGCCCAGCTGCCGGCCGAACGTGGCGGCGAGCGCGCAGGCGTTGATGGCGTGGCTGTAGGGGTAGCCGTCTCGCCGGCGAAGGGCGTCGAGCCAGAAAAAAGCGTCGGGATTGCGCACCACGCTGGAGACCACCGGTTCCAGCATGTCGGTCATGCCGTCGACCGACACCCTGCGCCCGGCGCGAATGTCCTCGATGCAGCGCGCGGCGAAGGTGCGCGCGGCATCCCAGGCCGGTGCGGCCTGCGGCAGTTCATCCTCGATCGGGATCGGCTGCGCGTAGGGCGCGGGCTCGGCCAGCAGGCCGCCGCCCGGTCGCTCGCGCCGGAATCCGAGCCGCAACAGCAACCCCCGTGGCGTCCGCTCGATGCCTTTCTCGACGTCGATCCAGACGTGCTTGCAGAGGGCGCGCAGGTGGGCGATGTCTTCCTGCGTCAGGACCTGGAAGCCTTGCAGCGGAAACGGCGTTTCCGACCACGGCCGGTCAAGGCGACAAACGAACATGCCGAGGGCGAGGGCGTCGACCTCGATCCTGCGTTCCTCGAGCGGCATCGCTGGACGTCCGGCGGCGGGCTGAAGGCGCGGGCGAAGACGCTACCCGTACCGACCGCCGCACTTTGCCACAAGGCGCGGCACCTTGCCGCGCCTTGCCGATCCGCAGAGCCGGCGCAATGCAGCCGCCCAGCCCGATGTCACAAAGATTTCAGAACCAGAGGCGGATCCCGGCCAGCACGTTGCGGCCCGGCAGGGGGGCGCGATCCTTGATCAGGGAAGTATGCACTCGCGCGCTCGCGTCGGTCAGGTTGCGCCCCTCGACGAACACTTCCCAGTCGCCGTCCGGGCCTGAGCGCCATGCGAGCCGGGCATCGACCAGGGTGTAACCGTCGGTCGCCGTCTCGAAGGCCGCGATGCGATCCTGCTCGCCGGTCCGAACCACGTCGATGCCCGCGCGCCAGCCTTCGTAGGACCAGTCCAGCGCGGCCCCGAAGCGCCCTGGCGCGATGCGCGGCAGATCGCCGCCGTCATCCAGGCGGCCCCGCACCGCGTCCGCGAACAGTCGCCCATCCCAGCGGCCCCACGCCGTGTCCGCCAGCTGCGCCTTGATCTCCGCTTCGATGCCGGTGAACCGGGCGTCGGCCTGCGTCCAGACGCGCACCGGCAGGTCATCCTCCTCCTCGCCGGTTTCGGCGAGGAAGATGAAGTCGTCGAAGCGGTTGTGGTACGCGGAGACGCGCGCCTCCGTGGTGCCGGCGTGCCAGTGGAGGCCGATCTCGACCTGGTTGGCGGTCTCTTCGTCGAGGTCGGGATCGCCGATCTCGAAGCTCCCGGTGGCTTCATGCGGCCCGTCGGAGAACAGTTCCTCGGCTTGCGGAGCGCGCTGCGCGCGGTCGAGGTTCAACGAGGCATGCCATTGCTCGGCGAAATCCCAACGGCCGGCTGCCGAAAGACTGACCGGCCGGTGCTTGACGCTGCCGCCGGCGTCCAGTTCGACGGTCTGGCGATCGAGTCGCGCGCCGAGTTCGACCGAGAAAGGCTCGAACTGCGCGCGCTCGACGACGAACAGCCCGAAGTCGCGCGTCTCGGACGGCGGCACGAAGGCCTCGTCGCCGAGCGCTTCGAAGTCGCGCCGCGAGGCCTGGATGCCGACCGCGCCGCGCCAGGCACCGATCGGTGAATGCACCGCCTCGATCCGCCCTTCGATCGCATCGTTGAAGAACTGCGTACCGATCTCGCCGCCTTCGTCGAGCTTGATCTCGGCGTGCTCGTAGTCGTTGCGGCCGATTCGCAGGTCGACCTTTTCCCATCCGGACAGCGGCTCGAGCAGGCGCGCATCGAGGTCGACGCGGCGCTGGTCCATGTCGAGTTCGATCTTGCCTTCGCCGCCTTTGCCGTGGCGCCGCGCCGCGCTGCCCTTCGAGATCGACGCGCCGGCGGCTTCGTCCTCGTCCTCTTCCTCTTCCGGCGGGATGCCGTACGCGGCGTCGTAGGCGGAAAGCGCGATGCCCACGTGGCCGCGATCACCGGTGATCGAGAAGCCCACCGCGCGACTGTCGGAGTCCGACTGCGTGTTCTCGATCTCGACGCCGTCCGGGCCCTCGTACGAGTCGCCCTCGCGGCGCGACCAGTCGGCATGCACGGCGAACAGGCCGTTGCCGGCATCGATCCGCCCCACGGCGGCGCGGCCGTCGTTCACCGAGTCGGCGCGCAGTTCGACGCGCCCCTGGATGCCGTCGATCGGACGGTCGGGAATCCGGCCTTCGCGCACGTTGACCACGCCGCCGATCGCGCCGCTGCCGTACAGCAGGGTGGCGGGGCCCTTGAGGACCTCGATCTGGTCGGCCAGGAAGGGGTCGATGGACAGGGCATGGTCGACGCTGGTGGTCGAGACGTCGAGCGTCGACACGCCGTCGCCCAGCACCTGGACCCGCGGGCCCTCGAGGCCACGCACGATCGGTCGACCGACACCGGGGCCGAAATAGGACGATTGCACGCCGACCAGTCCGGCCACGGTTTCGCCCAGCGTGCCGGCGCGCTGGTCGTCGAGCGTGCTGCCCGCGAGCACCTCGGTGGGCTGCAGCAGTTCATCGCCCGGCTCGGCCAGCGGGTCGGCGGTGACGGTGATGGCTTCCAGCCGGGCCGCTTCGCGCCCGGACTGCTGGGCGTGGGCGGTGTGCAGGAGCAGGGCGGAGATCGCCAACGCAAGGGCAGTGCGGCGCATAGGGTGTCCAGGGCAGGCCAAATGGAGTTATAAAGTAACTTACGCCTGCGTGGGCCCGTCAACACCTCGGCGCGTCGACGCGGCTTTATCCGCCGGGCGTCGTTCGACGCAGCCGCCTGGCTCGGTTACAATGTTCCCATGACCATGACCGCCTCCGGCAGCGCCCTGTCCCGCCTCGACGTGGTCGGTGCGTCGGCCTCGTTCCTGTGCGCCGCGCACTGCGCGGCCATGCCCTTGTTGCTGCCGCTGCTGCCGCTGGCCGGTCTCGAGTTCCTCGCCAGCCACGCGTTCGACCTGTTGTTCGTCGCGGGTGCCATCCTGCTCGGCGGATTCGCCGTGGTCCGCGGCATGCGCCACCACCGGGATCGGCGGGTGGCGACCGGGTTCGGGCTGGCCTCGCTGCTGCTGGTCGCCGGGCTGGTCGTCGGTCACGACGGGCACGCCCACCAGGTCATCCTGGTGGCGGGCGGCCTGGTGATGGGCTGTACCCATCTCCTGAACCTGAGCCTGCTGCGGCGCCATCGGTGCATCGAAGCACCGGCGGCGCTCGGTGCGACTTGATGTTTGTCGGGATGTTGCTACCCTGCGCGGTCCCACCGATCAACTGACTGGAGCCACGACCATGGGCAAGGGCGACCGCCGCACCCGCAAGGGCAAGATCGCGATCCGCAGCTACGGCAACAAGCGCCCGCACACCGTGCGCAAGGCCGGTGCGGTGAAGGCGGCGACTGCCGCCAAGCCGGCTGCCAAGAAGCCGGCCGCGCCGGCGGCCAAGAAGCCGGCCGCGCCGGCGGCCAAGAAGAAGGCCTGATTCGCCTTCCGATGCCGACAGGGCGGCGGGCTCCGGCCCGCCGTTTTCGTTTTCAGGGCAGGCTCGCGGGTAGCCGACCCGCGACGAGTCGCCCGCCCGCGAACACACTGCGCCCCAGGCGACCGCCGAGCCAATAGGACAGGGCGTCGGGCCGCTCGCAATCCCAGACCACGAAGTCCGCATCGGCGCCCGGCACCAGGGCACCCTTCGTTCCCTCCAGTCCGAGGGCGCGCGCGGCATGCGCGGTTGCGCCCGCGAGGGACTCGTCCGGCGTCAGGCCGAACAGCGTGCAGGCGAGGTGCATCGCGAGGCGCATCGAGCGCAGCGGCGAAGTGCCCGGATTGAGGTCCGTCGCGACCGCCATCGGCACGCGGTGGCGGCGGAACGCGGCGATCGGGGGCAAACGCGTCTCGCGCAGCACGAGGAAGGACCCAGGCAGCAGCACGGCCACCGTCCCGGCACGCGCCATCTCCGCCACCGCCGCTTCGTCGGTCCATTCGAGGTGGTCGGCCGAACGCGCGCCGTGCAGTGCCGCGAAGCGGGCGCCATGACCGTCGGACAACTGGTCGGCGTGCAGTTTCACCGGTAAGCCCAGTTCCTGCGCGACGGCGAACAGGCGCGATACCTCGTCGGTGCTGAACGCGATCCGCTCGGCGAACGCGTCGACCGCGTCGACCAGACCTTCGGCGGCGAGCGCACGCAGGTCGTCGCAACACGCCGCGACGTAGCCGTCCCGGTCGTCGCGATGCTCCGGTGGCAAGGCATGCAGGCCGAGGTAGGTCGTCCGCACGGTGATGCCGAGCACGCGGCCGATGCGACGTGCCACCCGCAGCATGCGACGCTCGGCATCCCGTCGCAGACCGTAGCCGGACTTGATCTCCAGCGTGGTCGCGCCGTCCTCCAGCAGGTCGCGCGCGCGACCGATCGAGGCCTCGAACAGCATGTCCTCGTCCGCCTCGCGGGTCGCCCGCACCGTCGACAGGATGCCGCCGCCGGCCTTGGCGATGTCGGCGTAGCTCGCACCGGCCAGGCGCGCGGCGAACTCGGCGCTGCGGTCACCCGCGAAGACCAGGTGCGTGTGGCAATCGACCAGCCCCGGCGTGACCAGCGCGCCGGCGCCGTCGAAGCGCAGTGCCGCCGCGGCGCGGTAGTCCGCCGCCGGCCCTGCATGGCGGATGCGACCATCCTTCCAGGCGAGCGCCGCCTGCCCGGTGATCGTGCCTGTCATCGGGTCGAACAGCCGGATGTCGTGCAGCAGCCCGTCGTCGGTGTCGTGCATCGCCTGATTGTAGGGCCGGTGGTCGACGCCGGGCGGCGGTCGCCGTACCGTAGGCGGCATGCGACTGCCCGACCGATTCCGTTGCGACCACGCCCTGCTGCCGGACGGCTGGGCCGATGACGTGGTGATCGCGGTCGACGCGGCGGGGACCATCACCGATGTGGCGCGGGGGGACTTGGGGACTGGTCTGCCGACGCTGGGGCGATGGCTGGTGGCCGGGATGCCGAACCTGCATTCGCACGCGTTCCAGCGGGCCATGGCCGGGCGTGCCGAGCGCGGTGACGGTGGTGGCGACGACTTCTGGTCGTGGCGCGAGGCGATGTATGCGGTCGCCTCGCGCATCGACCCCGTCAGCCTGCAGGCGATCGCGGCCGAGTCGTACGCACGGATGCTGGAGGCCGGCTACAGCGCGGTATGCGAGTTCCACTACGTCCACCGCCAGCCGGACGGGTCGCGCTACGCCGACGCCGACGCGATGTCGCTGGCGCTGCTGGCGGCGGCCCGGGAAGCCGGGATCGGCATCACCCTGCTGCCCGTGCTCTACCAGGTCGGGGGGTTCGACGGTCGGCCACTCGCGCCGCGGCAGCGCCGGTTCGCGCTCGGCACCGACGACTTCATCGCGCAGGTCGCGCGCCTGCGCCGCGCCGAGGATGCGGACGCCCGGATCGGCGTGGCGCTGCATTCGTTGCGCGCGGTATCGCCCGAGGTGCTCGCCGAAGTGGTGTCGGCCGACCCGGCGCCGGGCGCCCCGATCCACATCCATGTCGCCGAGCAACTGGCCGAGGTCGACGATTGCCTGCAGGCGCGCGGTGCGCGGCCGGTGGCGTGGCTGCTCGACCACGCCGAGGTCGATGCCCGCTGGTGTCTCGTGCACGCGACGCACCTGTCCGCCGGCGAGCGCGGGCGCCTGGCGGCGACCGGCGCCGTGGCGGGCCTGTGCCCGACCACCGAGGCGAATCTCGGCGATGGCCTGTTCGCGTTCCCGGAGTGGCAGGCGCTGGGCGGCGTGTACGGGATCGGGTCGGACAGCCAGGTCTGCCTGTCGCCGTTCGAGGAACTGCGCTGGCTGGAATATGGGCAGCGCCTGCGGCTCCTGCGCCGCAATGTGGCGGCCCCGAAACTGGGCGGGTCGTGCGGCGAAGCCCTCTGGCGCGCGGCGTGCCTCGGTAGCGCGCAGGCCAGTGGCCGAGCGGTCGGTGCGATCGCCAGCGGCTGCCGGGCCGACCTGCTGGTGCTGGATCCGGAGGCCCCGGCGTTCATGGGGCGCGGCCACGTCGAGGCGCTCGACGCGCTGGTGTTCGTCGGCGGCGAAGGGACGTTGCGTGATGCTTACGTGGGCGGTCGGCGCGTGGTGGCGGGTGGGCGCCACGTCGACCGCGATCGCATCACGGCGCGCTGGCGCGCCGTGATGCGGGCCCTGGGCTGATCGACCTGCGCGGCTGCCGCCGCCGCGCCGGCCTCAGAAGCGGTACACGAACGACAGGCTGGCCACCCACACGTTGTAGTCGGGGCTGTCCTCGCCGAGCGTGATCACGTTCGCCAACTGGTTCGCCGGCACGCCGTCCACCGCCCAGTCGGTCGATGCATAGTCCTCGTAGGCGAAGCGCAGGCGCGCGGTGAGGTTCCTGCGGAACGCCCAGTCGCCGTAGATCGACGTCGACGTCAGGTCGGTGGTCGCGGTCGGCAGCGGCGCGGCCGTGAGCGCGGGGCCGACCGAAGTCGCGACGTCGGCATCCGTGTTGGCCCGCACGTAGTCGATGCCGAGCTTGAGCTTGCCCTCGAGGAAGCGCGCGTTGGCGCCGAGTCCCCAGGTGTCGACGTCGTCGCGACTGCGCGTGGTCCAGTTGCGGTTCGGGTCGAAGGGTGTCGTGGCGCGCGTGGCGCCCGCCCACGAGCGACCATCCTGGTCGTTCTTGTAGCGTTCGACCGAGTAGAAGCCGTACACCGAGCCGTCCTCGCCCGGCGCCCAGGTCAGATCGACGTTGTAGCCGTTGACCCGGCTGAAGGTGAGCCCGAACTCGGAGTTGTCGTAGTCATCCTCGCTGTAGTTGACGTTGAGGCCCAGGGCGAGTGTTTCGCCGAGTGCGAGGCTGGCGAACACTTCGGCCTGCCGCCGCTGGCGGTCGGCCTGGTTGAACTTGCGCATGCCGGGCAGGTTCTCGAACGGGAAGCCGTCGACGAGCGGCAGCAGGGTGCTGGTGTAGCCCGGGGCGTAACCGTTGATGAAGGTCTCGTAGCCGCGGTATTCGCTGCCGTCGCGGTCGGCGATCGAGAGGCGGACGCCTCCCGAGACGAGGCCCGCGCTGTTGTTGGTGAAGGACAGCGCGTAGCGGTCCTCGTCCAGTTCCTCGCGCTCCTGGTGCGGCCGTTCGATCCGCTTCCACTGCGCCTCGCCGGCGATGCGCAGCCAGTCGAGCGCCCGCCACGTCCCGTCGAGGCGGAACGAGGTCTCCTCCTGCGACTTCGGCTCGTTGAAGCGGCGGAAACTGCTGGTGGCGGCCGTGTTCTGCGTGTTCGAGTCGCCGCCGATGTAGACGTACTCGTCGTGCGGCGTCTTGTTGTCGCGGTCGTCGTAGCGCAGGTTCGCGTTCCAGTAGAACGTCGACGACGGTCGGTGCGAGAAGCGCAGCGCCGCGTAGGTGCTGTCGACGCGCCCGTCGAGCGACAGACGCGGCAGCGGCTGGGTGATGCTCGCCGCCAGCACCGGGTTGATGGTGTAGGGCAGGAAGGCGTCGTCCTGCGTGGCCCGGCCGTACGACAGGTCGCCGGTCAGCCGCATGGTGTCGCTGATCGACCAGCCGCCGGAAGCGTAGAACTGGTGGAAGGCGTTGTCCGGCTCGAGATGCATCTGCCCCTGGCCGGCCGGGAATCCCGCCGAGGTCCAGCCGGTGATGTTGGTGTAGGGGTTCTGCCAGCGCAGGAAGCTGTTCTCGTCGTCGAACAGCGACATGTAGTAGCCGATCCGCAGCTGGTAAGTCGGCTGCGCGAAGGTGAGCGCGACGTCGGCGGTCTGGGTCAGGTAGTCGACCGGCTCCGGCGCGAGCACCGAGCGCGGGTTGCCGCCCGAGTTGCCGATCGTGAGGCCGATCGTCTTGAGGCCGTCCTTCTCCTCGCGGCTGTAGGCCGTCTCGAGGTGCCACTTCGGCGCCGGGATCCATTCGAAACCGACGTCGAACCTGCGCCGCTCGTGCTCGACGTCGAACGGCCGCAGCGATTCGGCCAGCCGCGTCAGACCCGCGGTGTTCTGCGCCCCGACCCAGTTGGACGGCAGCGTGAGGCTGGTCGATCCGGGATTGGTGAAGATCGTGGTCGCGGTGTCGAGGTGGTTGTGCGGCACCTGGTCGAACCCGAGCCGGAACGCCCAGCGGCCCTGGCGCCCGTACTCGAACGCGGCCTCGCGCGAATCCAGCCCGAGGTTCTCCGCCTCCGCGCGCCAGTAAGTGGGATCGTCGCCGTCCCAGGCCCCGCGCTTGAAGATGTCGAAGCCCAGCACCGCGAACACGCCCTCGTCGGTGAGGCCGGTGTAGCGCCCGTAGCGGAAGGCGTCGTCACTGAGGAAGCCGAGGCCGACCTCGACCGTGCTCGACACCTGGGTCTGCTCCTCGAGCAGTTCCGCCGTGTCCTTCGCGGGCTCTTCGCCTTCCAGCGAGAACTCGTCCTGCGCCAGCGCGGGCACCGAGGCCAGCGCCATCGCGAACACGGCGGCGCGGATCGCCTGCAGGGCGAAGTGCGCGCGGATGGCACGTGACAGGGGATTGCGTTCGATCTTCATGGCTCGCCTCGCATCCGGTCGAATGGGGAATCAGCGCGTCTGGCGGGCGCCCGACGGATGGTTCGACCCGTGCACTTCGGTGTGGCAGTTCATGCAGTTCTTGCCCAGCATCTGCTGCGCGCCCGATGGCCGCGTGGCGCCCGGCAGCCCGGTGCCGCTGTACGCGGTCGACGGGTGG
>Ga0209450_10000925_pt1 | contig 14736 bp, 13 predicted proteins | sample FrelakmetLWP11LW_FD_187149 | JGI IMG/M metagenome (GOLD analysis project Ga0209450, IMG submission 187149) | Freshwater lake sediment microbial communities from the University of Notre Dame, USA, for methane emissions studies - LWP11 LW (SPAdes)... | ecosystem: Environmental > Aquatic >...
CGTCGAGCCGCGCCGCCAGGCGCGACAGCGCGACGTAGTGCGCGCCTTCCTGCTGGAACGCCTCGAGGTCGTGGAAGCGCGCCGGATCGAGCAGCCGCAGCCGCGCGAAGTGCCCGCTGCGGCCGAGCTGCTCCGGGGTCGCGGTGAGCAGCAGCACGCCGGGCGTGCGCCGCGCGAGCGCCTCCACCAGCTGGTACTCGCGGCTCGCCGCATCGGGCGCCCAGGCCAAGTGGTGCGCCTCGTCGACCACCAGCAGGTCCCAGCCGGCCTTCACCGCGGCCTGCGCGCGCTCGCCCTTGCCGGTGAGGAAGGCGAGGTCGGTGATCACCAGTTGCTCGTCGAGGAAGGGATTGCGGCCGTCGCCGGCGAGTTCGATCGCCTCCGCGCGCTCCTCGTCGAAGATCGCGAAGTCGAGGTTGAAGCGCCGGCGCAGTTCGACGAACCACTGGTAGACCAGGGCCTCGGGCAGCAGCACCAGCACGCGCCCTGCGCGCCCGGTGGCGACCATGCGCGCGATCACCGTGCACGCCTCGATGGTCTTGCCGAGGCCCACCTCGTCGGCCAGCAGCACGCGCGGCGGGCGCCGTTCGCTGGCGATCTCGGCCACCCGCAACTGGTGCGGTATCAGGTCGATGCGCGCCGACAGCGCGCCGAAGCCGGCATCGCGGCGCGCCTGCGCGCGGCGCTCCAGCGCTTCCACGCGCAGGTCGAACGCGGCCGGCCGGTCGACGCGTCCGCCGAGCAGGCGGTCGTCGGCCTTGGAGATGTCCTGCACGTCGTCGAGCGCGCCTTCCGGCACGCGCTGCCCGCCGCCGCGGTAGTGCAGCACGCCGTCGCGCTCCTCGACCTCCTCGACCGTGAAGCGCCCGCCGTTGGCGTTGACCTTGTCGCCGATCCGGAACGCGGCGCGCAGCAGCGGTGCGCTGGCCACCGCGTAGACGCGCATGGTGCCGGTGGCGGCGAACAGGACCTGCACCTGGCGGGCATCGGCGCGCAACACGGTGCCGAGCCCGAGTTCGGGCTCGGCGGTGGACAGCCAGCGCTGTCCGGGAACGAAGGGCGACATCGGCGACTCGTTCGCAAGGAAGCGACGATTATCCGCGATGCGGGGCGCGGGCGCGAATCCGCCGCGCCAGGCGACGCGCCCGCGCGGGCTAGAATCGAGGTCGTCGACCCGGAGTCGTGCCCGTGCGCGCCATCGCCTGCCTGTTCGCCGCCCTGTTCGCATCGTCCGCCGCCGCGGCCGGCGACTGGCGCACCGATGCCGAGGCGTCGGGCTTCCGCCGCACCCCCGACCTCGCCGCCACCATGGCCTGGCTGGAACGCCTCGCCGGCGCCACCGACGCACTGCGCATCGAGCGTTTCGGCACCAGCGCCGAGGGACGGGCGCTGCCCGTGGTGGTGGCCAGCGCCGATGGCGCGTTCACGCCAGAACTCGCGCACGCGCGCGGCCGCAGCGTGCTGTGGGTGCAGGCCGGCATCCACCCCGGCGAAATCGAGGGCAAGGACGCGGGGCTCGCCCTGCTGCGCGACCTCACCGTGGCGGCGCGCCACCGCGGCCTGCTCGACGACACCGTGCTGGTGTTCATCCCGGTGTTCAACGTCGACGGCCACGAGCGCTCGGGGCCGTACAACCGCATCAACCAGAACGGCCCGGAGTCGATGGGCTTCCGTGCCACCGCGCAGAACCTCAACCTCAACCGCGACCACGTCAAGGCCGACGCGCCGGAGATGCGCGCCTGGCTCGCCCTGTGGAACCGCTGGCGCCCGCACCTGCTGGTCGACGTGCACACGACCAACGGCGCCGACTACCAGTACGACCTGACCTGGTACCTGGAGGAATGGGGCAACCAGGCGCCGACCGTGCGTGAATGGCAGCGCGCGGCCTTGATCGGGCGCGTGTTCCCCGCCACCGACCGCCACGGCCACCTGCTCGGGCCCTACATCAACCTCGTCGACCACCGCGATCCGCGCCAGGGACTGGTCAACTTCGGCTCCGGGCCGCGCTTCTCCACCGGCTACGCGGCGCTGCGCAACCGGCCGGGCGTGCTGGTCGAGACCCACATGCTCAAGCCCTACCGCCGGCGGGTGGACGCGACCTACGCCCTGCTGCTCGAACTGCTGCGCGAACTCGACCGGGACGGCGCGGCGCTGCGCGATGCGGTCGCGGCCGCCGACGCGGCCACCGTCGCGCGTGCGGCGGCCGATGCCCCGCGCCTGGCCGTCGCCTACCGCCCCAGCGACCGGGCCGAGGACTTCGTGCTGCGCGGCGTCGCCTTCACGCAGGAGCGCAGCGAGATCTCGGGCGACACCTGGATCCGCTACGACCCGTCGAAGCCGCGCCGCTACACGGTGCCGTTCTTCCGCGCGATGGTGCCCGCCGCCAAAGTCGCGCTGCCGGCGGCCTACGTGCTGCGTCCGTCCGCCCGCGAGGCGATCGCGCGCGTCGAGGTGCACGGGCTGTCGCACTTCCGGCTGGTCGCGCCCGCCGAAGTGGCGGCCGTCGGCTGGCGGGTCACGAACCCGGCGTGGGCGCCGGCGCCGTTCGAGGGCCGCCACGTGCTCGCGGCGTTCGACGTCGCCGACCTGCCACGCCCGCAGGTCTTGCCCGCCGGCAGCGTGGTGGTGCCGCTGGACCAGCCGGCGGCGAACCTCGCGGCCCAGCTGTTCGAGCCCGCGGCGCCGGACTCGCTGCTGCGCTGGGGTTTCTTCGACGCGCATTTCGAGCAGAAGGAGTACGCGGACGCGCGCAAGGCCGAAGCGCTGGCGCGCGAGATGCTCGCGGCCGATCCCGCGTTGCGGTCCGAGTTCGAGCGCGCGCTGGCCGACCCGGCCTTCGCGGCGCAACCGCGAGCACGGCTCGACTTCTTCTTCCAGCGCTCGCGCTGGGCCGATTCCGGGCGCGGCGTGCCGCCGGTGTGGCGAATCGATCGCGCGACCCTGGCCCGCCTGCGGCAGGAGACGCCATGAGCACGCTTCGCGCACCCAACGACCTGGCGCAGCACGAGGGATTTCGCCGCCTGCTGTCGGTCACCTCGCCGCTGCCGGCGCCGCGCACCGCGGTCGCGCACCCGATGTCTGCGGAGGCGCTCGGCGCCGCGCGCGAGGCGCACGACGAAGGCCTCATCCGCGCCATCCTGGTCGGGCCGGCCGCGCGCCTGGAACGCCTCGCCGCGGACAACGGCATCCGCATCGACGACCTCGAGCACGTGCCGACCGAGCACAGCGTCGGCTCCGCGGCGGCCGCGGTGGCCCTGGTGCGGGCCGGCAAGGCGGACGCGGTGATGAAGGGCAGCCTGCACACCGACGAGTTCCTGCACGCGGTGCTCGACGGCGCGACCGGCCTGCGCACCGGCCGCCGCGCCAGCCACGTGTTCGTGGTCGACGTGCCCGGGTTCCCGCGCCCGCTGCTGGTCACCGACGCGGTGATCAACATCGCCCCGGGACTCGCCGAGAAGGCCGATATCGCGCAGAACGCGATCGAACTGGCGCAGCGCCTCGGCATCGCCCGGCCGCGGGTCGCCCTGCTGGCGCCGGTGGAGACGGTGAATCCGAAGATCCCCTCCACGCTGGATGCCGCCGCGCTGTGCAAGATGGCCGATCGTGGCCAGATCACCGGTGGCGTACTGGAGGGGCCGCTGGCCTTCGACTCGGCGATCGACGCCGAATCGGCGCGCATCAAGGGCATCGACTCGCCGGTCGGCGGCGCGGCCGACATCCTGCTCGCGCCCGATCTCGACAGCGGCAACATCCTGGTCAAGCAACTGACCTTCATGATGAAGGCGGACGCCGCCGGGATCGTGCTCGGCACGCGGGTGCCGGTGGTGCTGACCTCGCGCGCCGACAGCCGCTATACGCGCCTGGCGTCGTGCGCGCTGGCGCGCCTGCTCGCCGCGCGCGCCGCACGGCCGCCTGCAGGCTGAGCGCGGCATGGGTCTGCTGGCGCTCAATGCGGGGTCCACCAGCGTCAAGGCCGCATGGTTCGACGCGCCGGGGCGCGACGCCACGTGGCGGATCGAGATGCAGTACCAGGAAAACGAACCGTACGGGTTCTGGAGCGCCACCGGAGAGCCGCCGCGCACGGTGCTGGTGCCGCCGCACCCGGGCGGCGGCAGCGAGGTCGTGCTGCGGATCATGCGCACCCGCATCCCGGGGAAAATCCCCGCGCCGCCCGCGGTCGTCGTGCACCGGATCGTCCACGGCGGGACCACGTTCGATCGCGCGGTGGTGCTCGACGACCTCAACCTGCCGGTGCTGGCGGGCCTGGCGCCGCTGGCGCCCCTGCACCAGCCGGACAACCTCGCCGGTGTTGCCGCGGCACGCGCGCAGTTTCCGCAGGCCGTGCAGGTCGCGTGCTTCGACACCGCCTTCCACGCCGCGTGGCCGGATGCGGCGCGGCGCTTCGCGCTGCCGCGCCGGCTGCACGAGCAGGGTATCCGCCGCTACGGCTTCCACGGACTCGCGCACGCATTCGCGGCCCGGCGGCTCCGCGAATCGCTGCCGCAGGCGCGGCGCGCGGTGATCGCGCACCTCGGCGGGGGGTCCAGCCTCTGCGCGCTGGATGATTTCGCCAGCGTCGACTGCTCGATGGGTTACTCGCCGCTCGACGGACTGCCGATGGCCACCCGCTGCGGCGCGATCGATCCCGGCGTGCTGCTGGAACTGGCCGGGCCGCGCGGGATGCCGCTCGACGCGCTGGGGCACCTGCTGTACCGCGAGTCCGGGATGCTCGGCGTGTCGGGACTGTCGGCGCACATGCACAAGCTGCTCGAAAGCCGCGCGCAAGGCGCGCGCGAGGCGGTGGATCTCTATGTCCATCACGTCGTGCGCGGCATCGGCGCGATGGCGGCGACGCTGGGCGGCCTCGACGCATTGGTGTTCAGCGGCGGCATCGGGCAGCGTGCGGCTGCGATCCGCGAGGCGGTCTGCGGGCGACTCGGATTCCTCGGCGTGGCGGTCGATCCCGCCGCGAACGCCGCGCAGGCGCCGGTGCTCGAGGCGGCGCAGAGCCGGGTCGCGGTGCGCATCGTCGCCTGCGACGAGGAAGCCGAGATGGCGCGCGAGGCCTTCGCGCTGGTGGCGGGCGACTCCGCGGGGTGAGGAATCGCGGCGCACGCGCCGCTTCCACCCGATCGCGGCGCGCCAGCGCGCCGCGCGGTTCAAACCTCGGCCGAGCCGCCCGGCTGCGCCAGCCCGACCTTGCAGCCGAAGCGGCGGGTGAGTTTCTCCGCCAGCGCTTCGCGCGCCTTGTCCTCGCCGTGCACCAGCCACACGGGCGGGCGGTCGCGGAAGTGGCCGTACCACTCCAGCAGGCCGCCCTGGTCGGCGTGCGCCGACAGGCCGCCGATGGTGTGCACCTGCGCCGCCACCCGCACCTGCTCGCCGAAGATGCGCACGAAGCGCTTGCGGTCCACCAGTTCGCGACCCAGCGTGCCGTGCGCCTGGTAGCCCGCGATCACCACGTGGGTGGACTCGCGCCACAGGTGGTGCCGCAGGTGGTGCACGATGCGTCCGCCGTTGCACATCCCGGAGCCGGCGATGATGATCATGCCGCCGCGGCGGTCGTTCAGCGCCTGCGACTGCGCGGCGTCCACCGTGGTGTCGAGGTTGGGCAGGCGGAACGCCTCGCCGCCGCGCCACAGGGCGCGCGACTCGTCGTCGAGCAGCGGGAAGTGCCGGTTGTAGACATCGACCACCTTGGCCGCCATCGGCGAATCCAGCGCGATGCGCCAGCCGCCGAGGCCCCAGGCGTCGAAGTGGCGCGCCATCCAGTGGATGATCTCCTGGCTGCGGCCGACCGCGAAGGCCGGGATCAGCACCATGCCGCCTTCGGCATGCGCGCGATGCAGCACGCCGCCGAGTTCGGCCACGGTTTCGTCGCGCGAGCGGTGCATGCGGTCGCCATAGGTCGACTCCATCACCACCAGGTCGGCGCGCTCGATCGGCGTCGGGTCGCGCATCACCGGCGCGCCGCGCGGGCCGATGTCGGCGGAGAACACGATGCGGCGCTCGCGGCCGTTGCTCTCGCCCGCGATGTCCACGATCGCCGCCCCGAGGATGTGGCCGGCGTCGTGCAGCACGAGGCGCACGCCGGGCAGGATCTCGCGTTCCTCGCCGTAATCCAGCGCCACCAGTTGCCGAAGCGCCCGGTTGACGTCGTCGAGGTCGTACGGGGCCTCGATCCGCTTCTGGCCGCGGCGGGCGCGGCGGCGGTTCTCGTGCTCGGCGTCGGCCATCGCGAGCCGCGCCGCGTCCTCGAGCATGATCTTCGCCAGGTCGGCGGTGGCGCGGTGGGTGAACACCGGGCCGCGGTACCCGCGGCGCGACAGCAGCGGCAGGCGGCCGAGGTGGTCGATGTGGGCGTGCGAAAGCACCATCGCGTCGAGCGCGCGCACGTCGAAGGCAAACTTCGCCGCATTGCGGGTACGCTCGTCGCGCCCGCCCTGCACCATGCCGCAGTCGAGCAACACGCGCCGCTCGCCGACATGCAGCAGGTGGCACGATCCGGTCACCTCACCCGCAGCACCGAAGAATTCGATCCGCATGGCCCAGGCTCCACGATCCGAAGGACCGCCACAGGATAGCGCCGCGCGCCGGCTGTTCGTCGGTTGGCTGGCCGACCCTGCGGCCGCCGCCGCGCTCGCGACCCTGCAGGACCTGCTGCGGCCGCGGCTGCCGAAGGCCGGGCTGCGCTGGGTGGCCGCGCCGGACCTGCACCTGACGCTGCGTTTCCTCGGCGCCACTGCGCCGGATCGCGCTACCGCCATCGCGGCGCTGCTGCCGGCCTTCGCGGCGGCGCAGGCGCCCGTCGCGGCGGTGGCGCGCGGTCTGCGCTGGTGGCCCTCGCGCGCGCTGCCGCGGGTGCTGGTGCTGCGGGTCGATTCCCGCGGCACGCTGGAGCGGATGTCCGGTGCGCTCGACGAGGCGCTGGGCGGGCTCGGCATCGCGCCGGACGCGCGGCGCTTCCGCGCCCACCTCACGCTGGCGCGCGCCGAGGGCCTGGCGCCGCAGCCGGCCTGGGCGGCCGACCTGCATGCACCGGTGCCGTTGCACGTCGATGCGCTGTCGCTCATTGACAGCGCCGGGCGCGCCGACGGCTCGCGTTACCGCGCGCTGCTGCGCGTCCCGCTGGGCGCGCGCTGAGCGCGTTCACGCGCGCTGCACATGTGCGAAGGCGCGGATCACCGTTCGTGCACCGCCGCGAAACGCGCACTGCGCCACAGTGTCGCCACGCGCAGGTTGCTGCGCGCATCCCCTGGAGCAACGCATGAACCTCCGCAAGACGCTGATCGCCGCTTCGCTCGCGCTGTCCGCCGCCATCGCCCTGCCGGTGGTCGCCGGCGAATACGGCAAGAAGGACACGCCGAGCATCGTCGGCATCGCCAGCACCAATGCCGACTTCGAGACGCTGACCGCCGCGCTGAAGGCCGCCGACCTGGTCGGCACGCTGGAGGGCAAGGGTCCGTTCACCGTGTTCGCACCGACCGACGCCGCGTTCGAGAAGTTGCCGGCCGGCACGCTCGAGGACCTGCTGAAGCCGGAGAACAAGGCCAAGCTGACCGCGATCCTGACCTACCACGTGGTGCCGGGCAACGTGAAGGCGGCCGACGTGGTCAAGCTGACCGGCGCCAAGACGGTCAACGGCCAGGAAGTGAAGATCGCCGTCAATGGCGGCACGGTGACGGTCGACGGCGCCAAGGTCGTGACGACCGACATCGCCGCCAGCAACGGCACCATCCACGTGATCGACACGGTGATCCTGCCGAAGGGCTGACCGGTCACGCATGACTTCGGTCATGCAACTTCCGGCACTGATCGCGCATCCCTGGTTGGAGTGCAATCCCTGCACGCTGCGGCGACCGCCGCGGCGTGCAGGATCGACCGGAGGAAAGACATGCGCTGTATCGCCCGCTACACCCTCGCCGCCGCGCTGCTCGCTGCACTCTCGCCTGCCGTCGCCCGCGACGGCTGGCAGACGATGGATTTCCGCGATTGGCGCTACATGATGAAGGACGCCCACGCGGCTTACGAACGCGAGGACTACGACAAGGCGTTCAAGCTCTACGCGCGCAACGCGTGCCTGGGCGACAAGTCCAGCCAGTTCGCGCTGGGCACGATGTTCCTGATGGGCCAGGGCACGGCGCCCGACGGCATGCGCGCCTACGCCTGGTACAAGGTCGCCGCGGAATCCGGCGAGCTCGACTACGTGAAGGCGCTGCGGCGCATCGAGCCGCTGATCCCGGCCGAGCATCGTGCCGCCAGCGACGAACTCGCGGCTGACTACGTCGCGCGCTTCGGGTCCAAGGCGACCAATGTGTCGTGCCAGCGCCGCGCCGAAGCCGGCACCAAGATCGCCGAGCTGGAGTGCAAGCCGCCGATCGACCCGCGCACGGCCAAGATCGAGGTGCGGATCTGCGAACTGCCGGCCGCCGGCTGAGCGGCCGTCGACCCGCGCGCGCGGCGCCCGCGACGGGCGCCGCGCCGCCTCAACCGCCGGCGGCGGCGCGACGCTTCAGCGCGTTGGCCGTCTCGCGCCCGAGCCAGGCCTCGATCGCGCGGTGCGCGCCGTAGATCACCGGCGTGAGCAGCAGGGCCAGCAGCGCCTTGTAGAGGTAATTGACCGTGCCCACCGCCAGCCATTGCTCGGTGCTCCACTGCTGCGGGCCGAGCACGAAGGCGATGTAGAGCACGATGAAGCTGTCGACCAGTTGCGAGACCAGGGTGGAGCCGGTCGCGCGCAGCCAGATCATCTTCTCGCCGGTGACCCGGCGCACGCGGTGGTAGATCGCCACGTCCACCACCTGGCCGACCGCGAACGCGACCACCGAGCCGGCGATGGTCCACATGCCCTGGCCGAAGATCGCCGCGAACGCGACCTGCATGTCCGCCACGCTCTGCGCCTGGCCGGCGTCGACCCAGAACGCCGCCGGCGCGAGCTGGATCGCGATCCACGCGAACAGGAAGGCGTAGACGATCAGGAACACCGCCAGCCACGAAATGAAGCGCACCCCGCGGCGGCCGAAGAACTCGTTGATGACGTCGGTCATCACGAACACCACCGGCCACAGCAGCACGCCGGCGGTGAAGTTCAGCGTGCCGCTGACGCCGTAGAAGTTCCAGCCGATCTCGTCGATGCCCAGCGTCGGTTCGAGCGCGAACACCTTGACCCCGATGAACTCGGCCATCAGGGCGTTGCAGATGAAGAAGCCGGCCAGCACCACGAACAGGCGCTGGGTGCGGGCGGTGTCGGCGCCGTGCATGCTGCGGGACTCCTCAGGCCGGGTCGCGGGCGCGACCGAAGGACACCGGGTCGGGCGCGATCGCACCGCCGGAGATGATGAAGGCCATCGCCTGGTCCATGGTCCAGTCGGTGGGCGTGAGCGATTCGACCGGGACCACCTCGAGGTAGCCCGAGGTCGGGTTGGGCGTGGTCGGGACGTAGACCGCGGCGTACTCGCGCCCGTCGACGGTGTTGCGGAACACCCGCGTGACCAGGCCGACGGTCTTCATGCCGGCGTGCGGGAAGTCGATCAGCACCACGCGCTGCGCGCCATCCGGCTTGGTCTGCACCATCTCGAGCAGTTTCTTGGCGCCGCCGTAGATGGTCTGCGCGAGCGGAATGCGCGCGATCAGGCCGTCCACCGCAGCGAGCAGCCGCTGGCCGAACACGCGGGTCGCCAGCAGGCCGACCAGGTAGATCACGACCAGGGTGGCGAGCAGGGCGAACAGCGACTGCACCCACGGCTCGTCGAGCCAGCCCATCGCGGTCGGGAACGCGCTCGACAGGCGCCCCGCGACCGCGCCGGTCCACGGCGCCGACAGGCCCGAGAGCAGGCGGAACAGGAACTCGAACACGACCCAGGTCAGCCACAGCGGCAGCAGGGTGAGCAGGCCGGTGATCAGATAGCGCTGCAGGTGCATGCGCCGGGCGAGGCCGGGTGGCGCGGTGGTCTTCATCCCGCGATGGTGCCGCATGCGCGCGGCCACGGCCAGCGCGGCCGCGCGTCGCGTTCAGCGCGCGGCCGGTGGCAGGTCGTCGAGCGCGAGCTCGCGCACCACGCGGAAGCCGAGGTCGGGCCGGCCGGACTCGGTGTCGTCGGCGTCCACCCGCGCGGCGTCGGCGCGCGCCGGCCCGTCGCGGAACGAGGAGCCGAGCACGTGGTGCTCGGCGCAGCCGCCGGCGCTGCTCTCGCGTGCGCACTCGCCGCTCCATTCGGCGACATTGCCGGCGAGGTCGCGCAGGCCGAACGGGCCGCCGGCGAAACGGCCGCCGGGCGCGGTGCGCGGATGGCCGTCGTCGCAGTCGAAGTGCTCGCGCAGCGCCTTGGCCGAATCATCGAGCAGGTTGCCGCTGCGGCAGGCTTCGAGGCGCAGGCCGGCGGTCGCGCGCCGCCACTCGGCGCGGGTCGGCAGGCGGTAGCGCTTGCCCGTGCGCTGCGACAGCCAGCGCGCGTACGCGCGGGCGTCCTCGGCGCTGACGCAGGCCGCGGGATGGTCGTCGCCCTGGTCGAAGCCCGGTTCGCGCCAGGTGCGGCGGGCGAACAGCGCCAGCGGGCCGGAGGTGTCGCGGCAGGATGCCGGCGCGCGGCCGGTGGCGGTGGCGAAGGCGGCGTATTCGCCGCGCGTCGTCTCGCGCTGCGCGAGCGCGAACGGTGCGACGCCGTCGCGGCCGGGGACCATCGCCAGCAGCGGGCCGCCGCGGTCGCGCAGGGCCGCGCCGGGCGCGGGCAGCGCGCCGATGCGTTCGCGCCGTTCGAACAGCGCGCGGTCGTTCATCGCCGCGCGATCGAGCGTAGGGCCGAGGCGCTCGATGCGCGCGCCGTCGAGGCGCCGCGAGGCCGCGTCCAGCGCCTTGCCGGCCGCCGCCGCGAAGGCCTGCTCGAACGCCGCCCACGCGGACCAGTCGGGCAGGCCGCTGCGCTGCGCGAGCGCGTAGGCGCGGTCGAACCACTCGGCGGCTGCGGCGCCGTCGCCCTGTTCGATCGCCGCGACCGCGCGCTGGCTGGCGGCCTCGACCACCCGGGCGAGCCCGTCGGCGGCGCGCGGATCGCCGCCCGGCAGCGCGGCGAGGTAGGCATCCGCCGCGCTGGTTCCCTCGGGCACGAACAACCGCCCTTCGGCCAGCAGGCGCGCGCCGTCGGCCAGCAGGCGCTCGCGCTCGGCCGCGGACAGCGCGGGTGCCGCCGGGGCCGGCGGGGCGTCGCGTTCGCCATCCTGCAGTCGCCAGATCGCCGCGGCGCCGATCGCCGCCACCAGCACGGTCGCCAGCCACAGCACGGTGCGGGGGCGCGTCGCGGCGCGGCTGTCGACGCGCGCCGGCGCTGGCGGCGCGGGGGGCGCCGCCGGCGCGGATTCGCTGGCGGCCGCCGCGCGCGCCAGCGCCGGCGCATCGAGTGCGCGCTCGACCTCGTGCAGGGCGGCGAGCATCTCCTCGGCGGTGGCGAAGCGCGCGGCCGGCGTCTTGCCCAGCGCGCGGTCGATGAAGGGCTGCCAGGCCGCGTGCTGCGGCAGCAACCGCGGCACCGGCTGCTCGATGTGGGCCAACGCGACCGCCAGCGCGTCGGCGCCGTGGAAGGGCAGGTCGCCGGTCAGCAGTTCGAAGGCCACCACGCCGAGGCTGTACAGGTCGGCGCGCGCATCGACGTCGCCGGCGCGCGCCTGCTCCGGGCTCATGTAGCCCGAGGACCCCAGCGTCTGCCGCGCGCTGGTCACGCGCGTGCGCTCGGTCTGCGACAGCGCGATGCCGAAGTCGGCCAGCAGGGGCCGGTCGTTGCGGTCGAAGAGGATGTTGGCCGGCTTGACGTCGCGGTGGATCACGCCGGCGGCATGCGCGTGCGCCAGCGCCTCCAGCACGCCGCGCAGGATGCGCGCCACCTCGCGCGGCGCGTAGCGCAGGTCGCGCCGCCCGAGGTCGCCGCCGGGCAGCAGCGGCATGCTGTAGTACATGCGGCCGTCGTCGGTGCGCCCGACGTCGTAGATGCCGACGATGTGCGGGTGGTCCAGCTTGGCGATGGTGCGCGCCTCGCGCTCGAAGCGCGCCGCCATCTCGGGCGTGATGCGCGTCTCGGCCGCCACCACCTTGATCGCGACCGTGCGTTCCAGCGCGAGGTGGGTGGCCTGCCAGACCTCGGCCATGCCGCCCTGCCCGAGGCGCCGCTCGAGGCGGTGGCCGGGAATGGTCGGGGCGTCGGGGTGGTCGTTGGCCTGCATCGGGTTACGCTTCGCGGGACGGCGCAGTGTACGACCGCGCGGGGGGAGGTACGGCGTGATGCCATCGACGGGACGGGTGCTGGTCGGCGTGGTCGGCCTGCCGGGCGCGGGCAAATCCACCCTGGTGGCGCGCCTGCAGCAGTCGTTCGGCCTGCGCCGGGTCTGCCGCGACGCCATCCGCCGCGCCATGTTCCCCGACTGCCGCTGGTCGCCGACCGAAAAGCGCGCCGCCTTCCGCGCCAGCCTGCTGGCCGCCGAAGTCAACCTCGCGCTGGGCTGCTCGACGGTGTTCGACGGCATGACGCTGGCCCGCGAGCGCGAGCGCGACAAGGCCGCGGCGGTGGCGCGCGCCGCCGGCGCACGCTGGGTGGTGCTGTGGCTCGACCTGCCGGCCGCGCTGGCCCGGGCCCGGATCGCGGCCGACCGCGACGCGCACCCGGCCGGCGACCGCACGCCGGAACTGGTCGACGCGGTGGCCGAGCGCTTCGAGCCGCCATCGGGCGCGGCGTGGATCGATGCCGCGCTGGATGCCGATGCCGTGCTTGCCCAGGCGCACGCCGTGGTGCAGGAGGCGATCACGCGCGACGCGTGAGGCCAGGTCGTGCGCATCGTCGGTCCGGCGGCGGGTTGCCGGAAGGCGCGGCGTTCACCGAGACTGCCGATCCACACACCGTCCGTTCCATGCCATGGCACCGCGCCGCTTCCGTTGGCTGGCCAACCTGTGGCCGCCATTTCTCGCCGCCGGCATCCGCGTGCTCGAAGTCGACGACGACTGGCGTTACGCCCGCGTGCGCCTGCGCCGCCGCTTCTTCAACGCGAACTACGTCGGCACCCATTTCGGCGGCTCGCTGTTCGCGATGACCGACCCGTTCTGGATGATCATGGTGATGGAGAACCTCGGGCGCGACTACGTGGTCTGGGACCAGACAGCGGAGATCGCCTTCGTCGCCGCCCTCAAGGATGACGTGTTCGCCGAGTTCAGGCTCGAGCCCGCCGTGCTCGACGAATTGCGCGCCGCCGCGGCCGGTGGGGACAAGGTGCTGCGCTGGTTCGAGGTCGAGGTGCGAACGGCCGGCGGCGAGGTTGCGGCACACGTGCGCAAACAGGTGTACGTGCGGCTGAAGCCGCGGGCGAGGCCGGCTGGCCAGATGGCGTGAGTGGTGGTGGGTGGCGCGGGAATGGGCGACGGACAGGGCTCAGGGCTCAGGGCCCACGGCTCAGGGCCCAGCAAGGCAGACCACGCTTGGCGCGACGCGTTGGCCATCGCAACGATCGGCAGCACGGGCGTCTCGGCGCGACGCCGTCGGTCTGGGCCCTGGGCCCTGTACCCTGGGCCCTGCACCCTAAAGCCTCGATCGTTCAGAAGATCATCGAAGCCATCTTGCGCCGCGTGGCCGCCACCAGGTCGGCGTCGTCGACGAGGGCGAAGGCCTGGATCAGGGTGCGCCGCCCGAGGTCCTCGTCGAACTTGCGGTCGCGGCGCATGATCTCGAGGAACTGCTCCAGCGCGGCGGCATGTTCGCCGGCCAGCAGGAAGCGCGTGCCCAGCTGGTGCCGGGCGCGCAGGTTGCCCGGCTCGGCCTCGATCGCCGCGGCCAGCTCGCGCGCACCGGGCGCGCCGTGGATCGCGTGTGCGAACGACAGATGCGCGCGCAACGTCTTTGCCGCGTCGCCTTCGGCGAGGTTGGCGGGCAGATGGTTGAGGATCGTCTCGACCTCGTCGACCGCGCCGGTCTCCATCAGCGCGCGCGCGAGTTCGAGCTTCAGCTCGTCCTTGTCGGGTTCGGCCGCGACCCGCTCGCGCAGCATCGCCACCACGTCCTGCGGATCGAGCGGCGCTTCGTCGGCCTCGTCCAGCGGTTCCTCGTCCACCGGCGGCGGCAGCTCGCCGAGGTGCGGCGAGAGGAACTGCCGGATCACCGATTCCGGCTGCGCGCCCATGAACCCGTCCACCGGCCGGCCGTCGCGGATCAGCATGACGGTCGGCAGCGAGCGGATGCCGAACAGCGCGGCCAACTGCATCTGGTCGTCCGTGTTGACCTTCGCCACCAGCAGGTTGCCGCGATGTTCCTCCGCCAGCTTGTCGAGCACCGGCGCAAGCGCGCGACACGGCGCGCACCACGGCGCCCAGAAGTCGACCAGCACCGGGACCCGGGTCGAGGCGACGAGGACCTTCTCCTCGAAGTCGGCCTGGGTGACGTCGAACACGAAGGGTGAGGCGGCCATGGGCAACTCCGGGAGGCTGATCCGGACATTGTGGGGACTGGTGGGCGATTGCCAAGTGGGATCGGGGGACGGTGGTCCGGCCGGACGATCCTGGCGGGTGCGGGGAACGTGGAAGGCGAGGGGGCTCCTGGGCTTGCGTGCGAGGTCTCCGATGTGGGAGCGCTGCGCGCAGCGCGACCGCCACGTCCCGATCTTGCCGCTGGCGTCTTGCGTGCGGGGTTGTGTTGTTGTCGCAAGCGACAAAGCGGTTTCGTGCCGCTGCCGCGGCCCGACCAGGGGGGCTTGCTTGTCCCAATACTG
>Ga0209450_10000926_pt1 | contig 14734 bp, 14 predicted proteins | sample FrelakmetLWP11LW_FD_187149 | JGI IMG/M metagenome (GOLD analysis project Ga0209450, IMG submission 187149) | Freshwater lake sediment microbial communities from the University of Notre Dame, USA, for methane emissions studies - LWP11 LW (SPAdes)... | ecosystem: Environmental > Aquatic >...
GCAAGAGGATGATGGGGATCAGGGCCGGGCAGGACAGGGCCAGGAAGGCAAACCCGGCAACCGGCGTTAATAATAGCCGGACGAACAGGCAGGCAATGGGGCTGCCTTCGATCGCCGCTGCAAGCGACGGCCCCACCTCGTAATAGCATCGGACAAGGGCCTTCCCCGGCTCCGTGGGCAACAGGAAGCGGTCCCGGAACTGCCGAAGCAGCACGACGACGGGATGGTCCCCATCGCCGAATGCGGCCGTGGTCACAAAGCACTGCTTGCCGCTATATTCCGGGGGCGGGTTCGCGGCCGTGGGGAGAGAAGCGCCGCCGGAGTTGTTGTTGTTCCTGGGCGAGACGGTCGTGAAGAAGGGGACGCTCCCCCCCGTGTCGGGGCGGGCCAGCGCCAACTCGATGCCAATGGCGTAAAGTTTGCTGATATGGTGCGGGCTGTTCGGATCGTGCACGGTCGTACTGAGAAAATTCCATGTTGTCGTCGTGGTCTCGGGCGGGCCCGGGTTCACCTTTGGGTTGTAATAAACGGTAAGGCCCGGGACCTGTACCCCGTTTCGCACCCAGTCCTGCACCCCGTCGACGAGGATGTCGCCTCCGGACGATGGGCATGTTGTCGTTGCATAATTGGAGAACAAATAGACTGAATTACCCACCCTCGCGATGGCTCTCCTTCCGTAGGGACTTTCATAAACAATACACGAGCTGCTTGCATCATGGATGTCGGAAAGTTCGATGAATTCCCGGTTGAGCCGGTTCAGGGCAAGCTGGGCCTTCTGGGTGATCGCATTGTTCTCCCTGGCAAAGACATAGCCCCTTGTCGCCGTGATAACCGATGTGCCGGCGATCGATGCGATCAGTCCCACGAGCACGAGTGAAACCATGATCTCTATGAGGGTAAAGCCTGCCTTGTTCTTCATGGTTTTGCCCCCTTTTCGCTATCGAGTGAACAGGGCGGTCACGGTCTGGTCGCCCCGGCGGATCGTCACCTTGAGCACCCGGCCCGTCAACTGGTCCGGGTCATCCTCCTCCACCCGGGAAGAGTTGAACCTAACATACCTGCTCGTGACGATGTCATACGCGCCGTAGTAGGGATACCCCTCGAAACCCGGGGGTTTCATCGCCGTGTTCCCGTTGGTCACGTAGTCCTTGAAGATGGCCAGGAAGTTCGACTGAGTGGCGGCAAGCCTCTTGTAGTCCGCGGACATATACTCCATGATATGGGTGGCGCCGGAGAGGTTCTGCAGCCGATGAACGGGGTCGGTGCTGTGGATGACGCTCGTCCCGACGAACTGGGCGAAGAAAACACCCATGATTGCGGCGATCATGATCGTGACAATGACCTCCAGCAGCGTAAATCCGCTCTGCGCGCGGCCTTTCCGGGACTTTTGGAAATGGTGATTCCGCCTTTTCATGTCGCCAGCACCTCCCGCAATCAGGGGATGAACCCGGTGTTTTTCGTGACGGTAATGGAGCCCAACGTGCTTCCGCCCCCCTTGGGCTGAACGGTAATAGAGGGTATGACGCTTCCTCCGGGGCTCCCTACATAATCAAAGCTCACTGTTGCCGGGTACCCGCTCAATTGTATGCTTGCAAGCGTTACCGCCCCATCGGACGACTCCACTCCGGGCAAACGTACTTTGGTAACCGTATCGGGCTCCTTGTAGAGCCAGTACCGGGTCGGCGTGTCAAACTTAATGCCCCATATCTTTGTCTGTCCTGGCAATGGTTCCGTGTTCATCGCTCTCGACTGGGCATAACGCAGGTGGTTCTTGAGGAGCTCCATTTCCGCACCTTGGGAGGGAGCCTCTCCGGAAAAGAGCCTAGTGGCGGCAAAATAGGAGATGACCCCCAGGATCAAGAGCACCATGACGACCTCGAAGAGGGTGAACCCGCGCTGCCCGCCGAATCGTCTTCTTCTTTGAATCGCTCTATGCATACCGATTCCCGCAGTTCTGAATGGTCCGGATCAGGAAAAAGCCCGTCGGCAGCCCGATGACCGCAGAGAGCAGTGACATAAAGGCCGAAACCGGGATTTCCCACATCAGGGATACAAAGATCCCGTTGAGAAGGGAAAACCCCAGGTAGACAAGGGCCCCGATGCGGGCCACGCGCAAGGCCAGCTTCCCGTCCTTCATCAGATAGAAGCCTATCGCCACCATGCACCCGGCCGTGACAAGCGCGATCTGCGGCTGCCAGCGGACCAAGCCCGGAGTGACCAGGGACGCGCCCAGCTTGTGCAGCCCGATCATCAGAATCACGCCGAGGATGGCGTAGAAAATACCCACCATGATGAAGTAAAAGGAGCACTCCTGCCCCGACACCGGGGAGCGAAGTGCATTCAGCGGACGGAAACTGACTTTGTGCGGCCGCAGGAGAGCTTCGCCGAGAGCTATCCATAGGGAAGGCCGATGAGCCCGAACGCGGATCATGATGCGCTCCCCGAGGCCCGCCGGCGGCTCGGGTGCAGGCTCTTCGCTCATCATCCGGGCGATTGCACCGAATTCCCTCCATCGGGAATCCGGTTCACCGGCCTCCGGAAAAGGTCTCTGCCCCTCAATCTCCCCGATTATTTTTTCTATATTTCGATCAGAGTCCAAGTTCCTTACCCTTTTACCCTCACACCTTCTCAACTCCGCGTTTCGTCGTTGACGAATCCGTCTTCTTCCATCATCACCCGGATCTTCTCGAGGCCCCGGTAGACCTTCATCTTGGCGCTGCTCAGTTTATCCCCCGTCACAGAGGCGATGTCCTCGAAACTCAACCCCTCGTAAAAACGGAGCACCAGGGCTTCCCGGATCGGCATGGGCAGCCTTAGCAGGTAACCCTGGAGCCGCCGGCCCCGCTCCCGGCCGATGGCCGCATCGGCCACATCGCCGCAGGGGTCCGCCGCTTCCGGGTTGCCCTTTCCGTCCGCCTCCTCCGGCAGGGCCTTCTCCTTGCGGAGATGATTCCGGATCACGTTCAGACTCACCGTGTACAGCCAGGGGAAGAATCGCTTCCCTGCCCTGAAGCGCCCCAGGGACTGAAAGGCCCGCAGGAAACTCTCCTGAGTCAGGTCATCGGCATCCTGGGCGCTTCCCGTCATGCGGAAGGCCAGGCTGAAGACCGGCCCCTTATAGGCATCGACGAGAACAGCAAAGGCCTCTCGGTCTCCCCCGAGGACGCGGCCTATGATCTCTCCTTCGTCGATGTGCTTCATATACAAATCGGACCGGCAAAAAGTCACATCATTTTATGCATCTTCCATGACAAGCAGCAGAGCCTCTCTGCCTTTTTAGTCGATTATGGCCATGGAGGAAAGCTTTTTATGGCAAACCTTCCCCTTGCTTTTTCATTGGGCTCATTATAGAGATTTTTTAATAGTTTTGGCATATTAGTTGAATATTGAACAAGGTCGGCCGTCAGCAAGCGCAGGGTATCGAACAACCTGTCGGCACTTTTTACAAGGATGGAACCCTAAGCGGTGTCAGCAGCTTCAGAATCGCCCATCGAAATCAGCATCATTCTGCCCGCCTTCCAGGAGGAGCAGGGGATCCCGCCCCTGCTGATGCAGATAGAAGCCGTCATGGCAAAGATGAAGCGGCCCTACGAGATCCTCGTTATCGACGATGGATCCACCGACGGGACGGCGGCAAGGGCCCGCGAGGCAGGGGCCAGGGTGATCTCTCATCCCTACAACATCGGAAACGGGGCTGCCGTGAAAACGGGCATCCGCGAGGCCCGGGGCCGGGTGATCGTGATGATGGACGCCGACGGCCAGCACGATCCCGCCGACATCCCCCGGCTCTTGGAGAAGCTGGAGTCGCACGACATGGTCGTGGGGGCCCGCACGAGGGAATCCGAGACAAGTCTCCACCGTGACTTGGCCAACAGGGTGTACAACTGGTTTGCCTCTTACATCTGCAATCGCAAGATTGAAGACCTGACGTCAGGCTTCCGGGCGATCAAGGCCGATGCGGCGCGGGCTTTTCTCTACCTGCTGCCGAACACGTACTCCTACCCGACGACGCTGACCCTGGCCATCGTCCGCTCCGGACGAAGCCTGAAGTATCTGCCCGTAAAAACGTCGCGGCGGGTCGGCCGAAGCAAGATCCGGCTTATCCGGGACGGTACCCGGTTTTTCTTCATCATCCTGAAAATCGCCACCCTCTTTTCGCCGATGAAGGTGTTTCTGCCGGTGAGCGCGCTCATGTTTCTGACGGGACTTTTTTACGGGCTCATGCGGATTTTCCTCATGGGGGACCGTTATGGGCCCACCTCTGCCATGTTGATGACCATGGCCGTCGTGGTGTTCATGGTCGGACTGGTTTCCGAGCAGGTGGCGCAGATGCGGTTCGACCGGAGCGAATCCCTTCGGGGCCCGCTGAGCGGAAAGGAGGGTCCCTGAGGGGCCCCGCGCAATCGTCAGATGATCCACGTTTTTATCGGAACGAAGGCCCAGTTCATCAAGACGGCTCCCCTGATGATGGAGATGACCCGTCGCGGGATGCCTTACCATCTGATCGAGACGGGGCAGCACGCTGCTCTCACCGCTGATCTGACCGAGGAGTTCGGTCTGCGGGAAGCAGACACGCGCCTTCGAACCGAATCTACCAATATCGCAACGATCGGCCAGGCTGCGCTCTGGACGTCGAAGACACTTCTCCACCTCTTATCGTCGCCGGAAAGCATAACGGGGGAAATTTTCCGCGGCGAAAGAAAGGGGGTCTGCCTCATTCACGGTGACACCCTGACTACGCTCTTCTCTCTTCTCTATGCTAAGCGCTGCGGGATCCCCGTTGCTCACGTGGAAGCGGGCCTCAGGAGCTACCACCTTTTTGATCCCTTCCCGGAGGAGCTGATTCGGCTGGCGGTCATGAGGTACAGCGACATCCTTTTCGCCCCCTCGGACTGGGCAATGGGGAACCTCTCTCGGATGGGATACGGGGTCAAGTCGATCAATGTGGGCGGCAATACCGTAGTGGACACGATCCGCTTCGCCCTCGCCCGCTGCAGCGGCACAGACAGGCCGGTCGAACCTTACGTTGTCGTCACGATCCACCGCGTGGAAACCCTCTACTCGTCAGCGCGCCTGAACATGATCATCACATTCCTCGAGGAGATCGCGAGGCAGCACCGGGTGCTGTTTGTCCTCCACGAACCGACACGCAAGCAGCTCGAGCGGCTCGACCTGCTCGGCCGCCTGCAGCGAAACAGCCGGGTCGAGATGATGCCTCTGCAGCCCTATCTGAAATTTCTAAACCTCCTGGCGGGAGCTGATTTTGCCGTCACCGACGGGGGCAGCATCCAGGAGGAATGCTACAGCCTCAACATTCCCTGCCTCATCATGCGCGCCAAGACGGAGCGCATGGAGGGGCTGGGAGAGAACGCGGTTCTTGCCGGGTTTTCCCGGGAGCGATTCGAGGAATTTTTGCAGTCCCTCCCTGCTCTCAAGAGACGGGAAGCGGATAATAGAAGCGTTTCCCCCTCGAGCCTCATCGTGGATCATCTGCAGAAATACCTGGAGGGTCATGGCTGATCTCCTTACCCATTTCTCCGTGATCGTACCCGTTTACAATGGCGCGGAGACCCTCGAGGCATGTCTCGCGGCGCTCGTCGGACAGAACTACCCGCCCGAATGTTTCGAGGTCATCGTCGTCGACGACGGGTCGACGGACACAACGGCAGCCATCGCATCCCGCTATCCTGTGCGCCTCGTGAGCCTGCCGGAAAATAAGGGGCGGATCACGACACGACTTCGCGGCGCCTCGGAGGCCCGATATGAAACGCTGGTTTTCAACGACGTGCGGGTCATGCCCGAACGGGATCTTCTGAAAAAAATCAGCCAGCGGGGTTACGAGCCCATCATCCCGGACATCCGGGATTACGATGGCAGTACTTGGGGGTTTGCCCGGTTCTTCTACCTCCTCAGATGCAGGCTCTACGCCCCCCGTTATCCCCTTTCAAGGGAACGGGAAGAGTTCTGGATCACTGCCGATAATTTCGAACGGATGCCCAAGGGGACGACCTGTTTCGTCTGCAGCCGCGATCGGTGGATTGCAAGCCAGCCGCAACAGGCCGACAGGGAAACGAGCGACGACACTCGGATTTTAAGAAAAATCGTCGCGACGAGGCCCATCCTTCGCACCGTGTCCGTTTCGGCCCGCTATCTGCAGAGGACGGACTTCTCCGCAGTCATCCCCCACACTTTCGAACGGGGGCCCCGCTTCGCCGATTACTATCTCAGGCCGGGGGGTCGATACTTCACGCTTTATGCCGGAATATGGGGATTTATTGCGATTGCGCTACTGCTGGGCATCGCGGATGCCAGGTTCGGGATGGCGGCAGCCGGCCTGGGTCTCGCTGCTTATGCCGGCTCCGTGGCTTACCTGAGCCGGCGCTGGAGTGATCTCGTCGTCGTGGCTGTCTGCCTGCCAGCCGTGACGGCAGCCTTCGGCCTCGGGATTTTGAAGTGGCAGATTCGGCAGCTGCTCGGGAAGGGATAACGGAACGCGACCGGTCTTCAATCGAGCGTTTTATAGCGGAGCGCCCCTGAAACATCGGAAAGCAAAAAAGGCTGAATCTTGAGAGACACGATAAGAACCCTTTTAATAGACATGAGAAAACAGGCGGTTTCGGATTACAGCCGGTGCATTCTCAAATGTATCGAACCCTCTTTAAGGGAAATCGCTCTTCTGGATTGCGGCTGTGACGACGGTGAGTGGACCTTGCAGCTGGGCGCGCGGATCGGATCGGTGCGGCTCCACGGAATCGAGATTGTGGAGGAACAACGGCAAGCGGCCCTGCGGAAGGGGGTTCTCGCAGAGCCGGGCGATTTGAATGGGCCCTTCCCCTTCGGGGACGAGCAATTCGAGATCGTTCATGCCAATCAGGTGATCGAGCATCTGAAAGACACGGACAACTTCATCACCGAGACTTGGAGGACTCTGAAGCCGGGCGGGTACGCAGTGATCTGCACGGAAAATTTGAGCAGCTGGCACAACATATTTTCCCTCCTGCTCGGCTGGCAGCCTTTTTCCCTTACCAATGTATGCGAGAAACGCTTCCAGATCGGCAACCCTCTCGCGATTCACTACGATGTTGCGCCGTCGAACCCGCAGAGCTGGCAGCACAACCGTGTCTTTGCATACCGCGGGTTGAAAGAAATTTTCGCCGTTCATGGTTTCGTCATCGAACACATCGAAGGGTCGGGGTACTATCCCCTGCCGAACTGTTTGAGCAAGCTCGACCCGAGGCACGCAGCGTTTCTCACGTTGAAGATCAGAAAGGCTGGCAGCACAGGATCTCAGCCGGTGTGATGTAACAGGCCGTCTGCGGCCGACGCGGCGAATCCGGAATCGTTGTGCTTCGAACAGGCAGGGTTTACAGGACAAGATGAACGTAAAGACGATCATATCTCTGACCTTGTTTTTCATGGCTGCCGCGGGGATCGGGTTTTATCTACTGCACCACCCCGAGCTGATCGGTCACGTGCGGGATATCTCCCCTTTGAGCATGATTCTCCTTTTTCTGATGAGTGTAGCCACGCTTGCGGCAAACGGCCTTTACCTCCGGATTTTCGCAAAAAAGTTCAACATTCATCTCAAGTGGAGAGAATGGTTCGGCCTGGCCTCGGTCACGGCCATGGGAAATTACCTTACCCCTTTCTCGGGCGGCCTGGTTGCCCGGGGCGCTTACCTGAAGAATCGCCACGACTTCCCCTATGCTCACTTCCTGGCGATGCTGGCCGCGAACTACATGATCGCCTTTGCCGTTATCGGTGTCATGGGGGTCGTCATCATGCTCACGTTGAGCGGAACGGAACGCTTCTCGTGGCCGGTGATCTTTTTTTTTCTGGCAACCCTGTCGACGATCCTGCTGGTCTTGTTCCTCCCTTCGCCGTCGATCGGAGGCCGCAGTCGTTTGTTGCGTCTCTTGCAACAGGCCCTGGAGGGCATGCAATTCATCCAGCGTGACAGGGAGCTTTTGTGGAAACTCGTTGCTCTCACCTTCTTCAACGTGGTGGTCGGTGCATTTCTATTTTTCATAGCCTTTCATTCCATCGGGGCCGCTATTCCGTTCAGGATAGCACTCCTGATTTACCTGCTGACTGCATGTACCGTGCTGATCAATATTACGCCGGGGAATCTCGGCGTGCAGGAAGCTGCGTCGAGTCTCGCTGCCGCGATACTCGGGGCCGGGGCCGACTTGGGGCTGCTCGCAGCACTGATTGTCCGGGCTGCAGCGATTCTCGCTGCGTTTATCCTCGGTCCGATTTTCAGTTATCTCCTGTCAAGGGAGCTCATGGCGGCGCGCGGCGCGCAGCAGGTCGATAAGAAAAATTTCACTTGAGCCGCTGGTCGTGAAATAGGTATAGGGACCCCGAGGCTCATACCCATCATCAAAAAGAAAACATGCTGAACAAAGAAAATGCATTTACACTCTCCTGGCGCTTTCCCCTCGCCTTCGACCGGGAGGCAACCTTTGCCTTCGTGGCCCTGCTCGTCACCCTGCTTCTCGTCTACTCGAACAGTTTCCAGGGCGATTGGCACTTCGACGACTACCACAACATCGTCGACAATCGGTGCGTGCACATACAGAGCCTGGATGATTTGTCACAGTCATTCTATGGTCTGAACTGTGATGGAGCGGACAGGAGGATTTCCAGGCCTCTTGCCTATGCGACGTTCGCCCTCAACTACCACCTCGGCGGAGCGAACGTCCTGGGCTATCACGTCGTTAACTTCGCTATTCATTTATCTGCAGCATTTTTTCTGTTTCTCCTGATCAGGCTGACCCTTACACTGCCGGTAATGAATGAACGGTATGGCGGCATCGCCTACCCTGTAGCCCTCCTGTCCTCATTTATCTGGGCTACAAGCCCGCTGCATGTCCACGCCGTCACGATCATTGTTCAGCGAATGGCAAGCCTGGCGGGGCTGGCATATGTCATGTCCCTGTATTTTTATGCCCGATTGCGGACGGCGGCGGCGCTGAGGGAGCGGATCGCGTGGGGAGTACTCTGCGGCGCATTTGCCATGGCGGCCTTCGCCACGAAGGAGAACACGGCCGTCCTACCGGTGACCCTTCTGCTCTTCGACCTTTTTTTCATCCAGGGGATATCGGCGAAGTCCACAAAGAAAGCCCTGAAATACTCGGTGTTCCCGCTTGCCATCGTGGTCGTGCTGGGGTTGCTCTACACCGATTTCTCCCTGCAACGGGGAACCTACGAGGCAGGGGTTCGGCCCTTTTCCCCTCTGGAGCGTCTTCTGACACAGACAAGGGTTCTTTTTTTGTATGCCTCCCTGCTCCTGTACCCGCTCCCGTCTAGACTGATGCTCCTGCACGACATCGACATCTCGCGCAACCTCATCGATCCATGGACGACACTGGTCGCAATCGTCGGGATCTTTCTCTTCCTTCTCTTTGCCGCCACGAGGAATAAGAAATACCCCCTGCTGTCCTTCGCCATCATCTTCTTCTTCCTGAATCACCTCGTGGAAGGGACCGTGATCCCCCTGGAGCTCATCTTCGAGCACCGCAATTACATTCCATCGATGTTCTTTTTCGTTCCGATCGCATTTCTGATGGTTCGCTGCCTCGACTACTTCTCCTATCACAGGGCTCTTCAGTATTTCATGGCAGCAGGCTTCGCACTGCTGCTGGCATTCCAGGGGCACACGACCTTCGAGCGAAACGATGTCGTACGATCGGATATCCACCTATGGCTCGAAAACGTCAGAAAGGCCCCAAATCTCAGCCGCCCCCACATCAACCTGGCGAAGCACTACTATGAGGCGGGGATGTATGACGAAGCCTTCCGCGAGCTGAAAGCCGCCGAAGATCTGAACCGGGACACTAATCTGAGGCAAATCGGCATCGCTTCCTACAATCTCGGGATCTACTACCTCGACCAGGCAAAGGATATCGACCTGGCGGAACAGCAGTTTCTGAAGGCTTTGGCGAGATACCCGGACTATCCTCCCGCGATCGTGGGCCTGGCGACCATTCACTTGAAAAGGGGGGAGACAGAGAAGGCCTGGACACTGATGCAGGCAAACGCGTCCTGGAACCGCAATGATGTAGAGATGATCAACATCTACGCGCTCGTCCTCTTGAAGAAAGGGAATGCAAGCGAAGCCCTCAAGGCGGCGGCAAGGTCCATGGAGCTCAAGTGGAACCACCCGCAACCCTGGGAGATTGCGGGGGAAGCCTGGCGGCAGCTCGGCCAGTGGCAGAAGGCCGCCCAGTGCTGGGAGGAGGTTTTGCGCCTGAGCCCGGCAAACCCGAGGGCCCAACTGGCCCTTGTGGAACTCTACGACCGCCTGAAGGACGGCCCGGCCCTCACCCGTATGGCGGGGCGTTGCTGGGCGCTGAAGAGCTCAGAGCCCCTGGACAAATGGCTTGCCGAACTTGCTGAAAATTCCAGGACAACCGCCTACGAGGTCAGTCCCGGGATGCTCGGTCGGATCATCCGAAAGGAAGTTAGCACGGAGTTGACGCGGAGGAGATGACGGGCAGATGGGTGATAAAGTCGGCCATTTCTGGTCATTGCGTTCAACTTACTCCGGGTACAGCCGGGGTTATCGATGGAAGAAACGGCCTTCAAACCGTAGGGCCCGATCTCTGATCAGGCCGATTGGGCCGTTCGGGGAACGGCCCCTACATCCTTCAACCACGGCAGGGCTGTCTCTGAGGAGCACGCGCAGGGCGCGCTATTTCGGCAACAGCCAGAAGGCGCTGTTTGTGCCCTCTACACCGGGTCTACCCGCAGCGTTGATTTTGATGGTGAGAGTGTCCACCGAGGAAAAATTCAAGGTGTAGTCGCCGATACTGGTCGTGGTGCCGACAGCATCGACAAGGCTGGCTGCGCCAGGCGGTGTGGCATTTTCCAGGAAGAGCCTCGCATAATTCATGGAGAGTCTCGCCTTGCCTTCCGTCACGGCTTGAAGGGCCGCACGATTCTTGGCCTCCCGCGTGAGATCGTAGTACTTCGGAACGGCGATGGAGGCAATGACACCAAGAATCACGAGCGTGGCAATCAGCTCGATCAGGGTGAACCCCCCCTGAGAACGATACAGAGACATAGACGCGTTACAGCCTCATTCCTGTATTTTACAACCGGAACAAACCCGCAATCACCGTCTCTGCACCAGGAGAGCGGTCATGGCGGACCGCCTCGTCCCTGAAAGAAAGACCGACACGACGAAAGGCCGCAAAGGGGCGGCCCCCGTTCGTCGATCCTGTTCGAAAAATATATGCGCAGAACCGATTATTGCGGTCTAACCCAACCGCCAGTAGTTGTCCCCTTTACGCTTCCCACTCCGGATGCAGTAATTCTAATTCTTCCCGTTGTAGCAGCCAAATATGTCAGTTTATAGTCCCCTGCATCCCAGAGAGAATTATTTCCCTTAAGGGCAAGGTTAGCTGTGCTATTTTGAGCCGTATCTCCCATCAGAAGATTTCTTGCGAACTGATTCGACATCCGGGATTTTCCCTCGGAGACACCCTGCATGGCCGCCTTCTCCGACGCGACACTCGTCAGGTCCATGAACCTGGGAATGGCCACGGCCGCAAGAATTCCGAGGATGACCAGCACGGCAATGATTTCGATCAATGTAAAACCTTTCTGATTACGCACTTTCGATCGCCTCCTTGACATGGTCAAAAGCCCTCCTTCAGTTTGTAGATTTCTCTCTCTTCAGACTCCAACAACCCCATTTATCGCACGTTTGTGCGGCGACCGGGTGGCACCCCCGATTCCCCAATCAGGAGGACCTGTCCGAAAGGTGGCGAATTCTAAATCATTTCATCCCGTTTTTCCGCAGTTTTTCGACTTCCAGGTCCCCTGGGGATCATTCCCGCACTGCCTGCCGGCCGGCTGAAACATGCAGGGTCAAAACCCCTGGTCAACGGGTGACCCGCCACCACCGACGGCTGCCGGTCCTTCATAATGGCCTGCAAAACGTCATAGCATAATCCGTGCCCCGGGGAAGGGAAGTCAACCCGTAAAATAAAAAGGCCGCGGGTTTTCAGCAACTTGAACACGCTTCTTCCGTTCCAGGAGGACTCTCCGGACCTGTTTCCGACAGAAAAACTGACATAAATTGTTGTAATGTCTACATATTATGTAGCTTTCCTGATCGTGGTGACGTCAATGTCGTACTTTTTCACCCGGTGCCAGAGGCTTCGCTCCTTGATCCCCAGGATTTGGGCGGCCTTGACCTGGACCCCGTCGGCCCGGGTGAGGGCATCAATAATAAACCGCTTCTCGATCTCCGCAAGCCGTTCATCAATGCTGGCCATTTCAGAAACCTCCTGTATGGCCTGACCAACCAGACCCCCCGAAATCTGGACCGGCAGGTGCTGGGGCTCGATTATCCCGTTTTCTGTCATGACGGCTGCCCGTTCGATGACGTTCTTGAGTTCCCGGACGTTGCCGGGCCAGTGGAACCCCATGAGGGTCTGCAGGGACTTCGGCGAGATCTCCGCCGTTTTCGGCGCCGTCTCGACGAATCCCTGGGCGAGAGAAGGAATATCCTCCCGGCGCTCTCTCAGGGGGGGAAGGTGAATGGAAAAGACATTGAGCCGGTAGAAAAGATCTTCCCTGAATTTCCCTTCCTGGACAATTTTCATGAGGTTCTTGTTCGTCGAGGCGATGAAGCGGACGTCGACCCGGATCGACTTCGTCCCGCCCACCCGCTCGAACTCCTTTTCCTGCAGAACCCGAAGCAGTTTGGCCTGGGTCGTGAGCGGCATATCGCCGATCTCGTCCAGGAGGATGGTGCCCCCGTGGGCCAGTTCGAACTTGCCCCGTTTCTGGGTCGTGGCGCCCGTGAAGGACCCCTTCTCGTGGCCGAAGAGCTCGCTCTCCAGCAGGCCCTCGGGGATGGCGACACAGTTGAGCTTGATGAAGGGCCCCTCCTTTCGGAGGCTGTGCTGGTAGATGCCCTGGGCGACAAGCTCCTTGCCCGTGCCGGACTCCCCCGTGATGAGAACCGTGGCGTCCGTCGGGGCTACCTTGAGGATCTGGCTGAAGATCCCCCGCATGACCTTGCTCTGGCCGATGATTTCGGGAAAGAGCTCCCGGGCCTCCACCTTGGAGAGCATGCTCGTGACCTGCTCGAAGATGAGGTTGAACTGGCTGATGTCGTCGGCCTTATGATCCACGGCGCTCTGGAGCTGGGATTTCGGAAAGGCGGGCAGGTTTTCCGCGTCCCGGATGAACTTCTTGATGGGCCTCAGGATCAGCCAGGTCACGAGCAGCGCGCACAGAAAGGTGAACAACGCGATGCCGATCCCCCAGGACTTCAGAAGCCATGGCGTCTCAACGTTGTACTTCGCGTAGAAATCGACGATCTGATAGGTGACGATCACGGCAAAGATCGTGATGCCGCTGAAGATGATGGGGATCAGGACATAGAGGCTGATCTGGAAGCGTGATTTCTGCATACCGGCCTTAAAATCCCTTGGTGGCGACCTTGGTCAGATCCCACATGGGCAGGAAGACTGCGAGGGCAAAAAACCCTACGACGAAGGCAAGACCCACGACGAGGATCGGCCCGATGGCATCGGAGAGGCGCTTTACCGCGAAGGCCACCTCGTCATCGTAGTGGACGGAAACGGCCTGGAGCATCTCGTCGAGCTGGCCTGACTCCTCGCCGATTGCCACCATCTGGATGACCATGGGGGGGAAGTACCGGGCCGTGCTGAGAGGCCCCGAGATCCCCCGTCCTTCCTCCACCCGGTCCCTCACCTTGTCGAACTCCCGGGCAATGGCCGTGTTCCCGATCGTTCCCGACAGAATCTGAAGGGAGTTCATCACAGGGACACCGCTTGACTGGAGAATGGAGAAAATGCTGGCAAAACGGGACATGGCCGACTTCATGAAGAGAGGCCCCAGCAGTGGGACCCGCAGAAAAAACGCGTCCCTTACGAATCGCCCCTGATCCGTCTTGAAATAATAACCTGCGCCCGTAATCAGGGCAATGAGCAGGACGAGGGTAAAAACCCAGTAATCCGTCAGGAGGTGGTGAAGAAAGAGGCTCACCTTCGTCGGCCAGGGCAGCTCGACACCCACGCGGGCGAAGATGCCCACGAAACGGGGAATGACATAGTTGAGCAGAACAAAGAAGGCGATCCCCAGGGCCGCTACGACGATGATCGGGTACTGGAGGGCCGACTTGATGTCGGACTTGATCTTGTGCTCGTGCTCGAGGATGTAGATCAGCCTCTGCAGCACCTCCGGGATGGTCCCGCTGGCCTCGCCGGCCTTGATCATGCTGCGATAGAGGGTGTTGAAGGTCGTCGGGTGCTTCGCCAGGGCGTCGGAAAGGGGGGAACCTTCCCGGACATCCTGGGTGATTTCCGTCACGATCTGCTTGAGTTTCGGATTGGCCACCTGGACTTCCAGCACTTCCAGGAGTCGCATGATCGGAACGCCGGCAAGAAACATGGTGCGGAACTGCTTCGTGAACAGGATGAGCTCCTGCATCGTGACCCCGGAGAACCTTTGCTGCAGGCTCTCCCACGACATCCCGAAGAGCGCGCCGCGCTCCGACGCGCCGGCAACCTGGGAAGGGATGTAGCCCCGGCTGAGCAGAATCGTCCGGGCCGCATCGAGGGATTCCGCCTCGATGACGCCTTCGACGGTCACGCCGGTCTCATTAATGGCCTCGTAGGCAAATTTCGGCATCTTGGATACAGTGACCAGTTGATTGGTTAATTAGTTCATTAGTTCATTAGTGAATTGG
>Ga0209450_10000927_pt1 | contig 14729 bp, 13 predicted proteins | sample FrelakmetLWP11LW_FD_187149 | JGI IMG/M metagenome (GOLD analysis project Ga0209450, IMG submission 187149) | Freshwater lake sediment microbial communities from the University of Notre Dame, USA, for methane emissions studies - LWP11 LW (SPAdes)... | ecosystem: Environmental > Aquatic >...
GGAGATTCTTTCGGTGAGACCAAGGGACGGCTCCCATGGCCAGTTGACAAGGGAATAATAACAAGCCACTTTGGATTACAAAAGCACCCGGTATTAAAAAATGTAACCGAGGATAACATCGGTATTGAGATTACCTCAAGCGGCCCGACAAGGGCGAAGTCAGTTTTCAAAGGCGAAGTAGTCAGGGTCTTTGCAATTTCAGGAGCAAATATGGCCGTGATTATAAGGCATGGCAAATATCTGACGGTATACCAGAATATTGTGAATGTAAAGGTGAAGGCAGGAGACAGCGTTTCTACCGGACAGGAGATAGGAGATGTATTCAGTGACTCGGAGAACGGAGAAAAGGCGGTTATTAAATTTATGGTTTACGAGGAGAAGAATAAGCTTAATCCTGAGCTATGGCTTGTGAAAAAGTGATCTTTTTGAAACAATTAGTATCATTTGTTAGTATAAGTACAGATAGGCCGGAATAATGGAGAGTATTAGCATCAAATCTGACATTGAAAATCTCACTGTAATTGAAACAATGGTTGATACATTGTCGAAAAGGCTGGGAATTTCAGATGAGGTTTACGGCAAGATTCTTATCTCCACGGTAGAGGCTGTGAATAATGCGATTCTTCACGGTAACCGTGGTGACAGCAGCAAACAGGTTACTGTAGTCGTAAGCTCTGATGGAAATATTTTCGATGTGACGGTTACTGATGAAGGTGAAGGGTTCTCTTACCTGGACATTCCGGATCCGACAGACCCAAAGAATATAGAAAACCTTCATGGCAGGGGGGTGTTCATAATGAAAAGCCTGGCTGATTCTATTGAATATAACAGCACGGGCAATGAGGTTAGAATGAAATTCAAGTACTGAAGAATTGAAAGTAAGATTTCATTATGATGTTGAAGGATTCCGTTTGCGGGATGTTTCAGCCGTGAAAAGGATTATCTCAAGGATAATTGCAGATGCCGGACTGAAGACCGGGGTGTGTGATGTGATTTTTACAGACGATGAAAAGCTATACGAGATAAACAGGGAGTTCCTGGGGCATGATTATTACACGGATATCATCACATTCAATTACAATGAAGGAAAGACTGTGAATGGTGAGATATACATAAGTGTAGACCGGGTAAAGGATAATGCAGTCAATCTGTCAGTTAAACTAAAGGCTGAAATCAGGCGGGTGATATTTCATGGATTCCTCCATTTATGCGGGTATGATGACACGACACCGGAGCTGAAGAACAGAATGGCCGAAAGGGAGGAGATGTATCTGGCGTTATCATACGCGGAATGAATTTCATTTATGACATAATTGTCATTGGAGGGGGGCATGCCGGCTGTGAAGCAGCATCAGCAGCTGCCCGGATAGGGGCAAAGACCCTTTTGGTCACCATGGACATGACGAAACTGGCGCAGATGTCATGCAATCCTGCTATGGGAGGAATAGCCAAAGGTCAGATTATAAGGGAAATAGACGCAATGGGGGGTATGTCAGGGATCATTACTGACAGGACCATGATACAGTTCAGAATGCTGAACAAGAGCAAGGGTCCCGCCATGTGGAGTCCCAGGGCACAATGCGACAGGATGCTGTTCAGCAGGGAATGGAGAAGGGTTCTTGAAAGTACTGATAACCTTCACATATGGCAGGAGCAGGCGACAGAGCTTATTATTGAAGAGAAGAGGGTAACCGGTGTTGTTACATCGTTCGGAACGAGATTACTGTCTAAGGCGGTTATTCTGACAAACGGCACCTTTCTGAACGGTCTGATGCATGTCGGCTTCAGGACGACCACGGGAGGCAGATCCGGAGACCAGGATTCGAGGGGACTGAGTGATCAGTTAAGAACACTGGGTTTTACCGTCGAAAGACTGAAGACAGGCACAAGCGCCAGGGTAGACGGCAGAAGCGTCGACTTTTCTGCAATGACCGAGCAACAGGGAGACTATGACGGACGATGCTTCTCATACCTCAATGACGAAGTAAAAATAAATGACCCGAGAAGTTGCTACATTACACATACCAATGAGAGCGTACATCAGGAGCTGAGAGACGGCCTGAAGTTTTCTCCGCTGTTTAGCGGCAGGATTAAGGGACGTGGCCCTCGCTACTGCCCAAGCGTAGAGGACAAGATCGTAACCTTTGCAGACAAGGAGACGCACCAACTGTTCCTCGAGCCGGAAGGGTGGGATACCAATGAATACTATATAAACGGTTTTTCGAGCAGCCTGGCGCTTGAGACCCAGATCAGGGCCCTGAGCAAGGTGCGCGGTCTTGAAAATGTTGTAATATTCAGGCCGGGATATGCTATCGAATACGACTTCTTCCAGCCGACGCAGCTAAGGCACACGCTGGAGACAAAAAGAATAGAAGGACTTTATTTCGCCGGCCAGATAAACGGTACTACCGGCTATGAAGAAGCGGGGGCACAGGGATTCATGGCAGGAATCAATGCAGTGCTGAAGACCAGGGGGCAGCAACCCCTGATTCTCAGAAGAGACGAAGCATATATCGGAGTACTGATAGATGACCTGGTTACAAAGGGAGTAGATGAGCCTTACCGCATGTTTACGTCTAGGGCTGAGTACAGAATTCTTCTGAGACAGGACAACGCCGATGAACGTCTGACTGAAAAGGCGTTTGAGCTTGGACTTGCCGGAGAGGAACGGGTCAGGAGACTCAGGGAGAAACTTGAAATGGCTGATGAGATAATTGCGTTCCTTAAGAAGAGCAGCGTTTCTCCTTCAGAAATAAATTCATTTCTTGTTGAAAGGGGGACCTCAGAAATAAACCAGAAGATTAAGGCGATTAATCTGGCAAACAGGCCTCAGATAGATCTGAAGGATCTGCTGCAATCCCTTAAAGGGTACGAGAAGCTGTTGTATAACAACTCACCGAGAAAACAGGAGATAATTGAGACAGCCGAGATAAGACTTAAGTATTCCGGATACATGGAAAGGGAAAGGAGTGTCGCAGAGAAGATAAACAGACTTGAAGATTTGAAGATACCGGATGACATAAGCTATGATGAACTCTCCTCAATCTCAACCGAGGGAAGACAGAAGCTTTCAAAGATCAGACCCGTAACAATCGGTCAGGCATCACGAATAAGCGGCGTTTCATCATCGGATATTTCTATCTTAATTATGTACCTTGGGAGATAGGTTAGTATGTTCCACGTGGAACATAATAATAAAATTTGAATCATGAAAATAACCGGAAAAATCATTGACATTATTGCGCGGAATGTTTTTAATGGCGAGATAATCCTTTCCGGAACTAATATTGAGAAGATAATAAAGGTTGATGAGGCCCCTGATATATGGATTCTTCCGGGGCTGATTGACGCTCATGTTCATGTCGAAAGCTCGATGGTTACCCCATCGCACTTTGCGGTGGCTGCAGTTAAGCACGGCACCGTGGGCGTCGTTTCTGATCCTCATGAGATAGCAAACGTGCTCGGTGTCGAGGGAATAAGATTCATGATTGAGAACAGCAGGACTGTACCGGTGAGGTTTGTTTTCGGGGCACCGTCATGCGTTCCGGCAACCTCATTCGAAAGCTCCGGTTCAACAGTCGGTGCGGAAGAGATAAGGATTCTCTTTCATGAAAAAGGGGTTCACTATCTTGCTGAAATGATGAATTTTCCCGGGGTTATTCACGGTGATGCCACCGTCCTTGAGAAGCTGAAGATTGCAGGAGAAGCAGGTGTTCCGGTAGATGGCCATGCCCCGGGACTGACAGGGGAAGATTTGCGGAAATATGTTGCAGCGGGTATCACTACAGACCACGAATGCTCTACCCTTGAGGAGGCCCTGGAAAAGATATCGCTTGGGATGAAAATACTTGTCAGGGAGGGGAGCGCCGCGAAAAACCTTAATTCCCTTGCCGCGCTGCTGCAATCACATCCTGAAATGGTCATGCTCTGCAGCGATGACATGCATCCTGAGACTCTTCAAAAGGGCCATATTAACAAGACTGTTGCACGACTGATCGCTGACGGATACGACATTTTCAATGTTATCAGGGCAGCCACTTTGAATCCTTCTTTGCATTACAGCATTAATTCAGGCATGCTTAGGCCGGGTGACACGGCAGATTTTATTGTTGTCGATGATCCGGGCAGAATGAATGTTTTGCAGACATGGATAGATGGCAGGTGTGTTTATGACGGCAAACAGGTTCTCTTCTCTCCGGGAGAAGTAAAAAAACTGAACAGGTTCAAGTGCACCAGAATTCTTGCCGGTGAGATAAAAGTACAAAACAGGGGAGGAGAAATACGGGCAATAAAGGCCTTTAACGGTGAACTGCTGACTGCTTCTGAAACGGTGACTGCAGGCCGGGAGCCATTTGTAGAAGCCCGTCCCGGTGATGACCTGCTGAAGCTGGTTGTGAAAGAGCGCTATAACGACGCTCCTCCTGCTGTCGGTTTTATAAAGGGCTTCGGTCTTAGAAAGGGTGCATTTGCAACATCTGTGGCGCATGACAGCCATAATATAATCGCCGTCGGAGCCGATGACAATTCCATTGCCACGGCTATAAACATGATCGTAAGCTCAAAGGGAGGAATGTCGGTCTTTTCTGACGAGGGATCAGAGATACTCAGCCTGCCGGTTGCGGGAATTATGTCTGACATGCCTGTATCTGCCATGGCAGCGCGATATGAGCGTCTGTCAGAGACAGTGAAAAGCCTGGGCTGCACAATGGATGCCCCGTACATGACCCTCTCCTTTATGGCATTGCTCGTGATACCCGAGCTGAAACTGAGCGACAGGGGCCTTTTTGACGGGAAAACATTCACCCACGTACCACTGTTTATTTGATTAGGTATCTTTAACCACAGATTTACACTGAGTTATTACAGAGCAACACAGTACCGGCTCCGGAAAATGAAGCAGTGAAACTACTGCCTTAACTCTGTGATACTCTGTGTTAAAATTATTAATAATCTCCTCAATATTAACTGGTTGAAGAGCAACGAAACAATAAAGTCTACTGTTTCATCCCTCCCTGACAGGCCAGGTGTTTACCAGTTTGTAGACTCTTCAGGAACCATTCTTTATGTAGGCAAGGCCCGCAGCCTTAAGAAACGCGTTGCCTCCTACTTTTCAAAGAACCAGTCCGGCAAAACTCAGGTGATGCTCTCACGCGCAGCAGGGCTCAACCATACTGTTGTTGACAATGAGTCGGAGGCTCTGCTTCTGGAGAACAGCCTTATAAAGAAGCATCAGCCAAGATATAATATCCTCCTTAAGGATGACAAGACCTATCCGTGGATATGCATAAAGAACGAGCACTTTCCGCGGGTCTTTCTGACAAGGAAGGTTGTTGCTGACGGCTCATCATATCACGGACCCTACACCTCCGTGCCGGCTGTAAGGACTCTGCTGGGGCTCATCAGGCAGCTCTTCCAGATCAGGACCTGCTCCCTCCCGCTTAATAAGAAGTCAATTGAAGAGGGTAAGTTCAGGGTCTGTCTCGAGTACCATATAGGAAACTGCAAGGCTCCGTGCATAGGCCTTGTGACTGAGGAGGAGCATAATGCGCAGATTGAACGTATCAGACAGATTATCAGGGGTGATGTAAGCACCGTGACACACCATCTTGAATCTCTGATGAGGCAGTATGCCCGGGAGCTTAAGTTCGAGGAGGCACAGAAGATCAAGGAGAAGCTTGAAATCATTGCCAAATATCGAAGCAAGTCAGTGGTAGTCAACACCTCAGTTAAGAATGTCGACGTCTTCGGCTGCAGTTCCGGTGAAGGCTCGATGTTTATCAGCTACATGAAGGTGGCAGAAGGAGCTGTTGTACAGACGTACACTATTGAATTGAAAATCAGACTTGAAGAAGAGCCGGAGACCATTCTTTCGACCGCGGTGACAGAGATCAGGCAGAGGGTATCGAGCGACTCGCCCGAGATAATAGTTCCCTTTATGCCTGATATTCTGCTTGATAAGGTTAAGTATACTGTCCCTTTGAGGGGAGACCGTCACAAGCTGCTGGAGCTCGCCGGCAGAAACGCTGTCTTCTTCAGGCTCGAAAAAGAGAAGAAAGCAGCCGAGCATTCGAAAGATAAACGTACGGGCCTTAACCTCGGGAAGATGATGAAGGATCTGCATATGCCCGTTCTGCCGCTGCATATAGAGTGTTTCGATAATTCCAACATTCAGGGAGAATCGGCAGTTGCGGCTTGCGTAGTGTTCCGCAATGGAAAGCCAAGCAATAAAGAATACCGGCACTTCAATATAAAAACAGTAACCGGACCTGATGATTTTGCCTCCATGGAAGAGGTAATCATGAGACGCTACCGCAGGATGATAGATGAGAAGTCTCACCTTCCGCAGCTTATCATCATCGACGGCGGGAAAGGACAGCTCTCTTCTGCCGTCAGAAGCCTTGAGGCTCTCGGGCTGAGGGGCAGGGTGACCGTGATCGGCATCGCAAAAAAACTGGAGGAGATTTATTTCCCGGGCGACACCGTTCCTCTGTACCTCGACAAGAACAGCATCACCCTGAAAATCATCCAGCATCTTCGAAACGAAGCCCACAGGTTCGGGATAAATTTCCATCGCGTAAGGAGGAGTTCGAAAATGAACAGCTCCCTCCTTGATGAAATTCCGGGAATCGGGGAGAAGACCAAAGAGCTTCTGCTGAAAAATTTCGGGTCGGTCAAAAAAATCGGCCAGGCTTCACCGGAGGAGCTTGAAAAGATCATCGGCAGAAAAAAAGCCGGTATTTTGATCACAGCCCTCTCAAAATGATCTATTTTCCACGTGGAACATAAAATCCGAAATGTAGGGATAAGGCACTGTAAAACAGGACCTAAGACGATGCTGGCGGTGCTTTTAACTTCGTGAGAATCGAATATTTTTCCTCAAGCGGGCAACCCCCTGAAGATTTTCTTCAGAAAACGGTGAAAGGAGTGAATGCCCGACGGCTTCCAGAACATCATAATACATTCGCCGTGTATCAGGTTGATGTTTTCCTTCTCAAGCTCCTCAATGGTAATTTTTGAATCAGCCCCCTGCTGTATCCAAAAATCTTTTATCCCATGCGAGATTGCCTCCCTGGCGACAGCCAGGGTCTCTTCCTTCGGGGTCGCGAAAATAAGACCCCGGACATCCGCCGGCAGGTCACGCACCGTATGATAACATTTTTCTCCTGATATCATATCGGCCCCGGGATTTACGGGAACAACATCCATCCCCTTTTCGCGAAGCGATTTAAACATCACATGCCCGAACTTCTTCGGGTCTCTTGAAACACCTGCCACCGCGTACTTCTCAAGTGACAGGAAGCGTGAAACGTTTTTCATTTCTTTCTAAGCGTTGAGAACATTACAAACTCTGTCAGCGCGGACCTGGTTTCAGATTCAGGGTATGATTCAAGTATCTGCAGTGCCTTGTCCGAATACTCCCTCATCTTTGCCTCAGCATATTCAAGCCCTTTGTGCCTGTGAACGAATTCGATCACCTCGCGGATCTCTTTCCTCCCTTTGTTCTTCTTCCTGATTGTCCGGATGATCCTTCGTTTTTCAATAATCCCTGCCTCGCGCAAGGCATGGATGAGCGGCAGTGTTATCTTCTTTTCCTTAATGTCATTTCCCTCCTTTTTGCCCGTCAGCCCGTTGCCTGAGTAGTCAAGCAGATCATCCTTTATCTGGAATGCGATCCCGATGTACTCTCCGAATGACTTCATCCGGGCTATAATAGCCCTGTCGTCAGTCACGGCGCTTGCCCCGCAGGCAGTGCATGCAGAAATCAGTGCCGCGGTCTTCATGGTGATGATCCTGAAGTAATCCTCTTCGCTGATATTGAGCTTGCGTGTCTTTTGCAGCTGAAGCAGTTCGCCCTTTATGATCTCCTTGACGGCTCCCGATACTATTTCAAGCATGTCGTAGCTTTTCTTCTCAACGCTGATAAGAAGTCCCTGTGCAAGCAGGTAGTCTCCGACCAGTACGGCGATCTTTGAGTTCCACAGTGCATTTATCGAAGGAAGGCCCCGTCTCTCGACGGCATCATCAACAACGTCGTCATGAACAAGAGTGGCCGTGTGCAGCAGTTCTATATGCGATGCCGCCACAAATGCAGACTCGGTAATATCGCCGTTGAGCCTGGCTGAGAGAAATACCAGCAGGGGCCGCATCTGCTTCCCCTTACGGCGCAGGATATAATTAAGAATGATGCGGAAGAACGGCACATCGGTCTGAAGAGTCCTGTTGAAATAGGCCTCAAACTCACGCATCTCGCGGGCGACGGGCTTTTTTATATCTGCAAGCGTGGTCATCGGTGCTGCGGGTAGGCTCCTCAAAAGTAAGACAAAATGTGGAATTTGAATATATTTGCGTCAGCATTGAAGTTAAAGAATGGATATCGTTAATCTGAACCCGAATGACCTTGAAAGAGCCGCCGGCATCCTTAAGGCCATGGCGCATCCTGTCAGGATATCCATTCTTGGCGCCCTGGAGGGAGGCAAAAGTCTTACGGTGACAGAGATACACAGCATCCTTAAGATTGAGCAGTCAACGGCTTCTCATCACCTCGGCATCATGAGGGAAAAAGGGGTGCTTGATTCCCGCCGCGAAGGCAAGAACATTTACTATTCACTGCGTGACGAGAAGCTCAGGGATATGCTCCTCTGTCTCAGCTACTGCCGCAAGTGATCAGTTAATATCTCCCAGGAATTTTTTCTGGAAGACCAGGATAGTCAGAACCCCCGTTGTTATTGAGGTATCGGCAAGATTAAATACCGGCCTGAAGAAGATGAAGCTCTCCCCGGGCCTGAAGGGGGACCACTCGGGCCATCGTGTATCGATGACAGGGAAGTAAAGCATGTCAACTACCCGTCCGTGAAGAAAGGAAGAATACCCGCCTCCCTCGGGAAATAATACCGCCGGCGTATGCCAGCTCTCACTGAATATCATGCCGTAGAAGGCGCTGTCAATGAGATTTCCCAGGGCCCCTGCCACAATGGCGCTGACAGAGAGCACAAGCCCTGCATGAGCGTTCTTTTTTATAATGCTTGTGAGATACCAGAAGATACCGGCTATCGCTGCCATCCTGAATATGGAGAGGGCCGCCTTTCCTGCCCTGCCTCCCCACTCCATCCCGAAGGCCATACCGTTATTCTCGAGGAAATGTATCCTGAACCAGTCTCCAAGCACCGAAAACTCATCTCCAAGAACCATATTTGTCTTGACTATGAATTTGACGACCTGATCGACCACCAGGATAATAATTATGAGCAGTAAAGACTTTGTTTTGAGCGACATCTCTCTTTTTTGTAATTTGGGGCAAAGTAGCAAAAAAAATCTAACCGCCACAAATATGAAAAAGCTCCCGGCGCTGTTAATTGTGTTAGCGCTCATTTCCTCATGCCACCGCGGGATAAGGCATAATGCAGGTCCGCATGATCTTCTTTTTTCCGAACTGCCGCGCAGCTGGGATGAAGGAATTCCTCTCGGGAACGGTTTCACCGGCGCTCTTGTGTGGCAGAAGAATGACCGCCTCAGGGTTTCTCTTGACCGTGCTGACCTGTGGGATCTGCGCCCGATGGAGAACATAGGCGTTCCTGAATGGAAATACAGGTGGGTGTGGGAGCAGTGGAAAATAGATAACTATAAGGCTGTTCAGGAAAAGTTTGACGCCCCTTATGACCGTCTCCCCGCCCCCTCAAAAATACCGGCCGCAGCGATTGAATTTGATCTGTCAGTCATGGGAAAGGTCTCCCGTGTCTGGCTCGATATTACCGTTGCGGTATGTCATGTCGAATGGGAAAACGGCACACACCTGGAGCTTTTTGTTGACGCCTCCGGTGATAAGGGATGGTTCAGGTTTACAGGCGAGATGATACCCGAAGCAATACTTGTGCCTCCTGCATATAAAAAGACAGTGGAGGTTGATGACCCGGCACAGGTCATCTCCCATGATCTCGAGCGCCTGGGCTATGAGCAGGGAACGGTCACCTCCGGCACAAATTCATATCACTATCTGCAGCGCGGGTGGGGCGGGTTTAGCTATTCTGCAGACATTGAATGGAAACCCGGGAAGGGAAAAACAGAGGGCTGGTGGTCGGTCAGATCACATTACCCGGGAGGGGCGATCTTCAAAGAGAGCAGCCCTTCCGCCCCTGACTTCAGCACTGCACTTGATAACCATACCGCCTGGTGGAAAAATTTCTGGGATGCCTCTGCCCTTACTCTTCCCGATTCGCTCCTTGAAAGACAGTGGTACCTAGAAATGTATAAGTTCGGTTCGGCGGCCCGGGCAGAGACGCCACCCATCTCCCTCCAGGCTGTATGGACTGCTGACAACGGGCAGCTGCCGCCATGGAAGGGGGATTTTCACCACGATCTCAATACGCAGCTGAGTTACTGGCCTGCCTACAGTGCCAATCACACCGGCCTGGCATCCGGTTTTACAACCTGGTTGTGGAACCTTCGTGACACCTTCAGGAGGTATACCAGATCTTACTTTGAGACGGAAGGACTGAACGTGCCCGGCGTATCTACCCTGTCAGGAGAACCTATGGGGGATGGATCCAGTACTCGTTCGGCCCTACCGTCTCTGCATGGCTGGCGCACCATTTCTATCTGCAGTGGCAGTATACGGCTGATACGGCATTCCTGCGTGAGGAGGCTTATCCATGGATAAGTGAGACGGCACAACACCTGTATCAGCTCTCTGTCATCGGAGAGGACGGACTCCGGAAATACCCCATAAGCTCAAGCCCGGAGTTTAACGATAACAGCCATGAGGCATGGTTCCCGGAAATGACAAACTTTGACCTTTCTCTCACAAGATGGACCTTCTCCAAAGCCGCAGAGCTGGCTGCTGTCATAGGTCTGGAAGAGGAGCAGGGCCGGTGGCTTAAGATACTCTCCGAGTGGCCCTCCTATGCTGCTGATACGGCAACAGGACTATTGATCGCACCGGATTATCCCTATAAGGAATCACACCGTCATTTTTCACATCTCATGTCGATATTTCCTCTTGGTATCCACGATGTATCAAACTCAACGGATGACAGCCTGCTGATAGACAGGTCGCTTGATAACCTTATAGCTAACGGAACCGACTACTGGACCGGATACTCATTTGCATGGCTTGGGAATATGTACGCCCGTGCGGGAAGGGGAGATGATGCTGCCGCGGCACTGAGAACCTTCGCTGAGTGCTTCTGCCTGCCCAACAGTTTTCATGTCAACGGCGATCAGTCAGGAACAGGAAAATCGAAGTTCACATACAGGCCGTTTACTCTTGAGGGTAACTTTGCCTTCGCCTCAGGCATTCAGGAGATGCTGCTGCAGAGCCACAGGGGGTTGATCGAAATTTTCCCGGCAATACCCGCTGAATGGAAAGAGGCTTCCTTCCGTTCACTCAGAGCCCGTGGCGCAGTGCTGGTAACCGCCATCATGGAAGAGGGGGTGGTGAAAGAGGTAAGGCTGAAGCCCGAAAAGGGTGGTGTCATAAAACTGAGATCCCCGTTCGGGGGGCGTGACTTCAGATCAAACTTTGAGTATAAAAAAATCCCCGGAGGCTACAGTTTTGTCACAGCCCCCGGGGATGAGATTATCCTGACTGCAAAGGCCAGGTGATTATCTGTCAATAATATAAGAAACGCTTTATCTTAAGCGTAGCTGTCTTCTGGAAAGGCTCCGGCTGAAGCATAACAACCTGTAGCTGACTGAACTTGTTTACCCTGGAATTCACGTATTTGCGAATCTCCTCCAGGTATTCGTCCACCTTCAGCTCCGCATGCTCTGAAAACTCCTTTTTCATATGATGATATTTTGCCTGAAGTTCATCCACATTCAGGTGCACCATGGCAACAAGCTTTCCCTTCTTCTGTACAACAAGTGATTCAATGACGTGTCCGAAGTCATTTATCACAGATTCAATCTCCTCCGGGTAGATATTCTCTCCGCTTGAGCCCACGATCATATTCTTAAGCCTTCCTTTTATGCTGAGGAACCCGTCACTGCCCATTATGCCCAGGTCTCCCGTGCGGAACCAACCGTCAGGAGTAATTACCTCGGCAGTCTTCTCCGGTTCATTGTAATATCCTCTCATGACATTTTCGCCCCTGGCCCACACCTCGCCTTCTCCTGTCACGGGGTCGGGGTTCTCTATCCTGAGTGTTACCCCCTCCATTGCCCGTCCTGTTGAGCCCAGCCTGGGGTTGCCGACGATTGTGCCGGCCAGCAGGGGAGATGTCTCTGTCAGACCATATCCAATGGCGTACGGGAACTTTGCATCTATAAGAAACTGTTCGACGGTGTGGTTCAGCTTGGCTCCGCCGATACCGAAGAACTTAAGTCTCCCGCCGAATGTCTGATATAGCTTCTTCCCCGCAATACGGTTGAGAAGTTTGCGGAATGGCACCGTGTGATAAAGCATCGACACAATCTTCTTCTTGTTGAAGGTGGCGGAAATTTTGTTGAAGTATATCTTCTCCATTATCAGCGGCACCGTAAGCATAATTGTAGGTCTCACCTCCTCGAGGGCCGGCAGCAGCACCGCCGGTGTAGGAGCCTTGCGCAGGTAATATATTGCCGCGCCGTTGAAGAGGGGCAGCATCAACCCGAGCGTCTGCTCATAAGTGTGAGAAAGTGGCAGTATTGAAAGAAATACGTCATCATTCTCTATCTTCTGAAGCGTGAGACATTTCTGGGCTGTGAAGCAGATGTTTTTATGGGTAAGCATTACCCCCTTCGATTTTCCGGTGGTACCTGATGTATAAATTATTGCCGCAAGGTCTTCCTCGGCAACATGATACTCTTTCTCAGGCCTGAGCGAAGGGGAGAACCCCGTGCCGTTATATCCTGACAGTACCGCAAAATCGTCAGCAGTAAAGACTGCCCTCAGGGTTTCCGAACGAAATCCTGCAACCTTCGCGGTAAGAGCAGTTGAAACAAACAGCACTTTGCTGCCTGAGTGAATCAGTACGTTCGATATCTCTTCCGGAGTGAAATCCGGCAGAATGGGAACAATTACAGCTCCCATAGAAGTCACTGCAAGGTAGGTTGCTCCCCAGTTGGGCATGCTGCCGCTGAGAATCGCCACCCTGTCGCCATGACCCACAGAATACTTTTCAAGCATTGCGATGATGGCATCAACGGTGCTATTAAGCTGGTTATATGTGATAACCTCTTCTCCCACGAATCCCATGGCCCTTTTCTCACCATTCTTCCTGTAGCTTTCCGATGCAAGGAACGGGATTGTCAACACATTTTTACTCTCCATCTGGTTCTTGTTAAATTGGGTGCAAAGATACGCATTAAATTGGCTGTTTGATACATAAACCTGTAAAAATCAGGCAGAAATCTCATTTTAAACAAAAATCCTGATAAATAGTTTAATTTTGTGGACACAAAAAAAACATACCCATGGCTGTAATTCGTGTGACAAAGGAGTTTCGTTTCGAGATGGCCCATATGTTATGGAACTATGACGGACCCTGCCGCAACGTTCACGGTCATTCTTACATACTTTACGTTACTTTTTCAGGTGTCCCCGCCAACAATCCCGATGATCCCCACAACGGCATGGTCATTGATTTCGGCGATCTGAAAACGCTGGTGAGGGAAAACATAGTTGATAAGTTTGACCACTCCCTCATGGTGGCAGGATTTGCCCCGTCAGAAAAGGTTGAAAGTTTCCGCTCCCACTTTGGAAATGTTATTGTATCGCCATACCAGCCTACATGTGAAAACATAGTGGCTGACGTGGCCGACATCCTCATGTCAAAGATGCCTGAGGGAATAACGCTTCACAGCGTAAAGCTTTATGAAACAGCCACATCGTTTGCCGAGTGGCATGCCTCTGATAACAGATGACCGAAACAGACAAAAGGCTTTTTCTGCTTGACGCCTATGCCCTGATATTCAGGTCATACTATGCGTTCATCAGGAACCCCAGGATCACCTCCGGGGGGATGAATACCTCTGCCGTCTTCGGCTTTCTGCTGACACTGGAAGATCTGCTAAGCAAGCAGAAACCATCGCATATTGCCGTTGTCTTTGATCCTCCTGGTCCTACATTCAGGCATGAGATCTATCCTGCTTACAAGGCAAACCGTGACGCCACTCCGGAAGATATAAAAATTGCGGTACCGTATATCAAGAGGCTTCTTGAGGCGTATCGCATACCGATTATAGAGGTTCAGGGGTTTGAGGCCGATGATGTGATAGGAACACTGGCGCGCAAGGGAGCTGAGGCGGGGTACACAACCTTCATGATGACTCCCGACAAGGATTTTGCCCAGCTTGTGACCGACAATGTCTTTATGTACAGGCCCGGCAGGAGCGGAGGCGATGCTGAAATATGGGGCAAAAAAGAAATAGTGAGGGAATACGGAGTTGAGCCTCACCAGATCACTGACCTCCTGGGGCTTATGGGAGACTCCTCCGACAACATCCCCGGAGCCCCCGGCATAGGCCCTAAAACGGCCTGTAAGCTCATCGGAGAACACGGGGCCATAGAGACACTGCTTGAGCACACTTCGGAGCTCCAGGGGCGGCAGAAGGACATCCTGGAGCAAAACAGGGAGCAGATATTGCTTTCAAAGCGGCTGGCAACAATAGAACAGAATGTTCCGGTGGAGTTCAGGCACGGCGATTATCACAGGCGTGAGGCTGACACCATGGCTCTCAGGAAGCTGTATGAAGAGCTCGAGTTCCGCACTCTGGCTGCACGGCTGGGACGTGAAAGCGAGCCGGCCCCCGGC
>Ga0209450_10000928_pt1 | contig 14725 bp, 11 predicted proteins | sample FrelakmetLWP11LW_FD_187149 | JGI IMG/M metagenome (GOLD analysis project Ga0209450, IMG submission 187149) | Freshwater lake sediment microbial communities from the University of Notre Dame, USA, for methane emissions studies - LWP11 LW (SPAdes)... | ecosystem: Environmental > Aquatic >...
AAACCATGGCCATACCAAAAAGCCCTTCGGCTCTTATCCCATATCTTGTGGAGCTATTGCAGGGAAAATACTAAATGTTGTATTTTCCGAGCAGACTCTACACCCCGGTTTGGAGGCTTGTCAAGGGCTTTTCCGAGTTTTTTTTAAGTTATTGAGGCCGCAATGAATACTATCGAGATCCGGACGAGATCGCGGGAGGACTTCGTCGATCTGACGGCCGACATCGAGCGCTTCGTGACCGCCTCGGGCATCACCAGCGGCGTGTGCGTCGTGACCGCGCCCCACACGACGGCCGGCATCACCGTCAACGAGAACGCCGACCCCGACGTGCGGGCCGACCTGGCCATGGCCCTGCGGAAGATCGTCCCCGACACCCTCCCCTACACCCATGGCGAGGGGAACTCCCCGGCCCACGCCAAGGCCGCGCTCGTCGGCTCGTCGGTCACGTTGATCGTCGAGGGCGGCAGACTCAAGCTGGGGACGTGGCAGGGCGTCTTCTTCTGCGAGTTCGACGGCCCCCGCGCGCGCCAGGCCTGGGTCCAGGTGTTGGGGAGATAAGGGCTGTCCCTCCTTCTTGAATTTCTTCTCCCATTATCGGGAATCCTCTCAAGGCGGCGAGGGATATCGCCTCGTCCCTCCCGGGACAGGGTGAGCCAGCAGACCTAGCAGATCCCCGTGGTGGAGGGGGGACCCGCGGAGCGGGGGGAACCGCACGAACTGGTTCCCGGGGCCGGGGAGCTAGAGGCGATTCCCGAGCACAGCCGGAGAGAGGACCTCCCGGAATCGGGAGAAGAACCTTTCTTAAAGGGCCAACCCCAGCTTCCTCAGCTCGGCCGCCAGGTCCGTCTCCGGCCGGTAGAGGATGCCGTGGAGCCCCGTCGCGACAGCGCCCTTGACGTTCTCCTCCATGTCGTCGATGAAGACGCACTCGGCCGGCTCCGAGCCGCCGAGCCGCGCCGCCGCGAGGTAGATGGCCGGGTCGGGCTTGAGCAGCTTGAGCTCGTACGACAGGACGTAGCCGTCGAAGAACAGGATCTCGGGGAACCGGCGCCGGACGAAGGCAAAGCGCTCCGGGTCGGTGTTCGAAAGAAGCAGGACCTTGTATCCTGCCGCCTTGGCCCGGATCAGGACTTCGATGGCCGGCGGATTCAGAGTGAAGATGTCGTTGTAGATCTCGTAGAATTCACCGTAGGGAACGTCGACGCCGGCGATCTCCGAGACCCGGGCGCGGAAGCCCTCCGGGGTGACGACGCCGCCGTCGAAGCGGCGGATGAGCTCGAGGTCGTTGTGCACGGCCGCCTTGAGCTCGGCCGCGGACCGGCCGGAGAGGTCGGCGAGCTTGCGAAGAAAGACGTTGTTGTCGAACCAGAGGACGACACGGCCCAGGTCGGAAATGACGGTGCGGATCATGGGTCCTCGGGCCTCCTTCGGTCCTTCGGGATGGGACGTCCTTTATAGCAGAAACCCCGGGCCCGGGCAAACGGACCCGGCCTCCATTTGACATCCAGGCGGCGGGGGATTATTGTCAATTTATCCCATGCATCCGTGGAGCCGGATTCCGGCCGTCGAGGGGAAAGACGCACTGCCGCCCGGGGACCCGTTTATTCCAAGGACCCATATTAAGGAGGGAGCATGCCCATGAAAAGGACGACTCACCGCAGCGTGGCGGGGACCAAGCTCTACGCCGTCCGCGACAAGAAAGGGCGTTTCGTGGACATCCAGTCCTACAAACGCGCCCACGCCGCCGACATGAGGCGCAAGAGCAAAGCGGAGACCGCCAAGAAACCCTGACGACCGTTCGTTCTGGCTTTTCCTAAACCGGCTGGGCCCAACCCTACCTCTTGATCGGCTTCGGGTATTTGTGCAGCCAGGCCAGGGCCCTCCGGATCATCCGGTCCCGCGCCTCACTTGTTTCTCATCGTCTGTCGGGAGCCCGACCTTGCAGATGTTCGGATGATTCAGGGCTGCCGCCGCCTGGGCCTCGACCAGGAATCTTTCCTTGAGGTCCGGCGAGTCCATGAGGTGTGGGGGCAGGAACTTCAGGGCCACTAAGCGCTTGAGCTTGAGGTCCTCGGCCTTGTGGACGACGCCCATGCCGCCGTGACCGATCTCCTCTACGATTATGTACTTGCCGGCGATCACCGTGCCCGGCCGCACAACCTGAACAGGCGTCTCGAGGGTCTTGGTCAGCGAGGGCCCTTCCGGCCCTGCTCCGTGAAGAGGTATTCCGCAGCTGCCGCAAAACCGCGATGCTTCGGGATTATCGGCGTGACACGTCGGGCATCGCATCGGTGAGCTATTTCGGACCGCCCTCCAGCAGCCCCGCCCGCCGCATCAGGTCCTGGAAGCGCGGATCGGAGCGGAGAGAGTCGTATATCGGTTGGCGGAGATAGGGGATGTTCGGGTCGTTGATCTCGAACGCCCTCTCCAACTGCTTCATGGCCTGTTCCTCATCGCCGGCCAGGATGTAGAGAAACGCGTAATCGGTCGGCGCGATCCTCAGCTCCTGGGCAGCCGGGGCGATGAGCGGGGCGATCCGCTTGGCGGCCCCGCGGAGCCCGTCCTCGACGAATCCCGCGTCCAGGGCCGCCTCGAGGCCCGGGGCCTGCAGGGGCCGATAGAGCTCTTTCATGACCGCCACGGTTTCCCGCCCCATCCCCTTGAGAGCGTAGGCGATCAAGGCGCCGCTGAGGGCCACGGGATGATCCGGCTGCATGGCCAACGTCGCCCGGGCCTCGGCGATGGCCTCGTCGTAGCGGCGGGCGAGGACGTCGCACATGACGGCGAAGCTGTGGACCGTGACGTTGAACGGGTCGAGATCCAAGGCCTTCCGGATCATGGCCAGGCCTTCCTCGTTCCGACCCAGGCACATCAGGTAGTGGGCGTACGACGCCAGACCCATCGGATTGCTCGGATCGAGCTCGACCGCCCGCTTCCATTCCGGTCCCGCCGCGGCGAGGTCGCGGTCCAACCAGGTCCGGAAGGAGGCCAACGCGTAATGGGCCTCGCCCAGGGTCTCGTCGAGCTCCAGCGCCTTGAGGACGGCGGCCTTGGCCTTGGGCACGGCTTCGGTCGAAGGGACGAAAGCCATCTGGTTGCGGACGGCCCAGACATAATAGAGTCCCACGTAGGCGGCCGCGTAATCGGGCTGAATCCGGAGCGCCGCCTCGAAGAACTTCTGGGCCGTATCCGTATCCCCGGGCGTCATCTTGATGTAGTACTGGGAGCCCTTGAGGTAGGCCTCGTAAGCCGCGGGATCGATCGTCCGCGACTTGGCCAGGCTGGCTTGGCCGGCCGGCAGGAGCTCGACGGCCAGGGCCGCGGCCACCTGCTGCACGACGTCGCTCTGGATGGTCAGCAGGCTGGCCGCGTCCTTGTCGAAAGTCCGCGCCCAGACCTGGGACTGGTCCCCGGTCCTGATGAGCTCGGCCGTGATCCGGATCCGCGTCCCTTCGCGCTGCATCCCGCCTTCGAGGACGTACTGCACGCCGAGCTCGCGGCCGATCTGGTCGATGGGGATGTTCGCTTTTTTATAGCGCGCCACCGAGGCATTGCCGATGACGCTGAGGGCCTGCGGATTGAGGCCGCCGAGCTGGACGTTCATCTGCTGGGTCAGCCCGTCGCTGAAATCCTCTTGCTGCGGATCGCCGGTCAGGTTGGCGAAGGGCAGCACGGCCAGCCGAATGGAACGAGCGGAGGCTCCGTCCCCGCCGAAGATCCTGTTCCGCAGGCCGCCGACGTTGAGGCCGAGCAGGACCGCCAATAGGACCGGCAACGCCGCATAGACATAGGCGGCTCTGACCCCGAGGATCTTGCGGGGGATCCGGCGTGGCCGCGCCTTGACCGGTTTTAGCCCCTCGGCCACGGCCTCGAGGTCCGTCCCGAACTCCTCCATCGTCGCGTAGCGGTCGGCCGGCTTCTTGGCCAAGGCCTGGCCGACGATCTGTTCGAGCCCTTCGGGGATGTCCGGGCGGGCTTTCTTGATCGGCTCGGGCTCGGCATGGACGATCTGATGGATGACCGCCTGGTCGTGGTCGCCGCGAAATGGCAGCTTCCCGGCCAATATCTCGTAGAGGACGACGCCCAAGGACCAGATGTCCGTGCGGGCGTCCAGGTCGCCGCCCCTCGCCTGCTCGGGAGACATAAAAGCAACGGTGCCGATCGTCGTCTGGCTCTTCGTCAGGGAGGAGCCTCCCCGCAGCTTTGCCAGCCCGAAATCCATGACCTTGGCCTGGCCTTTCGCCGTGACCATGATGTTGGCGCTCTTGATGTCTCTGTGGATGATGCCCTTGAGATGGGCTTCGCCCAGGCCCGCGGCCACCTGGCAAGCGATCTTGAGGGCCTCATCGGCTTTCAGGGGCCCCTTCCGGAGCTTGTCCTTGAGCGTCTCCCCGTCCACGAACTCCATGGCGATGTAGGGCCGGCCTTCGTCCTCCCCGACTTCGTGGATGACGCAGATCCCCGGGTGGTTCAGGGCCGCTGCGGCCTGGGCCTCGACCAGGAACCGTTCCTTGAGATCGGAAGAGTCCATCAGGTGTGGCGGAAGGAACTTCAAGGCGACGAACCGCTTGAGCTTGAAGTCCTCCGCTTTGTAGACGACACCCATCCCGCCGTGTCCGAGCTCCTCGACTATCCTGTACTTGCCGGCGACCATTGTTCCCGCCCTGATGACCTGGACGGGCGTCTCGAGGGTCCGTGTTAGGGTCGCCCCCGCCGGGATGAGCGGGGCGGCGCAGCTGCCGCAGAAGCGCGAGGTATCATTGTTCTCGGCGCGGCAGCGCGGGCATTCGATCATCATCGCTTCCCGGGCATCGGGCCGTCGGTCGGGAGCCCCACCTTCCGAAGGAGCTCCCGGAACCTCGGGTCGGACCTGACGAAGTCATAAACGGGGTCGCTCAGCAGGTATTGCAACGCCGGATCACGGGTGTCCACTCCCTTCTCCAGCCATTCCAGGGCCTTGTCCTTCTCTCCGGCGAAGGCGTAGCTGTTCCCGATATCGCCCGGCCGATAGAACGCCTGGGCAACCTGGTACTCGGCCACACGCTTCATCCCCTCGGCGAACCCTCCCCGGGCAAAGCCCTCGTCGAACTCCGCGACCACCTTCGGGTCGTTTAAAACGACGGGTAGAAAGGCGCGAGCGTATTCAGCGGCCTCTTTGATCATCCCCATCTGAAGGTAGGTGACCATGAGGATGCTTGTAAGGACGGGATTGTCCTCCTGAATGCGCAGCCCTGCCTTGGCTGCCGCGACGGCTTCGTCGTAGCGCCGCTCCCCACACAGGACGAACGCATGGAAACCGAGCACGATCGGATTGAAAGGATCGAGTCCGGCGGCCCGTTGACTGTGGACGAGCGCCTCTTCGCCGCGCCCCATGATGAGCAGGTAGTGGGCATAGAGAGCCTGCGCGTTCGCGTCGTTGGGATTGAGTTCCAGGGCCCGCCGCCAAGGCTCCCGGGCGCCCTCCCAGTCCCATTCGACGAACGTCATGACACAGGCCAGGGCCGTTTGGTTGACGGCCGAGTTCTCGTCCAGTTCGACTCCCTTGGCTGCCGCCGTCCTGGCTTTGGGGCCAGCCTCCTCGAATGTCACGAGATTGTATTGGTTGCGGTAGGCCCAGACCCAGGCCCGGCCGGCGTAGGCCGGCGCGTAGGCGGGGTCCTTGGCGATGGCCATGTCGAAATATTTCTCGGCCGCATCCAGATCCGCCGGCGTCGCCTTCATCAGGGAAAAGGAGCCCCTGAGGTAGGCTTCGTGGGCCTCGGGATCGACTGCCGGGGCCGCGCCCAGGCTCGCCCGTTCGCCCGGCAGCAGCTTCAAGGCTAGGGCCGAAGCGACCTTTCGCGAGACTTCGTTCTGCAGAGCCAGGATGCCGGACGTCTCGCGTTCCAGGCTATCGGCCCAGATCTGAGACTGGCCCCGGACCTTGATCAATTCGGCCGTGATCCGGACCCTCGTTCCCTCCCGTTGGACGCTCCCCTCGAGCACGTAATCCACGCTGAGCTCCCGGCCGATCTGGTCGATGGGCGTGTTCGTCTGCTTGTAGCGCATGACCGAAGAACGGGCGATAACGCTGAGCGTTTCCGGGTGCAGGCGGCCGAGCTGGACGCACATCTCCTGCGTCAACCCGTCGCTGAACCATTCCTGCTGCGGATCGCCGGTCAGATTGGAGAAGGGCAGGACGGCAAGACGGACCGCACGGACGGAAGAGCCTGACCCGCCGAGGACCTTGTCCCGGATCCCGCCGACGTTGAGCCCCAGGAGAAGCGCCAGCAGGACGGGCCCGGCGGCGTAGAGAAAAGCAGCGCGGATCCCCAGGATCCTGCGGGGGGCCCGTCGCGGTCGGGCTTTGAGCGGCTTGAGGCCTTCGGCGACTGCAACGAGGTCCGTACCCAGCTCTTCCATGGTCTGATAGCGTTCGGCCGGCTTCTTGGCCAGAGCCTGGCCAACGATCTCTTCCAGGCCCGCAGGAAGGTCGGGCCGGGCTTTCTTGAGCGGCTCGGGCTCGACATGGACGATCTGGTGGATGACCGCCTGATCATGATCCCCGCGGAACGGCAGTTTCCCCGAGAGCAATTCGTAGAGGACGACGCCGAGCGACCAGATGTCCGTTCGCGCATCGAGATCGCCGCCCCGGGCCTGCTCCGGTGACATATAAGCCACGGTGCCGATCGTCGTCTGGCTCTTGGTCAGGGAGGAGCCTCCCCGCAGCTTGGCCAGCCCGAAGTCCATGACCTTGGCCTGGCCTTTGGCCGTGACCATGATGTTGGCGCTCTTGATGTCCCTGTGGATGATGCCCTTGTGATGGGCCTCGCCCAGGCCCGCGGCCAACTGGCAGGCGATCTTGAGGGCCTCCTCGGCTTTCATGGGCCCCTGCCGGAGCTTGTCCTTGAGCGTCTCCCCATCCACGAACTCCATGGCGATGTAGGGCCGGCCCTCGTCCTCGCCGACCTCGTGGATGACGCAAATATTGGGGTGGTTCAGGGCCGCGGCCGCCTGGGCTTCGACGACGAATCGTTCCTTCAACTCCAGTGAGTCTATTAAATGCGGCGGAAGGAACTTCAAGGCGACGAACCGCTTGAGCTTGAAGTCCTCCGCTTTGTAGACGACGCCCATCCCGCCGTGTCCGAGCTCCTCCAAGATCTTGTACTTGCCGGCCACGACGGTCCCGGGCCTTATGGTCTGGACGGGCGTCTCGAGGGTCTTGGTCAGAGCGGCCCCGGCCAGGCCCAGCGGCGCCGCGCAGTTGCTGCAAAAGCGGGAGGTGTCGTTATTCTCGGAGTCGCAGCGAAAACACTTCATGCCCCTCTCCCTCTATAGCGTTGGGGGAAAGATAGCACCGGAACAGAGGGGATTTCAATAGGGCGCTCAGGAATAGGCGTCTTTACGGTGTTTCACCCGAAGGGCACAATTTCGGAAGATCGCGATAAGGCCCGCTAGGGGATGTCCGGCAGGTCGAACTCGCCCAGGCGCAACGGGTAGGTCCCGTACCGCCGGAGGAGGTCGATCACGTATTCGTAATTCCGGGCGGAAATGTTGCCCGGCACCGAGTGGTCGGACTGGAAGATGAAGCCGCCGCCCTTGGCCGCGTTGAGCTTCGTCAGGACGACCCGCCGGAGCTCCTCTTCGGATCCGTTGGCCCAGGTGAGGACGTCCATGTTGCCGCAGAAGGCGATCCGGTGGCCGTACTGCCGCCGCAGCTCCACCACGTCGAGGCCGGCCTTGGCCTCGAGCGGGTTGTAGGCGTCGACCCCGGTCTCGATGAAATCGCCGAAGATCCGGCTGACGTTGCCGCAGCCGTGATAGATCACAGGCAGGCCGTGGGCGTGGCACTCGTCGACGATGGCCTTGACAACCGGTTTGTAGTATTTGCGCCAATACTCCGGCGAGAAGAAGAGGTTCTTTCGGTAGGCCACGTCCCCCCAGATGACCATCCCGTCGAGAAGACCGCCGGCCGCCTTGATCTGGGCCTTGGTGATCCCCAGCGCGAACTCGCCCAGCCGCTCGACGAAGCGCCCGACCTCGTCGGGGAAGAGCCCGATCCAGAGCATGACGTTCTGGAGGCCGATGATGCGCCAGAGCATCTCCTGGGCCTCGCAGACGCTGCCGTAGACCGGGATGCCGGGATGAAGACCCCGGACCGTCTCGACCCACGGCGGGGAGTTGCGGGCGAAGCCGTCCCCCACCCCGGCGATCTGGTTGTCGCCGGAGGCGAGATAGCGGCGGTCGTCCCAGGGATCGTCGAAGCGGAAGGCCCTCATCTTCTCGACCGTGTCGGTGTCAAAGGCCAGGAAGGCCGGCATCGGGTCGGCGAAGTTCTTCCGGATCACGGCTTCGAACCCGGTCCGGACGATGACATGCTCGGCCGTTTCCTCGAGCGTCTCGAAGGCCCGGATATGCGGGTCCATGTTCGGCACCGTGACCGTCCAGTCGAGATCGTAATGCTTGTAGATGTCGGTCCCGGCGGCGAGGCCCAGCTCCCGGCGCCACCTCTCGAGGAACGAGCCCCAGAAGAAATCGCTGACCGGGACGCGGTCGGCCTCCTGATGACGGAGCGTTTTCGTCATCCGGTCGAGCTTGGCGAGACAGCCGGGCGATCGGTCCATCTTCCCGTCTCTCCGGCTCAATCCGTGTGGAAGACCTCTTCCATCTCGGCCCACCAGGCGCCCTCGGGCCGGTCGGGAAGCGGATCCTGCAGGGGCATCATGATCTTCCACCACTCCTGCGTTTTCGGATCGGCGGCCATCCTGGCCATGTCGGCGGCGTAATCGGAGCCGTGATATTCGAAATAGGCGAAGAGGAGGCCTTTTCTGTGAAAGATCGTGTAGTTGTGGATGTGGCACTTGCGGATGGTCTCCAGGACCTCCGGCCAGACCCTGGCATGATAAGCTTTGTATTCCTCGAGCTTCTCCGGTTTGAGCCCGATGAGCTGACCGAATCTCTTCATGGCCGCCGTCTCCTTTCTATCAGCGCACGACCGCCTTCGGCCCTGCATCCAGGACATGGCCTTCGCGGCGGTCGGCCCGCTTGAGGAGCATGGCGAAGATGAAGCCGACGATGCCCAGGCTGGCGAACATGATCTGGCTGGCGACATAATCGCCCGTTTTGTCTCGCAACATGCCGTTGAACAGAGGGAAGGCCCCCAGCCCGAAGTTCTGGATGGCCGTCATCAGCCCGAACGCGGTCCCGACGCACCTCGGCTTGACGATGAGCGGCACCGACGGCCACAGGGCCGCCGGGACGAGAACGAAGGAGAAGCCGAGCAGGATCATCGGGTAGACGGGGTAGATCCGGGTCAGGCCCATGGCCAGGTGGCAGGGGATGAGGAGCAGGGCCCCGGCGACCATGAACGTCGTCCTCTTCCCGACCCTGTCCACCAGCCGCCCGGCGAAGGGGGCCAGGATCATCGAGGCGAAGATGATGATGCTGGTGATGCCGCCGGCCGTGCTGCCGATGTGGAGGAAGTTGTTGAAGACCTGGGCCAGGAAGCCGCCGGAGGACGGCGCGCTCAGGACGATGCCCCATTTCGTGTGGAAGAAGTCCGTCGACAGGCTCTGGAACGGGAACACGGCCGCATAGAAGGTCAGGCAGAGGAAGGTCACATACCAGAACGTCGGCTTGAACTCCAGGATGTCCTTGAAGACGATCTTGTCGCCGGCGCTCTCGTCGCGGAGGTTGAGGGCCTTCTCGCCGCGCTTGTCCATGACGATGTAGCAGAGGTTCCCGATGAGCGACAGGGCGCAGGCCGCCACCGCGGCCAGCAGGGCGTTGCGGTAGCTGCCGAAATACTTCGTGATGAGCTCGCCGTTGTTGAGGGCGAAGAGGGACCCGAGCCGGCTCACGGTCAGCGCAACGCCGAACGACAGCGCCAGCTCCTTGTTCTTGAACCAGCGGGCCAGCATGGCGCTCTGGGCGACGACCAGGGGCTCGGCGCCGGCCCCGAAGATGAATCGCCCGAGGAACATCAGAGGGATGGACTTGGCCTGCCAGACGATGGCCGCGCCGGCGAAGACGAGGACCGAGAAGATGATGCTGGACTTTCGGGTGCCCAGCCGGTCGATCAGAACGCCGGCGAAGAGGAGCACCAGGATCGCGGCGACGCTGTACATGGTGTTGAACGCCCCGACGGTGGCCCGGCTGGCGTTGAGCCCTTCGATGAGCGACGGGGCGATGGCCCCGATGATGTCGTAGGCGAAATAGCTCCCGAACGTCAGGGAGGCGATGAACAGGAGATTGGTGAAGCGGTAGATGGGGCGGGTCGGATGGAAGAAGCCGACGGGCGCCGCGGTTTCGGCGTTGGTCATGGGCGGGGCCTCCGTGTCACCGGGATCGGGCTGTTCGAGGCCCTATCTTCCGGAATCCGGGCAAAATAATCAAGCGGCTTTGTCCGACCGCCGTCCTGCTGGTATAATCCCACTGCCGAAAGAGGCCCGCCCATGAGGAATCCGAACCCCGCCGTCGAGATCGTCCATGCCGGGGATCTGGCGCCCGCGCTCGAACGCAGCCTCGGAGAGATCGAACGGGACGCCGTCGTCCGCCGCATCTGGGCCCGCGACGGGACGGTCTGGAAGCCGGAGGACGGGGAGATCCCCAATCGCCTGGGCTGGCTCGACGCCCCCCGGACGGCCGGCGAATCGTACCTGGCGCTCGAGGCGTTCGCGGCCTCGGTCCGGGACGTGGGGCTGACGAGGGCCGTCGTCCTGGGGATGGGCGGATCGAGCCTCGCTCCGGAGGTCTTCGCCCGCACCTTCCCGACGGGTCCGGGCGGGCTCGAGCTCGAGGTCCTCGACACCACCGAGCCGGGGACCGTGGCCGCGGCCGGGGCGCGGTTCGACCCGCGCACGACGCTTTTCGTCGTCTCGTCGAAATCGGGGACGACGGCCGAGGTCATGGCCCTCCTGGCCTATTTCTACGACCGGGCCCGGACCGCGCTCGGGGGCGGGCATGCCGGGAGCCGGTTCGTCGCCGTCACCGATCCGGGGACGCCGCTCGAGGGCCTGGCCCGGGAGCTTCATTTCCGTCGCGTCTGGCCCGGCCCGCCGGACGTCGGCGGGCGCTTCTCCGCCCTCACCTCCTTCGGGCTCCTGCCGGCCGCTCTCAAGGGCATCGACCTCGGCCGCCTGCTCCTCTCCGCCCGGGCCGTGGCCGACGCGTGCCGCCGCCCGGCCGCCGGGGAGAATCCCGGGGCCCTGTTGGGCGCGTTCCTGGGCACGGCCGCGCTCGGGGGCGTCGACAAGCTGACCTTCCTCCTGCCGCGGACGCTCGCCCCGCTGGCCGCGTGGCTCGAGCAGCTCATCGCCGAAAGCACCGGCAAGGACGGCCGGGGCATCGTCCCCGTCTTCGAGGACAGGCGCTGGCCGGCCGGACCTTTCGGGCCGGACCGCCTGTTCGTCGAGATCGGTCCCTCGGAAGAGACGGCCCCGAAGCCGGGGACCCGCGCCCCCGAAGGGCCCGGGTCCCCCCTTGTCCGCCTGCCGCTCGACGACCCTCACGACCTGGCCGGCCAATTCTTCCTTTGGGAGTTCGCCACGGCGGTGGCCGGACGGGTCCTGGCCATCAACCCCTTCGACCAGCCCGACGTCGAGTCGACCAAGAAGAAGACGCGGGAGATCCTGGCCGCCGCGGGCGGCCGGGGCGGCCCCGCCGGAGAGGCTCCCCCGCCCTTCCTCGGCGGACTCCGGTTGGCCCGGCCCGACCGCCCGGAAGGGCCGGAAGAGGGCCTGGCCCGATTCCTGGCCGGGGGCCGCGAGGGGGACTACATCGCCATTCTCGCCTTTCTGCCGAGGACGCCGCGGATCGAAGAGCTCCTCTCGGGCCTGGCCGCGGGTCTTCGCTTCAAGACACGCTTCCCCGTCACGGTCGGATTCGGCCCGCGCTACCTCCATTCGACCGGGCAGCTCCACAAGGGCGACGGTAACCGGGGGCTCTTCCTGATGCTCACGGCCGCCGGTCTGCCGGACGTCGGCATTCCCGACGTACCGGGGATCAAGCGGCCGGCCGAGGATCTGGGCGAATTGTTCCGGGCCCAGGCCGCCGGTGACGCGCAGGCCCTGGCGGAAAAGGGCCGCCGGGTCCTGGCGATGGAGGTGGCGAGCCCCGTCGAAGCGGGCCTCGCCTCGCTCTCGTCATTCCTGGAAGAAGGGCAGGCCTAAAAAAAAGGACGGCCCCGAAGGGCCGTCCTGGCCGGATGTCGTGTGTGACGGAGGATCAGTAGAGGCCGACGTCGAAGACGTCCGCGTGAAAGATCTCCTTGTTCTTCGTCCGGAGCTTCTTGTCGACGCTGTCCTTGATCTTGACGTAGAACCAGAACTTGTCGAACAGCCGGAGCTTCTGGATGTAGTAATTCGAATAGATCGAAAGGGAATCGACGACGATATTGGCCAGCGGCTTGCCCTTGTCGTCCGAGATGACGATGTAGTTGACATCGCCCTTCTGGAGCTTGCCGTAGACCTTGCCCTCGCCCTTGCCTTCCCATTCCTCGGGCTTGTTGATCCCGGTGATGGTCAGGGGCTTGACGGCTTCCCGGACCTTGACCTCGTTGAAGTCCTCGACCTGGAACTCCTGGCTGCGGGTGTAGACCGTCTGGCCGCCGCTCTCGACGGAGTCGGCCAGGAAGACCGGCGGATGATCGGGGAGCAGATTGCCCTTGACCTTGATCGTCTTGCCCGCGAGAGTGGCGGCGTCGAAGCCGGGGAGGACGATGTCGAAGCCCTGGGCGGTCGAGAGATACATGTAACGGCCGAGCGCGGCCCGGACCGTCCCCTCGAAATCGGTGACGGCCGTGACGGCCTCGGCGGCCGGGGTTTCGGCCTTCTTCTGACAGGCCACGCTGCCGGCGAAGACGACCAGGATGGCCAGGCCCAAGATCAGGATAGCGGTCTTTTTGCTGAAATGCATCGGAACTACCTCCATTTTTCGAACGGGCGCCCGAGGATATCCTCCCCGAACGAGGAATAATTTATACCACCGCGCCCCTCAAATGTAAAGAAGAAAATGGGCGGGGGCCGGCCCGGCGGAAGGCTCCGCGGAGAGTTCTCTCAGTCCTTCCGCTTGGCGCCGCCGGACTTGGACGAAGAGCCCGATGACTTCGAGGAGGCCGAGCCCGACCGGCCGGAAGAGGACGACCCTCCCGACCGCACGGAGCCTCCGGAAGACGAGCCGCCGGACCGGGGAGCGCCGATGGAACGCCCTGAGGAGGATCCGGTCGAACGCGGAGCGCTGGACGAGCGGCCGGAGGAGGACGGGCCCGACGGCCGCGAGACAGAGGCTCGGGAGCTCCGGGACGGAGAAGAGATCGAGCCGCGGGACGATCCGGATCGGGAAGAGGAGGACGGGCTCGGCCGGCTGAACGCGGACGGACGGGAGACGGACGGCGAGGTCCGCGAGGCCTTGGGTGCCGGGGCGCTCATCCGGGCTGTCGGTCGCGAACTCGGGGAACTCGAGGAGACGCTTCGACTTTGAGACCTCCCGGAGGAAGATTTTGAAGCTTGGGACCGCTGCGGCTCACGGACGGTCGAAGTCCGGGACGAGGCGGAGTCCTGTCCGCGTGGGGGGGAAACCCGAACTTCCTTCCCCCGGTTACCTGCGTCGCCGCTGCGGTCGGGAGAGACGACCGCGCCGCGGCGGTATTCGGTGACGCCGTTTCCGCCGCGTTCGCCGGAGCCCCGCCCGCTCGGGTAGGTCCGGACGACCCCGCCGCCCGAGCTGTCGTTCCGGACGGAGGGCCGGGCCAGGGCGTCCCGGCCGCCGCCTGCCGGAGCGTTCGCGCGCTCGCCCGACCGGGCCGACACGCCGGACGCGCCGGGCCGCGACCGCGAGGACGACAGGGACCGGGAGGGCTCGACTTCCCTGACCCGGCTCCGGGCGCCCGAAGGATCGGCCAAAGCCCGCCGGGCCGCGATGGCCTGGGGCCTGGCGTTGTCGACGGCCGGCCGGATCGCGGGCTGCCGGTCCCGCAGCTCGACCTGGCCGATGCGGTCGAGGTCGTTCGCCCCGAGGTGCCGGCGGCCGACGTCGGGGGACTGGAGATGGTCGCGCCGGACGACGGTCATGGCCCGGTTGTGGGCCGAGTAATAGCGGTCGTCGTAACGGTCGTAGAAGCGGTCGTGGAAGAGATAGGCGGGCCGGTTGTACCAGGTCAGCGGGCACCAGCCCACGTAGAGGCCGTCCGACCACCAGTGCACCCAGGCCGGGCCCCAGTGATTGCGGGGGATCCAGTACCAGCCCAGGCCGAAGCGCCAGTTCCAGCGGCCGTAGTGATAGACCGTCCAGCCCCAGGGCTCCGACGGGACCCAGGTCCAGCCGCAACCGGGATACCAGGCCCAGCGGCCGTGGTAATAGGGCCGCCAATCGTCGTAATGGGAGACGTACGGCACCCAGACGTTGCCGTAGGGCCGCTCGTAGACCCAGCTGCCGTTCTGGGCGAGCTCTTCCTCGTATTCCTCGATCCCGGAGGGGAGGTACTGCCGTTCGCTCCGCTCCGCGGACTGGGCGTCGCGGACGCCGTTCCAATCGTCGAACGCGTCGGCCGCGGCGTAAGCGTATTCGGGGTCGTTGAGGAGCCGGCCCTCGGCGGCGGTCAGGGTCTCCCCGTCGCGGACGAGGACCGAGCCGTCCTCCGCCGCGGCTTCCAGGCTGCCCTCGCGGACGAAGACCACGGTCTCCCCGCCGGGCCGGACATCGAACCGGTAGAGGCCTACGGCGAGGACGTAGAAGGAGGCGTCGGGGG